>Ga0302324_100027766_pt1 | contig 10775 bp, 10 predicted proteins | sample Palsa_T0_1_FD_201949 | JGI IMG/M metagenome (GOLD analysis project Ga0302324, IMG submission 201949) | Peat permafrost microbial communities from Stordalen Mire near Abisko, Sweden - Palsa_T0_1 | ecosystem: Environmental > Terrestrial > Soil > Palsa > Peat permafrost | place: Sweden: Abisko...
CTTGTTCGCGGGGCGCCCCGCCCCCGCGCGCCCTCGCCGCTGGTGGGGGTTGCCCCCCCCCTTTGCGAGTCCCCCACCCCCCCCCCCCCCCCCCCCCCCCCGCGGCTCGACAGACTGTCGCGGCGTGATCGCGCAAAGCGATTTAGAGGCGCGTCGGATCCGTGCTGGGTCAATTGCAATACGAAGTCACCTGGAAAGCGACCGCTATTTCGCTTGACCTGCTTGATGAGTTATTCTTTCGCCCTCTCTTCTTCCTCGGAGCCTCGCGATGAATCCAACCCCGCCGGAGACGTTTCAGCGGTTGGATCTATGCGTTAGCCGGCCTTGGACGCCGCGCGAATATGCGGCCCGAATCGCGTGGCACCTCGTCGAATTGACGCTCTTCCGCCTGAGCCTTCCGCGCGCCTATCGCTGGCGGCGGTGGCTGCTGCGCCGGTTCGGCGCGAAGATGGGCGCCAACGCCTCGGTGCGCCGCACCGTGCGGATCTGGCATCCCTGGCTGCTGCAAATGGATGACTACAGCATGCTGGCTGACGACGTCGAGGTTTACAACCTCGGCGAATTTTCCATCGGCCGGCACTCGGTCGTAAGCCAGGGGGCGTACCTCTGCGCCGGCACGCATGACTACACGCGGAGTGACATGCCGCTGCTGAAGTTGCCGGTGCGCGTGGGCAACGGCGTCTGGATCGCGGCGCAGGTGTTTGTCGGCCCGGCAGTGACGATCGGCGACAACAGCGTGATCGGCGCCCGGGCGGTGGTGATGAGCGATATTCCCGCCGGCGTGGTCGCGGCCGGCAATCCGTGCCGGGTGATCAAGCCGCGAACCATGCAGCGCGAATGACCGACGCCAACGCCCCACTGCGCGTTCTGCACCTGACCGCCGGCTCCGACGCCGGCGGGGTCAGTCGGTATTTGTTTGATCTTTGCTCCGCCATGCACGCGCAGGGTCACCAGGTGCGCATCGCGGGAGAGAAGGGCGCGTGGCACGAATTGTTCGACGGCGCGCCTTGGCCGTGGATTGAGTTGCCGCTCAAGGGAAATCTGCCGCAACTTTGGAAATGCGTGCTATCGCTGCGCCGGATGTTGCGGGACGAGCCGGTCGACATCATTCACGCGCACTATCGGCGGTCGACACTGGTGGCGCGCCGGCTGAACCCGAAACCTCGCCCGCCGATCCTGTACACGCTGCATTTGCCGGACATTTCGCTGGCCGGGCCGCGGCGCTGGCTCAGCGATTTCGGGGATTTTGTGCACGTCCCGTCCGAAGAGGCCTGGCAATGGCTGATTGAGAACGCCGGCGTGCCGGCCGAGCGGATCACGCTGATTCCGCACGGCATCGATCCCCGGCGATTTCCCATCACTGCCGATGCCGATCGCGCCGCCGCCCGCGCGCTGCTCGGGCTACCGGCGGAGGCGAGGGTGGCGGCGTTCGTCGGGCGGCTGGACGTTTCAAAGAACGAGCAGTGGGTGCTGGATGTCGCCGCCGCCGCGAAGCAATCGCTTCCCGATTTGCAGGTCCTCATTGCCGGCGCCGGCCCGCACGAGGAATCGATGCGCCTCTGCATTGCCGAAAGGCAACTCGGGGACCGCGTGAACCTGCTGGGATATCGCGATCCGCTGGCGGTTTACCAGGCGGCCGATGCGCTGCTGGTTCCCTCCGTGCGCGAAGGTTTCTGCTATGCGGCGGCTGAGGCGATGAGCACGGGGATTCCGGTATTGCGCACGCGCACCGGTGGAACGATGGCCCAGATCATCGAAGGCGTGACCGGCCGATCGACGCCGATCAATCGTGAAGCATTCATCACCGCGGCAATTCCGTTTTTGTCGGACCGGGAGGCGCTGCGACGAATGGGCCACGCCGCGGCCGCGCACGTGCGGGCCAATCTGCGGTTTGACGTGCAACTGGAGCGCACGCTGGCGATGTATCGCCGATTGATCCGCAAGGAGCCGTCGAGCGCCGGATGATCGCCGGCCTCACTTCAACAGCTTCGCCTCGAGCTCGATCTTGGTGGCCGAGAGGGCTTGCGAGATGGGGCAACCCGACTTGGTCCCCTCGGCAATCTGGGCGAAGGTTTTCTCGTCGATCTTCGGCACCTGCGCTTCGGTGTGCAGTTGGATCAGCGTGATCTTGAAACCCTCGCCGACTTTGTCGATCGTTACCTCGGCGGTGGTGGTAATTCGCTTCGGGGTGAAGCCGGCTTTGCCCAACCCGGCCGAGAGGGCCATCGAGTAACAGGCCGCGTGGGCCGCGGCAATCAGCTCCTCGGGATTGGTCCCTTTGCCCTGCTCGAATCGGGCGGAGAAGGAGTATTGTCCTTCAAACGCCCCGCTCCCGAGCTTTACACGTCCCTTTCCCTGCTTCAAATCCCCTTCCCAAACCGCATCGGCACTCCGCACTGGCATGATTTTGCTCCTTGTTTCTGAACTCTCGGATTGAGACAGCAGCATCGTAAGCTCACACCCGAACAGGTGTAAACTTGGGAAAGTTCACCGAGCACCATCCGCAACAGCTGTTTTTGCAATGGATTGGCGGGACAATCATAATTTCCTTGCCGAAACGCAAGGCCAGCTTATAATCTTTGATCGTCAACGTTCGCCGCTGTGTTCGCTATTCATCTTCAGCGGGAGGCTTTCCATGCGTCCAATGTCCATGAAGCGTTTTTGCGTGGCGTGCGCCTTGTGCGCGAGCCTGATGTTCGCGACTCATCCGGCCTGGGGAAAAGGAAAGAAAAAAGGCGCCGCCGCCCCGGCGCCTGAACAGACAGCTCCGGCTCCGGCTCCTGCCCCGGACAATTCCGCGGTGACCTCCGCCCAGCAGGAGTTGAGCACCGCGAATGCCGCGCTCAAGACCGTGGTGCAGAAGCAGACCGCGGCGTTTGAGACCTCTGATGCAATGGTGGCCGCGAAAAAGGCGTTGGCCGAAGCGCAGGCCGCCTATGACGCGGCGATTGCACCGGTGCTGAGCAGCTTGCAGAATAGCCCGGACTACGCGGCCGCTGTCGCCCAGAAGCAGGATGCCAGCGACAAGCTCACCGCCCTCCGCGCCAACGGCGGCGATCCGCCGCCGGATGAGGTCTCGCCACTGGCCGAGCAGGAGATGACCGCCAACGCCACCGTGCATAGCCTGGCCGCCGCGGCCATCGCCGCCGACACCAACGCCAGTGACGCCAAGACCAAGCTTGATGCCGCCCAGGCGGCGATCACCGATCTGCGGGTGAACTTTCAGAAGACCCTGACCGCCGATCCCGAGTACGTCTCCGCCAAGCAAGCCGTTGACGATGCCCAGAAGAAGCTCGCAGCCGCCCAGTCCAGCAACGGTGGCACTGCCAGCGCGGGCTAGCTGATCACTGAAGAGAGGATGGAAACCCAATGTCGGACGAACTGAATCGGCGGTCGTTTCTCGCCGCGGCTGCGGCCGCGACGTGTGCGTGCGCATTATGCCCGTCGGCCCATGCCCAGGACGACGGTGATGACGACGAAGCCCCCGCCCCCTTGCCTCCGGGCCCCGTCGATGCCGGTCCGCTCACAAACTATGCCAAGGACGGCTCCTTCGACGCCCTGGCCAAGAGCAAACAGATCGTGCTGGTCCGCGAGAACGGCAAGCTCTACGCCATGACCGCCCTCTGCACGCACAAGCAATTCGTCATCCAGACCAAGGATAGCCAGTTGTACTGCCCCAAGCACGGCAGCCGATTCGACCTCGACGGCAAGCCCGCGCCCAAGCCCAATGGCCGCATGGGACCGGCCAAGAAGAACCTCCAGCATTATGCCATCAGCGCTGACGACAAAGGTGAAGTGACCGTCGATACCTCCAAGCCCGTGGCGATCGACGATCCGACGGCGTTTGTGAAGGTTGGCTCGTAGCGCATAATCACGGGCCGTGGAGACGGTCTGGAAAATCCTGGCGACGCTGGGGCTGGTTGCGCTCAACGGGTTCTTTGTGGCGGCGGAGTTCGCGGCCGTGGGGGCGCGGGCGTCGCGCATTGAGGTGGATGCCGGCCGAAGCGTGCTGGCGCAGCTCTCGCGCCACGTCAAGGAACGGCTCGATCTTTATTTGTCCAGTTGCCAGCTTGGTGTCACGCTGGCGAGCCTGGGCCTCGGGGCCGTGACCGAGCCTTTGGTTGCCGGGCTGGTCGATCCGCTCTTGCAGCGCCTGCACGTTCCGCAGCATGACCTGTTTGGCATCGCCTTCACTGCGGCGATGGCGATCAGCACCACGCTGCATATCGTCATCGGCGAGCAGGCCCCCAAAAACTGGGCGATCCAATTCAGCGATCGCGTGCTGCCGCTGGTGGCGGCGCCGCTGATCATCTTCACGTATCTTTTTTTCCCAATCATCTGGCTGCTCAATGCGGTGACCAACGCGGTTTTGCGTCTGACCGGTGTGCCGACGCGCGTCGGGGCGCATGGGACGCTCCCGCACACGGAGGAGGAACTCAAGGCGCTGCTGTTTCAGGCCGTTGCCAAGGGAACCATTCCCAAAGGTCGCGGCTCGTTGCTGGCCAGCGCGTTTGAGTTTGAGGACCTCAAGGTGCGCCAGATCATGGTGCCGCGCCCCCAGGTGGACTATCTCAAGATCGGTCAGCCGATTTCAGAAACGCTGCGCGTCGTGCAGAACACCGCCTTCACGCGTCTGCCCTTGTGCAACGGCGATCTGGATCACGTCGTCGGATTGATTCACATGAAGGACTTGTTCGCCCATCTGAAGCTGGTGGCGGGGAAGCTGCGATTTGCCGACGACAAGACGCCCGAGGGGGAAGTGATCGCGATTGCCGATGGAAAGCCCGGCTCGGAGGTGCATGTGATCGGCGCGGGGGAATTGAAGCTGCGCGAGATCGCACGGGACGTGCTGTTCGTTCCCGAGCTGACGCCGGTGCCGAAATTATTGCGGCAGTTTCAGACCAGCCACATTCACCTGGCGGTGGTGGTCGATGAATACGGCGCGACGGTCGGCATCGTCACGCTCGAGGACGTGCTGGAAGAGATCGTCGGCGAGATCGAGGATGAATTCGACCCGGAAAAACGCACGGATTTCGTGGCGGAAGCCGGGGGATTCAAAGTCAGCGGCGTGTATTCGCTGCTGGATTTGCGCGACCGCCTGAGCCTGCCGGAGTTGGACGCCGACGGGGTCGATACGGTCGGCGGATACGTCGTGCGCGAGCTGGGCCGCTGGCCGCGCACCGGCGACACCGTGCGCATCGGCAACTTCACGGCCAAGGTGCTTTCCGTGCAGCAAAAGCGCGTCGGCCAGCTTCTGCTGACACCGACTTCCCCCGGCGCGTAACAAATTGGACGAGCCTCAGGAATCCTTGCGGCAACGCACCTCAGCGGATTCCTGCCACCCGACAACGTTCGCACGTTCGTACGAATGTACGAACAACGGAGGATTGAAAATCGTCGAGGCCCAAGCCGTGGCAGTGTCAGGAGTATCGACCACACAAGCTCGCCGAAGGTGTCACGCATCCGGTTGTCTTGACTTGAGCTTGCTCGTCTTTCGACGGCGGCCCGTTCATGTATACTTTGCTTCCTCGGCGGCGGAAGTCTGGTTCTCTTCATCGGGGCGCATGGGAAACTCCTCATTCACTAGTATGTTTCTGGGGTGTCTGCTGACCGGCTTGCGCTTCGCGGCGGCCGACCCTCCGTCAACGCTCCCCGCCCCCCCGCCGCCCCCAACCGGCGAGCCCGCCTTCGACGCCTCCCAGCACCTCACCGGCGACTGGTTCGGGTTGCGAAGCGATCTTTTTCAACATGGAATCAGCATCGATCCGTTCCTCATCAACGACTACTCCAAAAATTTTATCGGCGGCCTCAACACCCACGGCGACTCCTTCCGCCAACGCTTCAATCTCTCCCTCGACATCGACACCGAAAAACTCTTCGGCTGGCCTGGCGGAGATTTTCGCGCAGTCTATCAACTCCAACACGGCGGCAACGCTTCTCAAATGCTGACCGGCGACGCCCAGAATTTCAGCTTCGGCACCGATGCCGACGGCCGCAGCCAGATCGGCCAACTCTGGTATGAACAAAAATTTTTCGACGACACGTTCCGCATCCGGGTGGGGAAACAAGACGCCAACACCGACTTCGACGCCCTCGCCGACGATGCGGAATTCATCAATAACTCCTATTCAACCTCCCCCACGCTCTATCTGATGCCCTCTTTCCCGGACACCGCCATGGGCATCCAGGCGTTCTTTGAACCCCCCAGCGGCTTCTACCTCGGCTCGGGCGTGTTTGACGGCTCCGGGGCGCGCGGGGTGCGCACCGGCGAATATGGACCCAGGCATTTCTTCGATCAGCCCGACGATCTGTTCCTGATCGCCGAGTTCGGCCAGCACTACAAGCTCCACGTCGTCGATCGGCATTTCCCCGGCACGCTGGGCATCGGCGGATGGTACGACACCAATCATTTCCAGCGCCTCGACGGCATCGGCAGCCAGAGCGGCACCGGCGGCGTCTATCTGATTCTCGACCAACTCCTTTGGAAGCCCTGGCACGAGCGACCCGTCGCCGCCGGCCCGCCCGGTGAAAACCTTGTCAGCGAGGAAGTCGAGGAAGAATATCCCAACGGCATCGCCGCCAGCTTCTCGGTCTCGTGGGAAGACCCCGTCGTCAACCGCATCGATGGCAATGCCCTGCTGGGCCTGAGTTGGACCGGCCCGATCCCCTCCCGCAAAACCGACGTTCTGGGTTTCGGACCCACCTACGCCCATTTCGCCGCCGCCGCCCTGACGCGCAACAATTACGAGCTGGCGATCGAGACGTTTTATCAGATTCGTTTCACCGACTATCTGAGCCTCAAGCCCGACCTGCAATACATCATTCACCCCAGCGGCTCCGGCACGTTCGACCAGCCGCCGATTCAAAACGCATTGGTCTTCACCATGCGTTTGGAAATGGCATTTTAAACCATGAAAAACTTCCAACCCCGCTTGCTCTTCGCGGCAATGCTGCTGCTGTTTCTCGGGAGCTGCAACCAAAAACCCGCCCCCGACATCGTGACAATTTACTGCGCCGTCGATGAGCCCTACGCCTCCAAGCTCTTCGAGGAGTTCCACGATCAAACCGGCATTGACGTCGCCCCGCTCTATGACATCGAATCCAGCAAATCCGTCGGGCTCGCGGGCAAGCTCGAAGCCGAACGCGACAATCCGCAGGCCGATGTCTGGTGGGGCAGCGAGGCGTTTCTCACCACGCGACTGGCCGACGAGGGAATCCTCGACCGCTACGATTCCCCCTCGGCCGCCGACATCGAGCCAAAGTTCAAGGACCCCCAGGGATATTGGAACGGCGTGGGCCTGCGGGCGCGCGTGCTGGCGATCGGCCAGCCGGCGCCGAGTTTCCCGGTCACGAGCCTGCAGGATCTGCTCGACCCGCGCCTCAAGGGAAAGATCGCGATCTCCGTTCCGACCGCCGGCGCGACCGGCGCCCACATCGCCGCCCTGACCGTTGTCTGGGGCCAGGACAAAACCAACGACTTTTTCCGAAAGCTCTACGCCAACGGCGTGCAGATGCTCGGCGGCAACGCCGAGGTCGCCGACCAGGTCGGCGCCGGATCGTTTCTCGTCGGCCTCACGGACAGCGATGACGTCGCCAACGCCCAGACCAACGGCGGCAAGCTCACCGCCGTCGTTCCCGACCAGGACGGCGAGGGAACCCTCGCCATGCCCACCAGTGTCGCCCTGGTCAAAGGCGAGCGGCACGACGCCGCGGCCAAGAAGCTGATTGATTTTCTGCTGAGCAAGGAAGCCGAGCAGAAGCTGATCGACATGCAGTTCGCCCGCTGGAGCGTTCGCGGCGGCCCCAACGGCATCAAATCCATCGATATCGACTATCGCAAAGCGGGACAAGTTTTCGCCGAATCGATGCGCAGCAACATGGCGATCCTGCAGGGACATTAAATGGCATTGCGCGATCAAGCCGCGGAACTCCGTCGAGCCGCGCACGGAGCGTACTCGCGGAGTAAGCGGTAAACGCCCACTATGGCGCAGTCCGCTTACTGCGCGAGTACGCTCCGTGCGCGGCTCGCTGGTCGCAATGGTGCGTGATCGCGCAAGGCAATTTCGAACAGCGCTCGTTTGAACGTGGCGTGTGCAATCTGGAGCCCGGGATGTACATCCGGGGCTTCTGTGCAATCCTTTGCCCGCGCCTCAGCCCTCGCGGCGCCGAGATTTTCCGGCGATGATGCACCGTGTGCCAAACACTCTGGACTACTCAACCCCCCTGCCGCCGCGCCGTGGCGATTGGCTGGCGCTTGTCGGCAGCGGCTGGCTGGCGCCGCTCATCGTCCTCGTGGGCAGCGGCGTGCCGCTGCTTTGGATGGCGGGATCGCTGATCTTCGCCTCGCCCGCGGTGCGCGGCGAGATGCGCCTCACCGCCTTCCGCACCGAATTGCTGGGGCGCACGCTCGCATACAACGGCCTGGCGGCGCTGATTGCCACGCTCATGGGCCTGCCGGCCGGGTTCGTGCTGGGGCGCGGGCGGGGATGGGTGGCCCGGACGATGTGGGTGCTGCTTCCCGCGGCCTTGCTCATGCCATCGCTCTCGTTCGCCTATGGGTGGTCCCAACTCGCGCGCCTGTCGCGGCCGATGCTGCGGCCGATGGGCATCACCTTCATCCCCGGCGGAAACGCCGACACGCTCCGCTGCATCTGGTCGCTGGCGGCGTGGCTCTGGGCGGTGCCGGCGGGAATCATCGGACTGGCCCTGCGCCGCCTCGATCCCGGCATTCAACAACAAGCCCTGCTCGACGGTGCACTGCTTCGCGTCACGCTCCGACAACTCTGGCCCGCGCTGATCATCTCGCTGGCCGTGGTCACCGTGCTGGCCACACAGGAATTCGCCGTCTATGAGCCATCGGGAATCAGCGTGATCGCCACCGAGGTGCGGATGGTGTTCGACACCGGCGCATTCAGCTCGCCGGACAATCAGATCGCCGCTCCGCTGCCGCAGGGAATGGGGGCCAAATCGCCCGATCAGCCCGAGCGGGCCGCCGCGGCCGTGGCCACCGCCCTGCCGTTGGTGATGATCACTTTCGTTCTTGCCCTGGTGATGGGTTGGCTGGCGCTGCGATCCAGCAGCGCCGAAGTCATCTTCACCGGCCCCTGGCCGCGGGCGCTGGACGCCTCCATCTGGACACTGCTGGGCACCTGCGCGCTATTGCTGCTGAACGTCGGCTTGCCGATCTGGGCGCTGCTCGCATCACTGCACGTGCCGCTGTCGCCGACGCGCATCTGGATGGAGTTTTATCCCGAGGTGAGCGGCGCGATCATCGTCGCCTCGATCACCGCGCTGGCCGCCGGCGCCGCGGGGTTTTCCTCGGCCGGCCGATGGACACGCGGATTGCTATTGGCCACCGCCACCACGTTTCTCATCGGCGGCCAGCTTCTGGCCATTGCCGACATCCGCATCTACAACCGCCCCGGCTTGATGTGGGCGTACGATGCCTTCCCCGCCCCCGTCTTCGCCTACCTCGGCCGATTCGGCTGGATCGCCCTGGTCGCCGCCCGCGGCGCGTTCTCCAAACCCTGGCAGGAACTCCGCGAAATGGCCTCCCTCGACGGCGCGACGCCCCCCCAAATCGCCCGCGGCATCATCTGGCCCCTCGCCTGGCCCATCCTCCTGGCCGGCGGCCTCATGGTCGGCGCCCTCTCCATGACCGAAGTCCCCGCCACCGTCCTGCTCTTCCCCCAACATCCGCAGGTCCTCACGCCGTCCCTGATGACCTGGGTCCACATGGCCCGCTACGACCCGATGATCGAAGCGTCGCTCCTGATGATGGCCGTGGTCCTATTGCCCGCCCTGACCGCGATTTTTCTAACCGCGATGGGCCTCCGCGTCAGCCGGAAATTTGGCCGCGCCAGCGTCCTCTCGTAACGGCAGCGCGTTTCCCCGCTTGCGGTTTCGCAGCGCGAATGAACCAAACAACCCTTGAACTTCAAATCCGGTTTTTCCTCAAAGCCGATTGCTCCCAACCCCGAGGAACTTCCGGCCGACATTCCGTGGTAGGATATGGCCATGTACAGGGTCGAAATCGAACAGGAAGACGACGGACGGAAGATTGCGGAGGTCACAGAGTTGCCAGGCGTGCTCGTTTACGGGCAATCGCGTGACGAAGCGATTCGCAAGACACAGGCCCTCTCGTTGCGCGTCCTGGCCGAGCGCCTGAATCCGCGGCCAAGCATCGTGGCCGCCGAAGTGCAGCTGGATCAGAGGAGTTGATATGAAGCTCCTGCGTATCGTTTTCTTGCCGTCGCTTCCGTTCGCCGCACCGTCTGGAGCTATCACGTGGAAGCACCGGTGGGCACGACGCGAGCAGAGTCCGAATCCCCCTGGAGCGGCGACCTTGAGAGTCCCAAATCAACGTTCGCCGTCAATTAAACTCGGTCCCAATGACGCGCTGTTGCGTTTGCTCCGAACCAGAGCATTTCGGTCAAGATGCGGTTTGTCGCGGGGAGTTCCTCTAAGCCGACTGCCAGATGAGCACGCCAGATTATAACGCCCGCCCGCGGCGTCTCCGCCTCAACATGCTCGCCGGTTTCTCGATGGTGCTTTGTATTCTCACCGGCGTGATGTGGGTGCGAAGCTACTTTGTCACCGACTACTACCGGGACGAAACGGAGTATGGCTACCGGGTAGATACCGCCTCGGAAGATGGGTACGTCGCGCAATGGGTGATACGCATCGGAAGTCGGACGACCGAGCACGCCTGGCTCGAACACCATCCCGAGGGAATCAGCCTTCAAGTCAGACTGGCACACAACGGAGGCGTGCGA
>Ga0302324_100027769_pt1 | contig 10775 bp, 10 predicted proteins | sample Palsa_T0_1_FD_201949 | JGI IMG/M metagenome (GOLD analysis project Ga0302324, IMG submission 201949) | Peat permafrost microbial communities from Stordalen Mire near Abisko, Sweden - Palsa_T0_1 | ecosystem: Environmental > Terrestrial > Soil > Palsa > Peat permafrost | place: Sweden: Abisko...
ACGCGGGGGCACTTGGACGGACGAAGAAGCTGTAATCGACAAAAACTGGATCAGCAGCCGGACGACATACCTGCATTCAACGAAGGAATTTATCCGCAACCCGTGCAAAGGATTCGTCGCCGCAAAGCGTCCTATGAATGCTAGATTAAATTCCAGGTTTCGACAAGACCTGCGAAAGCGGCGGCAACGCCGGCTTTAGGTACACCGCGAGTGTTCACCATTCCTTTGCGGCTATAAGCGTGCGGAGCGTACGATGACGGCGGCGTTTTATCCAACGGATGATCTTCGCATCAAATGGACGAAAGTAGTTCTCCCTCCAGTTTTTCTCGAGGAGGAACTGCCCGCGACAGAAAACGTTGCCTCTACGATCTACCACGCCCGCAGGCAGATTTGCGATATTCTCGCGGGCAGGGACCGTCGCCTGGTTGTCGTCGCCGGCCCCTGCTCCATTCATGACACGAAGGCGGCGCGCGAATATGCAAGCTTGCTGAAGGGTGCGATCGCCGAGCTCTCGCCCGAACTGTGCATTGTCATGCGCGTCTACTTCGAAAAGCCCCGCACCACAGTCGGTTGGAAAGGGCTGCTCAACGATCCTGGTCTCGATCAATCGTACAAGATCAATGACGGCCTTAGACTCGCGCGGCATCTTCTGCTGGACTTGGCCGAAATGGGGGTGCCCGCGGGGACGGAATTCCTGGACATGATATCGCCGCAATACGTAGCCGGCCTGGTGAGTTGGGGCGCAATCGGTGCCCGCACGACCGAGAGCCAAGTCCACCGCCAGCTTGTTTCCGGCCTCTCTTGTCCCGTTGGATTCAAGAACGGCACTTCGGGTGACGTGCAGGTCGCCGTCCAGGCCGTTCTATCGGCTGCCCAGCCCCACACCTTTCTGGGCCACACGAAGAACGGTCAATCGGCGATATTTGTGACCACCGGAAACCCGGATTGTCACGTAATCCTGCGCGGCGGAAGAAACGCAGTGAATTACACAGCCGAGTCGGTAGCCAAGGTATGCAAGGAATTGGAGGATGCGGGGCTGCCGCCGCGGGTGATGATCGATTGCAGCCACGCCAACAGCAATAAGGACTATAGGAGACAGTCCATCGTATGCCGCGACGTTGCCGGTCAAATCGCTAAGGGCGACCGCCGCATCTTCGGCGTGATGCTCGAAAGCAACCTGGTCGCCGGAGCGCAGAAGTTGGTCGCCGGGCAGCCGTTGGTGTACGGACAGAGCATCACCGATGCATGTCTTGGGTGGGACGAAACCCTGCCGTTGTTGCGGGAGCTTGCCGGCGCAGTACGGTCCGCCCGCCCGGCCCGCTAGCCGATGTACTCCCGCCGGAGACAAGCAATCGGATTACGAGGTGGTTGAAACATCCCGAGCAGCCTGCAGTACACTCTCCGGCGTCCCCAGATCGCGCCAATCGTATTCATCGGTCCGAAAGGCCAGGATTTTTTCCCCGCGCGCAGCGAGTCGCAAATAGGCGTCAATGATGGAGAAAGCGCCTTCCTCGCTCATCATCGCAAAAAGGCGGGGAGAAATAATGTGGATGCCGGAAAAAGCGAGCGCCTGCACAGGTTGCATAGGCCGGACCGACTCGCTCTTCGGATCGCCTCCGGATCGACGTCCGCAAAGTCGAAGATGCTCGTCGAAGAGCAGGTATCGAGATGTCTCGCGATGCCGCACCGCGAGCGTGGCGAGGGCCTGATTTTCAGTGTGGAATTGCGCCATGCGCCGAAGGTCAATCGTGCTGATCACGTCGACATTGTGCAAAATAAACGGCCTTTCGAAACCGTTGGAGTCGTCGAGGAAAAAATGCGCTGCCTTCTTCAGGCCGCCGCCGGTGTCGAGCAGGACCTCCTCGCAAGAAACCTCAATATGCATGCCGAAGTTATCGTTCGCTTTCAGGTACTCGAGAACCATATCCGCAAAGTGGTGCACATTGATAATCACATCGCGAACATCAAAAGAGCGCAAGCGGGAGAGCGCGATCTCCAGCATCGTGCGGCCGGCGACTTCCACGAGGGCCTTGGGGCGATCGTCGGTGAGCGGCCGCAACCGCGTGCCAAGGCCCGCGGCCAAAATCATCGCCTTCATTTGCTCATATTCTCCAACTCAAGATGCCGCACCACAACCTCGACTCCCTTTTTGCCTGCCAACCGCTTCGCCAGTTGTTCCGCGAAATAAACCGAGCGGTGCTGGCCGCCCGTGCATCCGAACGACACGGTCAAACTGGTAAAGCCGCGACCCTGGTAAGCGGTCACGCTGGCATCGACGAGCGACATCACGCTGGCGAGAAACTGATGAACGCTTTCTTGCTGATCCAGATAATCGATCACCGGCGCGTCTTTGCCCGTCAGGACCTTGAATTTTTCTTCGCGCCCGGGATTCGGCACGCTGCGCACGTCGAAAACGAATCCGCCGCCGTGCCCCGTCTCGTCCTTCGGCACGCCCTGGCGAAACGAGAAGCTGAAAATTCGGACGACCAGATTGTCGTTCTTCGGCGCCGGGCTCTGCAATTGCTCCGAGGCTGTCATGCTCGTGAACGCTTTCATGAGGGCGGGCAGCTCGACGGGCAGTTCGACGTGCTGAAGCAGCCAGCGCAAGTTCGTGAGCGCGTAGGGCACGCTTTGCAGAAAATGAGCCTTGCGTTCATAGAAGCCGCGAAATCCGTACGCGCCCAAGGCCTGCATGATGCGGACGTACACGTACGCGTAGTAGTGGCGCATGAAGAGCTTGCGCTCAATCTGTATGAAATCACCAAGGCGATCGATATAGCGATCGAGCAACTCCTGACGCAAATCCGGTGGCAGATCGGCTTTGGCATCATACAAAAGGGAGGCGATGTCATAGTGAAGCGCGCCTTTGCGGCCGCCTTGGTAGTCCAGGAAAAATGGATGACCGTCGCGCAGCATGATGTTGCGCGATTGAAAATCCCGGTAGAGAAAGTAATCGTGGTCCGCGCTCAGCAGGAACGCCGTCAGGCGTCCGAAATCATCTTCCAGCGATTGCTCGTTGAAGGGGACGCCCGCAAGCCTGAGGAAGTAATACTTGAAATAATTCAAGTCCCAGGCGATCGACTGCGCATCGAACACGGCGCGCGGGTAGCACACTTTATAATTCAAATCGCGACCCGCTTCGATCTGGAAGCGCGGCAGCGCGTCCACAACTTTGCGATACGCTTCAACCACTGGAGAGCCAAGGTTTAGGCCGGCGCGATTTTTCGAGAGGAACTCGAAAAGGGTCGTGTCGCCGAGATCTTCTTCGAGATAAGCGCCTTGGCTCAAATCCTCGGCATAAATTTCCGGCACCGGCAGGCCGTGCCCGCGAAAACATCTGGAAAATTCGAGGAAAGCGACGTTTTCTTCGCGTACGTCGTATAGAACGCCAATCGCGCTAAGTTTTTCGCCGGCAAGCCGGATGATCTTGCGGCCCGAACCTCCAAGTTGGCCCTGGAGCGGCTGCACTCGCGCGACCGGCGAGTGGAAATGCTGTTCGAAAAGCTTCCTGAGGACGTCCACCACGGAAACAAGTTTAATCGCTCAAAGGTCCGATGGCGAGCCGCTGGCTATAAAGAGGTCGAAAAGGGCACTTGCCTGATAAAGACCCGGCGCACCAAAAGGTTCTCTGGCCGGGGGCCGCGAGTGATAGTCCGCGAGCGGGTAAGCGAATCGACGCAGCACATCTCGGCCGCTCGCGCTGGAGGATAGTATGGAGGCGCGGGTGGGAATCGAACCCACGAATGAAGGTTTTGCAGACCTCTCCCTTCCCACTTGGGTACCGCGCCTCGGAAAGACACTGTAGTATAGCGAAACCAGGGCGTTGTTTCATCGCGCAATCGGTAGTGAATCTTTCTCGTCTCTTGCACCGCTTGACCTACCGCGTTCCCGAACCTGGAAGCGCTTCTCCGACGGCGCGGTTCGCGTTACAGTGGTTCAAGATCCGTTCAGAAGCGGAAGTCGAGAGGCAAATACCGATGAGTCCAGTTATTTGGCTGGGGGCCGGCGTCCTTGCAGTCGTGCTCCTCGCGATCATGCTGCGGGCCGCGAGCAGGCGTTCTGAAGCGCAACTATCCGCTGTGCGTCAGGAAATGCAGGCTTCCCTGGCGACGCAGGGGCAGGCGGTCGCCGGCCAGCTGAATCATCTTATGCAGTCGGTGACGCAGCAGCTCGGGCAGGTTCGCCAGGAGTTGCAAACCGGCGCCGCCTCCACCGGCCAGCTGACCGCCGAGACCCAGCGGCAGATGGCCAGGCAGGTGCAGTCCTCCACGGAAGCGCTGCTACAGATGAGCCAGAGGATCGTCGACATCCAGCGAAGCAGCCAGGATCTCTCCAAGGCGACCCAGACCCTTCAGTCCGTGCTCGGAGGCGCGAAGACGCGCGGCACGCTTGGCGAGGTTACGCTCGAGCGTCTACTCTCCGACGCGCTGCCGCAGAGCGCTTACACCACGCAGTACCGTTTCGCATCTACGGGCGCGATTGTGGACGCGGTGGTCCGCAGCGGCGAACACATTCTCGCGATCGATTCCAAATTCCCGCTAGAGGCGTATCGCAGGCTTGTCGACGAAGGCAACGACGCGCGCCGCGAATTCTGCACCGCCGTTCGCAAGCACGCCGACTCGATCGCCGAGAAATATATTCTCCCGGACGAACACACATTTGATTACGCCATGATGTTCGTGCCTTCCGAGGGCGTGTATTACGAGCTCCTGTTGAGCGAGGACTCGAAATACGGAATGCTCGATGAATATTGCCGCGGAAGACGCGTGTTCGCCGTCTCGCCGAACACTTTTTACGCCTGCCTCAGCGCAATTGCGGTCAGCCTGCAAGGACAGAAGATCGAAGAAAATGCGCGGCACATTCTAGCCAGTCTCGCGGGGATGAAGAAGCAGTTCGAATCCTTCGGCGACGTCTATGAAAAGCTCGGTACCCATCTTCGGCACGCGCAGCAGAGTTACGAGGATGCCGACAGCAAGCTGAACCGCATGCGCAATTCTTTCGAGCAAATGTCCCTGGGCGCGCTTTCCGAGGCCGCGCCGCTGCTTCTGGAAGAGGCGCCGAGGGAATAGGCGGGCTTACAGGGCGTCGCGGGCCGCCTCCGCAAGCGTACGGAAGTCTCCGGCTATTGTATTGCTGAGAATCCGGCTCAACTCGGCGCGGACCTCCTGGAAATCACGCGGGTGATGAGCCAGACGGCCCGCCAACCGCTTCATATCGTCCTGTAGCTCTCTCGGCGCCGTGATTTGAGCCGCTTGCAGATAGCGGGCAGCGGTGGGAGCGTCCGGCGTGGGCAGCAAACGGGCGTGGAACGAATAGTCCCCGGAACGGATCGCCTGGACTTTTAGCTCTGCGATATTCTGCGCCCCGCCTGTCGTTAGGAGTTCCTGCGCGTCGCCTCGCAGGAACCGAAGCACACCCGGTGTCTGGTTTTCCACAACGATCCCCAGGCGCTGGTCCGAGCCGCGCACGCGCACCACGAGCGAAGACTTCTTGTCCGGTGAAAGCGCCGGAGCAGGCGCGTCAAATTCGAGCGCCACGAGAGTAGTCTTTGCCGTCCACTGTGCTCCTGGACCCTGCACCGAAATTGTGGCAGAGCTCGGCGCCGACGCCGGCCTCGGAAGTACGACCAGGCATTCCGGCGAAGCTGCGAGAACAAGCACCGCCTGATCGTTGATCTGCACATGGTTTGCGTCCGCGTCTCCGCTAAGCCCAGGGCCGCAAACTGCAAAGCTATCGCGGATAGCGACCACGGGCGCGACGGTGATGCTTTGCGCCCCGCCACCGGGCGGAGCAATATCGATCAGTGCGGCCACCGAAGATCCGGAGCCTTTCGCCAGAAGAAAATCCCCGGATGTTGGAGCGGTGAATGATCCGCGGCCGGTGGCGTCGGTGGCCACGTGCACGCCGCCTCCCAGTTCGACATCCACGCGCGAAGCGAGCCGCCCGTCCACGCCCAAGACGGCTAACGTCGCCAGTTGTCCCGCGACAATTCTGGGAGGAAGAACGATCGTGACTGTCCAAGTTGTGAGGGGAGTGGATTGGGTTTGCGCGCGCAAGGCGGTCGAAGAGGAGGCGGAACCCGCGACGCCCACAGCCGTTAACGCGCACGCCAGGGTAAGCACGCGGTGGACAATCAGATTCTTGGCGAGCGGGCGGCCGGGCGCGGGTCTGGTCATTTCATCGAGTATCATTCGTCGATACGCACGACAAAGGCAGTGAGTTGTTCGCTCGCGCGCAACTGATCGGCGAGATGGCGGGCGGCATTCTCGGTGGGCAGGCGGCCGGCGCGGACGCGGTACAACACACCGTTCGGCGAATCGTACGTCGCCACGCTGGCCGGAGGATAGCGCGCATCGAGCCGCGCCCTCAACCGCTCGGCGTTGTCCCGCGACTGAAACGCGCCCACCTGAACGCCGAAGAAGCCTGTCTGCGGATTCGGGCCGCCGACAATTTCCAGCCGGACCTGCGACGTGCCGGGCCCGATCATACCGATCGCCTGCGCGGCCGAAAGCGAGAGATCGATCACGCGATTCGCGACAAATGGACCGCGATCGTTGATTCGAACTTCGGTTTGTTTGCCGTTGCTCAGATTCGTAACGCGCACGATTGCGCCGAAGGGCAGCGTGCGATGCGCGGCCGTGAATTGGTGCATGTCATAAATCTCGCCGTTCGACGTTCGCCGGCCATCGAAAGGCGCGCCGTACCACGACGCCATGCCTTCCTCAACGTATACGCCAGGCACGGCTGGCTGTGTCTCAACAGCCGGAGGCGGACCTGAAGGCTGCGACGGACTTTCGGCCCCGGGAACCGATGACGGCTGCTCGGGAGGGTTCGGAACGGGTGGTTGCGTCGCCGCGCGGTGAGCGCAACCCGCTATCATCATCGAGAATGCGACTGCGAGCGTCACCCGCGCGGGGAACGCGCCCCGCTTGTGACGCAGAGGCTGCTTCCATTCAGCGCGGAACTGCCCGTGCCGGAGAGAAAGCCTCACGCAGCATCCCGATTCACTTGTTTGGACACAACTTAGGTATTATAGAAACGCTGTCCGATTCTCGCAAGGAACCCTATTGGCTCTGTCACCTCGTGCGCGCTGGAGACTCGATCAGATTGGCAAGAAGATGAGCGGACTTTTTGGATCCCGCAGCGAACAGCCGCGCCCGCAACTCTGCCCCGCCTGCCGAACGCTTGTGGGCGCGAACGCAACAAAATGCCACCAGTGCGGCGCAAACCTGAATTTTTCACTGGCGGCGGCCAGCCGTTCGCTCAGCGGTTTGATGCCGGCCACATCGCCGGCCACATACGCAATCCTCACGGTAAGCTGCTTGATTTATTTTGTGACCTTGCTCCTCACCGTGCGGGAATCGGGGTTTCAAGGCCTGAGCGGCGGCCTTTTCAACATTGGAGGAATCAGCGGCGAGGTTTTGCAGCGTGCGGGCGCCTCGCTGCCATGGCCCGTCAATCGCATGGAACCGTGGCGGCTGGTAACCGCTGTTTTCCTTCACGCCGGTCTGCTGCACATCGGATTTAATATGTGGGTCCTGATGGATATTGGCCCGCAAATCGAAGAACTCTACGGCTCGGCTCGCTACCTCTTCATGTACGTGGTTGCGGGCGTTGGCGGGTACGTGCTGAGCAGCCTGTTTGGAAATTTCAGCGTGGGCGGCTCCGGTGCAATCGTGGGGCTCATCGGCGTCCTGCTGGCTGTTACCACGGGCCGGCGGAGCGCCGGGATGCAGATGGTCCGCAAGGGGATCATACGCTGGCTTATTTATCTCGCGGTCTGGGGCTTGATTGTCCGGGGAATCGACAACTACGCGCATTTCGGCGGGCTCGCGACCGGATTCGTCCTCGGGAAAATCATGATCGATCAGCCGCCGCTGGCGCCGGAGGAGCGGACCCGGGCCTACGCGCTTGGATGGGGAACGGCGCTGATTGTCGTGGCGAGTTTCGGGATGGTCGTTTTCAAAATTTTTGGCGGCGGCTAAGCGCGGGCGGGCGCAAGGCCGCCCGGCAACGGCATGGCCTTGAATTCCTCTGGGTTGGCGTCCTTCATTCCCAAGTTTGCGGCGACCTTATGGCGAAGCAGTTACAGAGGGTGGAACGGCGCCGCTCAACTGAACCTGGTGTGTGTGACTCAGCGGAATGAGCGACTCCTCGAATGCCAGCTTGATCCTCCGGCGAAGTTCCCGCGCCACATCATCCTTGCGATCGAGCGCAGTCCGCACTTGGAGCCGCAGCACCGTCCCGTCAAGAGACAAAGATTCCACGCCAAGCACCCGCGGGCCGTCCACCAGCGCCGGTGACCAACCAGCGTCGCTGCGAAAGTCCTTCGCGATTTTCTCGAGCGTCGCGAGCGCGCGTCCGACCATCTCGCCGGAAGGCACCGTAACGTCCACGAAAGCCTGTGACCAGTCCCGGCTCAGGTTTGCCACCTGGCCGATCATGGAATTCGGCACAGTGACAATCGCGCCGTTCACGCTGCGCAGCACCGTGCGGCGCAGCGTCAAATATTCCACCCGGCCTGTCTCGCCGTTTGCCTGAATCACATCGCCTACTACGTACTGGTCTTCGATCACGATGAAAAATCCGTTGATGATATCTTTCACCAGGCTCTGCGCGCCGAAGCCGAGAGCCACGCTCGCCACCGCCGCCGCCGCTTCCACGGGCGTGAGATTGAAGCCGAATTCGGGCAGCGCTGTAAGAATCGCAACCGCGGCAATCACCGTGCTGCCAACACTGTAAAGCAGCCCGGCCATCGTGCGCGTCTGCTGCTCGCGCATCTGCGCCACGCGCGTGTGTCCCGTTGCCACTTGCACCAACCGGGTCGTCAGCGCCTTCAGCAGGCGCGTCAGAATCACCGCGATGACAATGATAACGACAACGCGCAGTCCGCGCGCCCCGGCAGTCTCCATCCAATGCGTGGCTGACTCTGTCATGGAAGATACGAGGCAAAATTATACCACTCGCGAGATGCCGTCCATGCAGGCGGGCGGCAAGGCATCGACGGGAATTGGGGATTGCTTTGCTAGAGCGCGGGAAGCAAGGTAAACTCGAAGCATTCGCGTACTACGCGCCCGTAGCTCAGATGGATAGAGCGTGTGCCTCCGGAGCACAAGGTCGGGGGTTCGAACCCCTCCGGGCGCGCCATTCTAATTCCTGCCCCACATTGGGTTTACGCTGCTGTTGCAGAATCAATTTGTCCTACGTGTTGTAGCCCAAATAGCCCAACTAAAGAAAAGCCGAGCCCTGCACGCTCACACCATTCCCGCCGCCACGCCTCGTCTTTTTGTAGCCCGCCTGCGTAGAAGTCGGTCACGGTTTGTTTCGAGTGGCCGAGCCACAACTTTGTAAGGTCCTCGGGTACACGAGCGCGGCGTAATGTTTCCGTGCGGAATCGACGGAAAGCATGAAGGCCAACTTTCTTGCCGGTTGCGTGCAAAGCCCGAAGGACGTTGCGCTGTTGAAGTGGTCGTCCGCTCTTTGCGGCGAATAGATATTCGGATTTATTGGTCACGTACTCGCCTAAGAGCTGAGCCAGTGCCTCCGCGATATCAACCACACGTAGAGCGTTGGGGGTTTTGGGTGCCTGTTCCTGACCACCCCAGATACTGCGCTTCACATGCAGGACAGAGCAGTCCTCCGAGAGGTCTTCTATCTTCAGTCCCAATGCTTCACCAATCCGCAAACCGGTCCCGGCCAACAACGCGAAAAGAACGCGGTATCGCTTGTTTGCGGTGGCAAGGATTTCTCCGACTTCCGCTTCGGTTACAGTGGGCCTGTGCTGTTCTTCTCTTTTCAGGATAGGCATCCCAATAAAGTTGTGGTTCCAATTGCGCGGGTAAACCTGCTCGCCTTCAGTATTAACCGCAGAAGCCACAACCATTTTTACGACTTTTGTGTAATTGACTATCGATTGTGCGGAAAGCCCCGCAGAGGCCATTTTGTCTATCAGCGCCTTTAGGGCAGCATTCCCCACATCTGAAAGAGGCATGTCGCCAAGATTCGGTAATAGCCATTTGTTCAGAGCTTGCTGCCATCCATGAATGGTTGCGGGTTTTACCGGTTTGCGCCTCCGTGTGGCAAGTGACGCAATCCACCTCGTTGCTTGAACACGAAAGGCGGTCGCCGGTGCTGTATTGGTTGCGAACGCTTCTTTGCCGTTGATGCCTTCGCGTTCGATGTGCTCACGGAGTTTGCGCTTTGCGGTGCTGCGCGAAGGGCAAATGCCCAACGCAACCGTTCGCCGCTTTCTCCGTTCAGGAGTGTCAACCCAATAGCGCCCATAGGCGGGGCCTGCTGGATTCCATTGGTTTGTATGTCCGTGCTGGAACACGTTACCTGTCTGTCCTATTCGGCGGTTCAACGAGGGACCTCGTTTCCGCCTTATCGTCGTTGCCGTTGCTGCCGGGATGATATCACTGGCGGCTGCCGATCGGTGCTGTGCTACATCAAGGTCTTCATTCACAAGCTCGCTTTCTTCGCTGGCGTTTCAGGCGGGTGAAATCGCGAATTTATTTCACTGCTGCCTCGTCTCCTTGAGGCGTCCGCGCCCAGCTATTGCGGAACACTTTTCGCAGCAGGTACTTTGTTGCCGCCGCCTGCCGTCGGGTTGAATAAATCGGAATGCTTTTCCTTTTCTCACCTCACTGTTGATGGACGGATGGTCCGATGGAACCCAATCATTGAATCCGGAACTCGTCTATACCAATGGTCTCGACAAATTTCTCCAGAGGTTCGTCCATAAGTTTCTCGATGAAAGCCTTCATGTAGCGCTT
>Ga0302324_100027770_pt1 | contig 10774 bp, 8 predicted proteins | sample Palsa_T0_1_FD_201949 | JGI IMG/M metagenome (GOLD analysis project Ga0302324, IMG submission 201949) | Peat permafrost microbial communities from Stordalen Mire near Abisko, Sweden - Palsa_T0_1 | ecosystem: Environmental > Terrestrial > Soil > Palsa > Peat permafrost | place: Sweden: Abisko...
GAAGCAGAGCGTCCACCAGCCATCCGCCAATCAGGAGATCGGTGAAAGTGGCGAAGAGCCAGGGCACACTCGTATAGAAAATAGAGTGGAACAAGTCCATGTGAAGAGAAACGGAAAGATAGCTGGGCAGCCACGTCAGCAGGAGAAAGAAAGTGTAGTTGTAGGCGCCCCATCCCAGTGCCAGCCCGTAAACCTTGCGCTGCCGCAAAAGGTAGCCCAGCGAAGTGCCACGTCGTGCTTTGACTTGGTCTTCCAATTGAGCCCCACCTTCGACAATGAACTGAAGTTCGTTCGGCGACAGTCCCTTGTCTTCGCTCGGATTGCGGTAGATCAGATAAAACAGCACAAAATAAAAGAAGCTGATAAAGCCCGTGGCGGCAAAGCTCCAGCGCCAGCCGAAATGCAACAGCAGCAGGCCGATCAACGGGACTCCAATGGCGGTGGAGAATTTTGCCGCGGCATCGGTGAACGCCGTGGCCAATCCTCTTTCCTCCTGCGTAAACCAGTACCCCAAGGATTTGGCATTCGCCGGAAAGGTGGGGGATTCGCTCACGCCCAGAAGCAAGCGCGCTCCGAAGAACCAACCGAGACCGGGTGAAAGGGCCGCTGCGAACGAGGCAACGCTCCACAAAAGCGCGCTGATTCGCCCCACGCGCCGCACTCCCAGCCAGTCCAGCAACACTCCGGCCGGCATCTGCATTACGGCGTAAGTCCAACTGAAGGCACTGGAGAGATAACCAAAAGCAACCAGCGATAGACCGAACGAGTGCTGAAGCGCGTCCCGCGAAACCGACAAGTTGATCCGGTCGAAGAAATTGACCAGAACCCCGAAAGCAAGCAGGAAGGCGATTCGCCATCGCCGGCGAGGCGTGCTTGAACTGCTCGAGACGGCTTGCCGCAAGACCGCTCCCCGAAGAGGTTTGGTGAGACGAAATGGTTTCGATCTACCAGAATAATCTCTTTCATGAACTGATGGGAGTGGGTCGTCAGCAAGCAATCCTGCAGCCTCGGCAAATCGTGGTCGCGGTTTGTTGGGCTACCTCCCGCGCGAGAAAGACATCGAATCAAACGACATCCCATCATGAGTTGGGGCCAAGGTCTTTTCGCTTCTGGCGGGATATGGGTTCCTCGCAGTCGCTTCCCGACCTGCGGCGCTACATCCGGATCAGAACGATGCAGGGAAATCTGCAGGGAGATACAGCGATTGCGGGCGGAAACTAAAGCCTTTAGGGGATGGGAAGGTGCCTAGAGGAATGGCTAAGGTCTATGATTGCCGAGGTTCGTGTTTCGCCTCTCACTCCGCGCAACCCGCAGCCGCAAAGCAGTACCGGGGAAGCGAAGGATGATTGGGAAAGAGGAAACAGAATGCGTATCGATTTCTCGGTTCGTGCTTTGATGCTTCGTTCACTGTCGCTTGTTCTGGTGATGCTGGCCCTGTCGGCGCCGTCATTTGGGCAGTTCAGAGTAGCGATCACAATCGGCCCCCCGGCACTGCCGGTGTATGAGCAACCCATTTGCCCCGGCGATGGTTATCTCTGGACGCCCGGGTACTGGTATTGGGACGACGATATCGCCGATTACTACTGGGTACCGGGCACGTGGGTGCTCGCCCCCGAGGTTGGTTTCCTTTGGACCCCGGGCTGGTGGGGTTGGGGTGGAGAGGCGTTTGTCTGGAATGAGGGTTTCTGGGGGCCGTCGATAGGTTTTTATGGCGGGATCAATTACGGATTCGGTTACTTCGGCGTGGGCTTCGTGGGCGGACGCTGGGATGGCGGCCACTTCTTCTATAACCGCGCGGTGATGAATGTGAACGTCACCGAGATTCACAACGTTTACAACACGACGGTGGTCAATAACACGGTTCGCGTGAGCTACAACGGGGGCAATGGAGGAATCACCGCGCATGCAACGGCGCAAGAGGAAGCGGCAGCCCATGAGAGACATCTTCCTCCGGTGGCAGCTCAGACTCAGCATATGCAAGCGGCCCGTGGCAATCCGCAACTCCGGGCGTCTGTAAACCATGGCAAGCCGCCGATTGCGGCCACGGAAAAACCGGGCGAATTTAGCGGCCGCGGAGTGGTAGAGGCGAAAGCCGCAGGAGCTCCTTACAAACCGGCAGAAAATCGTGGCGGTGGTGAGCCCCACCCTGAATCACCGGCAGCGCATCCGGCAGTCCATGCGAAAGATCTACCGCCGGCGGAGCGTCCCGCTCCACCCAACACGGGGAATCCGAAGCTGGATCAGAAATACCAGAAAGAGCAGCAAAAGTTGGCTGCGCAGCAGGACAAGGAACGGCAGAATCTCCAGCGACAGCAAGATAAGGAGCATCAGAACCTGGCGAAACAAAAGGCCGACGAGGCCCGGACGCAGCAATTGGAGCAGAGGCACCAGCAACAGACTCAGCAACTGCAACAAAGACACGCACAGCAGCGGCAGCAGATGCAGGCGCGCCAAGCTCCGGCGGCGCCTCGAAGATAGCAGGGTCGTGCTTGCTGAAAGCAAGGCGTTGATCCATTGAAGCTCTCGGCCGGGTGAGAGTCTCACCCGGCCGCCGTTTCGCTGGGCGCAGGTTCCTGTGATGCAGTCAATCCTCGCATCGTCGAGCCCTGAGGCGATGATTGCGAAGGTGTTAAAGTGGCCACTATGCAAGTTTGCGAAGAACGCAGCTCGAAGCAATTCGGACGAGCGAAGTTATGGAAATGGATCGGCCTAGTCGCTCTCGTGTTGTTCGCCGGCGCGGCAGTGGCGGCGCAGTTGCTGATCGATCGAGCCCAACCGATTCTCCGAACGCGGGTGATTGACGCTCTATCGAATCGCTTCGGTGGCAGAGTGGAACTGGCGAGTTTTCAGGTTTCCGTGCTCCACGGGATTGAGGTTTCCGGCAACGGCTTAAAGATTTTTGGCAAAACGGACCCCAACCCTTCTGAACCAGGCGTCCAAGCCCTGATCGTGGTGAAGGAATTCCGCTTTCATACCTCGTTGCGAAGTCTATTTCGTTCTCCCATGCACGTGGAGACCGTGTATGTGAATGGGCTGGAGCTGAACATACCGCCCAAGGAAAATCGTCAGGAAATCACGAAGATGGGTTCGAGAACGCCGAAGATGACCATCTACGTCGACCAGTTTGTTTGCGTGGATGCAAAATTGCTGATTAACACCTTAAAGCCGGGCAAGGCGCCGCTGGAATTTGCCATCGCAGACCTGAAGATGAAGGATGTTGGGCCCGGCCAGCCATTCCAATTTAGTGCCGCCCTGGTCAATCCGAAACCAGTGGGAAACATTCAGTCGAGCGGTCGGTTTGGACCTTGGCAACAAGACAGTCCTCGGGAAACGCCGGTGCAAGGAGACTATGCCTTCAACCATGCCGATCTGAGCACAATCAAGGGCATCGGTGGAATGCTCTCATCCACCGGCCAATACTCGGGAACTCTAGGCAACATCGTCGTGCACGGAACCACCGAGACCCCAGACTTTCGAATTGCCAGCAGCGGGCATCCGGTGCCGCTGCACACGGAGTTCCATGCCGTTGTTGACGGCACCAGCGGCGACACATATCTCCAACCGGTGAATGCAACATTCCTGCAAACTTCCTTTACCGCAAACGGATCCGTGGTCCGCGTCAGCTCGCCGAAGGGCCACGATATAGAATTGGACGTGGTCATCGATCATGCGCGGATTGAGGACTTGCTCAAACTGGGCGTGCACACCGACCCACCCATCATGAGTGGTCCGGTTGCGATGAAGACGCGACTGAGCCTTGGTCCAGGGGACGCGAGTGTGGCCGACAAGCTGAAGCTGGCCGGCACCTTTCGTGTGCTCGATGCGCACTTCGCAAACCAGAATGTCCAGGGAAAGCTCGACTCGTTGAGTCTGCGCAGCCAAGGGAAGGTCAAAGAATCGCGGGAGCACGCCGGGGAAAATGTACCGGTGGATTTGCGGGGCGTCTTTACGCTAAAGGACGGATTGCTGTCCTTTTCGACCCTTCATTTCCTAGTTCCAGGGACGCATGTTGACATGACCGGCGACTACAGCTTAAACGGACAAACCTTCGACTTTCATGGCACGGTTAGGCTGGACGCGACGGTTTCGCAAATGACCACTGGATGGAAGTCAATTCTTCTAAAGCCAGTCGATCCGTTCTTCAGCAAGGACGGGGCCGGTACGGAGGTCCCGATTCGAATCACCGGCACGCAATCGGAACCGCACTTCGGTCTGGACTTCGGTCACAAGGGCGAGCATCAGAACATCGTGAACAACGACACAGGATCGAAGCACGAATAGGGGCAGGGGAGGCGAGGCGCCGCTGGCATCGTGACTCCAGCCTTGATCGCTTTCGATTGCTCAGCACGTCTCGCACTGTGATACACGATTTCAATGAAGAACCAAACGAAAGCCGAACGGAGAATGGTTTCTAAGGATCTGACGAGCCCTCAGTCGGCCTTCTCCTAAGCAGGGCTGGTGGATCTCTACAGCGCAATTCAATACGGTTTGTTTGTGGCCATCGTCACCATCCTGGTAAAGCCCTTGGGTGGGTACATGGAACGGGTCTTCTCGAGGAAGCGGACCGTACTTGATCGTTTCTGTCTTCCGGTTGAGCGACTGATCTATCGCATCACCGCGGTTGATGCTGAAGCGGAGATGCCCGGCCAGGAGTATGCGAAGTGTTTTGTACTCTTTGGCCTTGCCGGCGCACTGTTGTTATATGCCGTTCTCAGAATGCAGCAGTTTCTTCCCTGGTTCTTCCCCCAGTACCACACCACGCCTTTATCCCCAGACCTGGCTCCAAATACGGCGATCAGCTTCTCGACGACCACTACCTGGCAGGCCTACGCGGGCGAGAGCACGATGAGCTATTTCAGCCAGATGGTGGGACTCTGCGCACAAAACTTCCTGGCCGGTGCTGCGGGCTTAGCCCTGGGGGTGGCCTTTATCCGCGGCCTAGCCCGGCAACTCTCCGGCACGCTCGGTAACTTTTGGGTTGATCTGACCCGCGCTCTGCTCTGGGTCCTGCTGCCGGGAGCATTGATCGGTGCCGTGCTGCTTGTCTGGCAGGGTGTTCCGATGAACTTCCACCATTATGCGGTAGTTACCACCGTCGAAGGCTCCCATAAGGTCATACCGCAGGGTCCTGTGACCGCGCTGGAGATCATCAAGAATCTCGGCAGCAACGGAGGCGGCTTCTTTAACGCGAATGGGGCTCATCCCTATGAGAACCCGACGGCGTTTACAAACTTTATCGAAATGTTGGCCATCGTTCTCCTGCCTGCGGCATTTACCAACACCTTCGGCAGAATGGTCGGCCAGGCTCGACAGGGATGGCTTCTCTACTCGGTGATGGTGCTTCTCTTCGGCAGCGGACTGATCTTCGTGCATCACTTCGAACAACCGGGGATTCCCCACATCGGAAGTATGGATTTACCAAAAAGTGGTGCCCCGTCTGGCGGGAACATGGAAGGCAAAGAGGTGCGCTTTGGGATTGGGGGTTCGACGCTCACGGCCGTCGTGACCTCAAACACGGCCACGGGATCAAACAACTCAATCGACGACAGCTACACCTCGCTCGGCGGGATGGTTTTGCTGGTAAACATGCTGCTCGGAGAGCTCGCATTTGGAGGTCTGGGAACTGGTCTCTACAGCATGGTCATGGCAGCTACGATCACAGTGTTTCTGGCGGGTCTGATGGTTGGGCGCACGCCGGAGTATCTGGGAAAAAAGATAGGGCCCGCGGAAAACAAAATGATCATGCTCTACGCTCTGGCCGCGCCCCTGGCCGTACTTCCACTCACCGCCATCGCCGTGAGCACCAAAGCGGGACTGGCTGGGTTGACGATCTACGGCGGCCCGCATGGTTTTACCGGGATTTTGTTCGCTTATACTTCCTGCTTTGCCAACAACGGCCAAAGCTTTGCCAGTCTGAGTGCGAACTCTCCGTTTTACAACCTCACTACGGCCTTAGCGATGATGGTGGGTAGGTTCGGCCTGGCGATTCCTGCATTGGCATTTGCCGATCTGTTTGGCCGTCAGAGAAGTACCCCTTCTTCGTCAGGAACTCTTCCGACCCATTCTTTGTCGTTCGGAGCGCTCCTCACAACCTGTTTGATAACCATGGTGGCCCTTAACTATCTACCTGCGTTGGCGCTCGGACCCATACTGGAACGATTGCTCTTCGGAAGATAAGTCACTCGATGAGCTTAGTTTGAGAGATCCGGGAATTTGCTTTCCTCTTGAAGCCCGATCTCAGGATCATTGAGAACGGCCTGAGCCTGCTGTGTCGTCGGCAACCATGGGCCGGTTTTGAAGCGATCATGGAGGTGAAACATCGCGTTCGGAAGTGCACGCCGAGCGGCACGCGTTCTGGTACTTTGTCTTGGTTTCTCTCTACTGCCGAGTGAGAAATCTCGGCAGCTCGCACAGACTGCAACAAGGCGAGTCGCAAACAGGCCGGGGAGTTTCGTGAGCTGACACAGAGAGTCCAACATAGCTGGAGTCGCGCATGCGCCTTGCGGCGTTGAGAACGGCTAGTCGTGCAGCACTACATTGAGCAACGAGCTATGGACCTGTAGGCCGCCCTCGATTCCTCCGGCGTAGTGGATGAACCCCAACTTTCTGAACCGGTTCATGAAGAAACTGACGCGCGAACGGGTTGTGCCGACCATCTCGGCCAGGGTCTCCTGACTGATCTTGGGAACCACGGTTTCAGGAATCCCCTCCTTGCCGAAATGAGCGAGCAATAGAAGAACGCGGGCCAATCTCTTTTCGCTGGAATTGAACAACTGGTCGACCAGATCTTCTTCGTAGCGGATATTGCGCGCCAGCAGGTACGCCACGAACATATCGGAAAATGCGTGTTCGTGGTGAAGGGCGTCCATCATCGCCTTCTTCTCCACCCGGAGAAGATCACAATCCGTCATGGCCGCGGCGGAGCCCATGCGCAGAACCTGACCTGCCAGGGAACCTTCGCCAAAGAAATTCCGCTCGCCCACGATGGCGATCGTCGCCTCCTTGCCAATCTTGGATACGACGGTGAGCCTCACTTTGCCCGTCTGGATGTAGAAGACGGAATCCGCCTCATCCCCTTGAGCGAAGATCACTTGCTTTTTGAGCACAGACACAATCTTCCTGCCATCACCAATCGTGGCAAGGAAGGTGTCGGGATCGAATCCGCGGTTTCTGTGCGCGGCCGCAGAGGATTTCATAGTAAGGAAATTATAGGTTCCTCCTGGGGTCTGAGAATGTGCTGTTTTGCACACTATTTCCAGATCAGTCCACAAGCACGCTTCGTCGGAAACTCGCCAATTTCAAATTCCCCATGATCGGTTTACGGTGCCGTGTGCTTCAGGCCCATTCGAGTCTGGATCATCTCCGCATGTGAGCTGTCTTGCTCAGACACGAGAGTCTGCACCTGTCATTCTTGTTTCTCCTGAGTGTGCAGACGGGGCCACGGAGGCTGATTCGTAGCCCTATTCCATCAGGTTGCTACGGGCCGGGTCGTGATCCACCGGCGAAGCGACCACATCCAGTCAATCGGCATTCTTCATCCGCGTGGCCCCGCGAACCTGCGGCGAACACGATTTGACCCTAAGAGTTCTCGAATATCGAATCCAGGGCACGCCTCAGGCGGATGAGAGGCGTTAGCCCGCAAAGAAAAAGAAAGGTCAGGTCAAAGATCATGCCGTTAATTCAACTCCTGGAAGTTCTCATCGTGGTGGGCGTTCTTCTGTGGCTGGTGAATCGCTTCATCCCCATGCAGTCCTCCATCAAGTCAATTTTGAACGGCGTTGTGGTGATCGCCGTGGTTTTGTGGCTGCTCAATGTTTTTGGACTGTTTCACTCCATTTCCCATATCCGTATCGGAAAAGGATGAACTGGGGCGCGGCCATTTGGAGGCACACGTCCCGAAACTCGAACTCTAGACAAAGTTACAAGGAGGTATTTGTGAAGATAAAGTTGTTATTCGCCGCCGCAATGGTACTAAGCCTGCCCGCTCTAGCGCAGACCAATTCTCAAACCACCGTTGACGTCGAGCGTGTGAGTCCGACGCCCACGTTTCGGGTCACCGTCATCAGCCGCAGCGTGCAAGCCATCAATTATGAGCACCGTAGCGGCAGCTCAAAGCTGGATTTTGCAGGCACCACCTTGATGCCCTCAGCAAATGGCGAAGCCAAAGTCAACAGCAAGCGGGGATCCATCGAAATCGAAGCGGAATTTGGCAACCTGCAACGGCCGACGACTTTCGGCACCGAATACCTGACCTACGTCCTGTGGGCGATTTCGCCCGAGGGCCGGGCCGTGAACCTGGGCGAAGTATTAGTTGGCGGCAACGATCGCAGCAAACTGCACGTAACCACGGACCTTCAGGCCTTTGCCCTGATTGTCACCGCGGAACCATATTATGCCGTGCGCCAGCCGAGCAATGTGGTCGTGCTTGAAAATGTGGCTCGCGAAGACACCAAGGGAACCAGCGAGGCGGTAAACGCAAAATATGAATTGATGGAACGCGGCGGTTACATTCCCACTGGCTACAGGTTCGATCCCGTGGTGCTGAATGCCCGGTTGCCATTAGAGTTCTTCGAGGCGCGGAATGCGCTGCGCATCGCTCAATCTGAGGGAGCGGAGCAGTTCGCCTCCGGCAGTTATCAGCACGCCGTCCAGTTGATGAACCAGGCGGATGGCTATGCCACAGACAAACACATGGATCGAAAGCCGCTGATCGCGGTTTCCCGAGAAGCGGTGCAGACCGCGGAAGATGCGCGTGCCATCGCCGTCAAGAAAGAGGATGAGGTGCGCCTGGCAAGCGAACTCCAGAATTCAGCGGACGCGCAAGCGCAATCGCGGCAGCAAGCGGATGATGCTCGCCGGCAGGAGGAGCAGGCAGACTCGGATGCGGCAAGAGCCCGGTCCGCTGCCGCTGACGCACAAGCTGCAACCGCGAAGGCTCAATCCGATATGGCAGCCAACCAGGTTTCGTCGGCTACGGCGCTTTCAGCAGCGCAGGCTGATGCCGAGCAATCTCGTCTGGCAGCACAACAGGCCCAGTTGAACGCGCAACAGGCAGATACCGACAAAGCGGCGATGCGCGCCAAATTGTCCGAGCAGTTGAATCGGATTCTCGAGACTCGCGATAGCGCTCGCGGCCTCATCGTCAGCATGTCCGATGTTTTGTTTGACACCGGAAAATATTCCTTGAAGCCGGGCGCACGGGAGAAACTGGCGAAAGTCGCTGGCATTCTGCTCGCCTACCCTGGACTCAACATTGAAGTCGGCGGTTACACCGATAACGTCGGCGCCGATGCCATGAATCAAACCCTGTCCGAGAACCGCGCGGGCTCGGTGCGCGACTACCTGGTACAAGAAGGCGTATCCACAAATTCAGTCAGCGCCAAAGGCTTCGGCAATACCTTGCCGGTGGCTTCCAACGACAACTCCGCTGGCCGGCAGCAAAACCGGAGAGTGGAACTTCTCGTGTCCGGCGACGCCATCGGCAACCCGGTCAATGCGACAACCGGCAGCTTGCAGTAGAGCAAGAATACGTAAAAACGATCGAGATCGATTATGGAGGCAACACCCATGAAACTGGTAGGGGTTCTCAGTACAGCAGTTTTGTCTTTGGCGCTCGGAGTCGCAGTTCCGGCGTTCGCCCAAGATCACGAGCAGGACGAACAGAAAGCTAAGCCTGCCGAGGACGAGAAAAAAGCGCAACCAGAAAAACCCGCCGCAAAGCAAGAGGAAAAACCCGCAGCGCAGCCGGAGAAGAACGCCAAGCCGGAAGAAAAGAATGCGCAGCAGGGGAACAACGCCAAGCCAGCCGAGAAGAGCGCACCGGAACAGCATGCCGCTGGTAACGGTAACCGCATTCCCGCAGACCGCTACAAGGCCAATTTTGGACAGCAACACACGTTTCGTGTCAGCCAGGCCGAGTACAGCAATCGCAGCTTCCAGTACGGTGGCTATTCGTTCGGATTCATTGGCGTGTGGCCGAGCAATTGGCTCTACACCCAAAACGTTTATGTGGTCGAGATAAACGGCATGTATTACCTGTGCAATCCGATGTACCCTGGCGTTAACCTTGAACTCAGCTTCACACTATAGCCAGTTTGTCCGGCTTGCGAGCGGGCGCAACCAGCTTAACTGTGATCGGCGCGCGCCCATATTCTTGGGCGCGCGCCACTTACTTTCCGGCGCCGCCGGCGAAAACAGAACTCGACTCGTGCTTTCGGCCGGGCAACAAGACCGGGGTGAGTGTTTGCTCGTACACTTATTCCAGGCCCAGTTCGCTTTTCTATTCTACTGTTCGGTAATCCCGTAGCTCTCACGGAGTCTTTTCGCAGGAATCGCACCAGGTCACAAGCGTGTGCCTCCTAAGTCACCAAGGCCTGCCCAAGCTTCGGCTCACAATAAACTGTCTCATCGGGCAGGACTGATTCGAACGGCATCGTCAGATATCGTCACAGCGAGACTCCCAACTGCTTGTGAGGAGAGCTGTCATGGCCGCGAATCCGGTTAATTGTCTCAACGAATGTGGCGATTTAGCGCCAACTGAGGGCTGGGGCGACCGAAGTCAGAATTGCTTCCATGACATGCGCATTGTAGGCAACACCCAGTTGATTTGGAATGGTTAGCAATAGCGTATCGGCCTCCGCGATCGCCTCGTCTTTCCTAAGCTGCTCGATGAGAATATCTGGCTCAGCAGCGTAGCTCCGGCCGAAGATTGCCCGTGTGGTTTCGTCAAGGAACCCAATTTTGTCCTCTTCCTGAGAGCCTCGTCCGAAATAGC
>Ga0302324_100027775_pt1 | contig 10772 bp, 5 predicted proteins | sample Palsa_T0_1_FD_201949 | JGI IMG/M metagenome (GOLD analysis project Ga0302324, IMG submission 201949) | Peat permafrost microbial communities from Stordalen Mire near Abisko, Sweden - Palsa_T0_1 | ecosystem: Environmental > Terrestrial > Soil > Palsa > Peat permafrost | place: Sweden: Abisko...
GGTGGAGGAGCTGGCGCCGGAGCTTTGGCCATGGCCGGAGGGGCCGACCTCGCAAGCTTGATTGTGGACGGAGCGGCCGGCGGCGGAACCGCGGTTGCTGGTGAAGGAATTGGCGGCGGAGCTTTGGTTAAGGGCGGAGGGGCCGGCGTGGCAGCTTTGGCCGCGACTTGCAATGTCGTCGGCTCTTCGCCAGTGAACCGGTACTCGACTTCCCGCAATCGCGTCAACGCGTTGGGAGCCAGTTGGTAGGGAATTTGGGTCACCAGCGGAAAGCCTTTTTGGGAAGCCTGGAGAAAGAAGAAGTCGTCGGCCTTGGGCTCTCCAACGACCACGTCCAGCCAGTCCGCTTGTCCCCGCGCCATGAGAACCAAGGAAATGTCGGCGGAGATGGCGCAGTGGAGAAACTCGGCCCAAAGCAAAAGGGCCGAATTCTGGGAATCGGCGGCCAACGGAACCCGCAGATGCAGCGACGGCGCGGCCGCGCCGCGGGCGCCCGCACGCGTGTCACCCGCGAGACCAAAATTACCGCTCAACTCGTGCAGCACGCGCAGCAAACCCAGACGATTGGGACCCAAGTCGGCATGTTCCAGGAAACGGCGGGGGCTTTCACCGGGCGGCTCTGAGTCCGGCGGCGGCGCGCTGCCGGCGAAAAGCATCCGCAATTGCTCCTGGGCGACTCGCCAGTTGCTGGTGACCTGCTCGGCCGAGGTGGCGGCCTTGCAGGCCTCGCGCAATGCCTCCAGACCGGGGCGCACCCTGTTCAACAGCAGAACTGGCGAAACCCCCTCCCCGTCCACGCACAACACCATGGGATACATGGAACGGCCTTTGCCGTCCTTGGAGGACCACAACAGGCCCAGGACCACCTGGCCCGCCCGCAGCCAGAGAAAAGTATGATCGAATCCCTCCTGGCGCTTGTCCGCTTCGAGTTTTTCCCAGGCTCCCGAGTCGATCTGTCTCCCAATTCCTGTCACGTACAAAGTCTGCTTGAGGTAGGCCAGGGTCTCGCTGTCCACGCCCAGGCCCGGCATGTGATCATCCCAACCCGGATGCTTGCCAAAGGCCGCCAGCGTCAGGCGCGGCGCCGCCCCGGCGGTGGCGGTGGGCGTTCGCGTCCTGCCCAGCTTCTGAAATAACTTGCTCATAACGGCTGACCGTGGCGGGGCTTTTTATTGTTTTGGCCAGTCCTCCATTTTCGGCAGCGGGTTTTCAAACTTGATTTCAAAATTAGCGTTCCCCGAGTGGCCCGCACTATCCTTAAGCGGAATTTTGAAATCCCACGTGGATGGATCGTCTTGCGGGGTGGCATGATAGTCACGCAGCAGACGAATCAGTCCCCAGTTTTTGCCGTCCGTCATGTCCTTGGCCGTATCGGGCCGGCTTTCCAGGAAGCGGCACGAGATGCGCACAGCCTCGGAGACGGCCATCTTGCCGAGGGGTTCGGGCTTGTCGGTGCTGGCGCCCGACACATCCTTCCAATTACCTTCTGTGTTGCCAACGGAGACCTTGAATTCGCGGTAAATCTGAGTGATATCGAAATCGGGGCCGGGTTTTCCAGGAACCAGGAAGAGCGTCCCGTTGATGATCTGGTCTCCCTTGGCATTGACAAAACTCTCGGCAATTTTGCCGTAGGTCTCGCAATGCTTCTGCATCTCCGCCAGCGCGTCGGCATCGCCCGCTTTCCAAATCGCTTTCTGCAGCTCTCCCGCCAATGGCTTCAAAAATTCTTTCAAATCATGCACCGCCGCGGCGCTCATGGGCTGGGGGGAGTTGATGAAAACAGGAAAGCCTACCTTGGATTTGAGGTAATCGTCGATGCTGCGCAGAATGCTCCCTCTGGCCTCCCGCAACCCATCCTCCACCGGCTTGAGCTCCTGGCTTTGTGCGGCCATTTTGGCGTTCAGGTCGTCATCCACCTTCTTGAGCCACAGGGCGGAATTGGTGACCTGTTCGAAGCTGGTGTAGGGGCCTCTCTTCAAATCCGAGAGTTTATGCACCGCCACCTGCGCGTATTCCCTTGTGTACCCGCTCTGCAGCTTGGTCTCCGATTCGCTGACGAACTTGCCGCAGGCGTCGTGGACGTCATCCGCCAGCGGTCCTTGATAGCCGGCCAAATTCGTTTTCAGCGCCTGCGCGGCGTCCTTCCAACTGGTAAACTGCTGCCATTTGTTTCCAAGCACCCCGTCATCGATGCGCACCTGCTGGGAGGTCAAATCACACACTAATTGGTAGAGTTCGTGACGGCGCTGGTAGAAGGGTTTGCCGAGGGTTGCATTGCCAATGTAATTCGAGTCCAGGTCGGCGATGCCCTCTCTGCGCGCCAGATAATTGGATTCGACCATCCCCATCGATTCGGAGGCAAAGCTTTTCAAGCGGTCCATAATATCCAGGAAAATTCCTTTGCTGCGGACTTCCTGGTCAACATTGGTCATAATCTCGCCGAAGGAAGCAGCCGAGGCATCCGAGGTGGCGCGTTGCAACAAAGCGTACGAGGAAGCCATGTTGGAGCCGGGCGCTGGATTGGTGACCGACAGAAACATAAGCCGGTTGCTTTCCGCGCTGGCATATTTGTCGGAGGCTACAAACGAACACGCGTCGCCCGGCTTTTTTAACCAATCGCGCTCCAGTTGCGCGTAATTGGCCAGGGCGGACACCAGGTCGTTGGCGCGCAGGACTTGCGCCTGAATTCGCGACTCGTTGGCTTTATTGGCGTCGCGGAAGTTGACCAATCCCGTGGCGATGGCCAGATTGTTGGACAAATGGTCGCCGCCCGGCGCCGGCAGGGAGGCCGGCGGCCAGGCCGCGCCTCCTTTGGAGTAATCCGCGACCATGACTTCCACCAAGCCCGCATCCGGCGTGTAGTCCGACTCGGTCAGGTACGACACAAAGGACTTCAGATACTTCTCGGCGCTGTTGGTGGAGATGTAACTCGCCCGCGCCGAACCCGCCAGCCGGTCGGCTTCCAGCCACATCAAAGATATCAACGCGTCCCGGTACCTGCGCAAATTGTCGGGGTTGTCGGCCGAAGGTTTCACCCTCTGGATCTTGATTCGGGTGTCGTCCACTAACGGCCGGAGAACTCCGTCCTCGAACAAGAGGCGTTGCGCTTCGGGGCGCTCCCTCACATCGCTCAACCAGGAGACGGGCATGAAAATAAACCCCAGCGCCAGCCGGTGCTGCGTCTTTTGCATCAGCGCTTTGTGAAACTCCACCGCGCTCAACCCGGTGCCTTCGACAACGTTGCTACCGGCATAAGTGTAATGCAACGTGTCGTTGCCCGCGCCCGCGCGGACAATGGACCCTGGCGTCCATGTTTTCTCAAACCAATTGGTGGCGCCCGCATTCCAATACTTGGATTCCTGCAACACGCTGTCGCGCAGGCTGCGGCCAGACATCCAGGACAATACCAGCAGCAGCAACAACAGGACCGTAGCCGTGCCGAAGATGGCCAGGCGCCGCTGGCGCAACATCTTAAGCGTGTTGGTCGCGCGCGTGACCAACCCGCCTTCGCGAAACACCTTCTCGTTGAAGAAATCCCGCAGGAAAAAGGCCCGGTTCTCCGATCGCCCGGACTCTGGCAGCTCGTCCACCGAAACATTGGTGGCCAAGGCCAGCGCCTCATCCAAAGCCGATCCTTCCCGCATCGAGGACGTGAAATAAATGCCCCGCAAAAAGATCGGCTTGGCCGACCATTCCCCGGCCACAAAAATCGTCTCCAGGTAGCGCCGCAGCCGGGGCGCCAAACGCATGAGGCTGGACGGCAGAGCAAAGACCGAATTCACGTCATCCACCCGGCGCACTCGGGACATGCGTCCCGTTTCAAAGGAGGATCGGAAAAAGGTCTGCGTCTCCCCCGCCTTGGCTGCCACCGCGCTTTCCCGCAGCAAAGCCAGGCGCCGGCGCCGCACGCGATCGGCCACCGTATTGAGAAATTGTTCCACCAAATCGGGACGGAAGGACGCATCCAGCGGATCGGGATTGGACCAGCCAAAAATCTGGTGCTGCAAAAGCGGGTCGTTGATGCTGTCCGAAAACTCCCGGAAACCCTCCATCAGGTCGCATTTGGTCACCAGCAGATAGACCGGGAATCGAACGTCCAACGTGCGTTGGATCAAATCCAATTGCTGCGCCAGCCGGCTGGCTTTGCGCGCGATCTTGTCCGCCGAATCCTTGATCAGGCTCTCGGTCGAAAGCACCAGCAGCAAGCCGTTGATCGGACAGTGCGGCCGGGACCGGCGCAGCAGGCGGAGAAACTCGACCCACTCCGTCTGCGGTTTCCACTCCCCTCGGAGGTCCGAGTCCGCCTCGTCGGGGATGATCATTTTGCCCGCTGTGTCAACAATAATACCACGGTTCGTAAACCACCAGTCCATGTTGATCGTCCCGCCCGAGCCCTGCAGTTCATCCTGCATGCCGGGCGGAAAATCGATGCCGGAGTTGCGGATGGCCATCGATTTGCCCGACCCGGACTCCCCAATGATGACGAACCAAGGCAGCTTGTAAATGTCCTTGCCCCGGCTCTTGAAGACTTGCAGCCCGTCCAGAAATTTCCGGCGCAGGGCATCCAGGTCGGCGCGCTGCCGCGGGTCGCTGATCGTTTTGGGCACGGCTCCGGCCTGCGCTTCAACACCTGAGGAAAGCACCTGCTGCTGGCGGCGCAGGCGCATCCGCCGCCACAGATAATAACCGCCGAATAAGAGCAGAGCCAGCAGGAGAATGGCCAGCGCCACCCAAATTCCGATTTTGGGAATGGCTACCGCCGCCGCGATGGCGCCCAACCCCAATATCCCCAGGCCGCATTTTACCAATACGTTGGCTTTTGAATCGTCGTCCATACGCTGCTTATTTCTTTTGCGCTCAGATGGTCAATTCAACTCCCTCATTTGCCAGTCTCTTCAATATGCTTGACCGCGCTGGTCAAATCGGAGGAGGCCTTATAGTAGACACCGTAACAAAACACCAGCACGCTCAGGCTCAGAAACAAAAACAGGATGCTGACCAGAATGATCTTGTTGTTCGGCGGCTCCGTCAGCACTCGCGTATCGGTGTATTTGTAGGCCTCCTCGCTCAAACGGATGCGATCGGAGTCCGTCCAATGTTTAATGCGCGGAAAGATCTGTTCCAGCAGGGTCCGGATATGCTCGGGCTGGTTGATGTACATGCCCGTGAACCCCAAACCAAAGCACGTGTAATACACCGCCAGCCGCTCGACCGCCTCCTCGCTCACGTCGGCCAGGTCCTTTTGCACAAATTCGAAAAAACGCTCGTCGCCGGCCAACTCGTTCCGCTCGGTGGCCAGACGGTTGGCGGCCCATTGCGCCGCGAATTTCAGCCGGCTGGTGGAGATGACGTTGTCGATAAAGAAAATGACGGGCATTTCCAAGCGGCGGGCCTGGCCGGCCAGCCGCACGTCCGCGGCGGTGTTGCGCGTGATATCTTCGATCAGACCCTTGACGTCGGCCCGCACGCGCGCGTATTCGCGTTGCGCCTCGGGCTTGGCCATGGACATGCGGTTGAGGAGGCAGACATATTGAAAAAGCTCCTCGTATAAATCAAGAAGTTTCATGGCGTCGCGGCGGGCATGGTCATGAAGAGGGTGAATTTGGCGTCTGTCAAATCGAATTCAGCATTGTTCCACACCAGCGACATGGCCCGGTCTTGTTTGATCTGGTCCCATCGGCGGGGGTTGGACGAGGGCACCAGGCGGAAAAAATGCAAATTGCTTTGCGCCGGCAGATCCAGCGGAGGAAAGCTCTCTTCTTTGAGCTCCAGACCCCGGATGGCCACTTGCTCGTTGCTGCGCGGCATCAACTTGAACTTGTCGGCATCGCTGAGATAAAGCGCCAGTTTGGTGCGGTCCGCGCGCGTCACCACACCCAGGTAATAGCCCGTGGGCTTCTCAAAATCCTCCCCTTCCAAGCTCGCCCTCATCAAGCCGGGCGCACCGCCAAAGACGACCGTCTTGGGCGGGATGCCCTTGGTCACAGGGATCAAGTCGCGGATTTTTTGGTCCAATTCCTTGAACGACCGCAATGGATCGTCATGGTTATAGGCTTCGCAGTCGAAGGTGGTTTTCTGCGGAAAGAGAGCCAGCAATTCGCCCAAAAGCTCGCGCAATCTTAAATAGAGCGCGAAGGGAGCCACCACGCCTGACTCCACCAACTCCGGCAGGCTGGCACAGGAACGATTGAGCATGGCCAGCTTCAGGGTCAACTCCCACTTCATTTCCAGGCCGAGGCCCCCGGTGGTCACCTTCAAGCGCAGCTCATTGCGGCTGGCGTTCAGTTGCGCCACCAATTCGCGCATCATCTCGTGCAGCACCGGCGATGACCGCAACCAGAGCGAAGGCGGCACAAATTCTGGATCCGGCTGCGGCTTGCCGGCATCCACACCGGTCGAGCGGAGGACGCGCAGCAAGGGCAGCGATTCCATATCCGAAATGTCCTCGCCTTTGAGCAGGATCCTGGCGTTGATTTTGCGCACATGAATGACCTGAGGATTGTCGCCGGTGTTTTCGTCGGCCGTCTCACGGCTTTCCTCAGGAATATAGAGGAGCTTCACCCGCGGATCGGGCCGCTCGCCTTGGCGGAAGGAATTGGCCCGGTTCTTGGCCCAGAGCGGAATGGCCAGCAGCACCACCACCGAGGCCACGCCGCGCGCCAATTCCGTCTTGATGTCCAGCGCCGGCAGCGAGGTGTCGTCTGGAAAGGAGATTTCCTGCCCGCTGGGCATGATGGCGCGCAAACGCTCGAATCGAATTCTGCCGTCCGCCAAGTCATCGTGTGAGAGCCGCGATTCGATGACCCCGTAGCCATACGGTCCCAGCGCGGAGCGCGCCGAGCGAATGTCCACTTGCATCCGCCTTTGCATGACTTGCAGATGGTGCGGCTGGAGAAACAATCCTTCATGCCAGTGAACATGCATAGAGTCTTTACCGATTGGCGCGGACGACATTCTCGACTTGTTTGACAAACGAATCATTGAGGTGCCGCTCAATGACGCCCGGCGCGGCAAAATCCTTGGCTTGCTCGCAATACTTGTCCCAACAACATTCCTTCTTGTTCTTAAAGAGGCCGCCCCCTCCTTCACCTTCCACCACATCATGAATGGCCTGCGGGGCGAAACGCTCGGTGTAATAACGCTCGAATTCCTTGCCGCCTTTCAACATCGCCACCTGCAACCCCCCAACCAGCGCGGAAATGGCCTGCAAGCGCTGCTCCAGTTCCTCGCCTTCCCCGGCCAGGCGGCGCGCCACCGCCATCCGAAGATCTGGTTGCCGCCGCGCGGATGGATTGCTTCTGGAAAGAGCGCTCCAAGTGTTGAACGTGGTCTGATCCAATTTGGCGCACAGCTCGGTCAGTTGGGCCGCCAGTTCCACGATCCTTTGGGATTTGGGCTGCTGCCCAGCCGACAGCCCAAACTTCTCACGCAACTCGGCGCCCACCTCCAAATCCACGCCCGCGCGAGCCGCCGGCGCCAGCCCCGCCTTGGCCAAACGGCTGGCTATCTCCTCACGTTTTGCATCCGGGATGCCGGCAGTGCCCGCCAGAAATCGTTCCAGCAACTCCTCCAGCGTCGGCGAGGGCGCGGGCGCAGCGGCGGCAGGAGCGGCTGGGGCCGCTTGGGGAACTTGGCCGGCGACGGGAAAACGCGCCAACAATACTTTCAAATGGCTCTGGCGGCTGGCCGGGGCGACACCTTTGAGGCTCCGCCCCAACTCTTCCTGCAACAACTCGCGGCGTTTCTCCGGCGGCGCTGTGGCGGCATCCATTTGGATTCGCCGCAACCGGCTGGCAAGATCATTGACCTGGCCCATTTCTTGTTCACTTAAAACAGTCATTGCCATCGCGTGAATTCAGCACTGGTTTCGGGCCAGAGTCAAGACCCAGGTCTCGGTTCATCAGTTCGACTTGAGATCAACCCCGCGCCATCGTCCGACAAGGGCGTCGATTGAAACGGCCGTCGGGCCGCCTAAAAGCTCAACTCCACGCCCAGATTGAACCGATCCCTGGGCTGCGGTCCCAATGAGGCCGCATTCGGCGCCGTGGTTGCATAGTGGCGATCCAACTGATACCCGTAATCGAGGCGAACACATAGATTGTCCGCCACCGCATAACGAACGCCAAAGCCCGCCGACAACATGGTTTCCTGGGAGCTTTCCAGCAGAACGGCACTCGGCTGCCGGTCAAAGGCGCGGCCGTAGTCGCAAAAAATGAGACCTTGCAACCAGTCCCTGCCGTCGGTTCGAGCGGTCAAATTGCCCAATGGGATGTGCGGTGTGCGGATTTCGTTGACCAGCAGCCACCCATCATCACCATCGACCACTCGTTCATTGTACCCCCGCACCGTGTCGTAACCTCCCAAGCCAAACTGTTCGGTCGGCAACAGGCGCGCATCCGCGAATTGGCCCGACGCACGCAAGACCCAGGTGAAATGTTCATCGACCCCGCCTTTGATTGGCAAGATCAGCGGCAGCAGGGTTTCGCGGTGCAGATCGAGGCGGCCATAAGCATAGGACACCTTTGTCCCGGCGCGGAATTGATTGTAGGCCGAGTCTGTCGCAAATTGAGTTTCAACCGCCCCGCCGGGACTATAGATTCCTTGCAGCGAGAAGGCCGTGTTCCCCCATCCGTCCCGCAACGAGCCGTTGTAGGCCAGGGTGAATTGTTCGACGTCCACGTTGTTGCTCTGCCCGGATGGGCTGCTGCCGAAGAGCAAGGGTGTATCGGTCCGCTTGAAATCAAAACCCGCCGAGAGCTGATGCTCAAATTTGAGGATCATTGGCAGCGCCACCGTGTAACGTCCGCTGGCTTGATAGTAATTTCCCTTTTCGGTCAGGTTCCTCACGCTCGAGTTGATCTCCGCGAAATCCGGTTTCACCTCCGCGAAAGTCCCAAACAAACTCAATTGCTGGCGCCCGGGCAGGGGAATCACGTAACTGGCGGTATGCAAGTTGAGTTTCTCGAAAGTAGCGTCAGTGAGGTACTCGTAATTGACGCGCTCATCCGATCCGAAAACATTGGCCCAATTCAGTCCGCCGTAAATCTGGTTCTCACCGAGCACCGGAATTCCGAAATTGTCACCACCGGCGAATACCCGCAACGGAAACCGGTCCGTCTCCTGCAACCTGACGTCCGTGGTCCAGTCCGCGGCGCCCCTGGAAAAACTGGAATCCACCTGGCGAAAAGAGCCTCCGAAATCGTCCCAACCCAGGCACTGGTAGGTGTTGTTGTTCAGCCAGTTCAAGTCGCCGTCCAACCGGTTGCCCTGGACCGTCTCATTGGTGGCCAGATGAACGCCCCGCCTCAGGACCGAATCCGAAAACCACGCGCGCCCTCTGTGTTCAAATTCGACCTTCTCAATTCTGCCTTCGATCACGACAATTTGCACCGTGCCATTGACGATCTTCTGCTCCGGTGTAATCACGTCCACGATAATATGCCCCTGCGCCTTGCAGTGATCCAGGATTTTGCCTTGCATCTCCTTCAAGGCCGCATCGGTCATCGGCTTACCCAGAAAGCCGGCCAACATCTGCTCAAACCCCTTGCTTTTCAGAAATGCCGGGCCCTTGATTTCAACGCCTTTGACGCCGGTGACGCCCGTGTCAACCACATCTTCGTTCTTCTCCACAATCACAACGCCCTGGAGGTTGTCCACCCCCTGGATCGGGCTTGGGTTGCTCGCGCTTGCGCCGTTGCCGGGGGCCTGGCCGAAGGCCGCCAGAGCCGCCAGCGCCAGCACCGGGGTCAAGATCACCCGGCCGAACCAACGGTGCGGCCCAGGGGCAAATGTTGAAATGGGGGAAATCATAATGGTCTCAATCACTCTAACCCTTGGCGCCTCGGACCAGCGCTGGATAACTGCTGGCCGGTGGGACCAACGAAGGGAATGGCAACGAAGGCGCGGAATCCATCTGCGGCGCAGTGGCTTTGGGCTTCCTTTCCCGCCGTTGCAGCGCGCCGAAGATGTCGCCGGTGGCTGTCTCAGTTACCGCAAGGTCAACATTACCAAGGGTCAGGGTGTAGCCGTTATAAGTCACGGAGGTGAACTTGACCGGGTTGCCGACAAGGCGTGTCGGGGCTCCCAAGCTGATCGTACCATAGGTCTGGCCTCCCTTGGTCATCACGATGCCTCCGTTCAACTGGCTGGGTCCACTGACCGCGAGCACATCCACTCCCCCGACCACGCCGCCGAATGTCGCCGTACCGCGATTGACCAGGCTTAAATTGTAGCCGCCGCCGGCCACTTCCGGAAGCATCACAGTTGTCCCTCTCAAAGTCGTGTCGGCTCCCAAAGTCACCTCGCCACCATAGCTCTGGCCGGCCGAAGTTGCCACAGTGCCACCGTTCAACTGACTGACGCCGCTAATCGAGAGCGTCCCTACTTCACTAACCGTATCGTTCAAGGTCGCCAAGCCGCTGTTGACCAACGTCAGGTCGAAATTGCCTCCGTTCACCGTCTCCAGTTCCACCGTCCCGCTGGCCAAAGTCGTGTCGGCTCCCAAGGTCACCGTCCCGCTGTAGTTCTGATCCCCGCCCGTCGTCGTCACGCTGCCGCCCAAGGTCGTCCCTTCGGTGTCGACCAAGTCGGCTGCTGCAACCGTGTTTTTGGTCAAGAGCGTCCCCCCAGTCCCGTTTGCTGTCAATAAATTGACGCCGCTCACCGCTCCATTCAATGTCGCCAAACCGGTGTTGGCCAGCGTCAGGCTGAAACCGCCTCCGCTCACCGTCCCCAGTTCCACCGTCCCGCTGGCCAAAGTCGTGTCGGCCCCC
>Ga0302324_100027776_pt1 | contig 10772 bp, 8 predicted proteins | sample Palsa_T0_1_FD_201949 | JGI IMG/M metagenome (GOLD analysis project Ga0302324, IMG submission 201949) | Peat permafrost microbial communities from Stordalen Mire near Abisko, Sweden - Palsa_T0_1 | ecosystem: Environmental > Terrestrial > Soil > Palsa > Peat permafrost | place: Sweden: Abisko...
TGGGATCGACAAGGTTGGGTGGCTGTTCACCTTCACCGGCGCTGCTTACAACCTCTGCCGGTTGCGAAATCTAATGGCGAAAGCCTGAAAATGGATGCCGCTCCAGGTAACCGGTTGGATCGAACGGTACCTAACAGATCCCAAACAACTCATCTATAACCAGAAATTCAGAGCCGAGTGCATTCCAAGCTGGTTTCTTCAACAAACTGTTAGGGGTATTCCATTGATCCGATTTTTCAATACCCATTTTCCTAAGAGGACGTTCGCTTTGGGAATGTCAGAAGCGTGCTTGATTTATTTTACGTTAGCAACGGCCGCCTTTTTAGGGCTTAATGGTCGCTTAAGCACTCTGGAGGTCCGAAATGAGCAGGGTCTAGGAAAAAGCGCGCTGGTATCGGTGGCTTTCATCATCTGTATGTACTACTTTGATCTTTATGACTCTTCGATCGTGCGCAGTCTGCGGGAAGGCGCAAGTCGCTTAGCGCAGGTATTAGGCGCCATTTACATTGTCTGGGCTTTCGTGGACTATGTCTATCCACCTTGGGCATTGGGCCGCAGCATTTTCCTCGCCGGTCCACTCGTTGTGGGACTACTTCTGCTGTGGCGTAAGCTGTTTGCAATCGTCAACACAGTGCCAGGGTTCGCTGACAGAGTACTCATTTTGGGGGATGGACCGCTCGTTGAACCTCTCTTAAAAGAATTCGAGTCTCGTCCCGAGTTAGGGCTGCGCGTCGTAAGCCGGGTATTGACCGTTGACAATGGAAGCAATCGCGTTAAGTACGCCTACGCCGATCCTTCCGGCGGTTCGCTAGAGTTGGACTCGGGTGACGTCCTCTCCGATGCGGTTAGGCATCTTCGTGTCAGCCATATTGTCGTAGCTATGAGTGAGCGGAGAGGAAGGTTGCCCGTCGGACTCCTGCTTTCACTAAAATGCAGTGGGGTGCGTATTCAGGACGGAACGGACGTTTATGAAACGATTACGGGAAAAGTGCCGATAGAATCCATCCAATCAGGCTGGCTCCTTTTTTCTCCTGGATTTTATGTGCCACGCTTCATCCGAATTTATAAGCGGCTGGCTTCAATTACCGTCTCGCTCATCGGTTTGTTCTTGAGCCTACCGTTACTTCCGTTCGTCATCTTAGCCATCAAATGGACTTCACGAGGGCCCGTCTTTTACCGGCAGAGAAGAGTAGGACACGGGGGCGCTGTGTTTTATTGCCACAAGTTCCGAACGATGCGTGCTGACGCCGAAGCGGACAGCGGACCTACCTGGGCTAGCGATCAAGACCCTAGGGTAACAGCCGTGGGACGACTCCTCCGCAAATCGCGCATCGATGAGATTCCCCAACTATGGAATGTGCTAAAAGGTGAAATGAGCTTAGTTGGCCCGCGTCCCGAACGTCCTGAGTTTGTGCAAGAGCTCCTTAAAGAGATTCCGTATTATGACCTGCGGCACACCGTCCGCCCGGGAATTACCGGATGGGCCCAGATCCGATACAGGTACGGAAGCTCGGTCGAAGACGCGACGGAAAAGCTACGCTACGACTTGTTTTACATCAAGAACATGTCCCCTTGGCTGGACTTACTGATCTTCTTTCGCACGATCAAGACAATACTGTTGGGGCAAGGTGCGAAATGAATGTGATTCCTTAACTCGGAGGACACCCGCCCCGGGGACGCTTATTACTGAGGAACGTATAATATAGCTAACAACCCAAACCCTCCACTCCCCCTTTTTTTAGGGCGATTGGGCCAGGCGAGTGTAGTCAATATTCTGCGAGCCTCAGTAAGTACGAATATTCGAGAGATTACGGGAGTAGTACTTTGCAGCAGGGATACGCAGTCATCCCCTAGTCTCGGCGCGGTAAGAAGGGTGCTACCCGTGCTTCGAGCAATTGCTTCCAAAGTATGAGCCCTGACCCGTTCAAATGCAGCCCGTCATAGCTGAGCTTCGAATCGAGAAGATCGCCTTGGAGAAATGAGTTGTAGAGGTCCAGATAGACAACGTTCTTGCCGTTTGCAAGCTGCTGCAGGAATTTGTTAACGCTCGCCGCGAACAGATTCCGCCTCGCGAACCACGTTGGCAAGAGGCTCTCGACAAAGATGGTCGTTTCCGGAGAAGCAGCCCGCAAGAGAGAAACTGTGGAGCGAATATTGGATGCAGTTTCATCAGGCGGAATTCCTCTCGCGAAATCATTGGCTCCGATCAACATCAAAACGGCTTTGGGATGCAATCGGACTACCTCGGAAGCGCGTTTAAGCAAGCCGGCACTCGTGTCACCGCCGATTCCACGGTTGACCGACCCGGCAAAGAGCTCACCCCATTCGCAATTCGCCGTCTGGCTGTCGCCCAAGAAGACTACTGGAGTTGGGCGGGTAGGCAAACGCTGAAAAAGAGTCTCGCGGGTCAGGTAGGCAATGTCGTCCGGATTTAGTGCCGCGTTTAGTGCAGGTGGTTTCGTAAAGCGGTCCCTTATATACGCCCATCCTCCACGATGGTAGACAGTGCAACCGGAGACAACGACTGCAAGAAGATTCAAGAGCAGCGAAGCAGCGAGGATTCGTTGAAGCTTGAATTCTGTCATAGATCACCAGCCCGTGTGTAAAGATCCGCGGTCGAATCATCTGAGTTTACACGTAAGACGGCCCGAGCAGGACTCAAAGGGCTCCTTAGCCCAACTCCGAACGGGCAATCGAATCCGCAATGGCTAACCCGCCCCCCAGCGCATACGCCGTACGCGAAGCCGATCTAGTTCGGGACCGGGATCTCATAATCGGTCTATGGTCACGCAATCTCCTTTCCCATACTGCCGAACAACATCGCGCCCGTTTCGATTGGCACTACAGAGACAATCCGACGCCGGGGCGGCGCTGCTTTCTGGCCTACCACAGTGCCTCCCAAAAGGTGATTGGAACCGCGGGACTTGGTGTCCGACGCCTGTTTTCAGGGGATGCCGAAATTACGGCTGGTATCGCGATTGACTTAGCTGTCGAGCCGGATCATCGGGCTTTGCAGCCCGCGATGCTTTTGTCGCGAGCGGTCGCCGAAACCATCGGCTCGGGCATCGAATTCCTCTACGCTCTACCAAATCCTAAAGCCCGCGGAATCCTCAGCAGAGTAGGATTTACCAAAGTGGGTCCGTTCCGGCGCTTCGTGAAAATCTTGGATGCCGCACAATTCTTACGGCGGCGTGCCCTGCCGTTCGGTGTCGCAGGGATTGCCGGGGCGGGAATGAACCTCGCCCTACGTGCCCGGGACGGTTTCCGCGGCGGCTATCGGAATGACTGTCGGGCGCAAGAAATTGACTGGGGTGATACCAGGATTGGAGCCATTGGGGAATCTGCAAGAGCGCAGTACACAGTGCTGGGAGATCGCCTACCGTCCCATTTGAAATGGCGGTTCGGCCAGTGTCCGCTGCACTGTCACCGTCTGATTGGGTTGACGCAGGATGCAAGCAAGGACTTGCTAGGTTACGCCGTCGTATATCAGGGAGACGACGGTCAGTTCAAAATACCCGATTTCTTGCTAGTTTCGGACCGCTGGGCCGTAAGGGCCTGGATGGCGCTCAGCCGATGGGCCGGCACGCGGAACGCATCCTCTATTGCGTTCGAATCCATCAAACCGAGCGAAGCCTGCGTCGCGGCACTCCGCCACGCAGGTTTTCACGAACGCACAAATTCCGACGTGCTCTATATCTTGGATAAGAGACCCGGAAGTCCATCCGTCAGGGCCCCTTGGTATTTCCTCCGTGGGGACGAGTTCTACAATACTTTTTGAAGGCGTATTTTCGACGATCGACTCGGTCGCAGAAACGTTGGAGAGTTCACTGAGACCGACGAGGAGTGCTGCGAAGCAATACGGTCCGTGATTGATGCGGACCTGAGATCACGCTTGGTAGTCGACACCAACGGTGATGGTCAGATGCCCCCGCAACTACATCCCGCGAGTTCGAAGACTAACTATAAGGATGCTCTGAAAAGGGAATACTATGTGTGGAATTACTGGCTGTATAAATACAGACGGTAGACCTGCCGACGCAGCTTTGCTGGAATCCATGGTTGGACTAATCCGCCACAGGGGTCCAGAAGAGGCCGGCATCTACACGAACAAGGAAGCCGGTCTGGGACATGCACGGCTGAGCATTATCGACATCGCCTGTGGGCAGCAGCCTATGTCAACGCAGGACGGCAGGCTCTGGATCACCTTTAACGGAGAGATCTTCAACTATCTGGAGTTGCGCGAAGATCTCGTCGCCAAAGGCCACAGATTTGAGACGCGGTCGGATACAGAGGTCCTGCTGCACATGTACGAGGAAGAAGGGTCGGCTTGCGTCAAGAAGCTGAACGGGCAGTGGGCCTTCGGGATCTGGGACACAAAGGAGCACAAGCTGTTTCTTTCGCGGGACCGGCTGGGTGTCCGCCCGATTGTCTATACGCAGACCGCGAACTCTTTCCTTTTTGCTTCCGAGGTGAAGGCTCTGTTTGCCGATCCATCCGTAGCGCGTCGCGTGAACTTCAAAGCGCTCGACCAACTATTCACTTTCTGGTTCCCGCTGCCGCCGCAGACGTTTTTCGAGGGGGTGTTTGAACTGCCGCCAGGACATTCGCTTACCTTCCAAAACGGTAAGACAGACATTGAATGCCATTGGCAAATGGACTATACCCCCGATCCAATCGGACTGCGTTCGGAACAGGACTATGCCGAAGAGTTGTGGTCGATCCTGGTCGATGCAGTACGCCTACGGCTGCGTTCGGATGTTCCGGTAGCGACCTATTTGAGCGGGGGACTAGATTCCTCGGTGACCACAGCGATCGTGAAACACTTCACGGACCGCCGACTACGCAGCTTTTCCGTAACCTTTGACGATCCCGAATACGACGAGAGCAGCTTTCAGAATGAAGTTGTGCGTTACCTTGGGACCGAGCACCAGGAGGTTCGTTGCTCCTACGCCGATATCGGGCGGGTTTTTCCTGACGTGATCTGGCACACAGAAAAGCCGATTTTGCGCACAGCGCCGGCGCCTCTTTTCTTGCTTTCCGAACTTGTGCGCAATGCTGGTTTCAAGGTTGTTGTAACCGGCGAAGGTTCCGACGAAATGCTCGGCGGGTACGACATTTTCAAGGAGGCGAAGATCCGCGCGTTCTGGGCTGCCATGCCGGCTTCACGTTTTCGGCCTCACCTGCTGCGGCGGCTCTACCCGTATCTGAGCAATGTACAAAATCAGTCCGATGCCTACTTACGCGCGTTTTTCCGCGTTCATCCGGGCGATTTGGACAGTCCATTTTTTTCGCATCTGCCGCGGTTTGAACTAACTGCGAAGCTGAAGACATTTTTTTCCGATGACACTCGGGATGCAATCAAGGGCAGCGACCCGGTTTCGGAGTTCGCGAAAAGGCTGCCTGTCGACTATCCGAAGTGGGACCGCTTTTTGCAGGCACAATTTCTGGAGGCGATGTACCTGCTCCCAGGTTACATCCTCTCCTCGCAGGGCGACCGCGTAGCCATGGGCCACTCCGTGGAGGTCCGGTTGCCTTTCCTCGATTTCCGGATGGTCCAATTTGCTTCGAAACTTCCGCCCTCGCTAAAAATGAAGGTGCTGAACGAAAAGTATCTGCTAAAAAAGGCGGCGGGCAATTACATTCCGGCGTCGGTCCGCAACCGCCACAAGCAGCCCTATCGTGCACCCGAGGGAAAGAGCTTCTTCAGCGGGAATTTCGATTATGTGGCGGATTTGCTTTCGCCCGAGGGGCTCGGCAAGGGCGGAGTGTTTAATTCGGCGGCCGTATCAATGCTCGTCCAGAAGTTCCTCGCGGGGCGCGCGATCGGCGTGAAGGACAACATGGCGCTGACTGGGATTCTCTCAACGCAGCTTGCCATCGACCAATTTATTCACAATTTCAACGCGAAAACCAGCAAGGAGCCACATGCAACCACTAGAAGCGCAGTTAAAACAGTTTGTGATAGATAACTTCCTTTTTGGCAACCAGAACGGGTTCAAGAATGACCACTCGTTCCTGGAAAGAGGGATTATCGACTCTACTGGAATGCTGGAGTTGATCTGTCACCTCGAGAAAACCTATCAGATCAAAGTTCAGGACTCGGAGCTGGTCCCGGACAATCTCGACTCCGTAAACCGGCTGGCAGCTTTCGTGCTACGCAAGCAAGCAGCAGAAACAATGGGAGCGTCCGCTAGTGCAAGTTGAACAGTTTCTGGAACAAAGCGCAGAACGCTACCCCGACAAGGTCGCCCTGATTTGTGGTACGGAACGGCTGACCTACGTGACGATCGAGGCACGTTGCAATCAGCTTGCAAATACTCTGCTTTCCGGAGGGCTTAATCGATGGGACCGCGTGGCAATTTACATGGAGAACTCGCCCGAAACGGCGTTTGGCATCTTTGCGGCGCTGAAGGCGGGCGGAGTGTTCCTGGTCGTCAATGCCACTACAAAAGTCGACAAATTAACTTACATCCTGAACAACTGCCGGGCGAGTGTTCTGATCACGACTCAAAAAAAATTGAATGAGATCCGCGAGGCGTGGGTGCAGACGCCCTACCTGCAGACGGTGATCGTGGCGGGCACCGACGACCTGAGTACGATCGATCCTATCGACAAGAAGATGATCTCGCTAGAACAGGCTTTTGCGACTGCGTCCGCCGAACGACCGGCGAGGCGATGCATCGATATTGACCTCGCCGCGCTTATTTATACCTCTGGCTCGACAGGCAAGCCGAAGGGCGTGATGGTGACGCACCTGAACATCGTGTCGGCGGCTACTTCGATCACGACATATCTGGAAAACACGCCCGAGGACGTAATCATCAACCTGCTGCCACTCGCTTTCGACTACGGCCTGTACCAACTGCTAATGGCCTTCAAGATGGGTGCGACTCTCGTGCTGGAGCGCGGGTTTGCGTACGCCTTCGTCCTAATCGAGACGATGCTTCGTGAAAAGGTGACCGGCCTACCGCTGGTTCCTACGATTTCCTCGATCCTGCTGCAAATGGACCTGCGGAAATATCAGTTCCCTCAACTACGGTATATCAGCAATACAGCCGCAGCGCTTCCGACAGAGCACATCCGCCAGCTACGTGCGTCGTTCCCGCACGTAAAGATTTTCTCGATGTACGGCCTGACGGAGTGCAAGCGTGTGTCCTATTTGCCGCCGGATCAACTAGATATCCGCCCGCGGTCGGTGGGCCGCGGGATGCCTAACGAAGAGGTGTACATCGTCGACGACGTGGGGAAGAGGCTTGGTCCCGGTGAGACGGGCGAGCTCGTGGTCCGGGGCGCGAATGTAATGAAGGGCTACTGGGAGCTTCCCGACGAAACTTCTAAGATGCTGCGGGACGGCGGATTCCCGTGGCCCGAGAAGGTGCTCCATACGGGTGATCTCTTCACGAACGACGCGGAAGGTTATCTCTACTGGATGGGTCGCAAGGACGACATCATCAAGACGCGCGGCGAAAAGGTGAGTCCGAAAGAGGTCGAGGACGCAATCTATGCGATGCCGCAGATTTCCGATGCGGCTGTGGTCGGAGTACCTGATGAAGTGTTGGGCAGTGCCATCAAAGCATTTGTGACGGTGAAGCCCGGAGCGACACTGACGGAACGAGACGTTCTCCGGCACTGCAAGGAGCGGCTGGAAGATTTCATGATACCGAAATTCGTGGAGATTCGGGAGTCTATGCCTAAGACTGGAACAGGCAAGATCAGCAAGCGCGCTCTTGCACTCAATATGGAGGGATCAGAATGAGGGCGATTAAAATTGGTGTATCCGCCGACGTTCTGAACATCGATGCAGCCGCAGAGAGCGCCAAGATCGAGAGCTGGATCTGCAAGACTGTTGGACAAAAGCTGCGCAGGAGAGGCGTCGTGCTAGGTCTTTCCGGCGGGATCGACAGCAGCGTGGTCGCCGCTCTGTGCGCCCGTGCGCTCGGCGCGGAAAGCGTGCTTGGCGTGTTCATGCCCGAGCTGGATTCCTCCGATGACAGCTTGAAATACGGCGAGTTGCTGGCAAAATCCCTCGGAATCCCTACGCTGCTTGAAGACATCAGCCCGATGCTACTGGCGACCCGCTGCTACCGGCGCCGGGATGAAGCCATTCGGACTGTGGTTCCCGAATATGCCTCGGACTGGAAGTGCAAGTTGGTGCTTTCGGACGTTACCACAGGCGCGCGCTACGCAATTTCTTCCTTGGTGGTGAAAGCACCGCACGCCGAGGAGAAGAAGGTCCGTCTGACTGCACAAGCCTATTCGTCCATCGTGGCGGCCAGCAATTTCAAGCAGCGAACTCGGAAGATGCTGGAATACTTTCACGCGGACCGTCTTCAGTACGCTGTGGCGGGGACCCCGAACCGCCTGGAATACGACCAGGGATTTTTTGTGAAGAATGGTGACGGGGCCGCGGACATCAAACCGATCGCACATCTCTACAAGACGCAGGTCTATCAGCTTGCGGCCTATTTGAACGTCCCAAAGGAAATTCAGAGCCGGCCGTCCACGACGGATACGTTTTCCCTGCCGCAATCGCAGGAAGAGTTTTACTTTTCCGTTCCCCTGGAAATCATGGACCTATGCCTGTTCGGCAAGAATCATGGAATCAGTGCCGCCGACGTAGCAGAGGTCACAAATCTGCCCCCCGAGCATGTGGAGCGTGTATACGCTTCGATTGAGGCGAAGAGGAATGCCACGGGTTATCTGCAGCAGCCACCTTTGTTGGTGGAAGATGTTCCTCAGATCTCCCATTGAGCAAGGTGTTCCGGCTTAGGGAGAATGGAAGAAAGATGGCGGGTCAATTGTTTTGACTTACCTGACTTAATAATTATGGCTCAAGACAATTCCGTGGGACCGCTAATGTTCAATGACACTGACCTTGTTGCAAGCGACACGGATCAGGTCCACTCAGCGAGTCCATCAAGAACACGCCCCAAGCCGCGCGCGGTTGCCAACCTGCAGTTTTCTCGGGAAGCTCTTGCGTTTCTGCGCTGCAGCGTTGACGGTGGTAAGGTAGCGGTCGTCGAAGAAGAACGAGGTAGTCCGGAGGGGATTCTCGACGGAATACTCCGTTGCACTGTGTGTGGCATCGAATACCGCATCGAAGACGGAATCGCGCGTATGTTGGCAGTCCCCCCTACGAGAGAGGGCGAGCACGAGATAACCATCCGGGACACCGTGGACTACGAATGCGAGAATCCCAGCCGTTTTATTCCACCACCTGATGGAGCTTGGCGGTCCGTTCTAAGTGACATGTTAGAAATCCCGCAGCACATGGAGGAATTGCGACCAACCCAGAGCAGCACAGTACTGGAACTAGCGTGCGGTGACGGTCGATTCACCAGTTTGATCGCGAGAACAGGATCCCTTGTATTGGCGGTCGATTTCTCAATTAACGCACTCCGTTTGCAAGCGCATCGGCTTCCACCGGGCAGTCGTGTGGGCCGCGTGCACGCGGATATAAATCACTTCCACGTGGCCAGCCACAGTTTTGATCGGGTCCTATCAGCCACCCCTCTACATTCTCGAGATGAGAGGATGGTCATGTATCGAACAATCGCAAATGCCCTGACGGACAACGGCCGGTTTGTTGGTGGTGTGGAATACGATGACCTACATAGACGATGTTTTGGTCTGCCGTTGATCAGACGATATTCGAGAGAAGGCATCCTCGTCGAGCATTTGACCAAGCAGACTATGCGCCGAGAGATAGCGCCCTTTTTCTTGAAGGTGCGCATGTACCCGATTCGACCAAGGTTACCTTTTATTCACAAACTGCCGCGGAAGTTAGCTTACGTTATCCTATATTCCGCCAGCGTTTTGCCGGGCGCATGCCACTTCGGAGAGATTCTCTTGATCTGCGCAGAAATTCCCTTCCGGATCCCTTCTGAAGGGCAACATCGTTCTGGTAACAAAGTCGCCAAGGGCATTTACAGATGGTATATGAACAAAAAAGGCCGGCACCCGTTGTGGGGCGAGGAACTCGTTCAGTAAATCACCGACTCGCTATTCTGATGCGAAGAGATGCCGCGTTCTGTCGCCGCTTTTGCTGGTGGAAAATGCTCATAAATTAGCCATTAGAGTCCGTTCACCGAAGATGAGTCCTTGCAGTCACGGGTACCGAATTTCCGGCCGAAGAACAACGAGCAAGCGCGGTGAATCCTGGTACGCCAAGCGTGACCACGTTCGGCGAGGCCGGAATTCGGAGATATCTGTAGAGGCCCGCGCAGCGATGAGCAACTTACAACTCTCTGTAGTTCACGTCGTTCTGACATTGGATGGAGGGGGACTGGAGCGTGTCGTCATCGACCTGGTCCGTGAAGCATCCGGCATCGGCCAAAAAGCTTCGGTCCTTTGCATCGAGAAGCCCGGAATTCTCGCCACTCAGGCGGAGGCCGCAGGAGCATCACTGCATTGTGCGAAGAAGGGACCGGGCTTGCGCTGGGAAGCGGTCGATAGCGTTCGTTCGATTTTCCGCGAAATCCGGCCGGACGTCGTGCATACGCATCAAATTCAGGCACTTTTTTATCTTCTGCCGATCAGCCGCCGCTGGATGCCCATCTTGGTTCATACGGAACACAACAATCAATTTCGCCGATACCGCACGATTCGCGAAAAGCTGACATATTTTTCCATGCTGTTGGCTGCGGGTTCCCGAGCGGATAGGATTTTCGGCGTTTCGGAAGATGCCACGCAGTCCATCATGCACACGCATGCTATCCAGCCACAGAAGCTCTTCACCGTACCAAACGGGATTAACTTTGCACGTTTTCAGA
>Ga0302324_100027778_pt1 | contig 10771 bp, 8 predicted proteins | sample Palsa_T0_1_FD_201949 | JGI IMG/M metagenome (GOLD analysis project Ga0302324, IMG submission 201949) | Peat permafrost microbial communities from Stordalen Mire near Abisko, Sweden - Palsa_T0_1 | ecosystem: Environmental > Terrestrial > Soil > Palsa > Peat permafrost | place: Sweden: Abisko...
TGCTCGAAGGTGGCCGTGGTCGTATCGAACCAGACCTCCTTGGCCGGCAGTACGTCGTGCCAGACGAGCACGGCCACGTACGGCGTGCGAGCGTGTGGCGCGATCGTCGGCAAGGCGGTCTGCGCCGCAGCCGGCCAGCCCAGCGCGAACGCGCAACCGAATGCGAATGCGCGTGCCACCGCTCGAAAGAAAGCCGGCTGCATCGTGAAAGGTGTTGCGCCGGTCGCCACCGAGAATCCCCGGTCGAGCCAAAATGACCGTTCGCGTTCGCACGTTGTCCCTGGTACTCGTCATCGCGCTCGGCTGCTCTGCTGCCGTTGCGGGGTTCGCTTTGCGGCCGCCGCTGCAACGCGCGTACGTGTTGTGGAACGCCGAGCGCGCGACCGGCCTTTCGATCGATGTGGATGCGGTCGAGCCGATCGACGGCGGCTACGAGCTTGACGGCGTCAGCGCCCACACGCGCGGTGGTGCCGCGAGCGTCAGCGTTCCGCGCGCAGCCGTCTACTTCGCCGGCCCGAGCGTCGACGTGGTGCTCGCGGACCCGCAGTTCGTCTTCGATCCCGAGCGCTACCGCGGTGACGAGATCGATGCCCTGCACGACGCGCTTTCGAAATTCGGTTCGGGCGAGACGGGGTTTCAACTCCACGCGCGCGATGGGACGCTCACGATCGTCTCGGGCGCGGTGTCGATACCGCTGCTGAGGTTCGAACGCCTGACCGGCTCGCTCGACGAACGTGTTTCGCCCGCGCTGTACGACTTGACGGCGAACCTGATCGACGGCGAACGTAGCTACCCGCTGGCGGGCCAGACCGTCGTGCGGACCGACGGTTCGATCGGGAACCGCTGGACCGCACCGTTCGTACCGCTGGGGCCGCTCGGGCGCCTTTTCCCGGCCGGCGAACTTCGAATCTTGGGCGGCGCGCTCAGCGATGTCGCGCTGGAAAACGGCGCCGGACTCGACGGCGCCGCTCAGCTCGAAGACGGCAGCGTCGCGCTCGGAGCGCACCTGCTGTCCGGTCTGCACGGCCGGCTGCAAGGGTCCGGGAGTGGTATCGGGTCGCGCGATATCGTCGGAACCCTGGACGGCGTTCCGTTCGACGTGTCGGGCGAGGTGCACGACTTGCGAACCGGCTGGGCCTGGTTGCAGGATGGTTCGAGCGATCTGCGAGCGCTCGGGCGGCTGATCGAATCGATTGCCGGCGAGCCGCGGCTGCGCTCGGTCCACCTCGAGACGACGGCGCCAGGCGTCGCGTTCGCGCAGTACGCGATGGCGAGCGACCACGGTCCGCTCGCGGTCAGCTTGCTGGCGATCGATCCGAACGAACCGACCTTGCGCTTCGACACGGCGATCGCCGAGGATCGTGTGATCTCGGGCGGCGAGCGGACATCCGCGATGGGGCTGCGCACGGGAGCCGTGGCCGGCGTCAACGGGGATTACTTCGATATCGGCCGCACCTATCAGCCGCAAGGCCTGCTCGTCCGCGGCGGCGAGTTGATCCGCGGCCCGGTCGACCGGGCGGCGCTCTCGATCGACCGCTCCAACCACGTCACGATTTCCGAATTTCGCCTGCAGGGCGCCGTGCACGTCGAGGGCCGCACCTTTCCGATCACGCAGTTCAACGATTGGCCGGCCGGTTACGTCACCCTGATCACGCCCACGTTTGGAAAGACGTTGCCCCCCGAGTTAGGTGCGAGCTTCGCCGGCCTCGAACCGATCGGGGTCGACGGCAAACGCTACCGGGTCGTCAGTGTGCAACGGACCGACGGCCCGCTGCCGGTCACGTTCGGCCTGGCCTTCGGACCGCTCACGAAGGCCTCCGTCCGCCCTGGTGAGACGCTCGAGCTTTCCTACAAGACCGATCCGCCGCTCGATACCGCGGTCGCAGCGATCGGCGGCGGACCCATTCTCGTACGCAACGGGGTCTGGTATGAGGATCCGCACGCGCCCGCGCCGGACGAACGCAACTATCGCTGGCCGGTGATCGCGCTGGCACGCCGGGCCGACGACGGGCTCTTGCTGGTCGCCGTCGACGGCCGGCATCCGGAGCGGTCGATCGGCATGATGCGGCCGGAGTTTGCCGAGTTGCTCGTGCGGCTGGGTGCGGCCGACGCGATGGCGCTCGATTCCGGCGGCTCGGTGACGATGGTCTCGCGCGCGGTCGGGGATGCCAACGTCAGCGTGCGCAACGTGCCCTCCGACAACAGCGCCGAGCGCTGGGTATCCGACGCCCTCTTCCTTTATAGCTCGGCGCCGGCGCCGTCGATCGTCGCACCCCTGGGAACGCCGCTCCCAGTCCCTGAAGCGCGACCGACGCCGTGATGCTGCCGCCCCTCCCGCTCGAACTCGAGCCGCCCGCCCCGTTCCCACTGGTGGTTGCGCAGTCGCAGACCAGCGGCTTCGTCGCCCCCGGAATCCGGCGGGCGACGTACCGGCTGCAGACGACCGAAGGCCCGCTGGTCGTCAATATCGTCGCGGTCGATCCGCGCGAACCGACGGTCCGCTTCGAGGCCGTCGTCGCGAGCGACCGTCTGATCTCGGCGGGCGAGCCGATCTCGTCGATGGCCCGCCGTACCGGCGCAGTCGCCGGCATCAACGCGGATTATTTCGACATCGGGAACACGAACCAGCCGCTCAACGTCGTCGTGAAGGACGGTGCGCTCTTGCGAACGCCGTCGAAGCGCGTGGTAATGGACGTGCGAACCGACCGTTCGATCCACTTCGAGAACGTGACCTTCTCAGGGTCGGTATCGTACGGCAGCGCCACGCTGCCGCTGACGGCCGTCAACGAATGGCCGCCGCAAGGCGGCGCGACCTTTCTCACGCCGGCGTATGGTTCCCTCAAAGCCACCTCCGGCGTTTCGGTCCTGCAACTCGTACCGGCCGATCCGGTCCACCTAGCCGCGACGATCGCGGGAACGTACCGCGTGGCGGCGATCGGCGCCGCGACGGCGCAGGACGTGCAAGGCCCGCTGTTGGGCTTTGGTTCGGCTGCGCTCTCAATCGCGCCGCTGCCGAGCGTCGGCGATTCCGTTACGGTTTCCGCTTCGACGCTGCCGCCGCTCGATACGGTCGCGACCGCAGTCGGCGGTGGTCCGCTCTTGCTCTCCGACGGCGCATTCGCCGAAGACACCAACGCCCCGGCGCCGGAGGAAACCGACGTGCGCTTTCCGGTTGCCGGTGCGGGCCTGACGCCGAGCGGTGAACTGCTGCTTGCGACCGTCGACGGGCGCAGCTCGGCGCTTTCGATCGGCTTGACGCGCCCCGAGTTCGCCGCATTGTTCTTGGGGCTCGGCGCAGACAATGCGATGGCGTTCGATTCAGGCGGTTCGGCGACGCTGGTAGCGCGCGTGCTGGGCGACGAATCTGCAAGCGTGCTCAACGAGCCGAGCGACGGCGAGGAACGCGCGGTCGCGGACGGGTTCTTCGTCTACAGCGATGCGCCCAGCGGCCCTCCTTCGCGACTGGTCGTGCGGCCGGACGCGATCGTCGCGCTGCCGCACGCCGCAGTTGCCTTGCGATTGGCATTGACCGATGCCTGGGGACACGGACTCGGCGTCGCGCACCTGGCGCACGGCGATGCGATCGTCGCCGGCGGCAAATCCGAGCAGCGGGTGCTGCGGGTGGGCAAAGTCAGCGCCCGGGTCGCGATCGACGTCGTGGCGCGCGTGTCGCGGCTCGCCCTCGCCGTGGATCAGCGCGACCCGGCACCCGGCGCGACGGTGACCTTCACCGCAACCGGCTTCGATTCGCGCGGACGGCCGGTCGCGCTCGGAGGGGCCGTCCGCTGGTCGGCAGATCGCGGCAGATTCTCCAAACCGGGTGTCTATGTCGCCGCCGCCCGCGACGCGCTCATCGTCGCGACCGCACCGGGGGCGCGCGGCAGCTTCGTGCTGCCCGTCGGCCGGCACGTCGCGACGCTTCCGTTCTTCGATCCGGCCCACGCCGCGACGTGGCATTTCTCGAGCGTCCCGAGCGGCTCGCCGGGAAGCTTGACGTTCGCTGCCGGGCAACCCGAGCTGGACCTGAGTTATGATTTCTCGAGCGGCGAACGGGCTGCGTTTGCGGAGGGAGATTTCGCGCTGCCGGGCGACCCGCAGACCTTCGCCCTCGATATCCGGGGCGATGGCAGCGGCGTCGGCGTGCGGGCCGCGTTCGTCAACCGCTTCGGTGAACGGCGCGCGCTCACGCTCGCCAAGAGCGTCGATTGGAGCGGCTGGCAGATGCGTTCGATCGTTCTGCCGGACGATCTCAATCCGCCCGTGCATTTGGTCTCACTGTATGCGGTCGATTCGCTTGCGAACGGGGCGACCCGCGCAGCGGGAACGCTCGCTTTCCGGAATTGCGCGGCAACGATCGCGGGAACGCCATGAGAGCGGCGTTCGCTGCCGGGGCGCTCCTCGCGTGCGCGCTGTTCGGGTCCGGGGCGCACGGTGCCGAGTGGGCCGGCGTGCCGGTGCTGATGTATCATCGCATCGACGCGGCCGTACCGCACGACGCCGTCGGCCGCGATCTCACCGTCGAGCCGGCTGCGTTCGCTGCGCAATTGGCGTACTTGCGCGCCCACGCGATCGCGGCGATTACGGCCGCGGACCTCGCAAACCAAATCGCGCGGGGCCGGCGGCCCGAACACGCCGTCGTACTTACGTTCGACGACGGCTACGAAGATGCGGCCACGACGGCGCTGCCGCTGCTGCTCAAATACGGAGCGCGCGGAACGTTCTACATCTCGAGCGCCTTCGTCGGAACGCCGCGGCACATGAGCTGGAAGCAACTCCGCGCCCTGCGCGCGGCGGGGATGGAAGTGGCCTGCCACGGCAGCGAACACCTCGATCTTTCGACGCTCGATCGGCTGGGGCAGCTCCGCGAAGCGGCGGGTTGCATGCGACGCTTCGCCCACTATCTCGGCGGCTTGCCGCCGGTCACGTACGCCTATCCGGCCGGAAAATATGACGCGACGACGCTCGAGATCATGCGCAGCCTGCGCGTTCGCGCGGCGTTCACCGAGCGTCCGGGCACCGTTACGACCCTCGCGCGGCCCTACGAACTGCCCCGCCGGCGCGTGCGTCACGACGATAGCGTCGACCGGTTCGGGAGCCTCGCGACTCCGTAAGGATCTTGCAAACACCGGAAAACGGAAATGCACCGCGCCCTAGACGCGATGCATTTTCCGTTGTCGAGGCTGGTACTAGGCCTTCTTGGCGACCTTGCGGCGGGCGGTTTTCTTGCGCGCCGTTTTCTTGCGAGCGGTGGCCTTGCGGACCGTTTTCTTCTTGGCTTTCTTCGCAGCTTTCTTAGCGGTGGTCTTCTTTGCCGCTTTCTTCCGCGGAGCAGCCTTCTTGGCACCGGCCTTTTTCTTCGCTTTCTTTTTGACTGCCATTAGTTGGTAGTCATCCTTTCCGCGAACCGTCCCGTCTGACGACGGTCGGTTCGACATCGTCAGGGTAGTTGTACCTGTTATATCGCAGTTGGAGGATTTTGGCAACAACTATCGAGCAATCGGCGTGCGTCGCGCCGGAATGCGGCGTGCAGCGACGCGCGCCGATTTCGATGGTGACGGCCGCATTTCGGCGAACGAGCGGACATGGAGTTGACGATCGACGGCGTGCGTTTCGACGTTCTCGCCGAGGGCAGCGGGCCGGCCATCGTGCTGTTGCACGGCTTTCCGCTGGCGAAGGAGAGCTGGGACGCGCAAGCGCGGATGCTGCGCGAACGGGCGCGCGTCGTGCGTTTCGACCTGCGCGGTCTCGGCCGTTCGAGCGTTCCGCCGGGGCCGTATCTGATGGAAACGGTCGCAAGCGATGTCGCCGGCGTGTTGGATGCGCTCGGGATCCACAGCGCCGTTATCGCCGGCCACTCGCTCGGCGGATACGTCGCGTTCGCGTTTTTCCGGATGTTCGCCGAGCGCTGCCGCGGCCTCGGCATCGTCTGCAGCCGTGCGAGCGCCGACGATCCGGCGACCGCGGCCGCGCGGCTCGCGCTCGCCGATCGCGCGGAGAAGGAGAGGATCGCGCCCGTGCTCGACGCGTTCGTGCCGCGCTACTTCGCGCCGGAGGTTTACGAGCGGCGGCCCGAACTGGTTGCGCGCGCGCGCACAATGGCGGGCGCGACCGACCCGCGCGGCGCCGCCGCGATGCTGCGCGGCATGGCCGTCCGCGTCCCCTCGAGCGACTTGTTCGACGAAATCGGCGTTCCGGTCAGCGTCGTTGCGGGCACTAAGGATGCCGTCGTGGGCCCGGACGAGATGCGCGCGATCGCGGACGGAATCGCGGGCGCTTCATTTCACCGTCTCGATTGCGGCCACTCGCCGGGCTGGGAAATGCCGGACGAGCTGGGCCTGGTGCTCGCGGCGCTGCTCGACGCGGCGAGCGCGCGCGCTTCGTCCTAGTTCGGGGGGTCGGCCGCTCGACCGATCATCGTGATCGGGCGCGGAGCGCAGACGCGGCGCGCGATCGCGCGAGCGAAGTGGTAGAGGTAGATGGCGCAGAACACGAGGGCGGCGACGATGGCCAGCGCTACGACCAATTTGACGAGCAGGATCGCGACGAAAACCGCTGCCACCGCGGCAGCCAGGCAAAGCAAGATTCGGATGTAGGCGGTCATGGCGGGCGTCCTCCGAGTCGATGTACCGGTAAGAGCGCCCCGTGTTTCGAAGTCGGCCCGGTGACCTCACCCTTTTCGGCTTTGCACCCCGACGTCGGCTCCTGGTGCCTGCGCGCCCTCGGCGAAGCCACCCAGCCCCAGCGCGCAGCGCTGCCGCTCGGGCTCGAGCGCCGCACCCATCTGATTTGCTCGCCGACCGGAACCGGCAAGACGCTGGCAGCCTTTCTCCCGGTGATGAGCCGCCTTGCCGAGCAGCGCGATCGCGACGAGTTGTTCGCGCGGCCGTACGTGCTGTATCTGTCGCCGTTGCGGGCGCTCGGCTACGACGTCGAGCACAACGTGCGCCGGCCGCTGCGCGAAATGGGATTGCTCGAGCGCCCGAACTCCGAACGAGCAGCCCTGCGCCGCGGCCGCATCCGGGAGAAATTCGTTCGCACGGGAGTGCGTACGAGCGACACGCCGGCTGAGGAGCGCCGTCTGATGCTAACGCGGCCGCCGCACATCCTGATGACGACGCCCGAGTCCCTAGCGCTGATGCTTGCGATGGAATCGTATCGCAAGCACCTGGTCTCGGTCGAAACGGTGATCGTCGACGAAGTGCATGCGCTAGCCGGCAACAAGCGCGGGTCTTACTTGGCGCTTTGCCTAGAATCGCTCGAAGCGCTGGTGCGCGGACCGCTCGTGCGCGTCGGCCTGTCGGCGACGGTGGCGCCACTCGAGCGCGTAGCCCGGTTCCTGGCCGGCGGCGAGCGCCCGTGCGCCATCGTCGACGCTCGCGGACTGCGTTCGATCCGGCTCGAGATCAGCGCGCCCTTTTCGGGTGCGGCGGCGCCGCTTGCGAAAATCGCCGAACGCTGCGTCCAGCTGGGTGCGGACGTGCGGACGCAGCTGGTGTTCACGAACGTCCGCAGTCAAGCGGAGCGGATGGCACACGAGATGGCCTTGCTCGAGGCGCCCGAGGCTCCCGAACACGCGCCGGTCGAGATCGCGAACCCGGACGCCTTGCCGCGCCCGCGTTCGGATCGCCGCATCGGAATCCATCACAGCGCGCTCGAACGCAGCGTGCGCCACCGGACTGAAGCCGAACTGCGAGCGGGACTGCTGCACACGGTCGTCTGTAGTTCGAGCTTGGAACTGGGCGTCGATATCGGCTACATCGACCGCGTCTGCATCGTGGGCGGCGCGCGCGGAGTGACGCCGACATTGCAGCGCGTCGGCCGCGCTGGTCACCGGCCCGGCGCGGTCGCCGACGGCGTCGTCGTCGCCCAGGACCGCGACGACATCCTCGAGGCGGCCGCGACCCGGCGCTGCATACGCGAAGGGATCCTGGAAGAGTTGACGATTCCCGAAGGACCGCTCGACGTACTCGCACAGTGGCTGGTGATGAGCGTCTGTTACGATCGCCGGTTCCCGATCGCGGATGCGCTCGCGCTCGCCCGCCGCGCGGAGCCGTATCGCAACCTGCGCGAGCCCGATTTGCGCAGCGTCGTTGCGTACCTGTCCGGCGGCGGAATCGGACCGGACGAGGCGCACGTGCGGCGTCTGGGAGCCGACGAGGCGGCGATCTACGGGCTCGGACGCGACGTCTGCGCCGCGTTCTTCGAGAACGTCGGCACGATCCCGGACGAGTCGCAGGTGCTCGTGAGTTCGCACAGCTCGGGCGCGATCGGTAAGGTCGACGAGGGTTTTGCTTCGAGTCTGCGGGTGGGCGACGTGTTCCTGATCTCGGGCCGAACGTTTCGGGTGCTGGAAGTGCGCGCAGGAGGCATCTCAGTCGAACCGCACGCCGCGCGTCCCAACGTACCGACCTGGAGTTCGCACATCAAAGGCGTGCCCGTCGTGCTGGCGCGCGAGATCGCCGCGTTGCGCTCAGGCATAGCCGGGCGACTGGCGGATGGCGGAGCGGCGCTGGCGCTCGCTTGGCTCGAACGCCGCTACGGGCTCGCCGGAGTCGAGGCGTCGCATGCGATCCGCTACATCGCGCAGCAAATGGCGATCTCGGCCGTTCCGGCCGTCGGTCAAGCGCTGGTCGAGTTGTATCGGATCGATCGCCGGCAGACCGCGGTCTTTCACACCTGCGCGGGCCGGCGTGCAAACGAAGCGCTGGCGCGGATCGTCGGTGCGCGTTTGTTGCGCGAGATTCGCGCCGATACGCAGATCACGACCGATGACAACGGCTTTCTCGTCACGTTGCCGGCCCGCAAGACGTTGCCCGACGCTTTCTGGGCGCGGCTGCTGCACGCCCGCGATTTCGACCGCGATTTGCTCGAGGGGCTGCGCGGGTCACGGCTGCTGCACGCCCACTTCCGGTACGTCGCGAACACCGGACTGCTCGTCTTGCGGCGCGCGGGCGGCCGCACGCTGCGTCGCAGCGGCTTGCGCTGGAACGCGCAAAAGATCTTCGAACGGTTGTTGGAAGCCGACCCGTCGTTCCCATTGCTGCGCGAGACCGTCCGCTTCGTCACGACCGACCTGCTCGACGCTCCGGCGGCCCGCGCCTATCTCGAAGCGCTGTCGCCGGAACTGCGCGTCGTCCATCCGCCCGCCGCCTCGCCGTTCACGTTCGGGATCGTCACCTCGAGCTTCGGCGACTCCGTGCTTTTCGACGACCGCACGTCCATGGTCGAAGCCCTGCACGAACGCGTCCTGGCCGTGCTCGGCGAAGGCGATCCCGCGGCGCCGCCGGTTCTGGCCGCAAGCGGCCCGCTCTTCGAACGTGGCCGCTGACCCTGGGCGGGAATTCGCGCCGGCGGTGCCGATGTCGTTTGGGTGAGGCTTCCGGCACGGTCGGCTGAATCGTTCGAGCTTGCTAGCGGCGTGGTTGCCCTGGCGCCGGGTCTGGGGTGGCTGCCGGGGTCGCGCTGCTTGGTCGCGGCGGACGCGCACCTGGCATACGAAGACGTCGTCGGCGCGGCGTTGCCGCTCTGGAGCACCGCGGAGATCGTGGCGACGCTCGCGCTCGTGGCCGAGCGAATGGACGCGCGCGAGATCCTCTTTCTCGGCGACATCGTTCACGGAGCGCAGATGAGTGAGGGCGCGAACCGCACGGTGCGCGACGGCCTCGGGGTGCTGCGCGCGAAGGCCGAGGTTACGCTCGTGGCCGGCAATCACGAAGGCCGCTCGCGCGCGTTTGGAGTCCTCGGCACGACCGTCGAAGCTTGCGAACGCGACGGCTGGCTGCTGGTCCACGGCGATCGGCCGGCGGCCCTCGGGCGGCGCGCGATCATCGGCCACTTGCACCCGAGCTTGCACGTGGGCGGACGAGCCAGCGTTCCGGCGTTCGTGGCCGGCGCCGCGCTGGTCGTGCTCCCGGCGCTGACGCCGTATTCACCAGGCCTCGACGTGCTCTCGCCGGAGTTCGCGGACGCCCTCGGTTTGTGGTCGGTTCGGCGCGGCGAGGTTCACGTCGTCGCCAGCACCCTCGATCAAGTGTATCCATTCGGCAGCCTTGCGAATCTTCGCGCCCTCTTGCAACGCCCCGTCCCGCGCCGCCCCGCACCGTCGCCGCGCTATCGCAAGCGACGCCTGGGTCCCGATTAGCAGCGCTTCGATCTCGAGAGGATTCGGCGCGGCTCTAGGATTAGAGCACGACTTGGATGCATGTTCCTGGCATGAGTTCGGTTCGCCGTGCCGTCTGACAACGTAAGGCGGATCGGGGCCTCGCGTCCCGAGCGCAAGGTCGTCGACGACGCATCGAGTGCAGCCTATCGCGCTGCGCTCGGGGCATTCGCGCGCGCAGATTACGAGTCGTGCCGGGGGTACTTGGAGCTTTGCCGGCGCGATTCGAGCGAGACGTTTGCGCGGGTCTCGCTCCTGCGCGCTCGCGTGGCGCGCATCGACGGCGACCTCGAGACTTGGTACGAGGCCGCCGACGTCGCAGCCCGGGAAGGCCCGTCGGCCGCTGACCGGATCACGGGTTCGGCGCTGCGCGGGCTCGCGGCCAAGCGCCTCGGTAAAACGGTCGAGGCGCGGCAAATCCTAGCGGAACTCGAGACGTCGCGCGCCGAGAGCGCTCCAGCCGACTTTGCCTACGCCCTGTATCTGCTCGCCGCGGATGCATGGGAAGATCGCGATTTCGATCGCGCGGAGGCCCTGATCCGGAGAAATCCTTTGATGCCCCGCGACCCGGAGAGCGTGGCGCTGTTGGGCTGGATCGACGTGGGCCGGGAG
>Ga0302324_100027780_pt1 | contig 10771 bp, 9 predicted proteins | sample Palsa_T0_1_FD_201949 | JGI IMG/M metagenome (GOLD analysis project Ga0302324, IMG submission 201949) | Peat permafrost microbial communities from Stordalen Mire near Abisko, Sweden - Palsa_T0_1 | ecosystem: Environmental > Terrestrial > Soil > Palsa > Peat permafrost | place: Sweden: Abisko...
TATTCGACTGCCTGCTATATTGGTCGTCGTGGAGAACCTTCGCCTTTAGCTCAATTGCATTGGTTGTAGCTGCTCCCAATGCGGTGTTATCAAACACACACCAGACTCTCGCCCTTCTTGCGAGCGTCTTAACTTGAACTGAGATCCTGTTGAGAAATTCGTCTGCATAACTTGAGTAGTATGTGCGGGGCGAACCGTGAAGTCGAAAGTACGCAATTGTTGACGCGCCACCAGGAGTGCTTGCCATAGGTATGCACGCCGGGTCGGAAGCCACGCGCGCAATTTCACAATCTTGTAGCGTTCGATTTGCTTGGTCAGTGAACCAACTGGTATGCCGAGGCTCGCACACAATATCTTGTGCATGGTGCTGGCGAAGAAGTGAGAAAAATGCGGTTACTTGTTCGCGCTCGAACGCGAGACTCGGAGGCAATTGCACTAATATTGGACCGAGCTTGTCATGTAAGTGTCTAATCTGGTTCAGAAAGTCTAACCAGATTTCCGGTGAACAGACCAACCTCGCCTCATGGGTTATCGTCCTCGGAACTTTAACTGCAAATCGAAAGTCACCAGGAACAGAGTCAGCCCAGCGTTGCCATGTGGCGACCCTGTGAGGGCGATAAAATGAAGAATTTATTTCGCAGCAATTGAATAGTTGCGAATAGCGATTCAAATTGTTAGAGCCCGCGGGAAATTGGAGAGCGGCGTGTTTTGGAATGCTCCACCCAGCGCACCCGATTCGTACGGGATGTAGATCGGCCTGTCGGTCTTGGTTCGTTTTAGTTTGCATGTTGAGGGGGCGAGAAAGTTGCCCCATTGTTCGTAGTTTATACTAGCGGCATTATTCACATCTATCCAAGGAGGCTGTCATCGATATTGCGAGCTGGAACGTAACTCGGTTCGCGCACGCCTGGACCACGTTACGACGTGGCTCAAGCAACATGAGCCCGAGGTCTTGCTGTTGCAGGAATTGAAAGGGACCGAATTCCCGGCCGGGGTTTTCAAAGGACTTGGCTATGAAAGCGCAACGGTGACGCAGAAGGCGTACAACGGCGTGGCTTGCCTCTCGCGGTTGCCGCTCCAAAAGATTAGTGTAAGCCTCGCCGGGGACGAAATGGACAGCCACGCGCGTTTCCTAGAGGTCGTCATTGCGGACGTTCGTATCGTAAATATTTACCTTCCGAATGGAAATCCCATTGGGACGGACAAGTTTGCCTACAAGCTCGCTTGGATGGACCGGCTTATGGCCCAGATGAAGCGTTGGGTGAGCGATGCCATGCCGACGGTCGTGGCGGGTGATTATAATGTTATTCCGGAGGACATTGACTGTCATAAGCCCGCGTCGTGGCTCCACGACGCACTCTTTCAGCCCGAACCGCGTGAGCGCTATCGCGAACTCCTGAAACTCGGTTACACAGATGCTTTCCGTTCCTTGCATCCCAAGCAGACGGGACATTTTACTTTTTGGGATTACTTCCGTCAGTCTTTCGAACACAATCGAGGGATACGCATTGATCACTTCCTACTCTCCCCCGCTCTTCTCGGTCGGTTACAAGCTTGCGTAATTGATAGGAGCCCACGTGCGCAGCCTAAGCCTTCTGACCATGCGCCGATTATTCTGACGCTGCGATAGCCTGTCAAACGGTTCCAACACACCGTGCTCGAACGGGCGAATCACAGAACTCGCGCGGCTCGCTCGCACCGAGTAAAGACCTTGTATTCGATGTTGCCTCCGGAGGCAAACGCCACGAGACAAACGGCACACGAAAGGCTTTGTGTTACTGCCCCTTTGATGCCGGAAAAACAACGCCGACTAACCTTTCTGGCTTCCTACGGGCGGCTTAGACACTGGTCGTTCTTCGTGTCTGGGGCGATACGGCAGGAATCGCATTGCAGGCATCGCTGAGCTACAGCATTAAGCCTTGGATATACACCTTACTGCCAATAGGTGTTGTGTGCGGTGAAGTAAAGGATCGCGTCCAAGAACCTTTATCGCTTAGGCGCGATGCAAAAAGATTCGCAGTCGCCAAACCAAGACAGATATGGCGAACCAGGAACCAGCAGCGGACGTGAGGATTAGCCACGCGCGATGCATCGGTAGTAATCGCCAGACGATCAGTCCGAACGCAAAGAGCCCGATGGTGCTAAGGGCTGTTCCCCGAGATTCGAGAGCGGCTGCGTCGCGGCCTCGCCGGGTGCCGTCTAGGCCAACGCGTCGTTTTCTCTCTTTTTCGTGAGTGGCGATCAGCGTGGCTGTGGCGGGGAAAATTGCCGGGAAAGCCAAGAAGAGGCCGCCGAAGGCTGGGCCGAAGCTTTTGGCAATGAGGCCGGTAGCGACAGTTATCAGACCGCCTAAGAAAAATCGGATGGCGTACTCGTGCCATTTTGCTTCTTTCAGTGCTGCGGGATTTACCCTGATGCTCATCGTCATTCTTCAGCGCTCGTCGGACTTTTCAAGCGCCCCGCCTGAGAAAAGCCCACCACAGGGCCATCGCAACGATGAGCCAGATGACGAGGAGACCTGCTGTGGCGAATTTCGTCTCGGGTTTTTCGCGGTGCAGGAGAATCATAGCGCACCAGGCGTAGACGAAAAAAGCGGCGCTCCCCCCGAGCATAGAGCGGGCTTCGAGAGCAGCATAGAATGCGCCGTCGGTTTTGATAGTTAGCGCGAGTGTGGCGAGGGCGACCGACGGCGCAGCGCCGAACAGAGCGGCGAAACTCTTGGGCTTGAAGATCGTACCCAGGACCGAAAATCCCGAGACGAAGAAGCCACCCACCAGAAAGCGGATCACAATTAGTTTTATCAAACGCTTTTCCCTGGCATTCCTTTCGGAAGTATATGAATACGGAATTAGAAATCAATTGCAAAGGGTTACAGGGATTTTCCCAGATGCCTCAGGTATTCAATGGATACAAGATGCGGAACATGCGCCAGATTATATTACGCCGCGAAAATGGAAACACGAAACGAGGGGGCGAAGTTGAACATAAGGCAAGCGACGGCGAGCTATGAGACTTGGCTGCGAGGTTGCACGACGGTCGTGGATGCGGCGCTACGATCAAAACATGAGCAGATGCGGTCCGACCCATTCTTGTTTTTTCGCGGGACGTATTACCGGTGGACGCAACTTTTTCCGGAAGCTTGCAAAGAATTGGCCCACGCGCCGAATCTTCTTTGTTCCGGTGATATGCATGTTGGTAGTTTTGGGACTTGGCGCGATCGCGAGGGACGATTGTGCTGGGGGGTGGATGATTTTGACGACGCATATCCCCTAGCTTATACGAACGACCTAGTGCGGCTAGTGGCAAGTTTGAAGACGGTGATCGATGCCGAGGGTTTGACGATTAAATACCGCGAAGGATGCGACGCGATCCTCGAAGGGTACGAAAAATCCTTGAGGAGTGGGGGCTGCCCGTTTGTTCTAGCGGAGCATGACCAGAACCTGGAGAAGTTGGGGATTGAAATGATCAAGCCGCCGCAGGATTTCTGGCAAAAGCTGAAGGACGCGCCGCCCGTTCCGGAGAGAGAGGTTCCAAGGGATGCGCAGGCGGCGTTGACCAGCGCGCTGCCGCCCGCGATTGAATGTAAAATGTCGCGGCGGCAGGCAGGGTTAGGTAGCCTTGGTCAACCGCGGTTTGTTGCGCTCGGGGAATATGCGGGCGGGTACATCGCGAGAGAAGTGAAGGCGACGGTTCCGTCGGCGTGCGTCTGGAAGGACGGCGAGTCGGGACGCGGAGAGCGTTACTACGAGAGGCTAATAGCATCGGCGGTACGTTCGCATGATCCTTATCAAACGGTAGTAAGGGGATGGATTGTACGGCGTTTGTCGCCGGATTCAAATCCGATTGAAGTTGACAACTTGCCAAAGAAGCGCGACGAATACACGCTGCTGCATGCTATGGGCAAGGAAATCGCCAATGTGCATTTGGGGTCTCCGAAACGCACGAAGACCGTGTTAAAGGACCTGCGAGGACGCGAAAAGAAATGGCTGCGACGCGCGGGCAAGCAAATGGCGGAAGTGATGGAAAAGGAGTGGAAGACATACGCGCGCGAGTGAGTTGCTCCGAAACCGACACGAGTTTTTAATCGTTCAATTTCGCCGATGTCTTGACGCTTGGTGGCCTCTCAACGGAAAGATCGCGCGTGCGGACCATTAATTGCGGCATGCGGGTGACCGCTTTCGGAACGAAAGGCAGGAGTTGATGGTTTCATCGATAAAAATAGTCTGGGGACCGATTTGCTTCTCTTCTTATGCAAACTCTTCACGCGTTATCCGCCGGATGATTCCCCTTATTTTAAGGTGATTCCCCTACAGACCCATACCTTCTGGTTCGATATTCTGGGTACAGCTTCAGCGGCTATCGGGAGATTTGTGTCTGAAAAAGCGTACCGAAAAGCACTCATTGTAGACGACAGCGCCCTTCTTCGTAAGGAATTGTGCGACAAATTTGCACGGCACGGTTTTGTCTGCGCGGAAGCTGAGAACGGGCGGCAAGCGATAGAAAAAGTTCAGGAATACCAACCGGATCTTGTCGTGCTTGATCTTTCTATGCCCATATTAAACGGGCTGGACGCCGCACCGGAACTTAGGGAGATACTCCCTCATTTTCCAATTGTACTCTATACGCTATTCGCGGACGGGCTTACAAAATCCCATGTGGATGCAGTAGGCATAACCCGCGTCCTGTCCAAGAACACACCCCTAGAAGAACTGATTCAAATTGCTGAAGGTTTTTTCAAGACTTAAAGCTTTACTCCGGTGCCCTTGGCGTTCCTCCGCTTGAGAAGCCTACAAGTGTGCTAGTTTTCGAGAAGGTTGGATGGCGATACTCGTGATTACGATCGCCAGTCCATCATCCTTTCTTTGCTTATCCCTCCGCGCGTTAACAACCCGATCTTCTGGCCCGCAGGTTAGGGCGAATGTTCATTCTTAACGTAGGTAAGGAAATGTCGGCAGACAGGTGGTGCGTCTTATGTCAACACGGCGATTTTCAGTCCTGAGCTCTAGGGTGTTTCACCGAGTGAGTAGCGGTCCGAAGACCGGCTACGATTGGTCCGAAATGGGGTTCTTCGCGGCTCGTCCTTTGGGAGTGACTGCACACGGTGGCCCGACCGGGCCTTTGCAGGTTGACCGATTGGAAGCCGCCCTGGCCGCCAAGTACCCCGCATTAATGTTTGCTCCACTGCGGGACCGCTTTGCGAATTAAACGGGTTCTTCGGCTACTCGGTGTGGGACACCGAGCTCCAGCCGTCGCGTGGACTGTTTTGAGGCTGCTTGGCGATTCCAAAGCGGGCGACTGAAACTCATCTCCGGCTCTATGCTGATCGAGTAGCGGCCTGAGATATCATGAGCAAACAGGAGCATCAATCATGGCCCACAACGGGTCTTCGACGTCTCGGAAAATATCTCGAGTGGGTTCATCGTCGAGTCAGCGCACCAATTTGTCTGTTTGGTCCGCCACAGCACCGGTTACACGTACACCCTCTCTTAACAATAACGTTCGAGCGGACGTCTGCGTCGTGGGAGCAGGAATTGCGGGCTTGACTACTGCCTATCTCCTGACTCGCGAACGGCAGTCCGTAGTTCTCATCGACAAAAACGAAGCTGGACGCGGAGAAACGTCCAACACCAGCGCCCACCTATCAAGTGAAATAGATGCAAGCTATCGTGAAATCGAACATCTCCACGGTGAAAAAGGAGCCAGGCTCGTTGCACAAAGCCACGGCTCCGCGATTGCTCAAATTGAATCCATTGTTGATGACGAAGACATCGATTGCGATTTTGAGCGCCTGGACGGATACCTATTCCTTGGTCCTAAAGAAGTGGAAAAGGATCTAAGCGAAGAGTTCGACGCGGCCAGCCGAGCAGGCATCAAGGTTAAACAGTTGGAACGAGCGCCTTTTGACTTAGAACTCGGACCATGCCTTAAATTCCGGCAACAGGCCCAATTCCATCCTCTGCGATATATCGCCGGTCTAGTCAAGGCAATCAAGCGTCGTGGCGGCCGAATCTACTCGGAAACTGAAGCGAAGCAGATTAGGGGAGGGCGGACAGCGGAAATAAATACCAAGAGCCGACAAAAGATATCGGCTGGCTCCGTTGTTGTCGCGACGAACACCCCCGTAAACGATTGGGTGAAGATGCATACCAAGCAGGCTCCCTATCGAACCTATGTGATCGGTGCCCAGATTCCAATGGATTCAATCCCCAAGGCTCTCTATTGGGACACGGAGAATCCATTTCACTATGTGCGGGTATTGCGTATTCAGGACAATCGTAAGGCACGCGACATCCTGATTATCGGCGGCGAAGATCACAAGACTGGTCAAGACGAAGACAGCGAAAATCGATTTGAGCGCCTCACGGCCTGGGGGCGAACACGTTTCCCCGGAATCGGAAAGGCTGAATTTCGGTGGTCGGGGCAAGTAATGAACTCCATTGACGGTCTTGCTTTCATAGGGAGAAACCCAGGCGATGAACCCAACGTATATATCGCGACCGGCGATTCGGGAATGGGCCTTACGCATGGCACGATCGCTGGGATGCTGATCAAGGATTTGATCTTAGGTCATAACAATCCATGGACGAGATTGTACGATCCCTCGCGAAAGAGTCTTCGGTCAGCCCTTACTTTCGCGGAAGAGAACCTTAATGTTGCCGCCCAATACGCAGCTTGGGTTACACCTGGCGAAGTTAGCGCGCCCGAAGAAATCAAACCGGGCACGGGTGCCATACTCCGCAGAGGCCTCTCAAAGATCGCTGCATTTCGCGACGATTCCGGCAAACTGCATGAGCGTTCCGCAGTATGCCCGCATCTTGGGTGCATCGTCTCGTGGAATCCTACGGAGCGCAGTTGGGATTGCCCGTGCCATGGCTCGCGTTTTGAACCCAACGGCAAAGTTCTAAACGGTCCCGCGATTGGCCCCTTAAAATTGGCGGAACAGTCAAAGTGACCGACCGAAATTCTTTCTCCGCGACGTATTTGCTCTTGAGGCAGGTGCCTCACCGCCGCGCGGTGATCGCGGTCGCACATCGAATGGTTCTTGATGTTCAATTGATTCAAGAATCCCAAAGAGGTGTTTGCGACTAAGGTTTAGAGTGGACTGGCCTTAAGCTGGCTGAATACCGATTTCGGCTAGGTGTACGTGCAAGTCGGCCGGATCTTTATAAACACGGTAGGCGCCTGCTTGCTCCAGCTCGGCCGCGCTGTAACCGCCGCAGAGCAGCCCGACACCGAGAGCCTTGGCGCGGCGAGCGCCCAGTATGTCCCACACGCTGTCACCGACGACGATGCAGTCTCTCATTTCTACGTCGAGACGCCGCGCGGCCATCAGGAAAACATCAGGATCTGGCTTGGCTTTCTCGACGTGATCGGCGGTTATGACCGGCGCTTTGGCGGGAATATGCATCGGCTCGATCATGCGCTTGACGCTTTCAGGGTCGCCACCAGTCGCAATGGCCCATTTGATGCCCCGCCGGGATAAATCTTTCAGGAGTTCGCGAGCACCCGGCAATGTACGAATTGATGGCAATCTTTTCCCGAATTTTCTCTTGTGAAGCTCTTCGAGTTGCTCGATTTTCCGAGGACCGATATTCCGGCCCAACTCCGTGAAGATGGCGCGGACCATCAACTTCCCGCTCATGCCGACACAGCGATGAATTCGCGCGTTCGGAATCTCCACGCCTTTTGAGCGAAAGACCTCGTGCCAGGCGGCAATGTGCTCATAGTTGCTGTCCATGAGCGTCCCGTCGAGATCGAAAAGGAGGGCCGGCATGGGAGTTTTTTCGCCCGCGGATGGTTTGGTCATTACGTAATGATATCCCGCGTGCCCGTAAGAAAGGGTATTCAATTTAAGGGCTAAATGTGGTGCGATGGAAAATGGTTTTGAGCGAACGAGCGGTAGGCGCGATGAGTCAGCACGGCGGCCGATGCCCCTGGAAGAATACAAACGCAAGCGCCACTTCGACAGAACGCCGGAACCTCCGGCCGATAAGCGGCGAGCCCGCCAGGGATTTTCCTACCTGATCCAAAAACATGACGCCACGAGGCTGCATTACGATCTCCGGCTGGAACTCGACGGTGTTTTGCTCAGCTGGGCTGTGACGAAGGGACCGAGCCTTGATCCGGCCGACAAGCGCCTGGCCGTACGCACCGAAGACCATCCTTTGTCATATGGCACATTCGAAGGGACAATCCCGCAGGGCGAGTATGGCGGCGGGACCGTTATGTTGTGGGACAGGGGAAGCTGGGAGCCGGAAGGCGAGCCGCATGCGGCTCTAAAAAAAGGCCATCTCGCTTTCGTCCTGCATGGCGAGCGTCTCACCGGAGGCTGGGACTTGGTGCGCATGGGAAAGGAAGGCAAGAAGGATAACTGGCTGCTGATCAAGAAGCGGGACGAGGCAGCGCGAAGTAACGGCGCGGCAAGCAATTTTTTGACGGCCGAGAATACGAGCGTCAAGACCAAGCGTTCGATGGATGAAATCGCTCTCGACGCGCCCGGTTCGGAAAGCGACGGGAAAGCTGGAAACAAGCTGAACAGCCTGCTCAAGGAATATTCCGAGGTCCAGCTCGCAACACTGGTTGACCGCCCTCCGGAAGGCGATCAATGGCTGCACGAAATCAAGTTTGATGGCTACCGGCTGCTGGCGTTCCTCGCCGGCGGGGCCACTCGCCTGATAACGCGCAATGGCAATGACTGGACACGCAAATTTCCCGCGATCTACGCGTCGGTTGCCAAGATTAAAGCCGATGCGGCTGTGCTCGATATGGAGGCGGTGGTGCTTGATAGTGCGGGCAAAAGCAGCTTTCAGGCGATGCAGCACGCTTTGGGCGAGGACGGGGATGCACAGTCGATTCAAGCTTATGTTTTCGACCTGCTGCATCTCCATGGCAGGGATCTGAGAGGCGAGACTCTGACGGCCCGCAAGCAGCTTCTGGAAAAGCTTCTGAGAAAATCAGGCCACGCGAAATTCCTGCACTACAGCGACCACGTCAGGGGGCAGGGCTCGGACATGCTCGCAAAGGCCTGCGGGATGGAGCTGGAAGGCATCGTCTCGAAACTGGCCGATTCCCGGTATTCGTCCGGTCGCCAGAAGAGCTGGCTGAAGTCGAAATGCATCAAGCTGCAGGAATTCATCATCGTGGGCTATACCGCCGCAAAAAGCGGCCCGCGCCCGATAGGAGCTCTCCATCTGGGCTGCAACGTTAAAGGCACACTGAAATATGCCGGTAAAGTGGGAACCGGCTTCGGCATGAAGGATGCGCAGGCGCTATATGACCGGCTCAGCAAGCTGCAGACGGACAAGCTCCCCATCCAGGGATTGCCACGCGGCGTGACCCGAACAGCGCAGTGGGTGCGACCGGAGTTGCTCTGCGAGATTGCGTTCACGGAATGGACGGAAGACGGCCACATCCGGCATCCTTCCTTTCAGGGATTGCGCGAGGACAAAAAGCCCAAGGATGTAACGATGGAAAAACCCGTCGCTGTGAAGAATACTGATTCAAACAGGAAAAAAGACGGGAAGATCGACGTGCTTGGCGTCTCGATCTCGCACCCGGATCGCATTATTTTCGAAGATACCGGTACGACGAAGGGCCAGCTCGCGGAGTTCTACGCGGCGGCCGCGCCGTGGATGCTGAAGGACTTCGGCGGGCATCCACTCAGCCTCCTGCGCTGCCCGGAAGGAACCAAGGGTGATTGTTTCTATCAGCGTGGCCCCGGCATGGGCCTGGGGGCGGACATTAAAACGTTCCGCTGGAAACACAAAGGCAAGTCTTACGAATACGTGTATATAGAGAACGAAAAGGGGCTGATCGAAGTTGCGCAAATGGGGGCGATCGAGCTGCATCCGTGGGGCGCGAGAGTGGTAAGGATCGATTATCCTGACCGGTTGATTTTCGATCTCGATCCGGATGAAAGCGTTCCCTTCGGCGCGGTCAAGCTGGCGGCGAAAGACCTGCGGCGGAGGCTCAAAACCAAAGGACTCGAAAGTTATCTCAAATGCACGGGCGGGAAAGGGCTGCACGTGAGTGTGCCGCTCGCCGAAAAAGACACGTGGGAGGATGTTAAGGCGTTCTGCGCCGGGGTCGCCGCAGAGATGGTTAAGGAAGTTCCGGCCGCCTATGTCGCGACGATGAGCAAGGCGAAGCGCAAAGGGAAAATTTTCGTCGATTATTTCCGGAATGACTATACCGCGACGGCGATTGCAGATTATTCCGTGCGGGCGAGGGCGGGAGCGCCCGTTGCAGTTCCGTTGACGTGGAGCGAGCTCGACGCCCTTCGCGCGGCCAATCAATTCACCACCGCCGACGTTCTCAAACGGCTCAAGAAACAGCAGCTGGACTCCGCGCGATACGAGAATCGCCAGAAGCTGCCCGGCTAATCACTGTGCCGAAAAATGTGAATATTCACCCTGCGAACGTGGATGACGCGTGCTGGCGCACGGTTTCGATCCAGTCCAAAAGCCGGTCGCGCGACATGAAATTCAAGACGCGTTCTTGCGCGATGCCGGCGCGCAGAGCCGAGGCCGCTGCAAATTCGATGAATCGAAGCTGAGAGGGTCCGTGCGAATCAGTTCCGAATGAAATCCGGCATCCTGCCTCTTTTGCCAGCACCAGCAGGTCCGGGCTGACATCCTGCCTATCCGGATAGGCGTCGATTTCGACCGCCTTGTCCAGTTCCGCCGCCTGGCCAAAGACGCGTCGCCAGTCCGCGGTCAATCCCAAGCGATAGTTGTAGATGGGCCCCCGCGGATGACCAAGTATCTGGAGG
>Ga0302324_100027781_pt1 | contig 10770 bp, 4 predicted proteins | sample Palsa_T0_1_FD_201949 | JGI IMG/M metagenome (GOLD analysis project Ga0302324, IMG submission 201949) | Peat permafrost microbial communities from Stordalen Mire near Abisko, Sweden - Palsa_T0_1 | ecosystem: Environmental > Terrestrial > Soil > Palsa > Peat permafrost | place: Sweden: Abisko...
CGCAATAATAAACGTGGGCGGAAAATCCTTGAGCGACTCGGCGGGCGTGCCGCGGCCGGGGCCATAAACCATGATTGCGAAATCCAGCCGCGAGGAGGCGCGGTCAATCGCATCGCTGGCACTCGGGTTGCCCGGCGCCGCTCCGGCACCCACCGCGCGAGTGATCCCGCCGACAGCCCCATCATCCCAATCCGATTTTGATCGATCTTGAAATCCGCCGATCGAGCGCGCAGCAACTGGACCGCCCTGCGGCCATCCAGGTCTCGCGCATCCTGCTGGTACCGGGGATTCAGCCTGTAGGTCAGGATAAACCCGGCTACGCCCCAGGAATTGAGATGCTCCGCAATGGCCATTCCTTCCTGATGGACGAACAGAGTCGTGTTGCCGCCTCCAGGGCAGATGATGACCGCCGCGCCGTTCCCTTTTCCCTCTGGGGGCAATACTGCGGTCAGATAGGGCTTGTCCACCGCCCAGTCGCCAGCCGCGCCCGGCACATGGCCGTCGGCCCACAGGGGAACATTGAAGTCCACATGCAGTTTTTCGGCGAGCCCGTTATGGTCCGCGGCGCCCAAATGCAAGGCAATCGTAGCGGCCAGCAACAGCCCTCGAACCGCCGGCACATTCCTCATCTAATTGCGTTCTCCCGACGTATCCCCCCGTCTTCAGTTCAGTTCGCTGAGTTCCTTGACAGTTCCCGTGCTATCGCCAAGTTTCTCGGCGTGGACGCCCACTCTGTCCAGCATCGACACGTACAGGTTATTCAAAGGAGTCGGGTCGGCAATCTTCACGTGGCGGCCACCTTTGATTGAACCGCACGCTCCGCCCACCATCATCACGGGCAACTCGTTGTGCTGGTGCCGGTTGCCATCCGCCAGACCGCCGCCATACAGAATCATGGTGTGGTCGAGCAAGCAGCCATCGCCCTCGGGCGCTTTCGCCAGCTTATCCACAAACTCCGCGAACAATTCCATGTGATACCGGTTAATCCGGTGTACTTTCTCGATCAGGTCCGGGTTACCCTTGTGGTGCGTCATGGGATGGTGGCTATCGGGAATTTCGATTTCCCGGTACGTTCGCAGGCTTCCCTCTCGCCCCACCAGCAGGGTTGCAATGCGCGTGGAGTCGGTTTGGAACGCCACCAGGAGAAGGTCGTACATGAGCTGGATGTGGTCTCGCAAGTTCACTGGAGCTCCGTCGGGCTTTTCCATTGTGGGCACGAGTTCGGCGTTATTGCGCTCCGCCTTCTGAATTCGCTGCTCGATCTCCCGTACCGCGGTAGTGTACTCATCCAGCTTCCGCCGGTCGGTCGAGTCCAACTGCGTCGCAAGCCGGTGCGAGTCTTCCAGCACCCAGTCGAGAATGCTGGTCTCATAGCGGCGATACTTTGCGCGCGTGGCCGGATCTTCGTCTCCCGGCCCGAACAGCCGTTCGAAAACGGCGCGTGGGTTCACTTCGGGCGAACTGGGCGTGGTAGGCGAGCGCCAGGAAATGTTGTTGCTATAAACGCAACTATATGGCGGATCGCAAACTCCTACCATACGGCCGTCTTCGCAAGTAAGTTCCAGGGAGGGAAGCCGGGTCTCTTTCCCGATCTCCTGCGCCGCCACTTGGTCCACCGAAATTCCCACCTGGAGATCGGCCCCACCGGTGCGTTTGACATGCACGCCGGTCAAATAGGAAGCGGCGGCGCGCGCATGATCGCCCGATCCGTCGCCGTTGGAATTTCCCCAATGCTGCTCCATCCCACTAAGCACCAACACTTGGTTGCGAAACGGCGCCATGGGCTGAAGAGTTCGCGGCAGGTCGGCGCCGAGGGGTCCCACGTTCGGCGTGAAATCCTTCATGACGATTCCGTTGGGCACGTAATTGATCAGCATCCGGCACGGGGGCGCCTTGGAGGCGGCAAAGGCCGGTTTCATCGCATCCAGCAACGGCAACGCCATCGAAACGCCAATGCCGCGCAACACCGTGCGGCGTGAAAGATGTTTTCCGGCGATCATTTAGTTTAATCCTCCTGGGTGAACCGCTACCGCCGCGTGGGTCGCCGGCGCCGCCGCTTCCCCTCGTCTCATCTGGAACGGCGGACTCTTTACGATCTCATGGATCATGATCGAGAACCGATAATCGTGCTCGGCCACGCGCCGCGCAATCAGACGGATTGCCGGCCGGTCGTAAGCTTCCAGCCCGCGGCCGAGCGCAAATATCATCAATTTCTCGGTCAGACATTGCGTAAAATCTTCCTTGTCTTCAGCCAGTAACTGCGCCAGTTGCTCCGGGGTGGTAAAACTCTTACCGCTAGGCAAGGCGCCTTTACTGTCGATGGGGAATTTGCCGTCCATTGTCCGCCAACTCCCAATAGCATTGAAGTTTTCCAGACCGAAGCCCAGCGGATCCATCTTCGCGTGGCAGGAAGCGCAAAGGGGATTCGCGCGATGCATTTCCATCTGTTCGCGCAGCGTGGCCGTGGTCCCCACAGCCGAAGCGTCCAGGCTGGGCACGTTGGCAGGCGGGGGCGGCGGGGGTGCATTCAAGATGTTTTCGAGAATCCACTTGCCGCGTAGCACCGGCGACGTGCGTGTGGCGTACGAAGACACCGTGAGGATGCCAGCCTGCGTCAGAATACCAACGCGCGGCGTGCCCTTGAGATCGACCTTACGAAATTCATTTCCCGTTACCCCCGGTATCCCGTAAAGCTTCGCCAGCAGCTCGTTCGCGAAAGTGTATTTCGCGGTGAGAAAGTCCATAATGCTATGGTCTTCCCGCATGATGTTCAAAAAGAACAGACGCGTCTCTTCCTGCATGGCGGCCCGCAATGCGCCACTGAATTGGGGGAACTTGTCGGGGTCGGGTTTGATGTTATCGAGATTGCGAACCATCAGCCATTGCCCGCCGAAGTCTTCCACCAGCCGGTCTGCTTTGGGATCTTTGAGCATGCGATCCACCTGTTGATCCAAGACCGCCGTTTCACTGAGCTTTCCCTGCTCGGCCAGCCCCAACAACTGTTGGTCCGGCATACTGCTCCAAAGGAAATAGGAGAGCCGCGACGCCAATTCGAAGGCGCCCACCTTCCGCACCGCGTTGGGGTCATTGGCGCCCGGCGTCCGTTCCATGCGAAAGAGGAAATTCGGGGAAACCAGAATGGCCATTACCCCCACCTTCGTGGCTTCATCCCAACTGTCCCCTTGATTGTGAGCCATGCCGGCGAAAGACACTAACTTGGCTAGTTCGCCTTTGGTAACTGGCCGCCGCCAAGCTCGCCGAGCCAGTTCCGCCAAATCTGTTCGGACGCAGGCTTCGGTGTGTTGGCCTGGGGCATGGCCGCACACGAACACGCGCTTGTAGGTATCGGGCCTTGAGGCAGGCTGGGGGTTATAGGGGCCGTGAACCTCCACGGATTCGATGTAGGGTTGCCGCAGAGCGGCAATTTTCTGTTGCATCTCTTCCTTGGAAATCGGGGGAGCCAGCAATTCTGCGCGCCTCTTCGCCGCCACCTCTGGCGGCACGACCCTACGCCGAGCGAGGCCGCCGCCGTTCTCATTGGCATTGCCGGCGTTGGCACTAGCGTTTGCGTTGGCTTTCGCACCGGCATTCGCGTTGGCCTTTCCATCTGCGTTGCCGCCGCTGGGGAGAGCGACGGGGGAATCGACCGTTCCATTCTTCTCAGCCTCCAGGAGCTTCTTGGCGCGATCCTGGCGGTCCTGCTCTTTTTTCCACTCGTCCGCAAGGATGGCGGCGTCATCGCGCACCGCCCAGGCTTTCAACTCGTGCAATCCGGAAGTCAGATGCAGCTTGACATCTTGATAGCGGCCCTCGTTGCCATACTCCGTCGCCAACGGGTATGTTTGCGGTGGCTGGCCGTCGATGCTGACAAAAATTATACCCGGGTCGTGCCGGCCGTCTACAAAGTAAGGCACGGCAAAGCGGATTTCGTAGTCGCCCTCCCAAGGAAAGCTGCGGTTCCATGCAAACGGCCACCGCTCCGTCAAGTTTTTGCGATGATCCACTAGCGGGTTCTTCGGCTCCGGCGGGGCATCAATGGCCGCGCGCGCCACTCTCTTGGCAGCCGTGATGTACTTTTCCATCAGGGCCGGCGAGAGGCTCAGCACATCGCCGATGTTGTCGAAACCGTAGCTGAAATCATCGGCCGGGAAATCATCAGCGGGTTGAAAATTCACTCCTAACAAGTCGTGTACGGTTGCGTTGTACTCGTAACGATTCAACCGCCTGGCGGTGACACGCCCGGGGTTCACAGGCACCGCCTCATCCTGGCGCGCGAATTCGCTTTCCAGCCATGAACTGACCGCGCCGATCCGATCCGCTGGAGGACGCGGCACGACGGGGGGAGGCATCTCGCCACCCTTGAGCTTTTGGAGCACCAACTCCCAAGTCTCGCGCCCATTCACAAACGACTTGCTGCTCTGGTAGATCTGTAGATTCAGGCCGCCCGACGCGGCTTCCTGGTTATGGCACGTGTAGCAGTATTGAGCCACGAACGGTTGCACCGTGGTTTCGAATGTTGTGGCCCCCCAGCATGGACAGAGCGCAAGAAGCCCAATCAGCAATCTCTCCCAACCGCTATTCATCACTGGTTCGCTCCAGCCGAGTTCACGCAAACCCTCCGGTCTCCGGGGACCCCCTTTGAATTTTCGACCCAGGCGCCAAGACGGTCAAGGACGTGGAGGAGGCAGTTCAATTCAGCCGCAGCCTTCAGGTTGGGATCCCAACCTCTCTGAATGCTGTCGAAGGCAACAGTGGGCGGATAAGGCGAGGGATCGCGCTCTAGAGTTACCGCTACAGCGGTAGTCGTAGGCATGGTCATGATTAAGCGTTACCTTAAACTGCATCGACGTAGCAAGTTGATTCTTGCTTTTTGCGTGTTCAAACAACGTTAAAAACGTGGCTAAGAGACATCGTATTAGTATGATCCAAACAGATCGCAGTAGGGAATAGGGAAACGCAAGAGGCCCGAGCAACCGTGTTGCAAACGTCATTGTAAACGTCGAGAGGACAGGAGCCAATCCGTCCCGGGATCAATTCTCACCTCGGGCGGTCCTTTATCCATCCCGCAAGTCAACTTTGTGCAGCAGTACACCTGGGCGCTGGGTGCGAGTCGAGCCCCGGAGCGCCGCGATCCATTTCGGCTGGGATACAAACCCGCTTTCGCTTGAAAACAGAAGCGGATAATCCCTGGGGCAAGCACCTGGCGAGTGGGATTTCCCACGTGTTAAAGCCGGGGGCCGCTCTTGATTTTTGGCTTTTCAAGGTATATAACAGGTCTGAACCTGGTTAAGCGCCTTGATCTATCAGTCGAACGCAGCAAACCTCTCTTCCGAGTCAGAAGGAGACTGGAGGGCGGAAAGTCTCGAAGAAATCCTTCGCAGCCGCACGTTTTCGAGAGCCGAACAGCTCCGAAATTTCCTCCGCTATGTCTGTGAGATGGAAATTGCCGGTAAGGGTCAGGAGATCAGCGAATACACAATCGCGGTCGTAGCCCTAGGCAGGCCTAGCGAGTTTATTGCGGCGGACGACGGTATTGTCCGCAACCGCGCGCACGGTCTCCGGCAGAAACTGCTGGAGTACTACGCGGAGGAGAATCCCGAGGCCGATGTCCGGATCGAATTACCGAAGGGATCTTATGCCCCCAGGTTTATCCGCACGCAACCGGATGTTCCGCAACCGGTTCAAACCACCGGAACCCGCTATTTCGTAAAGGGCTTTTTGTGCGCAGTAGCGCTCTGCGTCGTGGCGGCCGGCGTACTGCATATTGTTCAGGCCCCCCGCAGGCCGGATTCCGTTCTCATGGAAGCGTGGGGGCCGCTTGCACAGCCAGCGGCAAACGCCCTGATCGTTTTGGGGATGCCCAGCCAGTTGATCTTGCGCACTTTTCCGCTCGGATCACATCCCAATGCTAACCTTGATTTGCTTCCCCCGCCGGCACTGGCTGCGTATTACGCCGCGAGGCAGCCGATTCCCCCGGGAGACGATCTGCATCTGATGACCACAACCGCGATTCGGATTGGCGAAGTTCAGGGCGCTGTGGCGACGATCCGGACTTTGGACTCGCTAGGAGCGTCTTTTGAAGTTCTACAGGATCGCGAAACAACCTTGCCTAGCATGCGAGCCCGCAACTTATTCTTGTTCGGAGATCCCAATCTTGTGCCGACGGTGGCCAAGTACATGGAAAAGAGCGCTTTTACCATCGAATACAACGAATCCGTGCATGACTTCGTCATAAGGGAAAGGCATCCTAAGGCGGGCATTTCCGGGATTTTTTCGACGGGGCCGAAGGTGCGTAATACCCTTGTTGACATTCCCGGTCTCTTGACCGTGCTCCCCAATGAAGATTCATCCCAGGGCCGTAAGAAATCGGTGATTTTCAGTTGTGCAAACTCGGCTGGCTGTCAGGCCGCCGCGGAATTTTTCTCGTCGCCGCGCTGCTTGCGTGACCTTCAAGAGCGATTCCGCAAAGAGGGCATAAAGGGCTTTCCGCGGGCGTATCAAGTTGTGGTCCGAGCCAAAGCGGACGGACTGATGCTACTTTCCTTTATCTATGAAACCCATCGCGTGCTAGATCCCTCCGTGGAGTGAATCGGCAACGAGGGCTGCGGCACCGGGGCCGAGGCGAGCATCGATTCCGTCGTCTCCGCGACAGTTAGTTAAGTTAGGGCACAGTTAGAGCGGAAGTGTTTTCCGATTCCGCCCTCAGCTCGGTTGGTCGTCTCGACATTTCAAAAAATGAACTTGAGCATAAACTGGACCGTCCGCGGGTTCTCGTTTTCACTGGTAATCTGCCCGAAACTGCTGCTGGACGCAGTGGTGTTGGGCGACCCCAGCCAGGGATGATTCAGAAAGTTGAGAGCTTCGAATCGCACTTGCGCGTTGTATTTCTCTTTGAACATCGTGTTCTTGATCAAAGAAAAGTCCATATAGTCCTGGCGAGGAGCGCGAAACCACGAGAAACGCGACGACAACACTCGGATGTCGTCGGCGCGCTGCAAACTCGGGTTGGTTTGGAACTCGGAGGTATCGAACCAGTGTTTCCAGTATTTCTGATCGGCGGGAAGGTCCAACACCTGCTTAAGATTGGGGCCGTTAAAAATGGCGTCTCCGAAGCCTAACGGAGCGCCGCTCTGGAAGACATAGATCCCCGACAGTTGCCAGCCGCCCACGATCTTGTCCGGCAAACCCCCGGCGTTCCCCAGCAGCATTTTTCCCCGGCCGAAGGGCAGCTCATAGATGGAGCTGATCCCGATATGATTGGGGTAATCATTCGCGGACACCACCTTTTCCGGCATCTTATCACCTGCGTTCAAAAAGCCTGTGTCGTCCATTTGCCTCATATGCGTGTATGTGAACTGAACCATGATGCCCTTGGAGAACCGCCTCTGCACCGTGACATAACCGGCATTGTACCAATTGAAGCCCTCCGCGGTCTGAACACTACCGCCGGTGAACTGCGGGTATAGCCCAACCAGCGCCGAACGCGCGATGACGGTGCCGTTGTCGTTCGTTCCGGGCAGCAGGCCGGCGAATGGATTGGGCACCGTGCCGGTCCAGTAGTTGATGACGGTCTGATCGCGGGTCGGCAGTGTGCTGAGGTATTGTTGGGGGATGTAATCCAGGGGGCGGCTGGTCTGCAAGTCGCTGCCATGGCTTCCTATATAGCCGAGTTCCACAACAATGCCGCGGAAGAACTGGTGCTCGAGATCGCCTTGCCAATGCTGCTCCCGCTGGGCCGGAAGGTTCCGGTTGAACGCGGTGGGAATGGATTGACCCAGGTACGTATCGGCGCCCTGGGTGCCTTTGAGTTCCGGCAGAAGCCCGCCGGGATAAGGGTTCGCCAGACTGGCTACGAAGGTTAGCCCATTGTTGTTGGTTGGAACCAGGTTGGTATTCTGTTGAAAGTTCGTAGTTACGACATCACCGCGCCGGAAGCCGAGCTGGCTATAAAACATTCCGTAGCCTCCACGCAGTACGGTGCGTTGTCCCAAGCGGTAAGCGGCGCCCAGGCGCGGCATGACTTCCCCCCAATCCGGCCTGAACAGATAGCGGGAGTTTCCGTTGACTCCTTCGTACGTTAAGCCTCCTAGGGTGGAAAATTGGGAGACCGGCACCTGGGAGATCGGATTCTGGGCGTAAGCGGCGGCCGCCAATGCGTCGAAATTACCACCCGAAGCCACCAGAGGGTTCCCCACCGGGTGCGTTGCCAGGGGGTTGAAGCCCTCCACCGAGCGGTTATACCGTTCCGTCAAGGGTTGTTCCACTTCATACCGCAAACCCCAGTTAACCGTCAGGTTGCGAGTCGCCTTCCAGTTATCCTGGATGTACCCCGCAAACAGGGCGGATGATTCCGCATAGCTGTCATATACGGTTGCGTTGCCGCTGGTCGGCACGCCCAGCAGCAAAGCCGCCAAGTCCCCTCCTCTGGGTGGCGCGGGCGAGTTGTCGAGCGGGCCTTGGGTGTAAGTCGAGTCGAAGTTGAAGACGCCGCCTTCGGCACCCGCAGGGGGGCCGTACTGGTTCTGGATATATTTCCGGAAGTCGAAACCAAATTTAAGGCCGTGCGAGCCTTTGAACTTGTTCAGAAGGACAGCCAGCGCCCGATTCTCCTGTGGTTGCCATAGCAGAGTGTACGAAGCACCGCTGAAGCCGGAGAAAGTGGTCAAGTTGACGGTCGGCGTCCTGCTCGCAACCCAGGGAAGATCGGCGTAGGATTCGGGGAATCCATAAGCCTGGTTCAAATTGACAATTCCCTGGGGGTTGCTGTCCTGAGCCCTTACGTACCGCGCATCGCTCAGCTTTATATCCAACACCGTCGTAGCGTTGAAGGTGTGGAGATAGTCGAACGCCGCCCCGTCCATGTGGTACCAGAAATTGGTTCCCGAGTAGACGGATTGCGGGCCGAAAAACGAGGGATCGTCGAAATCCGCCATGTAGCGGTTGTAGCGCGCGAATATTCGGGTTTTATCGCTGATGATATGGTCCACCCGATCGGTGATTGTGTAAAAGTAAACGGTCTGAGGAGCGCTAGGCTCGGGTAGGTTGTTGGCACCGTCGGCGGTGGTGCCGCTGTTGAGGGGAAGCGGATAGTTCACCGGGTTCAGTAGCGCGGTGGCAATGGGGCTGATCATGGACGGCGGAATGATATTGTTCGGGAACGGATTTTCCTGGTACCGTCCGTTCGCGACCGCGACGCGCGAAAACGGATTATAAATTGTGTAATTGCTGCCCAGCGCCCCCAAGGCCGAAAAATCGCCGGCCCGCTCGGCTGCCGTCGGCACGGTGAAGTTTTGGCCACGCGGGCTCTGATAATGAATGTCCTCGTAAGCGAACATGAAGAATGTCTTGTTCTTCCCGTTGTAGACCTTGGGAATCCAAACCGGACCGTTGGCCGAGCCGCCCCAGCGTCTGGTCCTGTCCGCCGCCCGCGGAATCCCGTTCAAATTGCTGAAGAACTGGTTGGCGGCCCAAACCTCAGGTGCGTCCTGAAAGTAGAAGGTTCCATGCAACTTATTGGTCCCCGACTTTAGGCTGACATTCATAACCCCGCCCGCCGTCATTCCCGAGGCGGCGTCGAAGGAAACCGTTTCCACGTTGAATTCTGCCACGGCGTCGCTGGGAGGCACGTAGTTGGGGATGTTGCTTCGACTGCCGTTATCTCTCATACTGTTGTCGGCGCCGTCCATGGTGATGCCAGAGGATTCCCCCCCGGAACCAGCCGTGTTGTAATTGACGGTGGCACCGGGCTCCCACGGCTGATCCTGAGACTGGCCGCCGCCGGTGAAATTCACCCCCACGCTCAGCTTATACAGGAAGAGTGGCGTGCCGAACGCCGTCGGGAGTTCGCTGACGCTCTTGCTATCCTGCACCGTCCCGAGAGATGCGGTGGACGTTTCGAGTATCGGCGATTCCGCCGAAACGGTTACTTTCTCGGTCTGCGAACCGACTTCCATGGCGATGTTCACCATAACGGTGTCGTCGATGCGTAGCACGATCCCCTCGCGGACGATTACTTTGAATCCCTGCTTTTCGGCGCTGATCCGATAGGTACCCTCAGCGAGGAGCGGAGCGTTGTAGTTCCCGGTATCGTTGGTTTCCGTGTCTCGAGTGCTGTTGGTAGCCATGTTCGTCAAGTGGACTGCGACCCCGGGTATAACGGCGCCGGTGCTATCGGTTGCACGCCCGGTGATAGTGCCTCTAGCCTCCTGCGACCACCCCGGCTGAGTGGTGGCGAGCGACATCGTCAACAATATGTATCCAGCGAAAAGACCCCTTCTTGGCTTCATTAGGTAGCTTCCTCCCTTTGGATTGGGATCCATGATTCGCCTCAAGGACGATTACCGGGAACCCCCGGGGTAACTTGGGCAAACGGACGGCGAACAGAGCCCCCCCAAATCTATCAGGGTCATGCTACGCAACCCGGCGCGGACTGGCAAGTTGATTCTTGTTCTCTTCACGTTTAAAACCTGTTGAAACCCCGCCCACCTCAATGCCGCTCCGGCGACGCCGACCGGAAGGCGATGGAGGTTCCAAGAGAACTTACGGCGGGCCGTATGAGCGAGCCATCCAGCCAGGCTTTCCTGCCTTCCGCGACTAAGTACGATTTTGGGCCCGCTCTTAACGTGTTAGAAACTGGCAAGAATCAAAGCTCAACTTGTTGCAGGGCGAGGAGTAGTTTTATCCTGGGTCCGTAGACGTCTCCAGCGCCTGGACGGGTTGCGGCGTGCCGTGAACGTATTTCGCTCTCGGAATCGGCCCAGTAGGTGTCGC
>Ga0302324_100027782_pt1 | contig 10770 bp, 9 predicted proteins | sample Palsa_T0_1_FD_201949 | JGI IMG/M metagenome (GOLD analysis project Ga0302324, IMG submission 201949) | Peat permafrost microbial communities from Stordalen Mire near Abisko, Sweden - Palsa_T0_1 | ecosystem: Environmental > Terrestrial > Soil > Palsa > Peat permafrost | place: Sweden: Abisko...
CGCACGCCGGCGACGCTGATCGCCGTGCGCGAGGATCAGCTGGTCCCGTTCCACGACATGCAGGGCCTGGCGGCGCGGCTCAACGGTCCGCGCCAGCTCATCGAGATCAATTCCATCTTCGGCCACGACGCGTTCCTGAAAGAGGGCGCGGCGCTCACGCCGATCGTCAAACGCGCAATTTCGGAGCCGCTCCTTTGAGTAAAGAAAAACCCCGCAAAGCATTGTCCACGCGCTCGGTGCGAGCGGGCCTCGAGTCCGACGCCCAGCACGGTTCCGTCGTGCCGCCCATCTACCTGTCGACCAACTTCGCGTTCGAGGGTTACCGCAAGCCGCGCAAGTACGACTACTCGCGCTCGGGCAATCCGACGCGCGATCAGCTCGCCGTGGCGCTCACCGATCTCGAGGGCGGCGCCTCCGGCGTGATCACCTGCACGGGTCTCGCGGCGATCACACTGGTGCTCGCGACCTTGCCGCAGGGCGCGCGCGTCCTCGCGCCGCACGACTGCTACGGCGGTACCTACCGGCTGCTCGCCGCGCTCCACGCACAGGGCAAACTGGTGGCCGAGTTCGTCGACCAGACCGATGCGGCCGCGCTCGCCGCAGGCCTCGCTTGCAAGCCGCGGCTCGTCTTGATCGAGACGCCGAGCAACCCGCTGCTGCGCGTGGTCGACATACACGCCGTTGCGCGTGCGGCCCATGCCGCGGGCGCGCTCGTGGCGGCGGACAACACGTTCCTCTCGCCGCTGTGGCAGCAACCGCTCGCACTCGGAGCGGATCTCGTCATCCATTCGACGACCAAGTACGTGAACGGCCACAGCGATGTCGTGGGCGGTGCCGTCATCGCGGCAACACCCGAGCTCGGCGAAAGCCTCGTCTGGTGGGCGAACGTCATCGGCGTCACCGGCGCGCCGTTCGACAGCTTTCTCTCCTTGCGCGGTCTGCGTACCTTGCACGCGCGCTTAGGCGTTCACGCGGCGAATGCGGTCGAGGTGGTCGATTGCCTCAAGCGCCATCCGGCGGTGCGGCAGGTTTACTATCCCGGCCTCGCCGATCATCCGGGCCACGACATCGCTCGACGTCAGCAATCGAGCTTCGGCGCGATGCTGAGCTTCGAGCTCGAAGGCGGGGAGGAGGCGGTCGCCGCGTTCCTGAAGGGACTCGAGTGCTTCACCCTCGCCGAATCGCTCGGCGGCGTCGAGAGTCTGATCTCGCATCCGGCCAGCATGACCCATGCCGGCATGGAGGAATCCGCGCGTCTGAAGGCCGGTATCGGCGCGGGCTTGCTGCGGGTGTCGGTCGGAATCGAGGATGCGGGGGATCTAGTGGCGGACATCGCCGCCGGCCTCGAGCGCGCCGCCGGCGTCGCGCGCGCCGCTCCGCCGCGCGCCGCTAAGCCACGCGCCGCCAGGCCGCGCGCCCCTAAAGCGCAGCCAGAACTGCCGCTCCGGCGTCACGGGTCGTGACCGGGGCCGCCCCGGGGGGAGCGAGGTCCGCGGTCAGGGCCCCTGCGTCGATCGCTTTCGCTACGGCTGCCTCGACGAGACGCGCCTCGGCATCGAGCGCGAGCGCATAGCGCAGCAGCATCGCTGCGCTGAGGATGGCTGCGTAAGGGTTGGCGATGCCGCGCCCGGCGATGTCGGGCGCCGATCCGTGGATGGGCTCGAAGATTCCGGCGGCCGCCCCCGCACCGCGCGCCCCCGCATTGCGCGCGCCCGCAGCGAGCGAGGCCCCGAGCGAGGCCGATGGCAAGAGTCCCATCGATCCGGCGAGCATCGAAGCCTCGTCCGTGAGGATGTCGCCGAACATGTTCTCGGTGACGATCACGTCGAAGTCGCGTGGCCGCTTGAGCAGGTGCATGGCCGCCGAGTCCACCAGCATGTGCTCGAAGCTCACGTCGGCAAACTCGCTCGGCAGGATACGCTCGACCACGGAGCGCCACAGGCGCGAGGTCTCGAGCACGTTGGCTTTGTCGACCGAAGTGAGCTTGCGCCGTCGGCCGCGCGCGAGCTGCGCCGCGACTCGCACCACGCGCTCGACCTCCGCGACGCTATAACGGCAGACGTCGAATGCCTCGGTCGCGGAGCGTTGCTTCTCGCCGAAATAAATTCCGCCCGTGAGCTCGCGCACCACCATGATGTCGACGCCTCGCAGGAGTTCCGCCTTGATCGGCGAGGCATCGAGGAAGGCAGGGTGGGGCGCCACGGGCCGCAAGTTCGCAAACAGACCGAGGGCCTTGCGCAGCTGCAGGAGCCCCTGTTCGGGGCGTACCTTGGCGTTCGGGTCGGACCACCGCGGGCCGCCCACCGCGCCCAGCAGCACCGCGTCGGCGCGCCGGCAGAGCGCGAGCGTGGCTTCCGGGAGCGGCTCGCCCGTGGCATCGATGGCCGCTCCGCCGAGCAGCGCGGATTCGAACCGGAAGGAATGATTGCAGCGCGCGCCGATGCGCTCGAGCACGCCCACTGCCTCGGCGGTAACCTCCGGTCCGATGCCGTCGCCGGCGGTGACGGCGATGAGGGCCTGCACTCAAGAGCTCGCGTGCATGGATTCGTAGCGCTCGATCTCGGGCAGCTTGCCACGCAGATAACCGAGCTGGTCGATACCGTGGAGCAGGCAATGGCGCGCGAACGCGTCGATCTGAAACGCGACCGACACCCCGGTCGGCAATGCAAGACTCGCACTCTCGAGATCGACGGTCACCGAGGCGCCGGGATGCGCGAGCAGCCAGGCGGCGATGCTCTCGTCCACCGTCACGGGCAGAAGGCCGTTCTTCAAGGCGTTGCCGCGGAAGATGTCCGCGATCTCGGTGCTGATCACCGCGCGGATGCCGTAATCGAGGAGCGCCCACGGGGCGTGCTCCCGCGAGGAACCGCAGCCGAAGTTGCGGCCCGCGACCAGCACCTCGCAGCCTCGAGCCTCGGGCCGATTCAGCACGAAATCCGCGTTTTGCGTGCCGTCGGCACGGTAGCGCCAGTCGCTGAAGAGCTGCCGCCCCAGTCCCTCCCGGGTCGTGGTCGTCAGAAAGCGCGCGGGAATGATCTGATCGGTGTCGACGTTGGTCAACGGCAACACCACGGTCCGGGAGTGCACCCTCTTGAGCGGCTGCATCACATGAGCTCGCGCGGATCGGTGATCCGGCCGCGCACGGCGCTCGCCGCGGCAGTCAGGGGACTCGCGAGCAGAGTGCGTGCGCCGGCACCTTGACGGCCCTCGAAATTACGGTTGCTCGTGCTGAGCGAGTACTGACCCGCCGCCACCGTATCGCCGTTCATCCCCAAGCACATCGAGCAACCGGATTCGCGCCAATCGGCGCCGGCCGTCTTGAAAATGTCGGCAAGCCCCGCCGCCTCGGCGTCGCGCTTGACCTGCTGCGAGCCCGGCACGATGAGCAGGTGCACACCGGCGGCGACCTTGCGTCCCTTGAGCACGGTGGCGGCGGCTTGCAAATCCGTAAGCCGCCCGTTGGTGCAGCTGCCGATGAAGACGGTGTTGACGGGCTTGCCCAGCATGGCATCGCCGCCGTGAAATCCCATGTAGCCGAGCGCCTTGTCGGCAACGGCGTCGCCGGCGGAGTCCGGGATGGCCGCGGTGATCGGCACCACCATACCGGGATTGGTTCCGTAGGTGATCATCGGCTCGATCGCGGCGGCATCGATATCGACGCAGCGGTCGAAGGCGGCGTCGGCGTCGCTCTTCAGTAGGGTCCAGCGCTCGAAAGCCAAGTCCCAGTCCCGGCCGGCGGGGGCGCGCGGGCGGCCCTTCAAGTAGTCGAACGTGATCTCGTCGGGCGCGATCATGCCGGCGCGCGCACCGGCTTCGATCGACATGTTGCACACCGTCATGCGCTCCTCCATGGAGAGCGCGCGTATAGTCGAGCCGCGGTACTCGAACACATGGCCCGTGCCGCCGGACACTCCGACCCTGCCGATGATGGCGAGGATCAAGTCCTTGGCGGTGACGCCGGCGGTCAAGCGGCCCTCGACGTTGACGGCGAAGGTCTTGGGCTTGCGCTGCAGGAGGCATTGAGTGGCGAGCACATGGCCCACCTCGGTGCTGCCGATGCCGAACGCGAGAGCGCCGAAGGCGCCGTGCGTGCTCGTGTGGCTGTCGCCGCAGACGATGGTCATTCCGGGCCGGCTCGCCCCGAGCTCGGGGCTGATGACGTGCACGATGCCGCGCCGCGCATCCTTGAGGCCGAAGAGCTCCACGCCGAATTCGGCGGCATTTTGCTCGAGCTGACGCACCTGTTTGGCGGCGGCATCGACCTTGATCGGAACTCGGCCGAACACCTGATCGCTCAAGGTCGGCGTGGAGTGGTCCATGGTCGCGAGCGTGCGATCCGGACGGCGCACCGGGAGCTGCAGCGAGCGCAGCGCGCTAAAGGCCTGAGGCGAGGTCACCTCGTGCACGAGGTGCAGATCGATGTAGAGCACCGCCGGGGCGTCGGCGGTCTCCGGCACCACCTCGTGCGCCTGCCAGACCTTCTCGAACAGGGTGCTCGCCGTCATCAGGCCTTCGCCGTCTCGAGCCAGGGCATGCGGGCGCGCAACTTCGCACCGACCTTTTCGATCGAATGGTTGAGATCGTTCTTCAGGAGCCTCGAGTACTTGCGCCGGCCGCGCTTCGTCTCGGAAATCCACTGCCGCGCGAATTTGCCTTGCTGAATCTCCGAGAGAATTTTTTTCATTTCCCGCTTGGTCGCCTTGTTGACCACGCGCGGCCCGCGCGTGAGGTCGCCGTACTTCGCGGTCTCGCTGATGAAGCGGTGCATCTTGGTGATGCCGCCCTCATGCAGCAAATCGACGATGAGCTTGAGCTCGTGCAGGCACTCGTAATAGGCAACGGCCGGCTGATAGCCGGCCTCGACCAGCGTCTCGTAACCCTTGACGACGAGTTCCGTGGCGCCACCGCAGAGCACGGCCTGTTCGCCGAACAGATCGGTCTCGGTCTCCTCGGCGAACGTGGTCTCGAGCACACCGCCGCGCGTGCCGCCGATGCCGTCGGCATACGCGAGCGCGATCGCCTTGGCATGTTTGGTGGCATCCTGAGCGACCGCGATCAGACACGGCACGCCGCGGCCTTGGCTGTACTGGCGACGCACGAGATCGCCGGGACCCTTGGGCGCGATCAGCACCACGTCGAGATCCTTGCGCGGTTTGATCTGCTTGAAGTGGATGTTGAAACCGTGCGCAAAGAGCAGCGCCGCGCCTTTCTCGATATGCGGCTTCAATTCGCGATAAAGCGCCTTCTGGGTCATGTCCGGCACGAGCATGGCGATGAGCCGCGCGCCCTCCACGGCAGCGATGGGCTCGGAGACCTTCAGGCCGTCCTTCTTCGCCTTCTGGAAGCTTACGCCTTTGCGCACTCCGACCACGACGTCGTAGCCGCTGTCGCGCAGGTTGAGCGCGTGCGCGCGCCCTTGGCTTCCGTAGCCAAGCACCGCGATGCGTGCTCCGCGCAAGGCTTTCTTATCGACGTCTTTGTGAGAGTACAAACGCATGGGGAGCTCCGTGAAAGTAGCCAGAAATACCAACACAGAATCTCTTATCATGCAAGGTCCGGCGCTCATCCGCCTCGCGCCTTTGAAAGGATCGGGAAAACACTCATGACCGTCGAAGGTAGCGCCGCGCTTTCGCTGTGGCTCTTGTATGAAGAGGAAATCGAGGGCTGGAACAACACACAGGCCGCGCACGTTGCGGCGTGGCTCGGTGAGCATCAATTCAAAGCCGAGAAACATCGCGTGCTGCTGGTGCCGGATGCGCACGGCTCCGCCCTGCTGGCGATTGCCGGTCTCGGCAAGCGTCAGGGAGAGCTCTCGCTCTGGCATGTATCCGGACTTGCCGAGCGTCTGCCCCCGCGCCGCTACCGGTTGGCGCAGGATTTCACCGCCGCTGAAGCCACCGTGATATGTCTCGGGTTCGCATATGGAGCATACCGCTACCAACGTTATCGCCCCGCCAAGCCCGAGCGCCTCGCCGTGCTCGAGACTCCGGAAAATGCGGACCGCGCCTACGTCGCGCTCGCCATCGAGGCGCTCACCTGGGCGCGCGATTGGATCAACACGCCGGCGAGCGATTTGGGCCCCTCGAAACTCGCCGCCGCCGTGCGTGCCGTGGCCGAGCGCCACCAGGCCCATTATCGCGAATGGCTGGGTGATGAGCTGCTCACCGCCAATTTCCCCGCCATTCACGCGGTCGGCCGCGCGAGCGCCGAGCCGCCGCGCCTTGCGGAGATTCGATGGTCGCCGCGCCACGGCGCGACGGGGCTGCCGCGCCTCGCGCTGGTCGGCAAGGGCGTTTGCTTCGACAGCGGCGGCCTCGATATCAAGCCGAGCGCCGGGATGGCGCTCATGAAGAAGGACATGGGCGGCGCCGCGGTGGCGCTCGCCCTCGCGCACATGCTCATGAGCCGGGGCCTCAATGCCGAATTGCAGGTGCTGGTACCGATCGTGGAGAACTCGATCGGCGGCAACGCTTACCGTCCGGGTGATGTGCTCGCCACTCGCAAGGGCCTGCGCGTCGAGGTGGGCAACACCGACGCCGAGGGTCGTCTGGTGTTGTGCGATGCGCTAGCGCTCGCCGATGCGGAGCGCCCCGATCTCATCATCGATTTCGCAACCCTCACGGGCGCCGCCCGCGTCGCCTTGGGCCCCGAGTTGCCCGCTCTCTTCGGCACCAGCGATGCGCTGACCGCGGATGTCGCGCGGAGCTGTGCGGCCGTGCACGATCCCGTGTGGCCCATGCCGCTTTGGATGGGATACGACGAGGAGCTCGGCAGCAAGATCGCGGACCTGAACAACGTCGCTTCCTCGGGGCTCGCGGGTGCGATCTTCGGGGCGCTGTTCTTGAGGCGCTTCATCAGCGCAGCCAAAGAGTGGCTGCACCTCGACCTGTATGCCTGGAACCCGAAGGAGCGGCCCGGACGCGCCGTGGGTGCCGAGGCACAGGCGGTGCGGGGCGTGTACAGCTACTTGCTCGATCGCTACGGTACAGTCTGATCATGTCGCAGAAACCCAAGACTCGGGCCCGATCCGCCGGCGTCTCCCTCGATGTGCGCCCGTACTCTCGCTTGGTGGTCGACGGCGTCAAACAGGCGCCGGCGCGCGCCATGCTGCATGCCGTGGGCTTCGGGGAGGGCGACTTCGAAAAGCCTCAGGTGGGCATCGCGTCGACTTGGAGCAATCTCACGCCGTGCAACATGCACATCGACGAGCTCGCGCGCTTGGCCGCGGCCGGCGTCGAGGCGCAGGGCGCGAAGGCCGTGACGTTCAACACCATCACCGTTTCGGACGGCATTTCCATGGGCACGCCCGGCATGCGCTACTCGCTCGTGTCGCGGGAGGTGATCGCCGACTCGATCGAGACCGTGGTGAGTGCCCAGGGGTTCGATGGGGTGGTGGCCTTCGGTGGCTGCGACAAGAACATGCCGGGGTGCCTGATGGCACTCGCCCGTCTCGATCGCCCGTCGGTGTTCGTGTACGGCGGCACCATCCGGCCGGGCGCCAACCGACGCGACATCGTGTCGGTGTTCGAGGCGGTCGGCGGACACGCCACGGGCAAGGTCTCGGACATCGAGCTCAAGTTCATCGAGCGTACGGCGATTCCCGGGCCCGGTTCCTGCGCCGGTATGTATACCGCCAACACCATGGCCTCGGCGATCGAGGCGCTCGGCATGAGCCTGCCGAACAGCTCGGCGCAAGAGGCGGTTTCCGAGCACAAGCGCGCGGACTCGACCCGCGCCGGCGCGGCCGTGGTCGAGTTGATCAAGCGCGGCATCCGGCCGCGGCACATCATGACCCGCAAGGCCTTCGAGAACGCGATCACCGTGAGCATCGCCCTCGGCGGATCGACCAATGCCGTACTGCACTTGCTCGCCATCGCCTCGTCAGCAAATGTCAAATTGCAACTCGATGATTTCACGCGTATCGGCCGTCGCGTGCCGGTGCTGGCCGATCTGCGCCCGAGCGGGCGCTACTCGATGTCCGAGCTCGTCGCGATCGGCGGCATCCGGCCGCTGATGAAAACATTGCTCGAGGCGGGCCTGCTGCACGGTGATTGCCTGACGGTGACGGGGGCGACCGTCGCGGAAAATTTGCGCGATGTGGCGCCTTACCCGCCGGGGCAGGACATCGTGCATCGGTTGGACGACCCTATTAAGAGAGACAGTCATCTGGTCGTGTTGTACGGCAATCTCTCGCCCGAGGGCGCGGTTGCAAAAATTACGGGAAAAGAGGGCTTGCGGTTCTCGGGAAGGGCGCGGGTGTTCGAGTCCGAGGAAGCATCGCTGCAGGGAATTCTCGACGGCAAGGTCCGGGCGGGCGACGTGGTGGTGATCCGCTACGAGGGGCCGAAAGGCGGGCCCGGAATGCGCGAGATGCTGAGCCCCACCGGCGCCATCGTCGGCAAGGGACTGAGCTCAAGCGTCGCGCTCATCACCGATGGGCGGTTCTCCGGCGGAAGCCACGGCTTCGTGGTCGGTCACGTATCGCCCGAAGCGGCGCTCGGCGGCCCGATCGCGCTCGTGAAGAATGGCGACGAAATCACCATTGATGCAGAGCGTCGTGAAATTACCTTGCATGTCGCCGCCGCCGAGCTCAAGCGCCGGCGGCGGGCCTGGCGGGCGCCGAAGCCCTATGCGCGCCGCGGCGCGCTGGCGAAGTACGCCAAGCAAGTGAGCAGCGCATCCTTAGGCGCGGTCACCGATCTGGAGAGTCTTGGCGAGTAGCGCATCCCTGGGCGCGGCCACCGATCGTGGTGGGCACCGATCGGCTCGAAAACCTGCTTGCAGTGCGGGCGGGATATGTGTCAGGCTCTTTACTTGCCGCAGGACTGAAGGACGCTTCTGGAAAATAGGGGCGATCTGCGGTTCGCGCGTTTTTTAACGCGCGCGGCAACTGAAGCGTGCGTACCGTACGGTGGCACCAGCACTCGCTAGGGGCGATAGTCGAACGAGACTTATGTATAAATACGAAGAGCCGTCGATATTTTCGGGGCCGCGTGGCGCGGCGCTCATCGCAGTCATCCTTCTTCACGTAGTTATCGTCTGGGCGTTCTATACCGGTTTGGCCGGTAAGCTGGTGCAGAAGATCATCCCGCCCGTCGAGATCGCTCAGATCGACAAGCCGAAGGATATCGACAAGCCGCCGCCGCCGCCGCCGAAGCTCGAGGAGGTCAAGCCCTTCGTGCCGCCGCCGGAGTTCGTCGACATCCAGGCAGCGCCGCAGCAGACGAACGCGATCACCGAGACGACACAGGTCCAAAGGCAGGCGCCGCCGCCCGTCGCTGCGCCGGTGCAGCACGCGCACACTCCAATCTCGATGGATCCGAAGCACCCGCTCAGGATCGGCGAGGACTATTACCCGGACGCTTCCAAGCGCGCGGGTGAGGAGGGGCGCTGTATCGTGACGGTCACGGTGGCCGCCGACGGGCGCATCACCAATGCAGCCATTCAGCAAAGCTCGGGATTTCCGCGCCTCGACGAGGCGTGCTTGAAGGGCGTGAAGGATCAGCGCATGAAGCCCGCCACGGAGGACGGCAAGCCCGTCGAGACGACCGCCGCGTTGCCCATTGTGTGGAAGCTGACCAATAAATAGTTACGACTCTAGACTCTAGATGTGAATCTCGATTGTTACTACGCTTAATCTAAATGTAGAGGGAATCGGTCAATGCAAGAGACAGCTGTTGAAAACCCATATGGCCTTGGTGCCCTGATCGCGAATGGCGACATAATCGCACGATCGATTCTCGTCATTCTGTTGTTCATGTCGCTGCTGACATGGTTCATCATGATCACCAAGTTCTTCGACCAGCGCCGCACCCGTCTCCAGGCCATCGCGGCCGAGCGGGAGTTCTGGTCCTCTTCGAGCCTCACCGACGCGATTGGTAAGCTCAAGGGCAACTCGAATCCGTTCCGGGCGCTCGCCGAAACCGGCAAGCAGGCGTACGAATATCACGAGACCAACAAGACCCGGCTTTCCGGTGCGATAGGCACCAGCGAGTGGATCACCGAGTCGCTGCAGAGGACGGCGGATACCGTGATCAGCCGCATGCAGTCCGGCTTGCCCGTGCTCGCCTCGGTCGGTGCGACCGCGCCGTTCGTCGGCCTCCTCGGCACCGTCATCGGCATCTACCACGCGCTGATCGCGATTGGCGTCGCCGGCCAGGCGTCGATCGACAAGGTGGCGGGCCCCGTCGGCGAAGCGCTCATCATGACCGCCATTGGTCTGGCGGTCGCCGTGCCCGCGGTGCTCGGTTACAACATCCTTCTGCGTCGCAACAAGGGTGTGCAGGAGCGCGTCAGCCACTTCACGCACGAGCTGCACGCGTACCTGATTGCCGGCGCCAAGATGGGCCTCGGCATGGACAAGGGGGGATCTCCGCCCCCGGTGGTGAAGCCCGCGCCCGTGGCCGCTCGCTAGGACGCTATCATGGCGATGAACATCGGCAGCGGTGAAGAAGCTGAAGCGATGTCGGACATCAACGTCACGCCCCTCGTGGACGTGATGTTGGTGCTCCTCATCATCTTCATCATCACGATTCGCGTGATCATCCAGCAAGTGCCGGTGCAGCTGCCGAAGGCGACCAATCTGCCGACTCAGACCAAGCCCGAGAACATCACGATCGCGGTCGACAAGGAAGGCGACATCTTCTGGAATACGCAGAAGCTCAATGGAACGGATGATCTCAAGGCGCATCTGCGCGGCATCGCCCGCGAGGAGCCCCAGCCGGAGGTGCACATCCGCGGGGATGCGAACGTACGGTATCAATTTGTGGG
>Ga0302324_100027785_pt1 | contig 10770 bp, 5 predicted proteins | sample Palsa_T0_1_FD_201949 | JGI IMG/M metagenome (GOLD analysis project Ga0302324, IMG submission 201949) | Peat permafrost microbial communities from Stordalen Mire near Abisko, Sweden - Palsa_T0_1 | ecosystem: Environmental > Terrestrial > Soil > Palsa > Peat permafrost | place: Sweden: Abisko...
CGTTCGCATCGACTTCGGCGGTATCGATCAATGTGCCCGAGGGGAGCATGAAGGTCATGGAGCGCAGCGTGTGATATGCGTTCTGCACCACGCCGCAGCACATGCCGCTCGCGTTGTTTGAGAGGAGTCCACCCAGCCGGGCCGCGGTGATCGAAGCCGGGTCCGGGCCGATCTTCGCGCTGTAGAGTTTGAGCATCTGGTTGGCCTGCTGCCCGATCAGGCCAGGCTGCACGCGGACCAGTTTTCCGTTCTCTTCCACTTTTGCGCCGCGAAAGTGGCGCCCAATATCGACAAGAATCCCATCTGTGATGGCCTGGCCCGACAGGCTCGTGCCGCCGGCGCGGAAGGTGAGCGGAATCTTCTTTTCGCGGCTGTACTTGAAGAGCGCCCTCACTTCGGAGATGGTGGCCGGTTGCACCACTGCGCGCGGAACAAGCCGGTAAAGGCTCGCGTCCGAGGCAAATGCGATGCGATCGATGGGGCGCGTAAGTATTTGAGAGGGATCGAGCAGCGCGCTTAGCTGCCGCCCGATCTCCTCCGCGCTGAGCGAGTTGTTTGTCGCGTTGGTTTGAGGAACTGCAACTGCTACCGACGATGCCATTGCTAGACTCCGAAATGCTTCGCTTCCGATTCAAATTGAAGCGTCCACACACCCGGGAAACGCGGATGTATGGACGCGTGAGTCGATTGCTAACGAGCGACGAAATTGCTGAACGGCACGACGTAGGCCAGCAGGTAAACGAAAACTCCGGCCAGGCAAGCCAGCCCGAGGCTGTGCCAGAAGACGAAGCGCAGAATCGAGCCTTCCTGCCCGTACTGCTGGGTTGCGGTACTTGCGACGACGATGCTTTGCGCGTCGATCATCTTGCCCATGACTCCGCCGGCCGAGTTGGCGGAGGCCATCAGTATCGGCGAGACCCCGATCTGCTGTGCGGTCAACTTCTGCAGGCTTCCGAACAACACATTCGACGAAGTATCGGAGCCCGTGGTTGCAGTGCCCAGCCAGCCGATTAGTGTGCCGAAGAAGGGATACAGGACGCCGCTGCGCGCGAAGGCCAGCCCCATGGTTGCATCGAGGCCGCAGTAGCGCGTGATAAAGCCCAGAGCGAGCATAGCGGCGATGGTAATGACCGTGAAGCGAATAGTGAAGACCGTCTTGAAAAATGTCTGCAACAGCGCCTTTGGCCCCAGGCCCATTAGAAAGCCTGAGATGATTGCCGCAAGCATGATGCCGGTTCCGGTGGCTGCTGCCCAATTGAGCTTGAAGACGGCGGCTTCCAAAGCGGGCTTCAGCACTACGGGAGGAACCCGCTGGACGAAGTTATGTAGTCCCTGCACGGGAATCTGAATGGTGGTGAGCTTGTCGAGCGGCTTTGCAATCTGCGGAAGGCCCCAGCAGAAGACAACGAGACTCAGGACCAGCCAGGGCAGCCAAGCCTTGAAGGTGTGGCCGGCGCTGTGATCGAAACGCTGACGAGGCTTGTGGCTTATGTCTTCTCCGGCCGCGTTCAAAACGTACTTCGGCTTCCAAAAGCGCAGGAAGACGATCAGCGCCACAATGGTGGAAGTTGAGGCGACGATAGCCACGAGGGACGGGCCGAAGTTGGCCGCCATGAAGTACTGAGCGATAGAGAAGGTTGCCGCGGCCACAAGAATTGCAGGCCAGACTTCAATCATGCGCTTGAAACCTGCGTAAACCCAGACGAGCCAGAATGGCACCAGCATGCAGAAGGGGACGAGGATGATCGCGGTCATCTTGGTGAGCAGCTGCACGTCGAGGCCTGTCACAGCGGCGAGAGTCACGATTGGAATTCCCAGCGCACCGAAGGCCACCGGCGCCGTGTTAGCGATCAGCGAAAGCCCGGCCGCTTGAATCGGCTTGAATCCCAGGCTGATGAGGATGGCGCCGCACACCGCAACGGGGGTGCCAAAACCCGATGTGCCTTCGAAAAATGCGCCCAGCGCGAATGCAATCAGCAGCAGTTGTAACCGCCCGTCGTCGGTGATGTTGGTCAGGCTCTCCTGCAGCGCGGTAAAGCGGCCCGTTTTCACTGTCAGTTGATAGAGAAAGATCACCGGCAGAATGATCCAGCAGATTGGGAATAGACCGTACCCCGCGCCGTAAACCGTGGTGGTCATGGCCAGGCGGAATGGCATTTGGTAGAAGGCGATGGCGATGATCAGAGCCGTCAGCAACCCGATGACCGCGGCAACGTGGGCTTTCAGCTTGAAGACAGCCATGGAGGCCAGCAGCACCACAACCGGCAATGCCGCAAGCAGCGTGGAAAGCCACCAGTGTCCGGTCGGGTCGTACCCCTGTTTCCAGAGCCCTGTTTTGGGGTTCGTACACAAAATGTAAGCCGCACAGCCAATGGCGGCCAAGATTCCCGCAACTGCAAGCATGACTACCAGGGTTGAGGGCAGGTTGATGCCCTTCGCGGGCGCAGATGGGCGTTGGGGAGGAGCAGCAGTCTCCATTAGAAACCTCTCGAAAGGGTGGAATTGGCACTTGTCCGGTCATCCGGCGTCAGCTCAGATCGCGCAAGACGGTTGGCGGAATGCAATCAGGAGTGTGTTTGCACGCGTGCACGTTCGTATGTGATTTCTGTCACAGCCAGGTGTGTCCATTTAGCCGGAATCTCGAAAAGTCCCAAAAATCCGCTTATCAGCCTGTCTGATAAGCAGCATGTCGTCTTGTACATGATATCTCCGCCATCATGACCGAAGCGACCTGAATTGAGAGAGGCTAAATGAAATCATTGTTCAAATCGATCCTTGTGGCAATTATCGGCATGGCCCTGGTTGCCCCACTCGCTTACGGCTCCGACGCCGCACAGCCCGCGAAGAAGCGCGCTGCGGCAAAGGCCAAGACACCCCCGCAACCCAGCCTCCAGGACCAGATTCAGGCTTTGCGCCAGGCGCTCGACACCCAGGCAAGCCAGATCGACTCCCTCAAGACAGGCATGGCCGAGAAGGACGAACGGCTGAAGAAGGCCGAACAAGCTGCAGCCGACGCGCAAACAGCAGCAGCAAAGGCACAGGCGGACGCATCCGCCGGCAACGCCGCCCTCAGCCAGAATGCGGCAGCGGTCACAACGCTGCAAACCTCAGTGGCGGACTTGAAGGGCAACCAAGCTTCGTTCGCAGCCACTGTATCTGACGAGACGGCCAAGATCAAGAAGGCAATCGACAGCCCGAATGCGCTGCACTTCAAGGGCATCAGCATCGTGCCCTACGGCTTCTTCAACGGTGAGTCGGTTTACCGCACCCACGCCACCGGTGGGGAAGAAGCCACTCCGTGGAGTTCCATCCCGTACGAACACGCCGATTCGTATTCGTTGAGCGAAATGATGCTTTCGGGTCGCCAGTCGCGCGTCGGTGCCAACTTTGAAGGAAAGGTTCCCTTCGGTACGATCCGGGCCTATCTCGAGGGCGATTTCCTGGGCGTAGGAACGACTTCAAACGACAACCAGTCCACCAGCTACCTCTTTCGCCAACGCGTTGTTTCCGCTGAGGCTGAGACCAATAGCCGCTGGACGTTTTCAGGCGGTCAAGGATGGACCCTCGCGACTGAAGACCGGGTGGGCATCACCACCGCGCCGACCAACAAGGCCCTGCCTATGATGATCGACCCGAATTACGTGGCCGGCTTGGTGTGGGCGCGCATGGGATACTTCCGTGTGACAAAGGCCTTCTCGAAGGCTGCGTTCGCAATCTCTGCTGAGAACCCTCAGCTGCTTTACACCGCGACGCTAGCCGGCAACACGCCGTACGCGGTGGTGGGCAGCGCCGGTCTTAGCGCCAGCCTGCTCAACCAGACCATCAGCGCCTGCTCGCCCGCCACCTCGATTGTCAACTATGGCAACCAGGTGCAGACAGACTCCGCAGGCAGCGCACTGGCGGTCGCCATCCCTGTCTACAAGACGCTCAACTCCTGCGCCAACCTGGCCAACATCTCCTTCAACAAGGCACCGGACATGCTCGCCAAGATTGCTCTGGATCCCGGCTTCGGCCACTATGAGATCTTTGGTATCGCGCGGTTCTTCCATGAGATGGTTTATCCCGGCGAGACGACCAACAGCAACCTTTACGGGAACTACACCGACGTCGCAGCCAGTCAGGCGGCCACCATCGCTGCTGGCGCGCCGACCACGGTGCTGGCGGCTCCGGCTCTGACCACTGCGGGCGCATACAGCAACAGCACCGTCTTTGGCGGCGTAGGTGGGAGCGCGCGCCTTCCCATCATCAAGGACAAGTTCACATTCGGCGCCAAAACCCTCTTTGGACCAGGAGTAGGGCACTTTGGCGCGTCGACGCTTTCCGATGCAACGTCGAACTCCGCCGGCGAACTGGTGCCTATCCACAACCTCTCCGGCCTGCTCACTGCCGAGTTCACGCCCAACCCGCGCCTGCAACTCTACTTCTACTATGGCGGCGATTATGCCGGCCGCGAGGATGAAGCCAACTCAACAGCCACCACCCTGGCCTCGGCGCCCACCGCCGTCTTTTGCCCGAGTCTGAAGACCCTTGCCTCGGCCAGCACCTTCACCTGCACTGCTACTCCTACGGCGGCCGACCTAAGCCTTGGCGGCACGTGGGGCGCAACCTGGAAGGCTCCCTCCGCCGCTGCACTAGGGTACGGTTCGCGTCTGCTGTCGAACTCGGCATGCAACACCAATACGAACCCGGGCTACAACGGAAGCTCCACCGGCTACTATTCCGGCGCTTCTTGCGGCGCGCAGACCCGCGACGTGCAAGAGGTTACCGGCGGCTACTGGTATGACATTTACAAGGGCGACCGCGGCCGCCTGCGCCAAGGCTTCCAGTACAGCTACGCCGTTCGTGAAGCATGGTCAGGTGCGGATGGACTCGGCGCCAAAGGCATCGAGAACATGGTCTTCACCAGCCTCCGTTACTTCCTGCCCTAAACCACAAATCCTCTCCACAAATAAGAAGGGCAGCCCTTTGTGGGCTGCCCTTCTTTTTCGATTGCTGCGATCTCTTACAACGCGCCTACCGGCTCCTCGGCCCGCACAAAGGTGTATGGTCCCTCGGGAATCATGGCGACGCTCGCATTCGCGGGCAAGCCGGACAGCGTGGCCATCACCGCTTCGTCAATGGTCCTAAAGCTGCGCTCGCCCAGCGCGCCCAGTTGGCCCGCCGTCACACCGGGCGTGTAGAAGAAGATCTCGTATTTGTCTCCGGTGAGCGCCAGCTTCTCAAGCTGCCACTGGTCCACCTCGACAGGCGAATCCTTCAACGCGTCAAGAAAGCTCTTGAAGTCCTTCATGGCTGCGAGCTTGCGCGCGAATTCGTGTGAGCCAACGCCCTCGGCGCATTGCGCGACTGTCAGAATCCTGCCGCCCGGCTTTACCACATGTGCTGCTGCAGTCAGTCCCTTCACGATCTGATAGAAGGTCAGATCCAGTGGATAGCCTGCTGCGCTGGTGATCACTGCGTCGACGGGCTCCTCGAGCCGCTCAAGGCAGCTTTGCTCGACAAAAGTGACCCCGGCCGCGTGCGATTTAACCGGGTCGCCTGCAAACACCCCGGAGATATGACGGTCTTGCGTGAGCGTCACATCCAGGGCGAAGTCGTGGCGCGCCATGCGCGCAATCTCCAGCAACTCGGCGTGCAGCGGGTTGTCCGCGATCGATCCCTCCGTCGCCATCGGCTCACGCATGAACCTTGGCGAGTGGATCACCTTGATGGTTTCTTGCGCGGCGAGGCCGGGCGCAATCAGCTTGCGGCCGCCGCTGAAGCCCAGCATCAGGTGCTGCTCAATAAATCCCAGCGTGATGTGGAGATCGGCCGCCACAAACCGCTCGTCGATGTGGACCGGCGTGCCGCGACGAGTTTCGCCAAGAAAGCGGTGCTCGCCGAGCGCCTTCGCGTCGTGGCTGACGACCTTGTATTTGTGGGCAATCTCCGCCCCGACGATCGTGTCGATCTCGTCCTCCGTTGCCGCACGGTGCAGCCCGGTGGCAATCAAAATGGTCACACCCTCGGCGGGAATGCCCGCGGCGTGGAGCCGCTCGAGAACCGGAGGCAGCGTAACTCGATTTGGAGCGGGGCGGGTGATATCGCAAACAGAGATCGCCGCTGTCTTCTTTCCAGTGGCCAGTTCCTTTAAGGGAGCGCAGCCGATTGGGTTGTCCAGCGTGTGATTCAACGCCGCTGCTTCGTCAATTAGCGCAGCGCCGGTCCGGCTATGAATGATCTGCGTGTGAAATGAGTCGGGAACGGCCACGTTGATGCCGCTCTTACCAAAGGAAAAATGTGCTTTCATACCTGCTCCTGCTTTCTTTCCCCAAGTCTCGGACAAGCGGCGATTTTGTGACGCCACGGAGAAAGATACTTGTCTGATATTCTGACTAGTTCGGCAGGCAAAGTCCAGCTAATCTGCATGCCGCGTCCCATAATAGTGGAGGAAATGTATGATCCGCGCTGTGGCAAGTCTCAAGCCCGTTTCACGAACGACGTTGAGCGAGCAAGTTGCCATGCAACTTGCTTCTGAAATCGAGGCGCACCGCTGGAAGCCGGGTGAAAAACTTCCCTCCGAGGCGGATCTTTGCAAGGTCTTTGATGTAGGCCGATCGACCTTGCGCGAAGCTCTCAAGTCCCTCTCTTTCATCGGGCTAATTCACGTGAAGGCCGGGGGCGGCAGCTATATCGCCGACGAGCGCTCCAAGTACATCGACCGCCCCTTTCTGCTTTCCCGCGGTGTCCTGAACACTGAAAAGGACGTCAACGATTTCTGTGAGGCGCGTTTGCTCATTGAGACCGAGATTGCAGGCCTGTGCGCTCAGCGAGCTACCGTCCAGGATTTCCGCGATATCGAAAAGATCGTCCGCGAAATGAAGGTCGCCGTCGATCATGGAGGCGCGGGATTCAGCGCACTCGATCTGAGTTTTCATATTGCGATTGCTGCGGCCAGCCGAAACACGGTCCTCATCGAACTAATCAAACACATCCGCGAGGGACTTGAGGAACTCATCGAGAAGAGCCTGCTCTTGCCGGCGGGCGCCGATCTTGCGTACAAGCAGCATCGCGCACTTCTCGATGTGCTCAAGCAGCGCAATGCGAGCAAGGCACGCAAGGCGATGCGCGCTCATCTACGCTCTTTCCAGCGTGGGTATCGTGTCCTGCTCCGCTCTTCGAGTTAGATGGACAACTCCCCCGGCGAGAACTAAGAAGCTGGCCAGTGCTCGCCGATTCGTCTGGGATGCAAGGCAAAGTGCCTGGGGCTAGACGGAATTGTCCGATTTTGAACGTGCGATTTTCGATTAGACGTCTGGTTCGCGAACGGGCGTGTTGCAAGCCGCCCTATTGAAATGTGACCGTCATCCCGCTTCCATGGTCCGGAATCGTGACCTGCCAAGCCTGAGTTGAAGTGTTCCTCGTTGCGCTGATCGTCTGATTGCCAACCCTGGCATGGAATTCGGAGGCCGGCAAGCCGTACACCTCGATAGTTATCTCTGACCACCATGCTCTATAACTTCCCTGATGCGGACCCACCTGCACGCGGAGAACATTTTGATCCGGAGAGCAAGTGGTCTCCATTCGAAGGAACTGTCCCTGCCTGAAGTCGTAGGACTTGCCATCATCCTGATAGAGCGTCCCCCTGCAGTTTTCACCTACGTACACTCGCAGGGTCAACGGACCGGTGGGAGTCTCCATTGTGCTTTGCGTTAATGGCTCCATGGGTAGAATCGCGCCGCCTCTTACATAGACAGGCAGGACAGCGAGGGTTGGCTGAACAGTGAGCGATGGGCTTGCCGAAGCGACGGCCTGCACACCCTTTTTCTGCTCCGCGTCGCGGCTCTGCACAGCTTCAGAGCGATCGATTCGTTCGCCTGTCCAATAGTCGTACCAGATGCCCGGCGGCAGTTGAACCTCATATTTGTCTAACTCATCAGGATAGGGTGGGGGTGCGACCAGAATATCCGGGCCGAAGAGAAACTCGCTCGGCGCGTCAAGATCGATCGGATGAAGATCGCTGGCTGCATTGGGAAACTCAAGAAAGAGCGGCCGCACGATCGGCATTCCGGTGCGCGACATTTCCTCGGCGTTGGTGTAGATATAGGGCAAGAGTTTGTAGCGCTCTTCAATGTAACGGCGCCGGATGGCCTCCTGTTCAGGCCCATTCGCCCATGGCTCCTGGTCGTTGGTTCCCGCCGCGGTATGATCCCGATCAATCGGCTGAAATGCTGCGACTTCAAGCCACTCAGTCAGTAAGTCGGGCTGGGGCGAACCAGCGAATCCACCAACATCCGCTCCGGAGAGCGCAAAACCGCTCAGACCAAGATTCTCGAGCATCGGCGTGGTGAGGCGCAGGTGGTTCCAGGTTGAACTATTATCTCCCGTCCACGTGGCAGCGTAGCGCTGCCCACCCGCATAACTCGCTCTCGTCAGGACAAAGGGGCGCACGTTGGGCTGGAGCCTAAGAAGGCCATCAAATGTGGCACGCGAGTTTTCCATGCCGTAAATGTTGTGGATTTCCAGGTGGCTGGCGGTGCGATTTGTAAATCCCGGCTCGTCGATGCGATGCCGGATGTTATCCGGCATGGTCTTCGATGGGACACCGAAGATTGCCGGCTCGTTCATGTCGTTCCAGAAGCCTGCGATGCCATCGGCGACAAACTCCTTGTAGAGCGAGCCCCACCATGAACGCGTCTGTTGCTGCGTGAAGTCCGGGAACACTGAATCGCCTGGCCAGACCTTTGCGACATAGACCGACCCGTCGGGATTCTTAACGAAGCGATCGCCGGCTATCCCGGTGTCGTAAGGTGCATAGCCGGCATCCGGCAGCTCGGCGATGTGTAGGTCAGTGATAGCAACGACATGAAATTGTTGAGTGGCGAGGTCCTTGATCATCTGTTCAAAGTTTGGAAATCGCTCACGGTTCACTGTAAATGGCCGATTGTTCTGCTGGTAGTCGATGTCGAGATAGATTGCGTCGGCCGAAATCCTGTCGGAGCGAAGGCGATCTGCTATCTCCCGCACCTTTGCTTCAGGGTAGTAACTGTAACGGGACTGCTGATAGCCGAGCGACCAGAGGGGTGGCAGCGGAGTCGGTCCGGTCAACCATGCGTAACCCTCCACAACCTGCCTTGGGGATGGGCCATAGATGAGGTAATAGTCAAGTGGACCGTCGGGAGCGCCGAAGGAATACATATCGGCAAACTCCTTGCCGAAGTCGAAGCTTGCTCTCCAGGTGTTGTCGAATAACACACCCAAAACTCGTCCCTCATTCCAGGAGAGAAAGAATGGAATGCTCTTGTAGATCGGATCCGTGGACTCTTGCCAGCCATAGGAGTCGGAATTCCAATCGACGAACGCCTGGCCCCGCCTGTCGAGCGGGCCGACCTTGTCGCCTAGCCCGAAGAAGTGCTCGGCTGGAGCCATCGTCTTGTAAACGCGAAAGGACGCGCCGTGATACTCGACCGGGCGCTCATCCTGCTGAAGGACATGGCCTGAAAGATCGCTGACTGTAAGTCTCATGCTGTTGTCGAAGCTGACGCGGAGACCTTTGGTTTTGAAGCCCGTGCCTTCGGTTGTAACTTCGACAGTTGAGGTGCGTGGTCCGGGAAGGACTGCCCAGGACGCATCCTCACCGAGGTCTCCATCTCTGCTTGCGCGAACACGGAGCACGTCATCCCGCAGCGCAGTTACACGGATAGTTACACCGCAGCCAGTTATTTGAACTCCAGTGGGTAGGTGTTCTGTTTGATGAATACCTGAATCACACCCAGGTGGGAATTGCGCTTTGGTCGGCGGCACCGCCAGGGCTGCTAGGGATAGAAGCAAGAGAAGAATATAAGTGCGGATTGGAATGACGAACACCTTCGCGCCTCTCGGCAATTGTGTATGCATGGGTAGATCTCGGTTGAGGATTAGTGCACTCGATAGATCGTCATCGATTCGGCCGGCTCATCGACTTGCAGTTTTCCGCCGACGACCTCCGGAGTATCTGCGGCTTTCGGCTGCGCAGCGGTGAAAGTCGTACACCCGGCCAGCGCGGTCTCATCGCGAGGCAGTTGTACCCTTTTGCTTCGCTGCGCCTTGTTTACGACGATCAGATACCTCTCTTTGGAATGGTCTTCGGGACATCCCATGCCATCCGGGGAACGCACAAACGCAAATAGATCGTCGTCTGCCAACAGGTTCTGTTCCATGCCCGATTGCAGCACCGAATGGGCCCGACGCAAAGCCAGCAAATCCGCAGTCCAGGAGAATATTTCCTCCTCCGTAGAGGTGCGTCCAGCCTTGGTGAAAGCGGTGTGCGTATCCCCTGGAAAGCCGCCAGGAAAGTCGTGGCGGTTATCCGGGTCCTCCTTGCCGTCCATCCCGATCTCGTCTCCGGAATAAATCTGCGGCGTGCCGCGCAGCGTGATCACCAGTCCCAGCGCCAGTTTGGCCATGGGCACAGAGCCGCCGGCATCGGTGAGAAAGCGAACCGTATCGTGATTGCCCACAAACGGAACTAGCCGCTCCGGATGCGGGTAGAGCGCATCCTGGCGTAGAACGGCGGCCAGATTCGTCATGGGTTTGCCGTGGCAAAGGACATCGCGCAGGGTGAAGTAGAGGGGAAAATCGAAGGGAGTGTCGAGACCCGTATCGATACCGCCGTGTGTGACTCCGCCGGCAAAGAACGATGTGACCTCTGGATTGCGATGGAAGATCTCGCCCACAGTGGTGAGTTGCGGATAGACGGCGTGCAGCGCGGAGTGGAAATCGTGCCAGAAGGTGCGATCGACATACGGGAAC
>Ga0302324_100027786_pt1 | contig 10770 bp, 10 predicted proteins | sample Palsa_T0_1_FD_201949 | JGI IMG/M metagenome (GOLD analysis project Ga0302324, IMG submission 201949) | Peat permafrost microbial communities from Stordalen Mire near Abisko, Sweden - Palsa_T0_1 | ecosystem: Environmental > Terrestrial > Soil > Palsa > Peat permafrost | place: Sweden: Abisko...
TGGGCACCCCCGCCGAAGCGGTCACCCGGGCCAAGCAGCTGCGTCTGCGACGGTTGGCCGCCGAATACATCTTCCTGCACACATGCGGCGGCCATCAGCCTCGGTTCGACGTGGCGGCGATCCTGGGCCGCACGGTCACCGTCATCGAAGGTGCGTTTTGAGGCTTCCGCGGCCTAGGGTCACGCCTCATGGAAACTCTCATCGTCGAACGCCAGGGCGGGGTGGTCACCGTCACCATGAACCGCCCCGAGCGCAAGAACGCGGCCAACGCCGTCATGCTGCTCGAGCTTCCCGCCATCTTCGAGGAGATCGAGGCCAACGCCGCCGACCGGGTGATGGTCCTCACCGGTGCCGGCGGAGCCTTCTGCTCGGGCGCCGATCTGGGCGACCCGAACGGCCCGGCCTCGGACACCTCCCGCTCGCCGCTGGCCCGTATGCGCCGGCTGGGCGACGTGGCGCTGGCGCTGTACCGGGTGACCAAGCCGACCATCGCCAAGGTCGACGGGCATGCCGTGGGCGCCGGGCTCTCCCTGGCGCTCGGCTGCGACCTGGTGGTCTGCAGCGATCGGGCCAAGCTCTCCATGATCTTCTCCCGCCGTGGGCTCTCCCTCGACAATGGCGCCTCGTACCTCCTGCCCCGGCTGGTCGGGATGGCCCGGGCCAAGGAGATCGCCCTCTTCGGCGGCATGTACAGCGGCGAGGAGGCATTGGCCATCGGCTTGATCAACCGGGTCGTTCCGGCGGCCGACCTGGACGCCTTCGTCGACCAGTGGGCGGCGACGCTGGCGGCCGGGCCACCGCTGGCGCTGTCGATGACCAAGACGCTCCTGCAGGCGTCGGGGCACTCGTCCATGGAGGAGGCGGTCGAGAACGAGGCCCGTTGCCAGTCCGTCAACTTCGCCAGCGAGGACACAACCGAGGCGCTGGCTGCCTTCACTGAGAAGCGGGAGCCCACTTACATCGGGCGCTAGTCGGGCTGAATGGAAATAGAGTGGGGCCGTGCTCAGTGGGGTCCAAGGGATGGTGGGCGACACCGCCCTGGTCACGAGGGAGATCCGTGGGGGGCACAACCCGGGCCGGGTCCGGGCCAGGGGCGAGGAGTGGTTCGCCATCCCCCTAGATCCGAACGAGAGCATCGAGGTGGGGACCGAGGTGGTGGTGGCCGACATAGAGCGTGGCCTCCTCGTCGTCTACGCTTCGAATAGTTAGGAGAACACCATGCTGGCTTCCGCGGGTGAAATTGTCGGGATCGTCGTAGCTGTCGTCGTCGTGGGAGGTGGGGGCGTCGTCTGGTTCGCCTCCCGCTGCCTCAAGATCGTCCAGCAGGGAAGCGTCGGGGTGGTCAAGCGCCTGGGCCAGTTCAGGTCGGTGGACCAGCCCGGCCTGCGCGTCCTGCGCCCCTTCGTCGACCGGATGGAGAAGGTCGACATGCGCGAGTTCCCCATGACGGGGGACCAGCAGTCGGTGATCACGGCGGACAACGTCTCGCTGTGGGTCAGCGCCACCATCTTCTGCCAGGTGATCGACGTCAAGTCGGCCCTTTTCGAGATCAACGACTACCAGCTGGCCGTCGACCAACTCTCCCGCACCGCGCTGCGGGCTGTCTTCGGCGAGCTGTCGCTGGACCAGGCGCTCTCCCAGCGCGAGACGATCAATGCCCGCATGCAGGACCACATGGCCGACGCCACGCTGAAGTGGGGCGTGCGGCTCAACCGGATTGAGATCCTCGACATCACGCCGCCGACCAACGTCATTCAGGCCATGTCCGAGCAGAAGGAAGCCGAGCAGCACAAGCGTGCCGCCATTTTGAAGTCCGAGGGTGAGCAGCAGGCCGCCATCAACAGCGCCGGGGGGCGCCAGCAGGCCGCCGTGCTCGAGGCCCAGGGGGCCAAGGAGGCCGCCATCCTGCGGGCCGAGGCCGAGATGAAGGTGCTCGAGCTCCAGGCCGAGGGGGAGAAGAAGGCCTCGGTCCTGCGTGGCGAGGGTGAGGCGTCCCGCCTGACGTCGCTGGACACCGCCAACATCAACCCGCGCACCCTGGCCGTGCTGCAGCTGCAAGCCCTTCAGGACATCGCGGCCTCCAACAACGCCAAGGTGGTCGTGCCCTACGAGGCGGCCAGCCTGATGGGGTCGGCTGAGGTGCTGTTGAGCACCCTCAAGTCGGGATCGTCCGACTCGAAGGACTCGCCCGAGAAGAAAAACGGAACCGGGGCCATCACACCCTCGACCTGAGTTCCCAGCTCCGTGTAGCGGGGATCAGGGCTCGTACAGCCCTGCAGTCGGTAGCGGCAGGTGGGCGTCGAGGATTGCCAGGTAGGGCTCCACGTCGCCCTCGTGGGGAAGCTCGCGCAACTCGTCGGCGGTCCGACGGCTGTTGACCGCACGTGTCGCTTCCCACGGCGTGACATCGAGCGTCCAGCCGGTTTCGGTATCGTGGCTGCGCCATATCCGGTCGTCATGGCGCACCGCGATGGCTCCGAGGCCGGCCTGGCGCAGCGGCTTGGCGAAACCGGCGAGTGTCCGGGGGAGCATGACCTCGACCTCGAGCGCACCGTGGTCGGCCGCATCGATGGCGCCGCGCAGGTCGTGTTCGTGTACGGCCAAGTCACCAAAGAGGACGCCGCCGGGACCATTCAAGATGGCCGAGATGGAGCCGTCCAAGGAGAGCCATTCCTCCGTCAGTTCGCCGACGTTCTGATTCCGCCGGGCCTCGACCAGGCCCTGCAGCCAGTCGGCGACCGGTCCGGGGGGCGATTCGCCCCTACCGATCGCCGCGGGCATCGACACTACGTGCGCCATCAAGTCGAATACGGTCCACAAGGGACAGGCCGGAACGGCCCGGCGGAGATCGTCGGGGCTCAGGCTCGCCGCCAGCTCCACCATCCTCGCCCGTGTGCTGCTGTAGGCGGCGAAGAGCTCGCACTGTGCAGGGTCGCTCAACCGGTCTGTCCGTTCATCGGGTCGATGGTACCCGGCGAGGTTGTCGAGGTTGTCCAGGGAAGTTTCAGGCCGGGGGTGCGGCCAGCCGGTTGCCGATCACGCCCGCCGCACGCAGCGAACAAAGCTGCTCCTCGGACAAGCCGAACAGACCACCGAGCACTTCGTCGTTATGTTGCCCGAGCGTTGGCGCTGGCGTCCGATTCCATACGCCGCTCGTGGTGCTGGTCCGAAACGGCAGAGAGGGAACTTCGAGCGACCCGATCACCGGATGCGTGACGACCTCGAAGAACTGGCGATCACGCAGTTGGGAGTTGACCAAGATAGCGGTGGGGACCACTACCTGGGCTGCCGGGATGCCGGCCGAAATCAGGGACTCGACCACCTTGGCTGCGTCCTGATCGACGAAGGCCCGGGACAGCTCCACATCCAACATGTCGCTCAGTTGATGGCGACCGGTTGCCGTGTCCAGGCGGGGGTCGCTGGTCCACGCCGGCGATCCGAGCAAGCCGACGAGGTCTCGCCATTGCTGATCGTCGGTGATCGACAGGGCGAACCAGACATCGTCTCCCTCGGCACGGTAACAACCCTGTGGGGCCGCCCCGGGCCCGCGGTTGCCCGCGTGGGAGATAACGGTGCCGTCGAGGTCGTAGGCGAGAACCAATTCGGCGGTCATGGTCAGGGCCACCTCCACCATCGGCACCTCGACCAGTGCTCCCTGATCGCTCCGATCCCGTTCCGCAAGAGCGGCCATGATGGCGACGACGGCGTGCATGCCGCCGAGGGGGTCGCAGATCCCACCGACGTCCATCGGGGGCCCGTTCAGGTAGCCCGTCCTCCACGCCATTCCCGACGCCTGCTCCACCGTCATGGCGAAGCCGGGCCGGTCCCGCCATGGACCCGACAGGCCGAACGCCGGCATGCGCACCATCACGGCCCTCGGGTTGCAACACGCGATCTGGTCGGCGCCGAGTCCGAACCCCTCCATGACGCGGGGCGAGAAGTTCTCGACGACGACGTCGGACCAGGCAATCAACCGCCCCGCCAGAGCGAGGCCCTCGGGGTGGGTCAGATCGAGCGTGATCGCTCGCTTGTTGGGGTTGACGGCGTGAAACACCGTGCCCCATTCGTAGAAGAGCTCGTGTTCGGGTTTGGCCGACGTGAAGCGCATTCCGTCGGGGCGTCGGATTGACTCCACCTTGATCACGTCCGCCCCGAGTGACGCCAAGAAGTGGGTCGCCGAGGGGCCGGCCCAAAAGGTGGTGAAGTCGGCGACCCGGAGTCCCCGTAGCGGCAGCTCATTCGCCCCGGTGCCGGCGGGCGTGCCGTCACTCCGCGCACGGGCCGCCTCGCGCTGCGTACCGGCGCCGGGCGCGGGATCGTCCGGGCCGTGGCGTTGCGGCGCAAAGGCGCTGATGTGAAACGGAACTCGTGGTTGACGGAGTCCGCTCGGTCCCGCCGAATAGATGCCCCGGGCTGCGAAGTGGTCGAGCGACGGCAAGTTGACGCCGGTGCCGATCGGGGCCACCGGGATCCGGAACGAGGTGGCAAGCTCGACGATCTCGGCCGTGGTGCGCGCCGTGGTCCATTGATGGATCAGCCCGAGGAGTTCGTCACGCCGTTGTTCGCGCACGTCCGCCCGCAGGAGGCTGAGGTCTTCGACGAGCTGCGGCTGTTCGATCATGATGAGGAAGGTGTGGAACTGCTCCGCGGTGATGGTGGAGAACCCGACGTAGCCGTCGGAGGTGGGCTCGATGGACGGAATCATCGGTGCTCGCACACTGCGGGGAGCCGACCCGCGGAGCTGCAGGTCGATGGTCCAGTACGACTGGAGGACCAGTGCCGCCGCCTCGAGGATCGACACATCGATGTGGGCGCCCCTGCGCGGGACTGTTCGGGCGAAGCATGCCGCTGCCGCCGCGCCGTAGGAGCCCGCCGCCCAGAGCCCGAGCTCTCCGCCGCCGTAGACGGGCGGTGCGCCGGGCAGGCCTCGCCTCCCACTCGAACCGCACATGGCTTGGATCGTGAACTCAGTGGCCGGGCGGTCGCGCCATCTGCCGGTGCGCCCGAACGGTGAGAGCGACACGACGATCTGGCCCCGAGATCTTGCTCCTTCTTCGAGCGCCGCGACTGCCGCGAAGGGCAGATCCTCGACGACGATGTCGGCCCGCGCCACCGCGTCGGAGCGCAATGCATCGTCTTCGGTGGTGCACTGCTTTCCCTGTACCAAGAAGTCGAAGAGCAGTCCCTGCCGGCCTCCGGCCACGCTGGCCCAGCGCCGGAGCGGATGACCATCGGATGGCTCGACCACGGTGACCTGGGCGCCGGCATCGGCCAGGAGCCGGGTGCAGTACGCGGCCGCGATGCCGCTACCGATCTCCGCCACTTTGAGGTGACTGAGCATCAGCGATCGGTCGAGAGGATCAGACCGCTGGTCGGCACCCCGGTTCCGGCGGTGATCAGCACGTTGTGCACGTCGTCGAGCTGGTTGACCGAATCACCCCGGATCTGGCGGACGCCCTCGGCGATGCCATTCATGCCGTGGATGTACGCCTCACCGAGCTGTCCGCCATGGGTGTTGAGGGGCAGGCCACCCTGCAATTCGATGTTCCCGCAGGCAATGAAGTCCTTGGCCTCGCCCCTCCCACAGAATCCGAGCTCCTCGAGCTGCACCAAGACGAAGGGAGTGAAGTGGTCGTAGAGCACGGCCGTGCGGATGTCGCCCGGTTTGAGTCCCGACTCCCGCCATAGCTGACGGGCGACCAGGTTCATCTCGGGCAGCTGGCTCATCTCGTCAGCGGACCGGTAGTAGCTGGTCATCGACTCCTGGCCTCTCGCCGAGCCCTGTGCGGCGGCCGTGATGACCGCGGGCGCCCGGCGAAGATCGCGGGCCCGCTCGGTGGTCGTGACCACAAGGGCGACCGCGCCATCGCTCTCCTGACAACAGTCCAGCAGCCGCAGCGGGTCCACAATGGGGCGCGAGGTCTGGTGGTCTTCCAAGGTGATGGGCCGCTCGTAGAACCACGCGCGCGGGTTGGTGGCCGCGTGCTTGCGATCGGCCACCGCCACCAGGCCGAAATCGGCCGAAGTGGCCCCGAATGTGTGCATGTAGCGCCGGGCGAACATGGCCACCTGAGCCGCCGGGGTGACCAGGCCGAAAGGGGAGTACCACGAGCGCATGACCGCATCGGTCGAGGCGTCGCCCGGTGCCGGCGGAGACCCGCCCAGGCCGAACCGACGGCCGGACCGCTCGTTGAAGGCCCGGTAGCACACCACGACCTGTGCGGTACCGGTGGCGACGGCCAGCACCGCCTGCTGGACGGTGGCACAGGCGGCTCCGCCGCCATAGTGGACCCGGCTGAAGAACGTCAGCTCCGGAACGCCCAGGGCGCGGGCCACCTCGATCTCGGCATTGGTATCCATGGAGAAGGTCACCAAGCCGTCGACGTCGTTGGGCTCGAGCCCGGCGTCATCCAGAGCGGCACGCACCGCTTCGACGGCCAGGCGCAGCTCGGAACGCCCGGAATTCTTGGAGAAGTCGGTGGCTCCGATGCCGGCGATGGATGCCGCGCCGGAGGTGGATGGTCCCATCAGCAGTTCGCTTGGGCCGGCAGGTGCACGCGCACGGTGGCGGTCACGTGGTCTCCGAGTCCGTTGCGCCCGACCACCTCGAGGTCGACGATGCCGCCGTCGGCCGTGGCTTCGCGGGCGGTCACCCGACCGGCGAGGACCATGGTGTCGCCCGGGTAGTTCGGGGCCCCGAGCCGGATGTCGACGCTCTTGAGCAGAGCGTCGGGCCCTGTCCAATCGGTGACGTAGCGACCGACGAGGCCGTTGGAAGTGAGGATGTTCATGAAGATGTCCTTTGAGCCCCGCTGCTGCGCCATGTCGCGGTCGAGGTGCACGGCTTCGTAGTCCCTCGACGCGATGGCCGCCGACACAATGAGGGTAGGGGTGATCTCGATTCGAAGGTCGGGGAGAGGAGCGCCGACAGCGACTTCGTCGAAGAGAATGGTCGCTCCTCGGCGCGACGGCGTCATGAGACCGGTTCCCGGCGCCATTGTGGCAGGATGAGGTCGTCGTCCACCGGCACGAAGGCCACCCGTACCGCGTCACCGATCGAAAGGTCGGCCGGAACGGCGTCGATGAGGTCGCCAATGATCCGCGTGCCCTCTTCGAGGTCCACCAGTACCACCACGAAGGGCGGGTCCTGGCCCGGGACCGGGGGGTGGTGCTGGACGACGAAACTGAAGATGGTCCCCCTCCCCGACGCCACGACATAATCCCACTCGTACGAGCCGCAGGCCGCACAGACCGGGCCCGGGGGATGTCGCAAGGTGTTGCACGCGCTGCACCGTTGGATGCGCAGCTCCCCGACCGCGGCGCCTTCCCAGAAGAAAGAGGAGTCCCGGTTGACGGCGGGGTGCGACCACGCCGATCCGCGCCGCGTGGGTTTCGCCGAAGAGGGTTGCATCTCTGCCGGCTGGTTACCCCCGGTGTCGCGGGGACGGAACTTGAGAATGCGCCACACCATGGTGCCCACCAACTCGCCCCGCTGGTCGTGCCAGGTCCGACGGGTCGTCACGAAATAGCCCTCGCCGAGGGCGGTCTGCTTGCGCTCCGAAACCCCTTCGATCACCGCGGTCTCCGTGAGCCGATCTCCCAGAGTGAGGTAGCGCTCGTACTCCTGGTGCGAGTTGGTGGCGACCACCGACGTGAACCCGCCCTCGTCGAGCAGCGTCATCATCTCCGCAAAGCGGTCGTCGGGGACCACGTCGGGGTTCAGCCCACGCATGGTCCACGCTTGGAGCATGGTCGGGGGGGCGACGATCCCCCCGTGAACGGATGCCGCCGCCTCCTCGGGCCGGGTGTACACCGGATTCGTGTCGCCCATGGCGTCGCACCAGTGGCGGATCATGGGGAGATTGACCTCGTCGCGCGCCATCCGGGCGGGGCCCGAATCCATTCCCACGTAGCGCCGCAGTGCCTCGGCGAGCCCGTCGGCGGCGACGGGTTCGTGACGGGGTCGCCGCGTTGCGCTCACCGTGGGACCCGCGGCAGGCCGAGTCCGGCCGAGGCCACGATCTCGCGCTGGATCTCGTTCACCCCTCCACCGAAGGTTCCCACCAACGCACCTTTGTACTGGCGGTCGAGGGTGCCGGCGAGCACCGCTCCGGCCCCGCCGGCCACGGAACCGAACGGACCGACGATCTCCATCAACAGACGGAGCGCCTCGATCGCGAGCTCGGAGCCGTACACCTTCATCACCGACGCGTCCGCCGGGGTCACGTCACCGCGTTCGGTGCGCGACGCCACCCTCCAGTTGAACAGCTCGGCGACGGTCAACTTGGCCCGCACCTTGGCCAAATTGAGTCTGACCCACTCATGGTCGATCATCCGACGCCCGTCGGCGCCGGACGTGGAGCGGGCCCATTCGAGGACCGGGTAATAGGCCCTGGCGATCCTCCCGGCCGGACCGAGGGCGACGCGTTCGAAGTTCAGCTGGGTCGTGATCAACCTCCATCCACCACCGGGTTCCCCGACGAGCATGGACGCCGGCACTCGTACGTTCTCGTAGAACGTGGCATCGGTGTGATGGTGGCCGCCAATGGTGATGATCGGCGTCCAGCTGAATCCCGGGTCACGGGTATCGGCGATGAGTATCGAGATTCCTCGGTGCGGAGGGGCATCAGGGTCCGTTCGCACCGCCAACCACACGAAATTAGCATCGTGCCCCCCGGTCGTGAAGACCTTCTGACCGTTGACGACGTACTCGTCACCGTCCCGCACCGCACGCGTGCGGAGCGCCGCCAGGTCGGTTCCCGCGCCGGGTTCGGTGTAGCCGATGGCGAAGTGCACGTCTCCCGCGAGAATCGCCGGCAGGAATCGCGCCCGCTGCTCGCTGCTGCCGAACTGGGCGAGCGTGGGGCCGACCGTGTTGAGTGTGACCAGGGGCAGCGGTACGTCGGCCCGGTTGGCTTCGTCGAAGAAGATGAGCTGCTCCATCGCTCCCCGCCCCTGGCCGCCGTGCTCGACCGGCCACCCGATTCCCAACCACCCGTCCGACCCCATCCGCTTGACCAGTCGCCGGTACGCCTCGCCGCCCCCGCCGCCGCCGATCCCGCTGCCGGCCAGCTCATGGCGGACTTCGGGGGTCATGAGACCGGCGAAGTACGCCCGGACCTCGGAGCGGAGCCGCTGCTGCTCGGGAGAGAGGTCAAGCCACACAGTCGGAGATCCCGTCGGGTGGTGCGGCGAGCAGGGCGCCCAGGCGCATGAGCTGGCTGGTGGCGCCGCCGAGCGATGCCTCGAGGGACTTCGCCACGGTGAAGTACCGGTGGATCGGGTAACTCACATCGAGCCCGATGCCACCGTGGAGATGCTGGAAGGCGTGCACGGCGCGCTGGCCACCGTCGGCCACCCAGAACTTGGCGATGGCCAGAGCCTCGGCGGCATCCAACCCTTGGCCGAGGTGCCACATCGCCGACCAGGCGGAGATCCATACCGCCTGCGTATCGATGTAGGCGTCCGCGATGCGCATTGCCGCACCCTGGAACGCCGCGATGGGCCGGCCGAACTGTTGGCGCTGCGCGATGTAGTCGGCGGTGATGCGGAGCCCACCGTCGAGGACGCCCGCCGCGGTCACGCTCTGGGCCGCCACGGCGAGTCGGTAGGCCCATCCGACCGGATCTTCCGCCTCTGCACCGAGCCGGTCGCCCGCGCCTACCCACGCACCATCGAGGGTGAACAATCCGAGAGGCTCGCCCGAGGTGGACGTCGCCGCGGCCATTTCCGCACCGGCGGTACGGGGGTCGACCAGGAAGAGGGCCGTGCCGCCGGTTGTCAGGCTGGCCGGCGTGACGATCCGTTCCGCCTGCGGACCGTAGGGCACGGCGATTTTGCAGCCTTCGAGCCGCCATCCGGTGCCGTCGGGCCGTGCGCTGGTGGTCGGAGCCAGGGGGTCGGCGCCGCCGGGCTCATCGTGTGCGGCGGTGAGGAGCACCGCGCCCTCGCCGACGGCCCGAAGAAGATCGCGGTGATCCGGGCCTCCGAACCGGGCGACGGGCAGCGCTCCCAGCGCCAGGACGGCGTAGAGGGGGACCCGGGCCACGTGGCGTCCCGCTTCCTCGAGCACGATCCCGAGTTCCATCAGCCCCGCACCACCGCCCCCCACCTCTTCGGGGAGGCAAAGTGCGAGGAGTTCGGCCGCCGCCAGCCTCGACCAAAGGTCGGTGTCGAAGAGATGACCTTCGTCCTCGATCACCTTCGTGCGGGCGGGAGTGGCGTGATCATCGAGAATCTGTGCAACCAAGCCACGGAGGCTCTCTTGATCCTCGGTGAAGGTGAAGTCCACGAAGGTGCCTACTCGTTCTGTGGTGTCGACCAACCATGAATGATCAACATCGCCAACCGCTTGAGGTCTCGGATCTCGTCGTTCGAGGGCTTGGTGTTGGCGACGATTGCCCGGACTGACGTGCCGTTGACCAGATCGTAGAGAAACAGGGCGTCTTGGTGGCAAGAAGGCGTTGACCCGTCGTGGCCGCGCAGTTCGGCCATGGCGTCCTCCAAGGGCCGGATGAGATCCGGGTGGGGGTACGTCACCAAACCTGGGATGCGCGCCGCGTACCTCGGTCCTTCGAGTGAGATCGAGCTGCCATCGGCGAGCATGCGTTCGAGGTAACAGTCGACCCATCCGAGTGCCCGTGACTCGGGCGTTGCGAACTCATGCATGCGGGACTCGATCCTCGCCACGGTCAGCTGCATGAATCGTTCACGAGCAGCAATCTGCAACTCTGTTTTCGACGCGAACAAGTTGTAGAAGGTCTTGTTGGC
>Ga0302324_100027792_pt1 | contig 10768 bp, 10 predicted proteins | sample Palsa_T0_1_FD_201949 | JGI IMG/M metagenome (GOLD analysis project Ga0302324, IMG submission 201949) | Peat permafrost microbial communities from Stordalen Mire near Abisko, Sweden - Palsa_T0_1 | ecosystem: Environmental > Terrestrial > Soil > Palsa > Peat permafrost | place: Sweden: Abisko...
GATGATGCGACATTCATGCTGCAGGGAACAGGGTACACCGCCGGCACCGCACTTGGAACGGCGCCACGATCCGGCCGCAGGGGTCGAGTTCGGCGCAGCAGGGCAGTGCCCGGCGAATGCGGGCCTTGCCGGCGGCGGCCCCGGGGGCCCTTGCTGGCATCCCCAAAGGGATGCATATCGGTCACCGTCATCGGAGAGCAAACATGCAAAGCCGCTTCGTGGAGCACGAGGCCGACGCGATGGTGGACCGCTATGGCGCCCGGGGGGTGCCGCGCGACCTCGCGCTGCGGGTCTACACCACGCGCCTGCTCGGCGGCGATCCCCGCCTCGTGCTGCACGGCGGCGGCAACACGTCGGTGAAATTGCGGCTGCCCGACCTGATGGGGCGCGAGGTCGACGTGCTCTGCGTCAAGGGTTCGGGCGCCGACATGGCCGCGATCGAGCCGGCCGGGCTTCCAGCGGTGCGGCTCGCCGAATTGCGCATGCTGCTCGAGCGCGATGCCATGTCGGACGAAGACATGGTGCGGGCGCAGCGCGCCAACCTGCTCGACCCGATGGCGCCCAATCCGTCGGTCGAGACGCTGCTGCATGCCTTCATCCCGCATCGCTTCGTCGACCACACCCACGCCACCGCCGTGCTGAGCCTGATCGACCAGCCCGACGGCGAGGCCCGCGCCGCGGACCTCTATGACGGCCGCATGGGCATCGTGCCCTACATCATGCCGGGCTTCGGCCTCGCCAAGGAGGCGGCGCGCGCCTTCGCGGCGGCGCCGGGCGCGATCGGCCTGATCCTGCACAAGCACGGCATCTTCACCTTCGCGGACACCGCGCGCGAGGCCTATGAGCGCATGATCGAGATGGTGTCGCTCGCCGAAGCCGCGCTCCAGCGCGGCCGCCGGGCGGTGTTTGCGACCGCCCAGCTGCCGCAGGCCGCGATGCCGCTCGCCGCAGTCGCGCCGATCGTGCGCGGCGCCTGCAGCCTGCGCGACGAGCGCACCGAAGGCGCGTTCCGCCGGCTGATCCTGGAGTTCCGCACCGGCGACGCCATCCTCAATTTCGTCAACGGCGCCGAGGTCGCCCGCTATGCCACCTCCGGCGTGGTGACGCCCGACCACACCATCCGCACCAAGAACTGGCCGCTGGTGCTGGCCGCGCCCGAGCGCGGCAGGGAGGCCGATTTCACCCAAGGCGCCAAGGCCGCGGTCGCCGCCTTCATCGCGCATTACCGGCACTATTTCGAGCGCAACAATGCCCGCTGCGGCGGCACCAAGACGATGCTCGATCCGCTGCCCCGGGTGGCGCTGGTGCCGGGTCTCGGCCTGTTCGGGCTCGGCCGCTCCCGCAAGGAAGCCGCCATCGCCGCCGACCTCGCGGAAGCCGCCGTCTCGACCATCACCGATGCCGAAGCGATCGGCCGCTTCGAATCGATTCCCGAGGCCGACATGTTCGACTGCGAATACTGGTCGCTCGAGCAGGCCAAGCTCGGCGGTGCGAAGGAACTCCCGCTCGCCGGCCAGGTCGCCGTGGTCACCGGCGCCGCCGGCGCCATCGGTACCGCAACCGCCAAGGCCTTCGCCGCGGCGGGCGCCGAGGTCGCGCTGCTCGATGTCGATGCGGCGGCGGCCGGTGCCGCCGCCACGGCCGTCGGGGGTGCGGCTTTCGCGGTGGCCTGTGACGTCACCGATCTGGCGTCCGTCCGTGCGGCTTTCGCCAAGGTGGCGGAACGGTTCGGCGGCGTCGATATCGTGGTCTCCAATGCGGGCGCGGCCTGGACCGGGCGCATCGGCGAAGTCGAGGAGGAGGTGCTCCGCAAGAGCTTCGAGCTCAATTTCTACGGCCATCAGCGCGTCGCCCAGGCGGCGGTGCGGATCATGCTGGCCCAGGGCACCGGTGGCTGCCTGTTGTTCAACGTGTCGAAGCAGGCGGTCAATCCCGGGCCGGATTTCGGGCCCTACGGACTGCCCAAGGCGGCGACCTTGTTCCTGGCGCGGCAATACGCCCTCGACTATGGTGCCCACGGCATCCGCGCCAATGTGGTGAATGCCGATCGGGTGCGCTCCGGCCTCCTGACCGCGGACATGATCACGGCGCGTTCCAGCGCGCGCGGCCTGAGCGAGAAGGACTATATGAGCGGCAATCTGCTCGGACGCGAGGTGACGGCGGACGACGTGGCCCAGGCGTTCCTCGCCCAGGCGCTCGCACTCAAGACGACCGCCGGCGTCACCACGGTCGATGGCGGCAACATCGCCGCGGCACTCAGGTGATCGGGACCGCAACTTGCACACGTATCAACCCGCGACGCGTCCTTCCGTTGAAGAGCTGACGAGCCGCTTCCGCGACCGCAGCGCGACCGTCGCCATCATCGGGCTCGGCTATGTCGGCCTGCCGCTGGTGCAGGCGCTGCTCGACAACGGCCTCGGCGTCATCGGCATCGACATCGATGCCGGCAAGGTCGCGGCGCTGCGGGACGGCCGCACCTATATCCACCACATCCCCGGCGAGAGCTTCCGCGCGCCGATCGCGCAGGGCCGTTTCGTGCCGAGCAGCGACTTCGCCGAGCTTGCCCACGCCGACGCGATCCTGATCTGCGTGCCGACCCCGCTCACCGCCCACCGCGAGCCCGACCTCACTTATGTGGAGAACACAGCGCGGGCGATCGCGCCGCACCTCAAGCCGGGCCAGCTCGTGGTGCTGGAGAGCACCACCTATCCCGGCACCACCCGCGACGTGGTGAAGCCGATCCTGGAATCATCGGGACTGCAGAGCGGCCGCGACTTCTTCATCGCCTTCAGCCCGGAGCGCGAAGACCCCGGCAACATGAAGTTCTCCACCCGCGTGATCCCCAAGGTGATCGGCGGCGACGGCAAGGACGCGGCGGCGATCGCCGATGCGCTCTACAGCACCTTCGTTCCCAAGACCGTCCCGGTATCGAACCCGGAGACCGCCGAGGCGGTCAAGCTCACAGAGAACATTTTCCGTTCCGTCAATATCGCGCTCGTCAACGAGCTCAAGGTCGTCTACGCGGCCATGGGCATCGACGTCTGGGAGGTGATCGAAGCCGCCAAGACCAAGCCGTTCGGCTTCATGCCGTTCTATCCCGGGCCCGGCCTCGGCGGTCACTGCATCCCCATCGACCCGTTCTACCTGACCTGGAAGGCGCGCGAATACGAGCTCTCCACCCGCTTCATCGAGCTGGCCGGGGAGATCAACACCGCGATGCCGCGCTACGTGGTGTCGCGGATCGCCGATGAGCTCGACGCCCGCGCCGGCAAGGGATTGAACGGCGCCCGGATCCTGATCCTCGGCCTCGCCTACAAGAAGAACGTCGACGACACCCGCGAGAGCCCGGCGTTCAAGCTGATCGAACTCCTGGAAAAGCGCGGCGCCGCCTGCGATGTCCACGACCCCTTCGTGCCGGTGGTGCCCAATCTGCGCGAGCACCCGACCATGGCGGGCCGCAAGTCGGTGCCGCTCGACCCGGCGGGGGTCGCGGGCTACGACGCCGTTCTCATCGTCACCGACCACGACTCCATCGATTACGTGAGCCTCGCCAGGAGCGCCCGCCTCATCGTCGACACTCGCAACGCCTGCGCCCGCGCCGGCGCGGTGGGCGAGCATATCGTGAAGGCGTGACTTTTGGTCCGCGGCTGATGCAACTCAGGACTCTGGTAGTTTTGGCTGGCCGACTGTCGGGCTCAGGGCGATCTCATCCTGCGAGAGAGAATGCGCCTTGCGTGGTTCCTCAAGCATCATTGCTTCCTGTAGCGCTGCAGCTTTTGCTGACACGAGCGTGCGGCGCGCAGATGTGAAGTTCTTGGTCAGTTCGACAAAAGGTCTATGTCCACTCATGAGATCAATCCTTCATTTCCAAACAGCGCCAGACTTGCCCGCCGTTCAATCCAGCGTCGCATAAATATCCCCCGAATTGGCTTCCGCCGGCAGTTCGGCGAGCCAGGCCGCGATTTCAGCCGCCGTCGATTTCCCGTCATGGACGAAGGTCAGGCTTTCGCCCAGCGAGGCGCGAAAGCCGCGATAGCCGATCGCCGCGCAGCGCTCGACGCAGGCCGCGGCGATGTCGCGCTGGATCGTCGTGAATTCGAACGACAGCGCCGGAACCGGCGACGAAAGTCCCGCCAGCGCCTCCGCTTCCCAGCCCTCGACGTCGATCTTGATGAAGCGGGGCGCGCCGTGGCGCGCGATCAGCGCATCGAGGGTCGTCATCGGCACTTCGATGGTCCGGGTCCAGTGCTGGCCTTCCCAGCCCGGGGCGCCGTGCGCGGCGGCGATGAAGGCGTCGGATGCCGTCGACACCGTGGGATTGTCGAGATTGATCCGCAGCGCGATGGTGCCGGCGGTGCGCCCGACCGCGGCCTCCTCGACGGTCACATCGCGATCGCGGCGGAACAGCAGCCGCAATGTCGTCGCCAGCGCGGGCTGTGGCTCCGCCACCACGACCCGGGCGCCGAGCCGGCGAAACGAGGCGACGCGATCGCCGACATGGCCGCCGATATCGAACACGAGATCGCCGCGCCCGACATAGCGGCGGTAGACCGCGTCGAGCGCGCTACGCCGGGCGCGGCCGCGGTAATAGATGCGCAGCGAGCGCACGACGCCGCGCGCCGCCCTTACCCGATCGAGCATGGCGCCGCCTCCGCGAGGGTGCGCGGGTCCGGCGGGGGCGGGCGCCCGGCATTTGGTTGCGGCATGAATAAATCGCTTGGATTGGATCGGGGGGCGAAATATAGCGGCTCAGGCGTTTCCAAGTCCAATGAGGGGTCGGTCCGGTGGGCGAGCAGGCGGTCGAGGGTGAGGCGCTGTGGTATGTCGGCCCCGGCCGCGCCGAAATCCGCGCCGAACCGGTGGGGGCGCCGGCCGCCGGCGAGGTGCGCCTGCGGGCGCTTTACAGCGGGATCAGCCGGGGCACCGAACGCCTTGTGCTCGACGGCCGGGTCCCCGCGAGCGAGCATTCCCGCATGCGCGCGCCCAACATGGCGGGCGCCTTCCCATTTCCGGTGAAATACGGCTACGCCACCGTCGCCCGCATCGAATCCGGGCCGGCCGATCTCGTCGGCCGCATCGGCTTCGTGCTTTACCCGCACCAGACGACGTTCAACCTGGCGGCGGATGCGGTGGCGCTGCTGCCGCCGGACGTGCCGGCGTCGCGCGGCGTGCTCGCCGCCAACATGGAGACGGCGCTCAACGCGGTCTGGGACGCAGCGCCCGGGCCGGCCGACCGGATCGCCGTCGTCGGCGGCGGGGTGGTGGGGTCGCTGTGCGCATGGCTGTGCGCCAAGCTGCCGGGCGCCGATGTCACGCTGGTCGACATCGACCCGCGCCGTGCCGAAATCGCGGGCGCGCTCGGCGCCGGCTTCGCATTGCCGTTCGACGCCCCCGGCGACTGCGATGTCGTCATCCATGCGAGCGCCACCCAGGCCGGGCTCGCCACCGCGCTCCGCCTTGCCGGAGACGAGGCCTGCGTCATCGAGTTGAGCTGGTACGGTTCGATGCAAGTCGCAGCGCCGCTGGGGGAGGCGTTCCACAGCCGGCGCCTGCGGCTGGTGTCGAGCCAGGTCGGCCAGGTCGCGCCCTCGCATCGGCCGCGCTGGTCCCATGGCCGCCGGCTCGCCGCCGCGCTCGGCCTGTTGAACGATGCCGCGCTCGACGCGCTGATTGCGCCGGCCGTCGATTTCCACGACCTGCCCATGCTGCTGCCGAAAATCCTCGCCGCGCCCGGCGGTGTGCTATGTCCGCTGGTCCGCTATCTCGCCGCCAAGGCGACTTGAGAGAAAGTCATTCCGTTGTACGCCGTCGAAGTCTCCGACCACATCATGATCGCGCATTCGTTTCGGGGCGAGGTATTCGGTCCGGCCCAGCGGCTCCATGGGGCGACCTTCGCGATCTCCGCCGCCTTCATGGCGCAGACCCTCGATGGCAACGGCATCGTGGTCGATATCGGGCGCGCCTTCGACGTGCTCAAGGAGGTGCTCGGACCGCTCAACTACCGCAATCTCGACGACGTCGCGGAATTCAAGTCCGTGAATACCACCACGGAATTCCTGACCAAGCACGTGTTCGACGGCCTCTCCTTTGCGGTGAAGCACGGCCGGCTCGGCCGCGACGGCCTCGAGATCCACTCTATCAGGGTGACGGTCGCGGAATCCCCGACCGCGCGCGCCTGGTACGAGGAAGCGCTTTGGTAACGCTCAGCTTCGCCGTGCCGGGCTCGATCGACCAGCCGACCGGGGGCTATGCCTATGACCGCCGCCTCATCGCGGCGTTGCGCGTGCTCGGTTGCGAGATCGACATCATCGATCTCGGCGACGGCTTTCCCTATCCCGACGCCGCGACCCGCCGTGGCGCGGGCGAGCGCCTCGGCGCGGTGCCGCCGGGCCGTCCGATCGTGATCGACGGGCTTGCCCTCGGCGTCCTCCCAGAGGCGGCAAAGACGCTGGCGGCGACCCATCCGGTGGTTGCACTCGTGCACCATCCGCTGGCGCTGGAAACCGGGATTGCGGCCGAGACCGCGCAGGCATTCGCGGCGAGCGAACGCGCGGCGCTCGCCGCCGTGCGCCATGTCGTCGTCACCAGCCCGTCGACGCGGCGCGTGCTGATCGCCGATTACGGCGTCGCCGACGAGAGGATCACCGTCGCCTTGCCCGGCAACGACCGGGTCGCGGCGACGGTAAGGCCGCGCCGCGACACCGTCGCGCTGCTCGCGGTCGGCGCAGTGGTGCCGCGCAAGGGTTACGACGTTCTCGTCGAGGCGCTCGCCGTGATCGCCGATCTCGACTGGCGGCTGGTCATTGCCGGCGACTGCGCGCGTGATCGCGCTACGGCGGACGCAATCGCCGCGCAGATCGCCGCGTGCGGCCTCGGCGCGCGCGTGCTCCTGCTGGGCGCCGTCGGCGAGGACGAACTCGCCGCGCTCCACCGCGGCGCCGATCTGTTCGTGCTGGCGTCGCGCCATGAAGGCTACGGAATGGCATTCGCCGCCGCGGTCAGCCACGGCCTGCCGGTGGTGGGAACGCACGCCGGCGCCATCCCCGAGACGGTGCCGCCCGGGGCCGGAATCCTGGTGCCGCCCGACGAGCCGGCCGCGCTCGCGGCGGCACTGCGCGCGATGATCGCCGACCCCCGCCGGCGCGAAACCCACGCCGCGGCGGCGCGGGCCGCGGCGGCGCAACTGCCGGAATGGGACGCGACGGCGCGGATATTCCTGCGCGTGCTGGCGGCGGTCACATGAGCTTCTCGGCGCAATGGCTGGCCCTGCGCGAGCCCTACGACCAGGCGGCGCGCAACCGCAGCGTGCTCGACGCGGTGAGGAAGGCTTTTGCCGGGGCGTCGGCGGTTCGCGTCGCCGATCTCGGCAGCGGCACCGGCTCGACCATGCGCGCGGTCGCGCCGCTGCTGCCGGCGCGCCAGTATTGGCGCCTCCTCGACCACGACGCCGCGCTGCTCGCGGCCGCGCACGACGCCGCGCCCGCCATGTGCGAGGTCACGACCGCCCATGTCGAGCTCGCCGCCGATCTCGGTCAGGTGCTCGCCGGCGACACCGACCTCGTGACCATGTCGGCCCTGCTCGATCTCGTGTCGGTCCAATGGCTGGAACGGCTGGTCGCGATGCTGGCGATCAGCGGGCGTCCGCTCTACGCGGCGCTGAGCTATGACGGTCGCGTCGACCTGACGCCGGCGAGCCGCCTCGACCGGACGGTGATTGCAGCGGTCAACCGCCACCAGCTCACCGACAAGGGCTTCGGGCCCGCGCTCGGCCCCGATGCGGCGGCGACCGCGCCCGATCGCCTGCGCGCCCAGGGATTCGCGATCCATGAGGGCCGCTCCGATTGGACCTTCGGACCGGCGGACCGCGCCATCCAATTGGAGATGCTGGCCGGCTGGGCCGGCGCCGCAGCCGAGACGGGGGTTGCGTCTGACCTGCTCGACGACTGGCTCGCCGAGCGGCGCGACCATGTCGAGGCGGCGCGCTCGCAGATGCGGGTCGGTCACATCGACTTCTTCGCGGCTCCGATCGGAACCCGCTGAGCCCCGAGGTCGCAGTCGAACAGCACTTCGTTGCCGAGCACGTGGGCGCGGGTAGGGGGCCGCAACGCCTCCTCGCATCGCGCGATCGGCGTGAGGTCGAGGCCCGAGCGGCCGCCGCCGAGGATGATCGGCGCCACCACCACATGCAGGCGATCGAGGCAGTGCGCCTCGAGGAAACGCGAGATCGTTCCGGCGCCGCCCTCGATCAGGATACGCCGCAGGCCGCGCTCCGCGAGGCTGGCGAGGATGGCGCCCGGTGCGACCTGGCCGTTCTCGACCGGCAGGGCGACGTGTTCGATGCCCGCCGGCGGACGGGCGCCGTGCCGGGTGATGACGAGGCGCGCCACGCCGTCGTCGCGAAGCGCCTTGGCGCATGCGGGCAGCCGCCCGTTGGGATCGATGATGACGCGGACGGGATGCGGGCCGCCGACCCGGCGCACGGTGAGCAGGGGATCGTCGACCACCGCCGTGCCGACCCCGATGACGACGGCATCGACCAGGGCGCGGAGGCGGTGGAGATGGTCGAGCCCCTCGCTGCCATTGATGTAGTGGGAATGCCCGGTCATGGTCGCGGTACGGCCGTCGAGCGACTGGCCGATCTGGGCGACCACCATGAGATCGTCCACCAGCCCGGTGCGCAGCGGCCCGAAAATGGCTTCCCACCGCGGCGGCGCATTGCGCAGCCCGGACCGGATCGCAGCGAGCGCGTCGTGCCAGACGGCGTCGTCAGGGAGAGGGGGGATGGTCTCGACCAAACTCATGGTACACCCGGGCAACAACGGACCGGGCATAGTAGCAGGAAATCTGCAACCGGTGGTGACGCGGCGCCGGCCGGGTGGTAGCGGGTGCCCGCGCGTTCCCGGTTGGGGGAGCAAGCGGCCGAGTGGGCGCCGCTATCTTCACCAGGACCGCCGCGAAAGACTTTCCATTTGGCCAATTAATTGGCATATCTTGGTACCGTTATGGGGGGAAGGATGGCCGTCGGGGGCGGAGGAGAGTTTTCGCGTACCGGTCGGGCTCGGGTCTGATGAAATTGGAAACCATGAACAAGGGGCTCAGCCTGTTCGGAACGGCTGACGAGATCGCCGTTCAGCGCAGCATCGCCGAATTTCAGGCCGGCCGGCCGGTGGTGATCGAGGCCGCCGATGAAACGCTGGTGGCGCTGCCGGTCGACGGGCTCTCCCAAGACGCCTGCGACGCCTTCAAGGTATTGTGCGGGGCGGCCACCGTGCGCCTGGTGGTGACGGCGCGCCGCGCCAGCGTCATCGGGCTCGATGTACCGGGGCCGGTGCTGATCCCGCTGTCGCCGGCCGATACCCGCGACACCATTTGGTCGCTCGCCGCCGGGCTCGACGGCAAGCCGCGGCCGGCGGCGCGAACGGCCGGGGAGGCGGCGGCGCGGGCGATCGTCCTGGCGAAGCTCGCCCAGCGGCTTCCCGCGCTGCTCGTCGCCGACGCCACGGCCATCGCACCCGGCCTGCGCGCGCAAATGATCACGGTGCATGCCGACGCCATCGAGCGGTTCAGCGCGGACATCGTCGACACCCTGGAGATCGTCAGCGAGGCCCGCATTCCCCTGGAGGACGGCGTCACCGCGAGGTTCTGCGTGTTCCGCGACGCGGTCGGCTCGAGCCCGGTGGCGATCATCCTCGGCGAACCCGATTTTTCGCAGCCGGTGGCGGTGCGGGTGCACTCGGCCTGCCTCACCGGCGACGTGTTCGGCTCGCGCCGCTGCGACTGCGGTGCCCAGCTCAAGCTCGCGATCGCGCAGCTCTCGGAGACCGGCGGCGGCGTCGTGCTCTATCTCGAGCAGGAAGGGCGCGGTCTCGGGCTCGCCAACAAGATGCGCGCCTACGAGTTGCAGGACGGCGGCCTCGACACCATGGACGCCAACATGATGCTGGGCTTCGACGACGACGAGCGCGACTACGGCATCGCCGCGCGGATGCTGCGGATGATCGGCGCCAAGCGCGTGCTGCTGCTCACCAACAATCCCGGCAAGCTCGAGGCGCTCAGCGAGGGCGGCGTCGACGTTACTGCGCGCATTCCGCTCCACACCGCGATCAACCCGGAAAACCGCCGCTATCTCGCGACCAAGGCGGCGCGCGGCGGTCACTGGCTGGAAGACATGCTGGAGGTCGGCGAGCCCGGCCGCGACCCGATCGGCACGCCGTCGTAGTACGTATCCGCGGGATTGGCAGTGCAAGCGCCCTGTTGCGCAAGATCAGAACACTTCCCGATCGGGCAACGGTCTGCCACTCCTGGTGGCCTCCCAGGCAGTTGCGGACACCTGACAAGGATCACTGGGTGGGATGGCTTCGCGAGTACACCGGTCCGGGGTATTACGGTCGCAAGAACCCAGATCGGGACGCCCGCTTCATATACAACCACCTCAATTCCCCACCAATGCCTATATGGCTCGCTGTCGTGAGCACATTGTCGGCAGCGGATCATTTGTCCGCCTTTTGTAGCGCGTGAGTTGTCCGCCATGTTCGCCGCTTGTTCTGGAGGCGGCGATGCGGGGACGACGATGCTATGGGAGGTTTTTGTGACCCGCTTTGAAGAGGCGTTTGAGCGGTACCAACGTCATCGACTGACCGGTGAGGAGGCCGGGGAGCCGCTCGGGATGTCCGGGCGCAACTTCCGGCGGCTGTGCGTTCGCTACGGGGAGGACGGCATCGAGGGATTGCGCGATCGTCGGATCGGCAAAGTTTCGCCTCGCCGCCCA
>Ga0302324_100027793_pt1 | contig 10768 bp, 4 predicted proteins | sample Palsa_T0_1_FD_201949 | JGI IMG/M metagenome (GOLD analysis project Ga0302324, IMG submission 201949) | Peat permafrost microbial communities from Stordalen Mire near Abisko, Sweden - Palsa_T0_1 | ecosystem: Environmental > Terrestrial > Soil > Palsa > Peat permafrost | place: Sweden: Abisko...
CGCTGGTGTTCAACTTCTTTTATGGAACGGTGCCGCAGCAGGGGCAGGGTTCCGGGTTCATTCTGGATCGCACGGGACATGTGCTGACCAACTACCACGTGGTAGAGGGCGCGAACCGCGGCGTCAAGGTGATGCTGAGCAACAAGAAGACCTACGACGCCAAGGTGATTGGCACGGATAAGGTGCACGACCTGGCGCTGCTGCAGATTGACGCGCCCAACCTGCAGCCGGTGACGCTGGCGGACTCGGGCGACCTGGCCGTGGGGCAGAAGGTGTATGCGATCGGCAATCCGTTCGGGCTGGCCGGGACGATGACGCGAGGGATTATCAGTTCGATTCGCACATTGCCCTCGGCAAGAGGATCGGACAACGCGCCGATAGAGGACGCGATCCAGACGGATGCGGCGATCAACCCTGGGAACTCCGGCGGGCCGCTGTTGAACTCGCACGGGGACGTGATCGGGATCAACACGATGATTGCCTCGAACGGCGCCGACCAGAGCTCGGGCATCGGGTTTGCGATACCGATCAACACGGCCAAGGCTGTGCTGGCGGATCTGACGCGCTATGGGCGGGTGAAGCGGCCTTCGCTGGGGATTGTGTCGTTCGGGATCGGGCCGGACCTGGCCTCGCAGATGGGGCTTTCGGCTGATGCAGGCGTGCTGATCCAGAAAGTGATTCCGGGCGGGGCGGCGGAACGAGCCGGACTACACGGCGGCAACGAACAGGCGTATGTGGGCAATATGCCGATCCTGCTGGGTGGGGACTTGATTGTGGCCATCGACGGACAGGAAGTGACGGATCCCTCCGACATCAGCGCAATCATGAACAAGCATCAGCCCGGCGATACGGTGGCTGTGACGATCTTCCGGGGGCGGAAGCAGATCACGCTGAAGCTGCTGCTGGGCGAGGCGAGGGACGCGAACTGAAGGGACAGTTCACAGTTCGTAGTTCGCAGTTCTCAGTTCGCGGTTCCCAGTTCGCGGTTCACATCGAGCTGAAGCTGCAATAATTCAGTGCGAGGAGTGAGGCGCGGGTTGGTTGCGGCTCGGGATCACTCAACGCGGGGCCTCGATGATCAAGCGATTTGGAGTAGGGATTCTTGTCACGTTGCTGGTGACGTTGGCTGGTTTTGGGGTTGGCTTTGGAGTTGGTTGTGGGGCGGCGTCTGGGCAGACGACCCAGCCGATTTTTAATTCAGCGAAGAACGTGCAGGCGCGGTACACCTGGAAGAGCGTGCAGATTGTTGGCGGCGGCTTTGTGGATGGGGTGATCTTTCATCCGACAGCGGCTGGGGTGCGCTACGCTCGGACGGACATGGGCGGCGCGTATCGCTGGGATGGGGCGTCGAAGCGTTGGCAGCCGATGCTGGATTGGGTGCCCTACAAGGACCTGAACCTGATGGGGGTAGAGTCGATCGCGGTGGATCCCGCGCATCCTAACCGGGTGTACCTTGCTTGCGGAACCTACACGAATCCGCGGACGCCAAACGGGGCGATTCTGCGCTCAGATGATCGAGGCCGGACGTTTCAGCGGACGGATGTGCCCTTCAAATTTGGCGGGAACGAAGATGGGCGCGGCAATGGCGAGCGGCTGGCGGTGGATCCGCTGGATGGACAGATTCTTTATCTGGGGACGCGGCATGACGGGCTTTGGCGGTCGATGGATCGCGGTGTGACGTGGGCAAAGGTAGAGAGCTTTCCGGATGTGAAGGAAGCCGTGGCGGCTCCGCCCGCGCCTGTGCCGGGGGAGACACCCGAGCAGCATTGGCGGCGGATGCCAGTGGTGGGCGACGGGATTGTGTTTGTGAAGTTTGTGCCGGCGGACGGGGCCGGAGCAGCGAGGACGCTTGCGGGGTTGGGCGGCGAGACGGGCGAGATGATTGTTGTGGGTGTGTCGCTGATGGGACGGGCGAATCTGATTGCGTCGACGGATGCGGGGACGACGTGGCATGAGGTCCCGAACGCTCCGACGAAATATCGGCCGTTGCGGGCGGCGCTGGCGAGCGACGGATTTCTTTACATCGCGTATGGCACAGCGCCGGGTCCCTCGAGGATGACTGACGGCGCGGTGTGGAAGGTGGACACGCACAACGCCAAATGGACCGACATTACGCCCGATCGGCCAGTTGCGGGGAGCAAGCAGTTTGGGTACGCGGGGATTTCAGTGGATGCAAAGCATCCGCAGACGGTGATCGTGAGCTCGTTTGGACGGCCGGGGTCGGCGGGGAGCGAAGATATTTTTCGGTCAACGGACGGGGGCGCGACGTGGAAGCCGATATTCGGGAGCGGGGGTGTTTACGATTACTCGCTTGCGCCGTATGTGAAGGCGACGCCGATTCATTGGCTGTTTGATATTGAGATCGATCCGACGAACTCGGATCATGCGGTGTTTACGACAGGGTATGGGGGGTGGGAGACGTTTGACCTGACCGCGGCAGACAGCGGCAAGGCGACGCACTGGAGCGCACTGGCCGAGGGGATTGAAGAGACGGTGGCGCTCGAACTGGACAGCCCGGCGAAGGGCGCGCATTTGATTACAGCGATTGGCGACTACGGTGGGTTTGTTCACTGGGATCTGGATAAGCCGGCACCGGAGGGGTCGTCGGCCCCGCCGCGCATGGGGAATACGACGGGGGTGGTGAGCGCAGCGCTGAAGCCGGAGGTGGTGGTGCGGGTTGGCGACAGCTCGCAGCACAAAGCGGGCGAGGGGATTGGCTATTCGCTGGACGGCGGAAAGACGTGGAGGCCGACGACGAGCTGGCCGACAGCGACGAGCAGGGCGGGATCGATTGCCGTGTCGGCTGACGGGGGCGTGTGGGTGTGGAGTCCGGAACGCGAGGCGGCGGCTGTGACGCGGGACGAGGGCGCGACGTGGACTGCGGTGCAGGGGTTGCCGATGGGGGTTCGCGTGGTGGCGGACGCGCTTGACCGGAAGCTGTTTTATGGGGTGTCTCTAAAGGACCGAACACTTTACTGCAGCCGGGATGGTGCGGCGACGTTTACGGCTGGGCAATTTGAGCTGCTGGGTGCGGGGTTGGTTGCGGCGGATTCGGGACGAGGAGACAATCGCGGAGGGAAAGATCGCATCTATGGCACGCCTGGTCGGGCTGGAGATGTCTGGCTTGCAGCTTTCGACGGGCTGTACCACTCTCTTCTGGAGTTTCATCAGACGACAAATCCAAGCGACAAGGCGGGCGTCGTGGCGGAGTTTGCACGGATGCCGGGCGTGGAGGAGATTCACGCGTTTGGGTTTGGCAAAGCGGCGCCAGGCAGGCCGTATCCGGCTCTCTACCTGGTGGGAACGGTGAACGGACAACCGGGAATCTTTCGATCGATTGATCGGGCGCGGAGGTGGACGAGGATCAACGACGATCAACATCAATGGGGGCTCGTGCTGCAGATTGCGGGTGATCCGAAGATGTATGGACGGGTCTACGTCGGTACGCATGGGCGCGGGGTGCTTTATGGGGATCCGGACGCGATGAAGCGGTAGAGCGAGCATGAAGGCCCCAGCTCCCTCGGCAACCTGCGTTATGGATTCCCACCCTAACCGCAAAAAACCGCGGTTAGGATGGGGCACCCAACGTGTTGGCTGAAGAACAACCGCAGATCCTTCGACTCCCTCCGGTCGCTCAGGATGACACGCGCGATTCTTAGAGGAATTGGCGGCTTATTTGCGTTTCCAGCGGACGCCGTCTTTGGAGTCTTCGATGACGATGCCGTTTTCGGCTAGCTGGTTGCGGATCTGGTCGGCGCGAGCGAAGTTGCGCTGACGCTTGGCGAGGGTGCGTTCGGCGACGAGGGCGTCAATGGCTTCGTCGGAGAGGGCGTCGAGGGCGAGGACGGATGGGGCGACCTGGTCGAGGCGGTTGGTTTCGCGGGCCCAGGCGAGGGCGCGGCGGGTGGCGTCGGCGTCGGTGTCGGTGAGGACGTCGAAGACAGCGTCAAAGGCGGCGAGGACTCTCAGGATCGGGTCGCGGTCGTCGGCGAGGAGGCGGGCTGGATCCGAGTCCGGGCGGTCGAGAGCTGTGTTGGCGGCGCGGACGAGGTCGAAGATGGGGGCGCGGGCTTCGGCGGTGTTGAGGTCGTTCAAGAGCGCTTCAAGATAAGTCTGGTGGGCTGCTGCGGCGGCGGCCTGGAGGTCGGGGTTGGAGCCGGGGGCGAGCGTGGCCTGGGTGAGGCGCGCGTGGAATGTGCGCAGGCGCTCGATGGCGGCGGTGGCCTCGACGAGGCCGTCGAAGGTGAAGTTGTGCTGGTGGCGGTAGGGGACGGAGATGAGGGCGAGGCGGATGGCTGAGGCCTTGAATCCCTTGAGGAGCAGGTCGCGTAGGGTGTAGAAGTTGCCCTCGGACTTGGACATTTTGCGGCCGTCGACGAGCAGGAAGCGGACGTGCATCCAGTGGCGGGCGAGGGGCTGGTGAGTGACTGACTCGCTCTGGGCAATCTCGTTTTCGTGGTGGGGGAAGATGAGGTCTTCGCCGCCGGCGTGCAGGTCGAAGGTATCGCCGAGATACTCCATGGACATGGCGGAGCACTCGATGTGCCAGCCGGGGCGGCCGCGGCCGATGGGAGTGTCCCATGAGGTTTCGCCGGGCTTGGCGGCCTTCCAGAGGGCGAAGTCGCGGGCGGAGTCCTTTTCGTATTCGTCGACGTCGACGCGGGCGCCGTCTTCCATGCCGGCGAAGTCTTTCTTGCTGAGCTGGCCGTAGGCGGGGAAGGAAGCGAGGCGGAAGTACCAGGAGCCGTCTTCGGTTTGGTAGGCTGCGCCAGCCTGGGCAAGTCGCTGGACGAGCTGGACCATGCGGTCGATGTGCTCGGTGGCGCGGGCGAGCTGCTCGGGGTGCTGAACGCGGAGGGAGTCGAGATCTTCGAGAAAGGCGCGCTCGAAGGGGGCGGTGTACTGGGAAATAGGAATGCCGGCGGCCGCGGCGTTGTGGATGATTTTGTCGTCGACGTCGGTGATGTTCATGACGTGGCGTACGGGGATGCCGGTGAGCAGAAGCGTGCGGCGGAGGACGTCGATTTGGAGGAAGGTGCGGAAGTTGCCGATGTGGCCGTAATCGTAGACGGTGGGGCCGCAGGCGTACATGCGAAGCGCGGGGCCTGGCTCAGGGACGAGGGGATCGATTTGTCCCGTGAGGGTGTTGAAGAGACGTAGAGGCATGGAGGGAAATGACCTCTCCGATTGTATCAATTGGTGCGCCAGGCATTGCGTGCGCCGGCGATCGGCATTCACGCTCACTGGGCTTTCAATTTTGCCAGCATTGCAATTCCATTGCGATTGTTTGGATTTATTTGTATCGACTTCTCGTAGTTCGTAATGGCGAGGTCCTTGTCTCCGTTGTCCATGTATGCCTCGGCGAGGCTGTCCCAGGTGTTGTAGGACTGTGGGTACGATTCGACGCTCAGCTTGAAGATCTCAATCGCTTCCTTGTATCTCTTTTGATGGATTAGCTGGTAGCCAAGCTGGACCAACTCGTCTTCGCTGAGGTCGTAAGCGTCGGGCTGTGTCGATTTCAATTCGTGATATTGCGCGACTGCGGCCTCGATGCCCTTTTCCTGAATGGTTTTGTACAGCACCATGCCAATCAGCGGCCGGGCAGCGAGCTTCTCGACTGTGGCCAACATTTCATCGAGCTGGTCTCTGGTGTAAGGCTTTCCGCCGTATACCACGGCATCTATTTTCTTCGTATTGCCTATTTCGTCGAGTGGGTTGGCGTCGAGCAGCACGAGGTCGGCGATTTTTCCCTGCTCGATGGTGCCAAGATCCTTCTCCATTCCGAAAAAGGTCGCGGCATTGAGCGTTGAGGCCTGCAGGGCCTGCATTGGCGTGAGACCGGCCCGCACAAGTAAGCCCAGCTCGTCGTGCAGGCTGAAACCATAAAAGGTGTATGGGTTCTGCGAATCAGTTCCGGCAAGCATACCCACGCCTGCCTTCGCCATCGCGCCCACTACTTCGAGGTCCTTTTGAAACTCTTTCCTGCTATAGGCAAAGTCCTGCGGCGTGCGGTCGCCGTCCAATTTCGCGGGATCCCATGATCGCGTCATGCTGGGGGGCATATATTTCAACCGCGGATCGGCAAGGAATTCTGGCTCGTTTCCATACGCGAACATCCGGAGCAGCACAAGAGTTGGACATTGCCACGTCCCGTTGCTCTTGAACACTTCGGAGAGAGCGGCGACTTTCTGAGGGCTGTATGTTTCGAGCATTTCCCGTCCTGAGGGTGAGTCGTGCAGTTCTTCAAACTTGCCCTTTGTCTGGATGGCAGCAAAGTCTTCCTGCGCGAGCTTGAACCATTCGCCGCTGCGCGAGGAGACCGCCGGCAGCACGCCCACGAGGTGCTCGAAACTTTTCTGTCCGGCGCGCGAACCCTCCTCCGCGGTGATGGTTACAGAGAGATGCCCTTCAAACGGGATTCCTTGCTTTTTTGCCTCATCGGCAATGTCGAAATACAGATCGCGGGGAAGGAGCTGGTAGACCTTTATAAAATCCGCACCGTAGCGCTTTGACATGTCGACTGCCTGCCGCGCCTGCGCTTCCGTTGCGACGGATACCGAGCCAGGCCAATAGGGTTTTGGACCGTCGATGATGGGACTTGCAATCTTCATCCGGGGGCCCAGCAGGCTTCCTGCCTCGATCTCCTTGCGCCATTTCGTGGTGCTCAGGCTGGCCCCACATCACTCTGACGCCTGTTACGCCATTAGCGATGAACAGCGGCAGGTAGTCTTTGTAATTCAGGTGGACATGCATATCCCACAGGCCGGGGATGAGAAACTTTCCCGCTCCGTCGACCACGCGCGCCGACTTGGGGACTGCGGTCTGCGATCCCTTCCCGATGATGGCAATACGGTCCCCGACGATCACGACTGTTGTGTCGGGTTTTGGGGAAGCTCCAGTCGCGTCAATGACTGTGACGTGAGCGATTACCAAGGACCCTTGGCCGTCACCGTCCTTTTGTTGCGCGGCGAGCGCAGTTGCCATCACAAGGCAGACGGCCGCGAACAGAATTGAGCGGGCGGGAATGGTCATAACACCGAACCTCCCTTTGAGTCTTGCCGGCAACCGAAGTTGGGGTGAAGACGGCCGAATATTGACGCTTCCACGACAGGGAATTCCTGCCGCCCGCCATTTTCGCTAAAACAGGCGGAAAGGACTAGAGCCAGCATACCGACAGGACGGAACGATGGGAAACCTGCGAAGGGGCGTGGAATGGGCGGCAGGAGAATCGCACGAGGATTCTTCGCCCAAACCCGGAGTTTTGCGGGGCGAAGATTGGTTTGGACTCGCGGGCTGGCTTCGGGACAGTACAATTCCGTGGAGCCGGGACAACCAGGAGCAAGACTATATGAACATTCCTCTCACGCCGCTGCGGTGCCTGCGCTACGCTGAGGAGCAGTTCAAGCGCAATATCGCGGTGGTGTGCGACGACAAGTGGTTTACATACGCGCAGTTTGCAGAGCGGGTTGCGCGGCTGGGCGGCGGCTTGCGCGCGATGGGGATGGAAGCAGGGGACCGCGTGGCATTCCTGAGCTCGAACTGCCACCGTTTGCTGGAGGCTTACTACGGCGTACTGGAGGCAGGGGCGGTGCTGTTGCCCTTGAATATTCGCCTGGCAGCCAAGGAACTGGCCTACATTTTGAACGATGCTGAGGCAAAGGCGCTTTTCTTTGAAGGCCAGTTCCTGCCGGTGGTGGAAGCGTTTCGTGAGACGGCGCCGTCTATAAAATCCTTCGTTCTGCTCGACGCTGAACCGAAGGCAAGCTGGGTGGGGGATAACAATTACGAGGAGATTCTGGCAGGCGCTGAAGAGTATCGGCGCGACGTGATGGAGGTTGACGAGAACTCCGCGGCGGAGCTGTTTTACACCAGCGGAACATCGGCCAACCCAAAGGGCGTGATGCTGACGCACCGGAACATCTATCTGCACGCGCTTAATGCGACGATCACGTTGAGAATCCCGGGGGACACGGTAAACCTGCACACAATTCCGCTGTTTCACGCGAATGGATGGGGCACAGCGCACACGGTTACGCTTGCCGGCGGCAAGCATGTGATGATCCATCAATTCATTCCGGCAGAAGTTTTTCGCCTGGTGGAACGGGAGCGTGTGCAGGAATGCTTTCTGGTGCCGACGATGGCGGCTGCGCTGCTGAACTGCGCTGATCGCGATAAGTACGATTTGAGCAGCCTGCGGAGGGTGGTGATTGGCGGCGCGGCCTCGTCGCCGACGCTTGTTCGCGAGGTGGAAGAGAAGTTTGGGTGCGACTGCATTTCCGGTTACGGCCTGACGGAGACTTCGCCGGTGCTAAGTTTCTCTCCCATCAAGTCGGGCCTGCCGTCGACGGGCAGCGAGCGTCACGCGCGCCAGGCGATGGCGGGGTTTGCCATTCCGGGCGGAGAGATTCGCGTTGTGGATGGGGAAGGAAACGATGTGCCGCGGGACGGGGAGACTACGGGCCATGTGGTGGCGCGCGGGGATGGCATTATGGCGGGTTACTGGCGTCAGCCCGAAGAAACGGATTTTGCGTTTCGGGGCGGCTGGTTTCACACCGGGGACCTGGCGACGATCGATGAGGACGGCTACGTGCTGATCGTCGACCGCGAAAAGGACATCATCATCAGCGGCGGGGAAAACATTTCGTCGCTGGAGTTGGAGAGAACGATAACTGCGCATCCGGGCGTCTACGAGGTGGCAGTGATCGCGGTGCCTCATGAGATATGGGGCGAGGTTCCCAAGGCGTGCGTGGTGTTGAGGCCGGGGCAGATGGTAACTGAAATCGAGTTGCTGGAACTGTGCCGCTCTTGCCTGGCGCGGTATAAATGCCCGAAGTACATTGAGTTTGTGGAAGGTCTGCCGAAGACGGGCACGGGAAAGATATTGAAACGGGAGTTGCGCAAGGGAGCAGAGGAGCAGGGAAAAACGGCCTGAATCGCCTCAGAGCTTTTGCGCACGCCCGGCTGCTATTCGAGGCAGGCTTCCAAGTCGTGTCATGGGTCGAAAGTTCCTCGCGTAATTCTCGAAGAGCAACCGCAGATCCTTCGACTGGGGTCGCCGCGGCGACCTTCGCTCAGGATGACAGCATTATTTAGCGAGCTTCGGGCTCGGGACTCTCTTCAGGCTCAGGACTCTCTTCAGGCTCAGGACGCTAGTAGTTTACGAGCTGCTTCTTCAGGCGATCGGGCGAGAGATGACAATAGGGCGGGGAAAAGTCTTGTTGCGGAACTGCGTCGCCGCTCTGGCTGAAGGAGAGAAACGGCTCCTTATCGGAATTCCATGGCTGCCATTGTGGGAGACCCGGGCCATTGGGATTTCCTGACCGGGCAAAGTTTATCCAGTAGGATTGCACGGTCTGCGAAAGCTTCTGGTCGGTCGAATCGAATGGGAGCCAGCTAAAGGTGCGCGCCTTGAATGTGCCAAAGACGTAAGGAATCTCAATGGAGTGAAACGCACCGAGGGTCGACTCTCCTTTGCCTGGAACGGAACGATCGAACCTATAAAGGTAGGCATGCTGTCCGGCGCTCGTCGTGAGTGCCGCTTCGGCTCCGGATGGGCACGCCGCCACGATGTCATTGCTCGCCTGGTCGATGGCGGGGTCGCCATGGAAGAGAATCTTTGCCATGTAAGTTGCCACTGCAAGGTCTGTCCAGCTGCCGTAGAGAGGACGCGCGACACCGGCTGTGGCCTTGATTGTTTCGGAGAGTCCCGGCTTGGCGGGCGGTTGAGTTGACTTCTTCGCCGCCGCGGCTGCGCCTACACGGAAAGCGGAGAATTCCCTGGCATTGAAGCCAACAAGCAAGTCCACGTGCTGGAGCTTGCCCAACGCGAATGCGCTTGCGGGCGAATGGGTAAGCACCCAGCCATCGACGATGGGAGCGTTGGGGTCGTAGCCTTTGAACTGGGAAGCAATCAGCCGCGCCTCGATCTGGGCCAGCTGCGCGGCAGGAAGCTTGCGGAGGACTTCGAGCTGCGCTCCCGGCTTGCCGCCTGCTTCTTTCCCAACAGCCTCGCCTAAGCCCTCCATGCGGGCGAGATTCTGTGCTGGCCCGAGACCGAAGGCGGGACCGCTTTCCGCGATGACTCGTCGAAACAAACCAGTGGTGAGCGGCGAGATCATAAGCGTGGTGGCATCGATGGAGCCGGCGGACTCGCCAAAGATGGTCACGTTTGCGGGGTCGCCACCGAACTGGGTGATGTTTTGCCGAACCCATTGGAGTGCCGCAACCTGGTCGAGGATGCCGTAGTTGCCCGAGCCGTGGTGGGGTGATTCAACGGTCAGTTCGGGATGGGCGAAAAAGCCCATGACCCCAAGGCGGTAGTTGATGGTGACGACAACGACGCCGTGAGACGCGAGGGCGCTGCCGTCGTAGCCGGCTTCTGCGCCGCTGCCGACGCGGTTGCTGCCGCCATGAATCCAAACCATCACGGGAAGATTCGCACCCGCGTGAAGTTGAGCGGACCAGACGTTGAGATATAAGCAATCTTCAGACGGGTCGAGTTGCTGCGGCAGATACGTGACACCGTACGCAGCTGCCAGCGGTGCAATGAATGAGTCGACTCCTTCGAGAGACTGGCTGCAGGGGCGAGAGGGCTGGGTCGCGTCTCGGATTCCCTTCCAGGGGGCGACGGGTTGCGGCTCCCGCCAGCGCAGGGGTCCCAGCGGCGGAGCAGCAAAAGGAATTCCTTGAAAGACGGAGATGTTTCCTTGCTGCCTTCCCAGGAGTGCTCCGCTGGCCAGATGGACAACGGGGCCGGCAGGCGACGGGG
>Ga0302324_100027795_pt1 | contig 10768 bp, 12 predicted proteins | sample Palsa_T0_1_FD_201949 | JGI IMG/M metagenome (GOLD analysis project Ga0302324, IMG submission 201949) | Peat permafrost microbial communities from Stordalen Mire near Abisko, Sweden - Palsa_T0_1 | ecosystem: Environmental > Terrestrial > Soil > Palsa > Peat permafrost | place: Sweden: Abisko...
TCCATCCCGGAGGCAATTCCAAGGGCGCAGGCTTTGAAGTTTTAGTGTCCATGCGGTATTTCCATAAGAGTTTGTTTTGACTTCGATTCAGCCACCATGGCTTCGTCGCCGGCCTCGTCATACCAGCGGGCGAGCAGTCCAATAATGGCGCAGAAATAAATCAGGCAGGCCGGAACCCACATCAACAGGCCGCCCAGTTGCTGGTCTTTGGCGGGCGTCAGCCCCCATTTATTTCGCAGGAGCGGCAGAAGGCCGAGCCGGTCCAGCGGATGAAGATAAATGGAGCAAACTTCCACCGGCGAGAACGTGATGATGATTCCCAGAATCGTGCAGCCAAGGCACGCGCTGAACAGATAAATAATTCCCGCCAGCGGCGATAGCCGTTGCCGGCTCCACGGACCGATGATCGGCCACCAAAAGGCGAAGCCCATCAAAAGCAAGGAGCTATATTGCAAACGATGAACCCACCCGTTCGTCACAGCGGCGTTGCACAGTGTGGGCGCGTGCCAAATCCACATCCCGCCGACGCCCAAAAACCAGGTGGCTAATGGATGATGCAAAATCCAGCCCATCCATTTCCAGCGGCCATACCGAAAGCCGTCAGGAATCGGCGCCGAAGGCAGACTCAATAGAATCAGCGGCGGCACAATCAACAGGAGCAGCAGATGTTGCAGCATGTGCGCGCTGAATAAATATCCGTCCGCCAAGGCGTCCATGGGCGAAGCCAAAGTGAGGAAGAACACGGCCAAGCCCGCGAGCAGCCAGCCTATTTTGCGATTGAAACGGAAATGGTGCCTCACGCCGTAGATTAAAATCGTGGTGGCACAAATCGCGATGACCCATGGATTCCAGTCCCAGGCGGAAAGAAAAAATTGTCCGGTTGTCATAAAAGCGGTCTTAAATAAATGACCGCAAACACCACCAGCCAGACGCCGTCCACAAAGTGCCAGTAAAGCCCGATGGATTTTGCCGCTTCGATGCGGCCTTGCTTGAAATCGCCGGCCAGGGAGAGTCCCAGGACGATCAGCAACGCAATCAAGCCGACGCACACATGCAAACCGTGGAACCCGGTCAGGGTGAAAAATGTGGTCGCGAACAAATTGGAATTGACCATGACGCCTGCCTGGAAAACGTGGAGGTACTCCTGGGCCTGGCCAAGAATGAAAACGGTTCCGAGCAGGATCGTCAGCGCCAGCAGCCAGCGAAACGCCGCCTGTTTGTTGGCCTTCAATTTTCTTTCAGCCAGCCAGCCAGATGGTCAGGCTGCTGGCGAACAGGCACAGGGTGAAAATCCCGGTTCTTTCCGTATTCAACGTGCCGGCGGGAGTCGGCCCAGTCATGGTGTGGTTGTTGTAATAGAGATAGCTCAAGATGAGAAGGAGAAAGAAAACACCTTCGGAAATCAGAAAACTGACCATTCCTACCCGGTTTTTTTCCGGAACGGATTCGCCCCGCGCCGATGGGCCGCCCAAGGGCGGATCAAGTCTTTCCGGATGCGCCAGATCCCACAATGGCCGCCGGCTGCGGATCGGCGGCACGCGATCAAAATTATGCGCGGGCGGCGGCGAGGTCGCGGCCCATTCCAACGTCCAAGCCTGCCACGGATTATCGCCCGCCGGCCGGCCCCGGCGCAGGCTCACGACCATGTTCCATAACAACACCAGCACCGAAGCGCCCAGCAAAAACGCCCCGATGGTGGATATGAGATTCAGCAAACCCCAGCCCGGCAGATCGGGATAAGTATAAATGCGCCGCGTCATTCCCATTAAACCGAGGAAATGTTGCACAAAAAACGCCGTGTTGAAGCCAATCAGAGCCATCCAGAAATTGAGTTTGCCCAGGCGTTCCGACAGCATGCGTCCGCTTATTTTGGGGAACCAATAATAAAGACCCGCAAAAACGGCGAAGAACGTGCCGCCAAAAAGCACATAATGAAAGTGCGCCACCAAATAATAAGTATCGGTCACCTGCCAGTCTATCGGCACCACCGCGAACGTCACGCCGCTCAACCCGCCAATGGTGAATTGGATTAGAAAAGCCACCGCAAAAAGCATGGCCGTCGTCAGCCGGATCGAACCGCCCCACATCGTCGCGCTCCAGGCAAAAACTTTCACGCCCGTAGGCACGGCGATCAACATGCTGGACGCCGCAAAAAACATGTCCATCGGATGCCCCATGCCCACGGCGAACATGTGATGCGCCCAAACGCCGAAGCTCAACAACGCGATGGCCACTGTGGAAGCGGCGACGAATTCATAACCAAAGATCGGACGCCGCGCGAACACCGGCACCACTTCGGACATGATGCCGAAGGCGGGCAACGCCATGATATACACTTCCGGATGGCCGAAGGCCCAAAAAAAGTGCTGCCAAAGCAGGGCCGACCCGCCGTGCGACGGCGCGAAAAAATGCGTGCTCAGGTGGCGATCGATGAATAGCATGACAATCGCCGCGTTCAAGGCCGGGATCGCCAGGATGATGAGAAACGAGTTGATAAAAATCATCCAGACGAACAACGGCAGCCGGCGGATGGTCAATCCGGGCGCGCGCAAGGTCAGAATCGTGGCGATCAAATTGATGGACGCCGCGACCGAGCCAATGCCCAGGATCAAAAGGGCCAGCACCCAATAATCCACGCCGGACGTCGAGGCATACGGCGTTTCACTGAGCGGCGCGTAACTGAACCAGCCGACGGCAGGGGCATCGCCCGCGAGCAGACTGTAGTGCAGCAGCAGGCCGCCGCACGGCAGGAGCCAGTAGCTCAACGCGTTCAGCCGCGGAAAAGCCATGTCGCGCGCGCCGATCATCAGCGGCACGAGGTAATTTGCCAAACCGATCAGTGTCGGCATCACCACCAGAAAAATCATGGTCGTGCCGTGCATGGTGAAAAGCTGGTTGAAGGCATCCGGCGAAAGAAACATGTTATTGGGCCGCGCCAGTTGAATGCGCATAAGCAACGCCTCAACGCCACCTACGACAAAAAAACGAGCGCGGTCAGCAAATTGAGAATGCCGATGCGTTTGTGATCCACTGTGACCACCCAGCCAAAAAGCCCGCCGGGCGCGTGTTCCACCTCGGGTGTTTCCGTGGCAACGGGGGCTGAAGCGATCGCGCTCATTTGAGGGTCTCCAAATAGCTCGCCAGCGCGCTCGCCTGCGCATCCGTCAGTTTCAAATCGGGCATAAAGCAGGCCGGCTTGACGGCTTGCGGATTTTTCAGCCAGCGAAAAAGATTCGTTTCCGTATTGGCCAGGACGCCCGCGCCCAGTCTTTCGCGCCCGGCCAAATGCGTCAAGTTGGGCGCGGCGCCGGCCGCAACAGAAACTCCACCAATGGAATGACAATTGACGCACGTCATCGACTGGAAAATTTTCAAGCCGTTCCGCGCTGAATCCATGACTGGAATGGCGGCAGCATTTTCCTGAGCATGCAGCCACTCAGTGAAGGCCGCCGGCGATTCGGCAACGACTAAAAAGCGCATCCAAGCGTGCTGCGCCCCGCAATACTCTGCGCAGGTGCCGTCGTATTGGCCCGGCACTCTGGCCTCTAGCCAGATGTGGTTGGTATTGCCGGGAACCACGTCCATTTTGGGCGCCAACCGCGGCACCCAGAAATCGTGGATGACATCCGCCGATTCCAGCCGCACCAGCCATTTGCTGCCGGCGGGAATGTGAATTTCATTGGCGATCACCACGCCGGTTGGCGGATAACGCGCTTCCTACCACCATTGATGGCTGATCACGATAAGATCAGGCTCCTGGTTGGCGGGGGGATAAGACTCTCGCATCCCGCGCGCCGTGAGGGCGAAGAGCCAGATAATAATCAGTGTCGGTCCGACAGTCCAAATAATCTCCAGTTTCCGGTTTCCGAAAAACGACGGCGGCTCGGCCGAACAGGGCCGCTGCCGGAAACGAATCAAACCGCCTCCAACCATGCCAGCGACCATCGCCAGGATGACCCCGCAAATTGCCAGCACCACCAGGAACAGGCCGGAAATCGCGGCAGCTTGCGAAGAGGCAGGATCGAAAATGGGGCTGAAGCTGGCTTGCATTTCTTTTCAGGAATGTCCGTCAGCATCATTTAACGCATCATCCGGATGCGCTGGTTATGCAATTTCATGGCCTGTTTTATACCGTCCGCGCGAAACTATATGCGCATTAACGGCACGGAGGCAATGGGGTGTTTACCCCATAGCCTGGCTGCGTCCCAGCGTGACGCTGGCCCGCAAGTGGGAGGATCGAATCCGCCAATAAGACTGGTGAGCGGATCAAATTGATTGGAATGCGACAATCCCCTTTCCTACCTGATGCGCGACGCCTGCGATCATCAATGCAATTGTCCGCCGGGCGCATTGGTGCTGGGAGCGCCGCCGACGATAATCACGCCTCCGGGCGAAGCGCCAACCAGTGGCGCGCCTCCCTGTGCAACGCCAGCGGGTGGCGCGCCCCCTGATACGATCACGCCGCTCGGACTGGCTGTCAACGAATTGGAGGGATTGCGAATTCCGCCAAGAGCGTTGGAACCAACCTGGCCTCCTGGCGGCTTTACACTAAGCGCCCCTCCGGGCGGAAAGCCGGCAAGAAGACCTGGAGCAATGCCGCCAGTGACGATTGCATTAGGCATCTGGCCACCAGGGGCAATCTGCCCATTCAACGCTCCCCCAATCGGGCCTGGGTAGAACGTTCCACCCACAGGCCCCATGCCCAAAAACCCACCCAATGCCGTCGGGCTGGAGCCGCTGAAATAACCGGGAGGCTGCGTCGTATTTAGCAGTATCTGAGCAAAGGTCCCGCCGGTAGGCGCATACGGTTGCGGCGTGGACGCGGCCACTGTGGACACGACCACCGCAGGGGCGACGGCTGTTTGGCTGGCGGGTTGACTGGGAGTGGCGGCCTGGGGAGCGGCCATTGCCCTATTAGCCAGCAACCTAAACACCCCAGCCGCCGCGAAGATCTGTTTGAAAAGTAATGTTTTCATGATTGTAAGATAGTCCCCTTCCGCCCTCTCCGCGAATCGCCACGCATAGGGTAAAACCGTGCCTTGTTCCCCACATGATCGGATTATCTTCTCCTGTTACGGACACCCTGAGCAAGCCACGCGGAGCGATGATACTCGCCTGCAACACTGTCAACGCCCACTGGAAGTCCTTTCTCCTAAAGAATGGCTCGGTCAATTTCTCGTCCAATCCGCCAAGCGAATGATTAATTCGAAACGTGGGTTCGATTCCCTTCGCCCGCTTCTTTCATAATCAACAACTTGCGAGCGGGTGCAGTAAATTAAAACCTGGAAATTAAAGGACAGTGTTGGATTTCTTCGGCTCGCACTTTCTGCAAGTCAAATCAATGACTGTTTAAGACTGAAGAACTGTTCCGAGGTCACGCCGCTTTTTCATAGTCATTTGATGTTTTGATCTGTGGGCGAATCGGTGGCGGCGACACCACTTTGAACCAATCCTCCAGCAAATCGCGTGTCAGTTAATGTCCGCAAAAAAGCTACCGGCGTGCGCTTGTCTGCCGCGCTCAACGGCACGCCACCGTCGGGATGCTTAGCGAGATAATTCTGACGTGGTCCACGTTTTCAACCGGAAAGTTATCTTGGGCGCAAGCAGTATGGGCCAAGATCGCAACTAGTACGGTCAGGTCACTGCGGACGCGGATTAATCCTGTCATCGTTGAAGTTTGTTAAATTTGAAGAATTTCGTGCCTTAAGCAAGAAAGATAATTGGCTTTCGCTTTTGCCTGTTGGCGCTGCCTTAGACTTTTACCATCGCTTTGATGACACCTGTTTCTGGCTGAATCCAGGTTGAGAAAGACTGGATCATCATGTCGAAATCTGCATGATGAGTGATCCACGGCCCTGTGTCGAGCTGGCCATCTTCGATAAGCTTGATTATTCTCGTGAAATCGCCCGGAAGCGCGTTGCGACTGGCCAACATACTCAACTCACGACGGTGCATCACCGGCGCGTGCGGGAACGAAACCTCGTCTTGCGTTATCCCCACATAAACCAGCCGGCCGGCGAAGGCGGAGTAGTTCAGCGCCTGGCTCATGCTGCGGTGACTGCCGGTGGCGTCGATCACGACATCTGCCAGTTGGCCATTCGTCAACTCCCTGAGCCGCTTCAATACATCGCCTTCATCGCGGGCGACGATTGTGTCGGGGATCCGCATGCGCAGACGAACAGAATCGAGTCGCGCCTCGTTCACATCCATGACGATGGTCTTGGCGCCACTGAGCCGCGAAAATTCAATTGCCGAAAGGCCGATTGGACCGGCGCCGATGACCAGCACATGCTCATTCTGCCTGGGCTGGCCGCGATTCACGGCGTGGCAACCGATCGCCAGTGGTTCAACGAGAGCCAATTGTTCGAAATTTAATTTGGCGGACGAATGCAGCTTCCGGGCGGGTATGAGAAACCGTGGACGCAAGCCGCCATCGCAATGGACCCCTAGTGTCTGGTTGCTTTCACAGCAATTGGTATGCTCGCAACGGCAGGAATAGCAACGCTGGCAATTCAAGTAAGGTTCGACCGAGCAACGCTGACCGGCCCGCACATTCGTTACCCCTTCACCGACGGCGATGACCTCAACGCCAAGCTCGTGTCCAGGAATTCGCGGATAGCTGAAAAAGGGCATCTTGCCCAGAAAGCCGCCGATATCGGTTCCGCAAATGCCGACGCGATGCACGCGCACCAGGGCTTCGCCCGGGCCGGGTGCTGACGGCTCAGAAGTCTCGATCACGCGGAAGCTATGCGGTTTTTCCAATTGAATGGCTCTCATGGCGTTTTGCGCGTCAATTATTTTCCGGCAGTCCTTCCAAATGGCCGAGGTTCTTGACCGGCAGAAATATTTCCAGCACCTCAGTCAATAATTGCTCATCCAGCGGCTCCGCCACCCATTTTGCCCATTTGCGGATGTTCTCCGGGTTCGCGCTCCCCGAGATGGTCGTCGCAATGTCAGGATTGGCAACCGAAAACTGTAGTGCCAGCCGGGCGATATCACTGCCTCGTTTCGCGCAAAGTTCCGCGGCCTTGCGCGCTGCGGCCTTGACGGCCTCCGGCTCCTTAAGCCACTTGGGCAACGGAGCGTTTGTGAGCAACCGGGCGCTGAATGGACCGGCGTTCAGGATACCGATGCCCTTGGCTTTGAGATAAGGAATGGTTTCATCAGAAAACCGCGTGTTCTGAAGGGTGTACTGATTGTAACTCAACACGCAATCAATCTCTGTCTGATCGCAGATGAACCGGAAAATCCTCTGCGGATAGCCGCTGAAACCAATGAAACGCGCCTTGCCTTGCCGCTGAATCTTCCTCAGAGCTGGAATCGTTTCATCGACGATTTGTTGCATCGGCATGAACTCGATATCATGGCACAGAACAATATCGAGGTGGTCGGTGCCCAGACGATGAAGGCTGACATCCACGCTCTCGGCCACGCGCCGGGCACTGAAATCAAAGTGCCCGAGGTCATAGCGGCCCAGCTTGGTGCATAGCGTGTAAGCGTCACGGGGCACGTCGCGCAGCGCCAAGCCGAGCAAAACCTCGCTCATTCCACGTCCGTAGAAGGGCGACGTGTCGATGAAATTCAACCCGCAGTCCAGCGCGACGCGCACACTCTCCAATGCCTCGTCCAGGTTGACCCGCCGAAATTCTTGACCGATGGAGGATGCGCCGAAGCCCAGGACGGGCACTTGCAGACCGGTTTTTCCAAGCGGACGTGTTTGCATAATTCTGGTTAGGAGAGTTGATAAAAGTTCACGGCATTGCCGCCAAAAAAACCGGCTTCGATTCCAGCGCCCAAGGGCGTGACATACTCGCGCATCAACTCAAACACTTGCCGATAAGTGCCTGCCAATAAGGCCACCGGCCTGTCTGATCCAAACATGACGCGATCCGGCCCAAAAGCCTCAAATACCACGTCGAGATACGGCCTAAACTGCGAGGGATGCCAGCGCCCCCAGTCAGCTTCGGTGATCAGCCCGGAAACTTTGCAACAGACATTCGGCAGGGTTGCGAGCATTTGGAGATGCCCGCGCCAGGGATCCAGCACTCCTTCTTTGATCGGCGGTTTCGCTATATGATCCAGCACAAATGGTTGTTCTGGAAAGGCAGACGCCAGACTGATCGCGGCAGGCAATTGTCTTGGGAAAATCAGCAGATCATATTTCAAATCGAATTGTCGCAGTTGAGAAATGCCTCTTTGAAAATGAAGGTCAAGCATGTAGTTATCGTCCGCCTCATCTTGCAAGACATGACGCACGCCAACGAATTTGTCATGCGCCGCGAACCGGCCCAATTGCAGGGCCACATCCGGCGCGCGCAAATCCACCCACCCGACGACGCCCTTGATGAACGGGAAGCTATCGGCCAATTCCAACAACCACTGGGATTCCGGCAAAGTCTGTCGCGCTTGCACCGCCACGCAACCGTCCATTTGGCATGAGTTCAACTCTACCGCCGCCGCCGCCGGCAAATAACTGCGGCGAATTGGCCATTCCGGCCTGATCCATGGGTATTCTCCCTGGTTGTAGTTCCAGAAGTGTTGATGACTATCGATGCGCATGAGATTTGGTTCGTGCATCCGTTCGCCGACTTCTTAATGGCCCGGCTCGAGAACGCGACAGCCCATGGTCAGGAGAACATTCGCCCATAAAGCCTGATCGCCTGTCTGAATGGTGAGGACATGGTCGGGTGAATTAACCGCTTCATAAAATGCAAATTTCTGGATCGGTTCAAGGGGTGTTTTCAAACCCGCTTGCGTCAGGATGCTGCGAAATTCCTTCCACGCCGCCGGCTCGCCTTGTTGGGCGTAAGGATCGTCCGGGGGAATCCCCATGGTGTTCACCCGGTCGATCGGCACAGCGCTGACCACGGCCTCCAACACCTGAGCCACGGTTACTATGCCCGGCGACAAATTGAGACAGACCAACTCCGCCGCGGATCCCTTCTTTGTGGAAGCCGGGTAATTGCCGTCGGCGATAAGAATACGCGCATGATGCCCGGCCCGGGCCAGCACTTCGTTAATTTTCGGATGGATGAGTTGGTGTTTGAGCATGGTGATCAAGAGGGAGAAGTCCAGCGGCGAATACTTTCAAGACTTTGTTGCGCTGAGGCGATGCCATTAGGTAATGGAAGAACCTCGGCTGACAGATAGCCGGTGTAACCGATCGCGCGCAACGCAGCGATGATTGGCGCAACTTCCGTGTGACCGAATCCCATCGCTTGCCGGTTGCTATCCGCCCAATGAACATGGCCAATCAGCGGACCGACCTCGAGCAGGGTATCGGCGATTGAGCGTTCCTCCAGGTTCATGTGAAACAGATCGCACAGTAACCGGATGTTTTTGGAGCGCAAATTGCGGAGAAAAACCGCCGCCTCGCCGTGGCGCGTAAAAACATCGGTCTCATAACGGTTAAGCGGTTCGTAGAGCAAAAACTGGTTAAATTGCGCGGATTGGCCACTGAGTTCCTCCAGCGCTTCGCCGAGCCACTCCAAGACCTGGAGACGATTCAGTCCCGTTTCACCATGTCCCTGCATGGAACCAATGATGGCCGGAGCGCCGAGTTCTCCGGCGGCTGCGACGAGGCCGCTCGCAAATTCCCGCGCCCGGTGGCGAATCGTCGGGTCGGGATCAGTCAAACGCAGCTTGTGTTTGACCCAGCCCGCGCCGGTGCCCACAGCCGCCACTAGCAGACGATGCCGGGCGAGCAGGTTTCTCACTTCCGGGACATGTAATGACTCTGCGGACGTTGGGAAAATCTCCACCGCATCGAACCCCAATTGGCTCGCTTGACCGCATCCTCCCGCCAGATCATCCCAAAAAACAAAAGGTCCGCCTTTCGCCTCCGCCACGAGCGAGATGGTCACGGCTGATTTCATCCGATGAAGAGCGGTCGCATGTGCCGCTCATAAATATTTTCCGTCACGTTCCGGGCCACGACGGATTCGTTCACTTTCACTAGATTCAAATAACGAGTCCCCGCCTTTGCCGCCAGCTTGAAAGCCACGTGCAGAAGTTGTCGGAAGTGGGGGTTGAATTCTGGATGGCCGGGAATATGCCTTAACGCGTTAATGTAGCGCGCAGCACTCCAATGCAGCACCTCGCGCGCGGGCGGCAGTTTCGAGCGATCGATGGCGATGACACTGGCATAAGGACCGCACAACTCCTCGACGTGGTCCAGGGCCTGCGCATAGATCTCCTTCGCGAGCGCGAGACCTTCACCACCGGCTTCCGCCAGCCCGGTCAATTCTTCAAGCCAGGTTGTTCCCGCAGTCTTAAGATGCAGGCCCGCCCCGTTGCGGCGAAGGCTGCGGCGGATGATGGGATAAAGCGAAAACTTGTCACTCCCGCTATGCACACTGAGCTTCAAAGTTGACGGCAGCGGGTAGCGGCTCACCGCATGCGCGATCACGGCACAATCATCGTCGAACTCCTTCTCGAATTGCGCCAGGTCACCTTGGTAATCCACGCCTTTGTTGAAGCGGCCGGTGAACTTCGGCGCAATGGTTTGCGCGCGCACTCCTTCATCGGCCAGCGCCGCGAGGATAATTAACAGCTCGGGTGGAGTTTGAGGCGCATCCGTTTCGTCCATGGAAACCTCGGCGATGAAGTTCTCCTCTCCGCCTTTCCGCTTGGCAATATGGCGGTAAATCCTTCCTGCCTCTTGTGCTGCGAGCAGATATTTGGCCGCGATCCGCGTCGCTTCGCCTTGGCTGGTATGGAAAGGCACAGCGATGCCGTCAATCGAGACCGCCCCGCCTAATTCCGGATG
>Ga0302324_100027797_pt1 | contig 10768 bp, 11 predicted proteins | sample Palsa_T0_1_FD_201949 | JGI IMG/M metagenome (GOLD analysis project Ga0302324, IMG submission 201949) | Peat permafrost microbial communities from Stordalen Mire near Abisko, Sweden - Palsa_T0_1 | ecosystem: Environmental > Terrestrial > Soil > Palsa > Peat permafrost | place: Sweden: Abisko...
TTGAACCGCAGTAATTCAGTTCTCATCGCCGCTCCATTTTCGCTTTCGGATCTATGCAACAAACAGCCCATGCCAGTCAGCTATCAGTGGACCACGATCGCTCTTCCCGGCCCGGCACGCCGGGAACCTAGGATGGCATTTTGTTTCAGCCCGGCGGTGCCGCATGGCATTTTCTGGCAGGGTTTTGCCCGGCCTGCAGCAAAACAATCCCGACTCCTACGGATTCTTTCCAGGCGCTCTGATTGACGGACCGGGCACGCCGGTTTCTTACTTGGTGGGCTTCGGGAATCTCTATCCTTTCGATCGATGGCGGGCGGTCTGGATCCTGAAAAACAAGGCGGCCAATTCGCCCCCCCGACGGACCCGGAGCATCCGACGCTGACACATGATACCGGCGTGCTACCCGGCCACCGAGCTCTTCGGTCCACTCGATCTGTCGACTGGATCCGGCCAGTTCGGCTCCATTGGGCAAAAGAATCATGCCTGATTTCGCATTCCGATGTAATCTGTACTCGCCTTTTTGTGAAGAGGGAGATACAAGCCTTGGTTCGCATATGGTCCCGGCGTGCTTTCGTCGCGTCAGCAGGGGCATTGGCCGGAACGACATTGCTCGCTTGCCGTGATCCTGCGTCATTGCCATCCGCAGAGAACCCCCAGCCGTCCAATGCGACCAGGTTGCAGGCCAAGTCGCGCACGCTTGAGATCAATGGCAAGGCCGCGACCCTTATGGGGCTGGAGCAGGCGAACGGGAAATCTGGGTTGAGCTTCGTAGCCGGTCAGCCCTTCAACGTTCTGCTCGAAAACCGGCTCTCCGTCCCAACCGCAATTCACTGGCACGGCTTGCATCCGCCCAATAATCAGGACGGGGTGCCCGGCCTGACGCAGCCGGTCATCGCGCCAAGCTCCAGCGCCCTCTATAACTTTCCGGTGCAGCCGGCGGGCACTCACTGGATGCACTCCCACGAAGGCCTGCAAGAGGCGTTCCTGCTGTCGGCGCCGCTCATTGTCCATGATCCATCCGACAAAGCGGACGAGCAGGAGATCATCGTTTTTCTGGGCGACTTCAGCTTTACTCCGCCTATGGAGATCTACGCCAGACTCCGCAAGCCTGCAGGCAAAGCAATGGCAATGAGCGGAAACATGGCCGCCAAAGGCATGGCGATGGGCAAGCCCGACACCAGCGACGTCGACTATGACGCCTACCTCATCAACGATCGCACCTTGGCCGATCCCCAAGTAGTTCCGGTTGAGAAAAATGGACGGGTACGTCTGCGGATCATCAACGGCAGTTCGGGCACGAATTTCTTTGTCGATCTTGGCCATCTGAAGGGCGAACTGATTGCGACCGACGGTATGCCCGTCAATCCGGTGAGCGGGTCGCGTTTTCCTCTGGCCATTGCGCAGCGTATGGATGTGAGAGTGCAGCTCCCGGATGACGGCGCGTTTCCCATCCTTGCATTACGCGAGAACGCAACCGAGCGAGCTGGAATCATTCTGGCTACACCCGGCGCTGCGATTAAGAAAATTTCAGTCCAGAATGGGTCCCCGGCAGGCATCTTGACCCTCGATTTGGAGAAGCAGTTGAGCGCTGTCTCTCCCCTCGCTCCCAGGCCTATCGATCAAAGTTTCGATCTGCGCCTCGAGGGCGACATGGCCCGATACGAATGGCCCATCAATGGCATTGTCTTTGACACGGCAAACCCCGGCACACAAAAGGCCCAGGTGCATGTAAAACGGGGCCAGCGAGTGGCGCTGAAGTTTATCAATGAGACTGGCATGTCTCACCCCATGCACCTGCACGGACACTCGTTTCAAGTAACGGAGATCAACGGCAAGGCGCTCAATGGCGCTCTTCGCGATACCGTCCTGGTGCCTCCAAAGACCAGCGTCACCGTCGCCTTCGACGCCAACAATCCCGGTATCTGGTATGTGCATTGCCACATCCTTTGGCATCTTGCCGCCGGCATGGCGACCTTGGTCGAGTACGAGGCGTAATTCGACCATGGTGACAGCCTGAGGAGCGAGTTGTGCCCCGCAATCGAAGCATGCTGCGCTTCACGATCGCCGCGATAACCTGGTTGAGCGTCTTGCTGGCCGGTTCTTGCTCTGCGCATGGACAGCAGACGACGCCCACCAAGCAGCCTCCGCCGCAGCCTACGCTCGGATGTCTCGAGCCCGCCAATCCTCACCGGCGACAACAGCAGTGCAACGACATAGTGTTCGGCCTGGACGAGACGCTGGCGGGAGCCTGGGATCCTGTCCGGCAGGCGGCACAGCGGATTGGTCTCACGCTGACGGGCTCCTATGTGGGCGCGCTCCAGACAAATGTGGCCGGCGGACATCACCAGGTATGGTCTTACGCCGGCCAGTTGTCGATCGCCGCCAGCGCCGATCTTAACGAGCTGATCAAGGCGCCTGGGCTCTCCGCCTATGTTGGCTTTTCGTGGGGGACGGGCAGCAATCTGGGCGGTTCCCTCGATAGCGTGATCCTGACGTCGGGCCTCTACGCACCCTCCTTCTATCTGGGAGAGATGTACCTGCAACAGAAGCTCCTGCGGCGCAAGATGACCGTTCTGGCGGGCCGGCTAGCGGCCGCAAATGCATTTGCTACGCTTCCCGTTTTTGCAAACTACGTAAACTACGGAATCGATCCCAACCCATTCTCGCTGGGTGCGAATGACATCACCTTCTTCGGTCCGCCGACGGGAACCGAATGGGGGGCCCAGACCTCCTATGCAGTTACCCCCTCGATTCAGATTGCGGCGGGGGCCTTCAACACCAACGTCAACTCCGCAAACGGCGAAAACCACGGCACCGACTTTGCTTTTCAGGAAGGAAACAAAGGGGTCCTCGCGATCGGGGAGATTGATTATTTGCGCAACCAAAGGGCCAATTCTACAGGCAAGCCAGGCCAGCTCACGGTCGGCTATCTGCATAGCAATAACTCTTTTCCCACCCTGGCCAGCCCGACGGAACATAGCAATGGTTATAGCGGCGCATACGTTATGGGCCAGCAGATGGTGTTTCGTCCCGGCGGCCCAGCTACCTCACGTGGCGCTACGGTCTGGGGATCCTGGGCGCTCAACTCCAAGGACTTGATCAGCCCAATTCCGTTGTTCTGGGGAGCGGGCTTGAGCTATGAGGGCCTCATCGCTGCGCGGAAGAACGATGTTCTCTCGGTCGGCCTGATTCGAGCCGAGGCGAGCAAGTACGCTCCGCCGATCAACACCGAGCAGCTGCTCGAGTTGAACTATCAATGGAGCCATTCGCGCTTCCTGACGATCACTCCGCATGCCCAGTATTTGTGGGAGCAAAAGAGGGGCGATGGCCGCAATGCGACGGTTCTTGGAATTCAGCTGTCCCTCACGCTTTGAGCCATGGGGGGCTGGGGAAGGCATTGGCCAGTTCAGCTTGCTGCGGGGAGTGGAGTATCGTCCGCGACAAAGACCTTGAGCGGCGAGCCGGTTTTTATATCGATGTCGTGCCCATGCTTGATCAGGCCGATGGGGCCAAACAACACGGTGAGAACGACGGTTGAGGTGGTCGCATTTGCGCCCTCTTTCCCCTTCGATCCGCGAAGGTGAACCTTCGTGGGGCCGACGCGGAGATAGTCGATTCGGACGCTCAACTCTCCGGGTTTGCCCATCATTCCAGCCTTGTGCGCAGCGGTCACTTCTCCCACCGCCTTGCTGCCCGACTTTGCGACTACCACATCGCCCACTTTGAGGTCACCGTCCAGAACAAAGTTGACGGGATCGCCTTCGGTGGCGGTTTTGGAACTGAGGTCCTGGTCGAACTTCAAGGGGACGTCGTCACCGTCGTGGAGGATATAGGTGGCACTCGCCGCCGGCGCGCTTGGGGCCGGAGCAACAGCCGTGGTTGCTGCGGGAGGAGTTGCAGGCGCAGCTACGTTGCTTGGCGGAGTGGTGGGGGCTTGGGTTAAGGCCACCCCCGATCCGAGAAAACACAGACAGAAAAGGCGAACATTTTTCATCAAGCTTGGACCTCAGAACATGGATTCAGGTCGGGGAGCGGCGTTCGAGAGAATAGCACGCCGGAGGCTGACGGAAAAGACTGATCAGGTTCTTGAGATGGTTCTTGAGGTTGGGGTTAGCAGATGATATGTCCGGGGCAGTGAGCAAATGATCTGTCCGCTTTGCGGGCAGCGGGTGCGGGCGACGATAGGAAGTTTGGTTGCTTACAGAGAGGGCCGCGCCGGAGTGGTTGATGAGGCCGGGAGATTTGATACTCCCACATCTGCCCCTCAAGCTATGAATACTGGACGGGAAGCCCAGGCCTAAAGGTCTCTCTCCGTCTCAATCCGGTTCCCGGGGGCCACAGCCCCGGCTTCCACTTATGCGCGAGCCTCTTCGTTGTGCCTTGACTTATTTTTCCTCTGACCTATTTTTTCTCTTGACATGTACTAACGTACTAGTACATTATTTTACTCAATGAATAGGACGGCTCAATTCGAGTTCATTTTGGACCTGCGGAGTGGGGTTCCGGTTTACCGGCAGTTGATCGACCAGGTGCAGGCGGGGATTGCCGCCGGCGTGCTCAAGTCCGGCGACCAGTTGCCGACCGTGCGCCAGGCGGCGGTGGATCTTGAGGTCAATCCAAACACGGTGATGCGGGCGTACCGCGAGATGGAAATTCGCGCGGTGCTGACGACCCAGCAAGGCACCGGCACATTCATCGCCGACAAACAGATCGAGCGCAGTGAAGTGGAGCGGGAACGGCAGTTGCAGCAACTGGTCAGCGAGTTTGCGGCGCGTGTAGGTTCGAGCGGATTCACACTGAAGGAAGTCATCGAAGAGTTAGAGGAGCGGGCGGCCGACACGGCCCGCAAACGGAGGTAGGGAGATGGATGAGCGCAGGTTGAATGCAAGTACTCCTGGAATCGCAGCGTTGGTGGTGTGCGTGGTGCTTGGGGCCTTGGTAAACGCCTACCTCCAGCAGAAAGTTTTGGCCTCGGCGCTGATCTTGGCGGGGATTTATCTGCTGGTCGCGCTAAAGGTGGTGCGGCAATGGGAGAAGGTGGCGGTGCTGCGCTTCGGGCGCTACCGCGGGCTTCGCGGTCCGGGTCTGTTTGCCATCATTCCGGTGGTCGATACGCTCAGCCGGTATGTCGACCAGCGAGTGCGGGTGGCCACGGTGACGGCTGAGTCGACGCTCACCCGCGACACGGTTCCGGTCAATGTCGACGCGAACGTCTTCTGGCTGGTGTGGAACGCCGAGAAATCGATCCTCGAGGTCGAGGACTTTGTGCAGGCCATCACCATGAGCGCGCAGACCGCGCTGCGGGAGTCGATCGGCAGGCACCAACTGGCGGAGATGATTACCGAGCGCGACACGCTGGGGCGGGAGTTGCAGCGGATCCTCGATGAAAAGACGACTCCGTGGGGCATTACTGTACAGTCGGTCGAGATACGCGATGTGCGGATTCCGCAGGCGCTGGAAAATGCGATGTCGCAACAAGCGCAGGCGGAGCGGGAACGGCAGGCAAGAATCATCCTGGGCGATGCAGAGACCCAGGTAAGTGAGAAGTTTGCAGCGGCCGCGCTGATCTACCGGGATAATCCGGTGGCGCTGCATCTGCGCGCGATGAACATGCTGTATGAAGCGATGAAGGAAAAGGGTTCGATGGTGATCGTGCCTTCGTCGGCGGTCGAAACCATGGGACTGGGCGGCATGCTGGCCACTACGTCCCTTAACAAGCAAGGATGAGGAGGGAGTTATGAGAATACGGTTACAGGCAATATTGTTGACGGCGCTGGCTGCCGTTGTTCTAACCGGATTGGCTTCGCGGGCCTCTGCACAGTCATCCGATCTAGGATCAGCTCAAAAGCTGGCAGGCACCTGGGAAGGCAAACTAGGGGGCGTCCGGTCGGTGGTGGTGAGGATCGGCGAAAACGGCAGCGGCCAGAGCGGGGCTCAGGGCCAGGTACAGGGCGACGTGGATTTCTACGTTTTGAAGAAGACCGGGGACGGGCCTCCCGTCCAAGCGGGCAAAATGACAGCCACGATGGTTAACCCTCGCCCCAGGGGGAGCGCGTTAGACTTTGAGATTGTTCGCCAAAACGACGGAACAGTCCTGAACTTCAGCCTGGTGTCGACCGGAGATGATACCGCTCGGCTGATCCGAACAGGCGGCGGCGAGGAAAATCTCGAAGTCGACATGACGCGCGTGGAGTAACCCGGATGCAAAACTGCAAAGGCGACTGAATGCGCCGCTCTCCACGAGACTCTGAAGCGCGGGAATGCTTCCCTCATCCAATGACGAGAAGCACAGGAGAAGTCAGAGATGAACTCACAAAACGATCTCGGTGGCGCATTCACGTTTCCCCGAAGCTCAATCACGGTCAGGCGGGTGGGTTATGGGGCCATGCAACTCACGGGCCCGCATGTTTTCGGTCCCCCGAAAGATGTCGATGCCGCGGTGGCGGTGCTTCGCGAAGCGGTCGAGAGCGGCGTGAATCACATCGACACCAGCGATTTCTATGGGCCGCACGTTACCAACCAGATCATCCAGCGGGCGCTCCACCCTTATAAGAAGGATTTGACGATCGTTACCAAGGTGGGCGCTCGCCGCGGAAGCGATGGTTCGTGGATTATGGACACCTCTCCCGAGTACCTGAAACAGTCGGTAGAGGACAATCTGCGCAATCTCGGTCTCGATCGGTTGGCGGTGGTGAACCTGCGAGTGGGTGGAGTCGCCGCGCCGAGCGATGCTTCGATTGCCGAGCCTTTGACAGTGCTGGCGGAGTTGCAGCGGGAGGGCAAGATCGAGCACCTTGGCCTGAGCAACGTTTCGCCGAAGCAGTTCGATGAGGCGCGGCCGATTGCGAAGATTGTCTGTGTGCAGAATTACTACAACGTGGCGCATCGGGAAGACGATGGCTTTATCGATAACCTGAATGGTGAAGGTGTGGCCTACGTTCCTTACTTTCCTCTTGGCGGATTTTCGCCGCTGCATTCTTCGACGTTGGACGATGCGGCTCGAGCGCTGCACACCACGCCGATGGTCGTGGCTCTGGCGTGGCTGCTGCAACGCTCACCCAACATACTGCTGATTCCAGGCACATCCTCAGTGGCCCACCTGCGCGAGAACCTCTCGGCTGCGGCGCTTCAGCTGCCCGAGGATATTGTGCGCAATCTGAACGAGATGGCCGTGGCCGCGTAATCCCCGGGTGGGGTATGGAGGACTATGGAACTGGAGAAAGAGCAATGACGAGAGACGAAGCCTCGAGCCTGGCCAACGGTTGGGTTGAGGCCTGGAACAGTCACGATCTGGACTCGATCCTGACCCACTATGAGGATGCGATCGAGCTGACTTCACCGGTTGCCGCCCAGCTGTTGGGGACGGCTGACGGCAAGGTGATCGGGAAGGCAGACCTCAGAGCGTATTTTCAGCGCGGGCTCGCAGCCTACCCGGAACTCCACTTCCACCTTGAGGATGTGCTTTGGGGCGTCCACAGCGTGGTGCTCTACTACAGCAATCAAAAGGGGAGCCGGACGGCCGAGTTCATGGAGCTATCGGCGAATGGGAAAGTGGTTCGAGTGGTGGCGAACTACAGTGCTTAGCTTATCTAACTAGGCGCTCCGTCCGAAGAGGAATCAAATTAAATTAGATCTCGTAGAGTGCCGGGACGTCGCGGCCGCGATTTGGAGCTGAGCTTTGGTCATTGCCAGTTGACTTCTTTGGATCGACCAGGGAATGAGAATCCCAGCGGTCGCTATCACGACGCTCGACAGAATACTCGCGATTGTCGAGGATCTTTTGCCACCCATCCACTTCCTTCTTGTTTTCACGCTCTCGACGGAGGAGAGTTGAGAGGCTTTGAATGCCGCTGAGAATTCTTCCGTCGTCACGCTCGAATTTGGGTTCCATTGCGATGCCTCGATCATCACGCAGTATCCCGAATCCGAAAATAGCCCAAGATCGCAATCTGCTATCAGCCTACTATTTCCTTTTCGTTGCCCTTTTGGTTTATCTGTAGTCTATCTGTACCAAACTCAACAAGCATTGGAGGTAGTGCCAAACAAGACGCCTTTAAATCACTGCCGCTCAATCGGCCGATCGCCGTCGGCCTCCAGCTCTCTCAGCCACTTTGGCTTCTGGCCTTTTCCATTCCAAACCAGCGTGTGAAATATCCCACGAAGTAGCAATGCCTCAATGCCTAGAATCCCAAACCTGTCGTAGTTCTCTTCCCGGTCCGTCTCAGGAATTTAACAAACCAACAGGGATCCAAGACATGAATGACAGCGCCTGTCGGGAATGGGGCGCTTTTGTTCTGCACCGCGAAGTGGGGTGCAATTAAGGCTCCGTTCGTCCAATCGAGCAAGCGCGTGGGCAGGCCGCAAATATGCAGCCCCCCTGGCGCGCTATGCGCTTGGGGGCAATTCTTAGTCCGACTACCGAACCAAGGGAATGTATGCCCGAACGCGTCGCCGATAAGCAACAAACGTATCCTTGAAACGGTCGAATAGCAGTCGCTCTTCAGCGCGTACCCGCACCTCGGTGCCGACCAGAAACACTAGCACTCCGCCAGCAAACATCGGCCACCATGCTTGGCAAGCGCCAGTTGCCAGCAACATACCAGTCATCGATGCGTATATAGGGTGCCGAACCCAGCTGTACGGGCCGGTCTGGATTAGATCGTGATCATCGCTGAGGGCCGCTTCGTAGCGCCATTGTTTGCCCAGGTGCCGAGTTGCCGACCACGCCAGAGCAACGGATGGCGGACCCACAATCATAGAGATGATGAGCGAAATATTCGATTTCTCAAACCCGCGAGGTCGAGCGTAACTCCATACCAGTGCGAATCCAATCCCCTGCAAGGCGATGCCCCATAGGGAGGCGCGCGCCCTGACCACCTTCTTCTGGTTTCCCGCCTGCTTCCTCGCCTTGACGAAGGCCAATGACCATATGACCCAACACAGCACGAGTTCAACGAAGGCAGCCGTCAGCAGCAGCATGCGCCCAATTATATTTATCCATACACAGCCCTCAGGCCTCTCTGATTACTTTCCGAGGGTCTTGGTCATCCCTCATCGCCACCAAATGCGGATGCCGCAGATGATTCCCTGACCACTCCAAGAACTCAAACTGGGCCACGAGTGCGGGATCGAGCCGCCGGCAGTCCTTGATCTTCGCCGCCGTCAGCCCAGCACCCCAGCGCTCAGCCCTCTGCTCCGCAAGGTTCGAAAACGGGCACCTGTCGGTCTCGTATGGCTTCAGGAGCTGAACGGCTTTACCCGTGTCTCCGGCGTGATGTCGGAGTTGGTGTGGGCAGGCGCGTAGTGCTTCAGGGTGAGAGTCTCGCCATTGAAGTGTATTTTGCGGAGGAGGAGATCCTTCTTACCGGCGACACGTTTTGGAACCGCGATTACCCCTTCATCGATTACGGGACTGGAGGCAGCCTCGCCGGGTAGATACAAGCAGCCGAAGCGAACATCGCAAGAGTCACGGATCAAACGATCGTCGTTCCCGGGCACTGAGCGGTGGGTGGTAGGGCCGACCTGGTTCTATTCCGAGACGTCATAGTTGATATACGCGACAAAGTTGCCGCCCACAAGAAAGAGGGCAAGCGGCTGCCGGCAGTTATCTCTAAGAAGGCCGGCGCACGCTAGGACGGCAATCGAAAGCCCGGTCTAGCGCGATTTCGGCATCTGTCCCGCCGAGCCTCAGCTTGCGCTGAGAAAACCTTCGGTTCGTTCTGCTATTCGGCTCGTTCCGCTGATTTGCACTTTCCATTTCTGTGCTGAAGTGCACAGAATCGCTTTCCTGTTTGTGGGAGTATTTCAGGTAAGCTCCGGCGAATCCGGCGCCCGCTATCGTGTCCGCGGCACACTAGAGATCAATCTCAGCATTTCGGTTTGGATCGCGCCACAAAGATTCGACCTTCAACCCGGTGGCGGTTCCTGTCTTCACTGCCTCCTAGTCTGGGACGGTTGGAGGCGACCAGGATGGGAACAGTGCGGCTCCCGCTCTTGATTCTGCATATCCTCGCCGGAAGCATCAGCCTGCTCACCGGCGCGGTCGCCATGGTCGTGCGCAAAGGCGGCAACGTTCACCGCGCATCCGGCAACGTCTTCACCGTTGCCATGTTGACCTTGGCCACCAGCGCCTTCTTCCTAGCCATCCTGAAGTCCCAGCAGGGCAACATCGTCGGCAGCGTTGGCACCTTCTACCTGATCGGCACGGCCTGGCTTGCCGGACGCCGTGGAGAACGCACACATCTCATTGACTGGAGCGCGCTTTTCATCGGCATCATCGGCGCGGTTGCGGCCATGGCCTTGGGCGTGTACACCCTCCGCAACCCCGGCGGCGTCGACAAAACAACTGCCCCAGCCGGTATGAGCTTCTTCTTCGGCGCAATCCTGCTGCTCGCCACCGCAGGGGACATTAGAATGCTCGCACGTGGCGGAATTTCAGGGCGGCAACGCATCACGCGGCACCTGTGGCGCATGTGCTACGGACTCTTCATTGCGACAGGCTCTTTCTTCCTGGGTCAGCAGCAAGTTTTCCCGGCGTTTCTACGCGGCTCCATATTCCTGACCGTACCAGCACTTCTGCCGCTACCCCTATTGATCTACTGGTTCCTCCGCGTGCGGTTCAGCAAGGCTTACCAGAACCAGTTCTCGCCCAACCCCGCACCAGCGACCCCTTGAAAACGTGACTCATCGCAGGAAAGGATATTCTCCGCTGGATGACGGCGGAATGGGTGTAGGCCTTGCCTCTGACCTCGCTCATGCGTCGCGGTCT
>Ga0302324_100027798_pt1 | contig 10767 bp, 7 predicted proteins | sample Palsa_T0_1_FD_201949 | JGI IMG/M metagenome (GOLD analysis project Ga0302324, IMG submission 201949) | Peat permafrost microbial communities from Stordalen Mire near Abisko, Sweden - Palsa_T0_1 | ecosystem: Environmental > Terrestrial > Soil > Palsa > Peat permafrost | place: Sweden: Abisko...
ACGCCCGGGACGCCCCACTCGGTAACACGCAAAGTCTGGGCTCCCCGCTACGCTCCAGAATGTGTTCGAACCGCGTCCCACGATCGGCATTTGCGCCGGCCTTACCAACGCCAGCTGGGGCGTCTGGAGCCAGCCCGCGGTGCTGCTGCCGCTCAACTACCTGTCGGCGATCCAGCGCGCCGGCGGGTTCGGGTTGATGATCCCGCCCGACCCGGAGCTCGTCGAGGATCCCGACCAGGGGCTCGAGCGAATCGACGCGCTGATCCTCGCCGGCGGAGTCGACGTCGACCCCGCCGCCTATGGCGCCGAGCGCCACGCCGAGACCGAGAGGGACACCGTGCCCGAGCGCGACCACGCCGAGATCGCGCTCGTTCGCCGGGCCGTCGAGCTCGACCTTCCCATGCTCGGAATCTGCCGCGGGATGCAGGTGATGAACGTGGCCCTGGGCGGCACCCTGCTCCAGCATGTGCCGGACAAGGTCGGGCATTCCGAGCACCGGCGCAACCCCGGCAGCTTCGACGACTCCGACCACGACGTCCGGCTGACGCCGGGGTCGCTGGCCGCGCGTGCCGCCGGCGAGGAGATCCACGGGACCAAGTCGCACCACCACCAGGCCATCGCCGAGCTCGGCGAGGGTCTCGAGGTCACCGGTTGGTCGGCGATCGACGAGCTGCCCGAGGCGATTGAGGCGCCAGAACGGCGCTTCGTGCTCGGCGTCCAGTGGCACCCGGAGGTCGACGAGACGAGCCGCCTGATCGCGGCGCTGGTCGACGAGGCGCGCGCCTACCGCAGCTCCCGCGTCCGCTAGCGGCCTCCGGGACGTCCGTCCCCGCCAGACCGAACCCTACGATCCCCGGGATGTTCGCCGCTAGGCGAACTCCCACGGAACGAGGCTCTGCCGAGTTCCGCCGCCGCCAGACCGAACCCTACGATCCCCGGGATGTTCGCCGCTAGGCGAACTCCCACGGAACGAGGCTCTGCCGAGTTCCGCGTGATCCGTGGCGCCCACGGCCCCGTAAACCTCGCATGGCCACGGTCACACATGGTCGGCTGTCCCCGCTGGACGCCGCGTTCCTGGCGCTCGAGTCCGAGGACGCGCCGATGCACCTCGGCTGGGCGGCGTTGTTCGACCCGCCGGCGGAGGGCCCGCGACCGAGCTTCGAGGCGGTCCGCGACCACATCGAGGGGCGCCTCGGCCGCGCGCCGCGCTACCGCCAGAAGCTGGCCGAGGTCCCCCTCGGTCTCGACGACCCCGTCTGGGTCGATGACCCGCACTTCGACATCGCCCTGCACGTACGCCGGGCGCGGGAAGGCGATTTCGGGCGCCTGATCGACGAGGTCATGTCGGTCCCGCTCGATCACGATCGCGCGCTGTGGGAGCTGTGGATCGCCGAGCAGCTGGACGATGGCCAGATCGGCGTGGTCGGGAAGGCTCATCATTGCCTCGTCGACGGCCTGGCTGCGGTCGAGTTGATGGCCCTGCTGCTGGACATCGGCCGCGAGCCCGAGACCGATCCGCCGCAAAACTGGTCGCCCGCCCCGCGGCCGAACGCGCTCGAGCTCGTCGGTGGGGCGGTGAGCCATCATCTTGAGCAAGCGCTCGGGCTCGCGCGAGCGCCGCTCGGCTGGGCACGCGACCCGGGCCGGATGCTCGAGCTTCCGGGCCGCGCTCGCCAGGCCGTGCAGGCCACGGCTCATACGATCATGCCCCCGGCCCCGCGGAGCGCAATGAACGGGCCGATGGCCGCGGCACGCCACCTTGCCTGCCACGCGCGGCCGCTCGAGGATCTCAAGCAGATCAAGCAGCGCTTCGGGACGACGATCAACGACGTGCTGCTGAGCGCGAGCGCCGGCGCGCTGCGCGGGCTGCTGGAGCACCGTCAGGAGCCGCTTCGCGACATCAAGGCGATGGTCCCGGTGAGCATCGTGGATCCGGACGAGCGCTGGGGCAACGGCATCGCCTTCCTGTTTCTCGTGCTGCCTTGCGAGGAAACCGATCCCGTATGGCGGCTGCGCGAGATCCATGTCGCGATGCGCCAGCGCAAGCGTGCCCGCGAGCCCGAGGGGTCGGGCGCCATGCTCGACGCGCTCGGCTATGCACCGCGGACGCTCCGTCGTGTCTTCTCCCGTGTGCTCGCGAGCTCGCAGGTGTCCAATCTCACGATCTCGAACATCCCCGGCCCACAGGTGCCCCTGTATCTGATGGGCTGCGAGGTCAAGCTTGCGTATCCCATCGTTCCCCTCACCGAGGGACACGGGATCTCGATCGGCATGACCACGGTCGGCGGCCAGGCGTGCTTCGGGGTCTACGCCCAGGCGGAGCTGGCGGCCGACGCCGAGCTGATCGCGAGGGGGATCGGTCAGGCGATCGATGAGCTCGTTGAACTCGCTTGCGCTGGTTCAATTGGCGCGGATCCGGTGGCCGCCGACTGCTCGAACCCCAGCTAATCCGCGCGGTTGAACTCGCTCGCGCGCCCGCTTACGTGACCACCCGCGGCTCGTAGCCCGACTCGCGGATCACCCTCAGGACCTCGTCGGCGTGGCCGTCCCCGCGGGTCTCGAGCACGGTCTGCACCGCGGTCTCGCGCACGTGCAGATCGAACCCCTCGCGCACGTGCTGGACGTCGACCAGGTTCGCGCCGGTGTCCGCCACCAGCGACAGCAGGCCCGCGAGCGCGCCCGGCCGGTCGGGGATCCGGGTCAGCACCACCACCCGCCTGCCCGCCTGGGTCTCGTGACGCCGCGCGACCTGTGCGAGCAGCCCGGCATCGACGTTCCCTCCCGACAGGATCGCCGCCGTGGTCCCGGTGCGCGCCCCGGCCACGCGGCCTCCGAGCAAGGCGGCCACGCCGACTGCGCCCGCCCCCTCGACCACAAGCTTGGCCCGCTCGAGCAGGAACACCATCGCCTCGGCCACCTCGTCCTCGGAGACGACGACCATGTCGTCGACCCAGCGCGCCATCAGATCGAGCGTCAGCTCCCCGGGGCGCTTGACCGCGATGCCGTCGGCGATCGTCACGCTGGACTGCACTGCGATCGGCCGGCCGGCGGCCAGCGAGGCCGGGAACGCGGCGCACGACTCGACCTGGACCCCGACGACGCGGATCTCCGGACGCTCGGACTTGAGGGCGATCGCCACGCCGCTGGCCAGGCCGCCGCCTCCGACCGGGACGATCACCAGGGCCAGGTCGTCGATCTGGGCGAGCAGCTCGAGGCCGAGGGTTCCCTGCCCGGCGATCACGTCGGGGTCATCGAACGGGTGCACGAAGGCGAGCCCGCTCTCAGCGGCGCGCTCGCGCGCCGCCGCCAGGCATTCGTCGACAGAGACGCCGGCGAAGCTGACCCGGGCGCCGAGTCCATTCGCCGCCTCGACCTTGGCGATCGGGGCCGTCTCTGGCATGAACACCTCGCACGGGACCCCGCGGGCGCGGGCGGCGTAGGCGACGGCCTGAGCATGATTGCCTGCACTTCCGGTCACCACTCCGGTCGCGCAGTGCTCGCCGAGTGCGGCGATCTTCGCGAGCGCTCCGCGGAGCTTGAACGACCCCGTCCGCTGCAGGTTCTCGGTCTTGAGCGCGACCGTACCGCCGCAGCGCTCACCGAGCGTGCGGGAGCTCAGGACCGGCGTCTCGCGGATCACTCCGGCACCTGCGGCGGCGGCGTGCCGGATATCGTCCGCCGATGGGGATGAGCGGTCAGTCAGCAAGCGCCACCACAGCGTCGATCTCGACCTGAGCTCCACGGGGCAGCGCCGCTACCCCGATCGCCACCCGCGCTGGAGGGTCGGTCTCGAAGAACGACGCGTAGACCTCGTTGACCTCGGCGAACGCCCTCATGTCGGTCAGGTACACCGTCACGCGGACCGCGTCACCCAACCGCGCGCCCGCTGCCCCGCAGACCGCGGCCAGGTTCTCCAGGCACCGGCCCGCCTGCTCGGCGGGGCCGCCCATCACGAGCTCGCCCGTCCGCGGGTCGAGCGGGATCTGTCCCGAGCAGAAGAGCAGGCCGCCGGCGCGCACCGCGTGCACGTAGGGGCCGATCGCGGCGGGGGCGTCTGGGGCGGTGACTGACTCACGGTGATCGGGCACGGGCTGTTCTCCTGACGCAGCTGAACTTGGTTTCATCGGTAAGTAGATCGGACTCCGGGCCTCGATGCCTGCGGGCGGCGGTTCGTCGCCCATTCTCAGGGTAGCCTGCAGAGCATGCCCAACCGCCTCGCCAACGAGACCTCCCCCTACCTGCTCCAACACAAGGACAACCCGGTCGACTGGCATCCCTGGGGCGAGGAGGCACTCGCGCGGGCACGCGAGGAGGATCGGCCGCTGCTGGTCTCGATCGGCTACTCGGCCTGTCACTGGTGCCACGTGATGGAGCACGAGTCCTTCGAGGATCCGGAGATCGCGGCGCTGATGAACGAGCGCTTCGTCTGCATTAAGGTCGACCGCGAGGAGCGGCCCGACGTCGACGCTATTTACATGGATGCGGTTCAGGCGATGACCGGACAGGGCGGCTGGCCGCTGAACGCCTTCATCACCCCCGAGCAGGTCCCCTTCTACGCCGGTACCTACTTTCCGCCCGAGCAGCGCCATGGGATGCCGAGCTGGCGAATGGTCCTGCTGGCGGTGGCCGACGCGTGGGAGAAGCGCCGGGACGAGATCCGCGAGTCGAGCGCTCGGGTCGTGCGCTCACTGCAGGCCAGCGCACGGATGCAGCCCACGAACGATCCGATCCGCGAGCAGCTGCTGAGCGACGCTGTGGCCACGCTGCGCCGCTCCTTTGACGCCGTGCACGGCGGGTTTGGCGGCGCGCCGAAGTTCCCGCCGGCGTCGATAGTCGAGCTGCTGCTGAGCCGGGGCGAGCGAGAGATGTCGCTCGCGACGCTGCGCGCGATGGCCGCCGGCGGGATCTACGACCAGGTCGGCGGCGGCTTCGCCCGCTATGCCGTCGACGCGACCTGGACCGTGCCCCATTTCGAGAAGATGCTCTACGACAATGCGCTGCTGGCGCGCGCCTACCTCCACGGCTGGCAGGTGTCAGGCGAGGAGCGGCTGCGCGCGGTGTGCTGCGAGACCCTGGACTGGGCGCTGCGCGAGATGCGCGGGCCGGAGGGCGGGTTCTGCGCGGCGCTCGACGCCGACTCCGAGGGTGTCGAAGGCAAGTTCTACGTCTGGACCCTCGAGCAGCTCCGTGACGTGCTCGGATCGGAGCTCTCGGAGGCGGCGATCGCCTACTTCGGCGCCGGCGAACGGGGGAACTTCGAGGGGACGAACATCCTCGAAGCGCGTGGTCCGGAGCCGGCCAGCCTGCCGGAGATCCGGCGCCGGCTCTACGAAGCCCGCGCCGAACGGGTGTGGCCGGGGCTCGACGATAAGCGGCTGACCGCATGGAACGCGCTGATGATCTCGGCCCTGGCCGACGCCGGCGCGGTGCTCGAGCGCGCGGACTACCTGGAGGCCGCCGGCGCCTGCGCCGAGTTCATCCTGCGCGAGCTCCGCGACGATGCTGGCCGCCTGCTGCGGACCTGGAAGGACGGGCGGGGTCGGCTGCGCGCCTATCTCGAGGACCACGCCTTCCTGCTCGAGGCGCTGCTGACCCTGTACGAGGCGACGTTCGAAGCACGCTGGTACCGCGAGGCGGTCGCGCTGGCCGAGCAGATCACCCGGCACTTCGCCGACGGCGAACGCGGCGGCTTCTTCATGACCGCCGACGACCACGAGCAGCTCGCCGCCCGGCGCAAGGACCTCGATGACTCGCCGATTCCGTCGGGGAGCTCGGCGGCCGCGTTCGGCTTGCTCAGGCTCGCCCGCCTGTCGGGAGAGCAGGAATATGAGCGCCACGCGGTGGGAGTTCTGCGGCTCCTGTATCCGGTTGCGGTCAAGCACCCGCACGGGTTCGGCCACCTGCTGCGCGCCCTTGACTTCTATCTGGCGCCGGTGAAGGAGGTCGCGATCGTCGGACCTCCGGAGCAGGCAGACGAACTCGTGCGCGTCGTCCGTCACCTCTTCCGCCCCCACCTCGTGCTGGCCGGCGGCAGCCCAAACGGGAGCCCGGGCGATCCCGTGCCGCTCCTGACCGGGCGCGAGCCGGTGGCCGGCCGGGCCACGGCCTACGTGTGCGAGCACTTCGCCTGTCGGGCGCCGGTCACCGAGCCCGAGGAGCTGGCGGCCCTCCTGCCCTAACCGCTTGTGCGGGTGTGGCGGCCGAGAGTCCACTGCACGCTCAGGCCACCCGCGGTGCCCGCTGCCTCGGCCCGCAGCGCCGGCAGCACGTCGTGGAGCATCAGCTCGCGGATCACCCCTTCGCGGATCACCGGGTCGGCGATCTCCGGGAGGTATTCGGTCTGGTTCGAAGGTACGAGCAGCGTGTCGAGGATGTCCTTGACCAGCAGCTCGTGGGTCTCGACCCTGAGCTCGGCCGGGCCGTGGAACTTGCTCGCGAGCGCGTCGGCAACCTCGCTCGCGACATTGGGCTCGGGCAGGACACGGCGGTTCGCCCGCGCCCGCGCCTGGCCGCGGGCCGTGCCGGTCAGGCCCTCGCGAATTCGCCAGGTCGCCTCGCGAAGGGTGTCGAGCGTCGCCGGGTCTGCACCGGTGGCGTTGACGAACAGATCCTCGCCGGGGGCCGGCGAGTCGAGGAACTCGAGCCAGCGCCGCCGGAGCGCCCGGTTCGCGTCGTGGAACATGACCGCGAACGGTTCCGGCGGGCCGATGTCGGGCGCGCTCCAGAACAGCGAGCCGCCAGGTTCGGTGACCCCGGCGAGCTCGGCGGCCATCGCTTCGAGAGCACGGGGGCGGATCAGGTGGAAGACCATGTTCGCCATCACCACGTCCATCGTCAGGCCACCCGTTACTTCGAGCAGGGGCCTAAACCGCCGCTCGGCGCTCGAGAGCGAATGGAAGCGCGTCCAACGACAATCGCCGAGCAGCTGAAATCCGAACGCAAACCAGCTCGACGGCAGATCCACGAGATGGACCTCGAGCGTGACGCCGAGCCGCTCGAGCCGTTGATCGATCCGGCGCTCACGGCACGCCTTGAGGAACTCGATCGTGGCCAATCCCGTCCCGGCTCCGTAGTCCATGACCCGGACGACATCTCCCCGGCGAGCACGAGCGAGCCTGGCCTCGACCGCCGCGAGCGCCCCTGCGACGACATATCCGGTCGCGGCCGAGCACCAGGCGCGGGGATGGTTGAGGTCCCCATCGATGTACAGCAGCTCGTGTAGGGCCACGCCGTCGGTGAGGTCGGTGTCCGCCGCCGGCTGCCAGGTATCGGAGCGCTCCCCGCCGCGGTCAGGGTCCGGCAACAATCCACCCTCCGCGACCACCATCCGGCTGAGCGTCACCGCGACGAACGGCCGACTGACCGGGTAGCGACGGTCCCACTCGCTGACGAAGCGCAGACCGGCCCGCCGACAGCACTCCATGAACGCCGCATGCTCGAGCGGGTACTGGTGTGAGTAGCCGTGATAGGCGTCGAAGGCGACGCTGTGCGTGGCCCCGAGGTGCTTCTGGGCGATCGCCGGGTCCACGCAATGCGCCTCGAGCGCCACCAGACCGTGCTTGGAGACATGCGGAGCCCACCGGCGCAGATGGGCCACCAGATCGCGCTCGACCTCCGCCGGCTCGAGGGCCCGTCCCCCCGGGCCCACATACGCGCCGCTCGAGACCCCGGAGGCGCCCACGTCCGCCTCGGCCCCCAGGTACACGCGGTTGTGGTCGATGAAAGCGCGGATGTGCAGCCCGTCGTCCATCGCCAGCCCATGCGTGGCCAGTGTCGCGCTGACCTCGTCGGGATTGGAAATGTCGCCTCTGATCAGCAGCGCCGGAACGCCGGCGGATTCGAGCAGCCGGCGTGCCTCCGATAGCGCCGAAGGGTTGTAGTCGATGCCCACCATCAGCAGTGGGTGCTCGGCGGCGAGCGAGCCGCGCAGCGTGCGCTGCATGATCAGCTCGTGCAGGTGCAGCAGCCAGCTGCCGTCCCCACATCCCATATCGGCGACGAACTGGGGCTGCTCATTCACTGGCTCACGGTTGAACAGCTCCACGAACAGGTCGTTGGCGTCGGCGAAGTAGCGCCTGTGCGCGGTGGCGCTCGCGCGCACGTTGAGCGGTCGGTGGACGTGCCACTCACCCGCGCCCGAGCTGGTGGTGACCGTCGTCTGACCCCGGAAGAGCTCTGGCAACCGCGCGAGCATCGGCAGGTACGATCCGGCCATCCCGAAGTGAACCGCCAACGTCGCAGCTTCTCGGCCCGCCGGGGTCCAGATCCCGGGGTCGTCCTCGAGCCAGCCGACGGTCCTCAGCAGGCGGGCGATCGCCTCGCCGAGCGCATCGTCCGGTAGCTTCGGCCGCGCCTCCGCGAGCCGCCCGGTTTCCAGCAGCCAGAGCATCACCGGCACGAGCAGCGCGGCGTCGAGGTGAGTGACGCTCAGCGCCCGCGCGGGCGAGGGCAGCTCCGGCCCGAGGCGCCAGCGATCGCCCGCGAGCTCGGTCAGCTCGAGGAATGACTCGCGCTGGCGCGAGTCCCATGCGTGTAACCACGCGTCGTCTTCACCGCGATCGAAGCCCGCCAGGAATCCGCCCGCTGCCACGTAATGCTCGAGATAAGGCGCCACCAGGCGACCGTTCGCGGTCCAGCGAATCATCGTGCTCTCGGGGTCGAGGGTGGGTGAGGCCTCGAGCCACCCCTGACTGGCCAGGCAGCGAAGGCCGACGCGCAGATAGCCGAAACCGCTGAGCGTGACGTCGGGGTACAGGTCGGTGAGCGCGCCCTCGGCCTCCAGGGCGGCGTCCAGGATCCCGAGCTCGGCCAAGGCCCATACGGTCGCGCTCAGGATGATGCCGTCCTGATTTACGAACACGGTCCAGCGTCGCGAGGACCGGCCGCCGCCCGCCAATCCCGACCCGTTCGCTACCGGTTCCGCATCCGCGCCGGGCCGGTCCGGCGCTCGGAGAGAGGTGATCCTGGGAATCTTCGCCGCAGTCTTTCCCGAGCTACAGTACCGGCAGGTACCGCTCGAGCTCCCACGGGGTCACCTGCACCCGGTAGTCGTCCCACTCCTGCCGCTTGATCTCGATGTAGCGGTTGAACATGTGCTCGCCGAGCGTCCGGAGGACGAGCTCGGACTCCGCGGTCAGCTCGATCGCCTCGCCGAGAGTCTCCGGGAGTTGCTCGATCCCGAGCCGCCTGCGCTCGTCAGGCGAGAGGTGATACAGGTTCTTCTCCATCGCATCGGGCAACTCGTAGCCGTGCTCGATTCCCTCCAGGCCTGCCTGTAGCAGGACCGCGAAGGTCAGATACGGGTTGCACGCGGGGTCCGGACAGCGGAGCTCCATTCGTGTCGCCCTCTCGCGGCCCGGGTGATACATCGGCACGCGCACGAGCGCGGAGCGGTTGCGGCGCGACCAGGCGACATAGACGGGGGCCTCGTAGCCAGGCACGAGCCGCTTGTAGGAGTTGACCCACTGGGCGAAGATCGAGGAGATCTCCCGCGCGTGGCGCAGCTGCCCGGCGATGAACGCCTTGCCCACGTCGGACAGGAAGTAGGTGTCGTCGGCGTCGAAGAAGGCGTTGCGCTCGCCGGTGAACAGCGACTGGTGGGTGTGCATCCCGGAGCCGTTCTCGCCGAACAGTGGCTTGGGCATGAATGTCGCGTGCAGGCCGTACTTGAGTGCGAACTCCTTGACCGTGATCCGATAGGTCATGCAGTCGTCGGCCATCTTCAGCGCGTCCGCGTAGCGCATGTCGATCTCATGCTGGCTCGGCCCCACCTCGTGATGGGTGTACTCGGTGTGGATGCCGAACGCCTCGAGCGCGATCACCGTCTCACGGCGCAGGTCAGAGCCGGCGTCGAGCGTGGTCAGATCGAAATAACCGCCCTCGTCGAGCACTTCGGTGGACTTGGAGTCACGGAAGTAGAAGTACTCGAGCTCGGGGCCGACGTAGTAATGGTCGAACCCCATCGCCGAGGCGCGCTCCACGGCGCGCCGGAGCACGTGGCGCGGATCGCCCTCGTACGGGGTGCGCTCGGGAGTGAGGATGTCGCAGAACATCCGCGCCACGCCGGATTCGGACGGGCTCCACGGAAGCAGACAGAACGTGCTCGCGTCGGGCATCGCGATCATGTCCGACTCCTCGATCGCATTGAATCCGGTGATCGACGAGCCGTCGAAGCCCATCCCGCCCTCGAACGCGTCCGCGAGCTCGGTGGCGTTGATCGAGAACGACTTCAGCTGGCCGAGGATGTCCGTGAACCAGAGCCTGATGAAGCGGATCTCGTGCTCCTTGGCAAGGGCCATCACATCGTCTGAAGTGAGCGGGGGGTCGGCCATCCTCTATGGGGCTCCTGATCGGTCTCGGCTGCGGGTGCGAGCGGAGAACCTTACCGGCGAGCCGGATGCGAGCCTGCGCCGACCGCCGAAGCTGCGCGTCTGGTCGGGCGCCTGAGCGCCACTAAGCGCGTACGGGCCGGCGCGGCCTGAGCCAGCGGCGCGCCCACCGCTCGAGCTCGGACAACGCCGGCTCCAGCTCCCGGCCCATCACCGAGAGCTCGTACTCGACCCGCAGCGGCGGACCGGGCTTGACCGTGCGCGCGACGATCCCGCGCGACTCGAGCTCCTTCATCCGCTCGGAGAGGAGGCGATCGGAGAGCTCGGGGACCGCCTGTGCGACCTCCGAGAAGCGCAGCGGCCCGTCCATCAGGACGCGCAAGATTGCGCCCGTCCACCGGCGCCCCACGAGCTCGACCGCTTCGTGATAGAGCGGGCA
>Ga0302324_100027800_pt1 | contig 10767 bp, 4 predicted proteins | sample Palsa_T0_1_FD_201949 | JGI IMG/M metagenome (GOLD analysis project Ga0302324, IMG submission 201949) | Peat permafrost microbial communities from Stordalen Mire near Abisko, Sweden - Palsa_T0_1 | ecosystem: Environmental > Terrestrial > Soil > Palsa > Peat permafrost | place: Sweden: Abisko...
CGTCGGTTCAGCAGAAACTGCCTTTTGATCTCCTGGGAACCGCGAGCTATATAGGCAACAAAGGAACGGATGTTCTGACCACGACCTACACGAACCTGATCAATCCACTGACTGGAGTGGCGCCGTATCCGGCATTCGGTGTGGTTTCGTGGCGCGGCGACGTAGGTAACAGCACCTTCCACGCGTTGCAGGTCAACGTCCGCAGAGCCCTTAAGAACGGCTTTCTACTCTCGGCGAACTACATGTGGTCGCATTCGATCAACGATGACAGCATTGGCGGCGGGGATTCCGACACACCGCAGGATTCCTTTTGCAGGTCGTGCGATAAGGCGTCGAGCGACTTTGATGTCCGCCATATGTTCAATCTCTCTGCCGTTTACCAGTTGCCGGTCGGTGCGGGCATGCGCTATCTAAGCACACCAGGCGTTGCGCGCACGGTGTTGGGCGGCTGGTCGCTGAGCGCAATCGGGTCCGCGCAAACCGGACTGCCCTTCAACATCACGGTTAATCGAGCGAATGCTTCTGTGCCGGGCGACTATGCGGTCAGCGGCGAAGAACGGCCGGATTATGTGCCTGGTGTCCCGCTCACTCCGCCCGCTGGGTCCACGTCGTCCGAGTGGGTAAACCCGGTGGCATTTTCCACGCCTGCTTCCGGGACTTTTGGCGATCTGGGCCGAAATGCCTTTCGCGCTCCAGCCATATCTGACGTGGATTTGGCATTAGCGAAGAATGTCTCTTTTGGTGAACGCATACAACTGCGCTTTCGAGCCGATGTATTTAATGTCCTCAATCACGCTCAGTATGGCGCTCCTAACGCAGTCATGGGTCAGAGTAACTTCGGCATAATTACCATCACGATCAGCAGCTACGCGACCGGCCGGGGCACACCGCGGGAGTTTCAGCTTTCCGCCAAGATCTCGTTTTAGCCCGGCCGCTGGCTCGCGTTGTCGCGGAAAGATCTCGCGCAGAACGATACTTTACTCTTCCGACAAATCTCTGAACGTCAGACTGACAAAGACGCGGGTGACACGAGCGGAATCGTTGATTTATTAGGTTCCTTGGTTCATTCGCTTGTACAATTCCGGCGCAAGTTCGCAAAGTGCAGTATCGATTTGTGCCATGCTGCGCCCCATCGCTTCGAGCAATCTGCCGTAGTTGTTGATGGCCATTTGTAAACGCTGATCCAACTGGTGCGTGGCCCGCGTGAATTTGAGAAAGATTTGGACAGCTCGCAACAATATCGGCTCGGCCTCGGCCAGCCGGTTCATTTTCCTCAGAGCCTGCGCGAGGTTGTTGAGGCTTGTTCCGACGTCCGGATGATCTGCGCCCAGGTTCTTCTCAAAAATAACCTGTGCACGACGATATAACGGTTCGGCGCCGGCCGATCTATCCGTGTATTCCAACAAGTGGGCGAGATTGTTGAGATCCCGAGCGACCGCGGTGTGCTCCGGTCCGTAACTCTTCTCGTCAATCGCCAGCACGCGGCGCACTAACGGCTCAGCCTCGGCCAGCCGGTTTGTTTCACGCAGCACTAAAGCAAGATTGCTTACGCCCGCCGCAACCTTTGGATGGTCGGGACCGAAGCTACTCTCCAAAATTGCAAGTGAACGGCGAACCAACCTCTCGGCCTCGTCCAATTGCTTGGTTTTTAGTAGAAATCCTGAGAGGTTGGATAGGCATTTAGCGACCTTGGGATGTTCTGGTCCGAAACTCTGCTCACTGATGGCCAACGCACGGCGATACAATCCCAACGCCTCGTCCAGCCGGTTCATGCTTTCCAGCAGGCTCGCGAGGTTGCTGAGGCGGATGGCAATGAATTCATGATTCAAGCCAAGATTCTTCGTTTCGATGTCTAATGGATTTCGGATCAACGGCTCGACGTCTGCATAAAGACCCGAATGACCGAGAAAAAGGCACAGCTCATTCGCAGCGTAGGAGATTTGGTTTTCATCGCGATACGCAAGCTTTGACCACTGCTCGAACGACGCAACGTAAAGTCCGCCCATCGTCCTTTCCTCACCGAGATCCAACCAGTAGCGCCTCAGCTCCTCCTCGTCGCGTTTGTTGATTTCCAGAAAGCGATCTACATTCAACAAACAGTGGCGTAGACGCTTGTAGGATTCGGTCTGAAACAGCAGCCACGGGAGTTCGTCGCAACTGCGGGAGGAGATAGGCTGCCGCTCAAAATCATCGGCCAGTTGCAACCGCGACTCGTCCCGCCGGTCTTCGTTCGGCACAAAGGCAGTCTCGACGGCCGCGCGCAGAAAGTCGTGCGTGAAGTTCAGGATGCCGCCGCGGTCCACCAGCCCTTCCTCCAGCGCGGCGCGCAGCGGCGACCAAGTGGCGAGCGGCAATTGTGGGAGGTCCGTTGGCTTAAGCAAGCGCAATAATTCCGTTTCACTTAGTCCTCGCCGTGCGGCCCAAATCAATCCGAGCGCCTCGCCCACCAGCCCCGGCCGGTCGCGCTCGTAGTCGCGCTGGTAGCGCGCCAACACTTGTTTCAGCAGCCGCGGGATGTCCCGCGCGGCGAGATAATCGGCTAAACGCTCGTCGAGCAACTCGTACGTTCCAGTAACGCGCAGTTCGTCGAGCACGATCTTCAGATAGAGCGGATTGTCGCCTGCGGGCGCGACAGCAAGGCGATCGAGCCGTGGGAGATCGACTGTCTTCCCGAAGCGTTTGAGGTAATCCACAATCATCCGGCGTCGCTCGTCCGGCATGAGGGGTTCGACGCGGAGCGAGCCCCAGCCGCGCTTCTCTAGCGCCTCCAGTGTGTCTCCCGGCAGTGTGGAAACTATCAGCCGCAGCGGACCGGTGCATGGATGGGACGGCAACCAGCCCAGCGAGCGAGCGTGTTCGTGGTCTTCAAGTCGGTTGAGTGCATCCAGCACGAGAATGAATCGCCTGCCGTTGTGCTCTGCCTTGAGTCGCGCCTTGGCCAACCAAAGCGGAAAGTCGCGGAGCAGATCGTTATGAGAGCGGGGCGCTTCATCCGAATCACCGGACCAGCGTTTGATTTCGGCGATGAGCCGGATCATCAACTGCCAATGTTCGGCGCCGCCCGGAGTGCCACCGATATAGTGCTGGAAAATGAAATCGTTCGGATGCGCCTCGCGCCAATGGTCGAGCCAGTTGGCCAGCAGCGCGGATTTGCCGCTACCGGAGTCGCCGAGCAACACGAGCGGGGCGCACTCGCCTGCTGCATGGCGGTCGAGAGTCTCAAAGTACTCGGGCCGGCCGATGTAAGTACGCCGGCGGGTTTCGGCAAAAGCTTCGTGATCGCGTGCCTCGCGGGTAAGCGGGTCAGGGATGTCCTCGATGGGGAACTGCGCTGCAATGGCGGCTTTAAGGTCTTCGTAGACGAATTTGCCCAGCGTACGCGGGTCGGGATAATTCTCCCGCAGCGGAATGGTTTTGCTGGTGCTATTCAGTCCGATCATGGACCCAAGGCGTGCAACGACGTTCTTGAAGCTCTCGGGGACAGACTGGTTGGTCGCCGTGCAGGTTCGGCGGATGGTCTCCTTGAGCGCGGCCTGCCTGCGGGCGGCCTCTGCGTGTTCCGGGAGGAAATCCGCGCCGCGACTTTTCGCGTATGCCGGGACGCGAAAGTAGAAGAACGACCGTCTGGCCATATCTGGGTTATTGAGCACGCCATGAAGGATCTCCAGTTCGGTGACGCTCTTGCCGTGTAGGTCTTTGAGCCACGGTTGCTCTTCCTTGAGGTCGGCGGTGAAGGCGTCGTCGCCGGGCGTCCAGCCGTAGCGTTCGCCAAGCAGGCCAATGAAGAACGGGCGGCAGTGCTCGATTTCGTCAAGGCACAGTTTAAGGGTTTCCTTGCGCGTGCTCTGTTCCTCGGCAATGCCCCAGCGCAAGTCCACTACAACCAGTTCGACTTGTCGCTCGCGGCAGAAACGGCGCAGCTCGGGCCAGGTATGGGTCATCAATTCGTCGCGCTCTTCTTTCATATCGCGAAAGGTGGACGAGATGAAGACGCGGACGCGGCGGTTATTACTCAGTGAGATATTTTGCTCGCGGTGTTGGTCCCCAATCAATTGTTTTTCCAAGACAGCGGTGGCTCATCGCATCATACCTCTGCCCTTCGCTATCACTTCACGTCTATCACGTTGTGAAAGGACTTTCACCTCCAAGCTGTCGAACATACTCGGCACACAAAAAAACCCTCTCCCCGGTCATCGGGGAGAGGGTCGTTGCAGCCGGAACGTGTTTTAGTTGTCGTCTGCGTCACCAGCGGGTGCCGGCTTGTTGAACTCGCTCGGGGGGCGAACCTTTTTCTCGCCGGGATAGGGCCGCGTAAACCCAGTGGCCATGTACCAGTTCAGATGGTTGACGGTGTCCGGGTCTTCGGAATCGGGCTTGGTAAGTTTGCCGGCGAAGATCTGCGTCTTCTTCTTGAGCCAAGCCGCCCTCAGGGCCTTGACCCTGGCGTTGCCCGTTGGGTTGGCTGCGCCCGCTGTAACGCCCTCGTCCAGCGGGACCTGGTTTGGCACGTGCGTCCACGGCTCGAAGTTGCTCGCGGGCGGCACGCCCTGGACGAAAGCCGTCCTCATCGGCGACGCCACGAGGTCGAACTGGTTCATGGGCGGCAGACCGAGGATTTGCTCGATGGTCCGAGTCATGTTGACCTGCGTGTAGTAGGTGTGTTGGGTGGGTCCGTTCTGCAGGGCATACGGGCTGACGATATAGCCCGGGCTGCGATGACCGTCGACGTGGTCGACACCGTTCTGCGCGTCGTCTTCTTCGATGAAGATCGCCGACGTGGACCACACGTTGCTGTGGCTGATGTAGTCGATGATGCGCCCAACGGCCAAGTCGTTATCGGCCTGTTCGGCGTCCACGGTGGGCGGGCCGCCGGTGTGGTCGCACATGATCCACAGGATGCTTAACGTGGGCACCGTGCCGGCCGCGACGTCATTATTGAAGTCCTGCACCCACAGATCGACGCGGAACTGGTCGGGGATGCCCAGATCGAACTGCGGGAAGTTCTTGATGAGGTGGTTAGACACGGCCGGGAGAGAGGATTCTGCCTGGACCGTGTTTTGGTAATACAGCGTCGTCTCGGTACCTGCCTCGAAGCTCTGCGAGTCGGCGTAAAACTGGCTCCAGGTCGGCTCGCTGGTCGACCCGTTCGGCTGTAGGAACGTATCGTTCTCGACGTATTCGCCGTAAATCTTCACGGGCAGACCGGCGGCCGCCGCCTCCGAGAACAGGAAGCCCTTCTTTTGATAGGCAAGCGCATCGCCGCCGTTCCCGCCTGGATAGCTGCGGACCCAGTCAGGCGACTGGATGTCGTCGGCGTAGGGCGCCATGCCCTCGGTGATCCACTGGTGACCGTCAGCCGACTGGCGGCTCGGGTCGTAGAAATTGTCGAAGAGAGGGAAGCGCTGCACCAGCGCGTGCACGTTCGGCGTGTCCTTGCCGCCGAACACCGCCAACGAGGGGTCGCCATTGCCGGCGGCCACGTCGCCCAGGATCTGATCATAGGTGCGGTTTTCACGGACAATCAGGAACACGTGCTTGATCAGCGACGGATCGCCGATATTCTCCGGGATTGCGACCGGCTTGGTATTCGGGTTACCACCGGCGGCAGACTCGATATTTTGCGTGAGATCCCAGTGGTTGTTCTCGAAAACCTGCTTGGTCATCGTCGCCAAAGTGGCGCTACTCGGCACGGGGACGATGCTGACGGTGCCATTGTCCTGGTGGGTATTGTAGTCGCAGACGCCGTAGTCGCATTCGAACGAATAACGCGTGCCGATACCCTTGTCGTTGGCGACGATGATCACGTTATCGGCCGTGTCCAGCACCACCGAGGCCGGCGCATAGGCTACCGGGATCATGCCGATGACAGGATTCGGTCCGACGTTAAGGAGGTTGATCACCCCTATCGCATTGGCATTGTAAAGCGCGATGTAGGCAACACCTTTGGTGGCGTCGACGGCAATCGAGTTCGGCGCGGCGCCATAGGCCGATTGGCCTGCGCCGGGCACTCCGATCGGCAGCCCAAGGTTGATCGTCCGCACCACCAGGTTGGTAGTCGTATCGATAACCGAGATGGTGTCGCTATAGGTATTGGCGACCAGCAGGAACCGTCCGTAGAACGCCATCCCGGTCGGGTGCAGACCAGTAGGGATGCTAGCGGTGACCGTCATCGAGGGCAGATCAACCACAGAAACGGTGCCGGTGATCGCGGCGCCCACTACTGGGTCGGCGACGATTTCAGTGCCGGCCGACCAGATCTGGAAGTCCGCCTCGGTAGCGGCCCGGCCACCCTCATTGCTGACGTAGGCGGTGTTGCCGTTGCTGCCGAGCACGATGCTGTGCGGCGCGTTACCGACGCGGATCTGCACACCCTGTGTCGGCGGCGTCGCGGTCAGGTCGATCTTGCTGAGCGTATCGTTCTGGTTTAGCAGGGCATAAGCGCTCTTGCCATCCATTGAGACCGCGATGCCTCCCGGATAAGAAGTGCTCGGAGTATAGAACTGGCCACACGGTACGGCATAAGCGCCGGGAGGACTATTTGGAAAGCAGGTGATGAAGGAATTGTTCGGCGGCACGCTGACCTGGGCGTTGTCGCTCAGCAAGCCCTTTTTAGAGACGTTGGCGATGGTGACGTTGCTGCTGTCCTGGCTGAACAGCAGGAAGTTGCCGTCCGCTGAATAAGTTATGCCGCTATAGCTGCCAGTCGTATCAAGTCCGAACGTGATGTAATTCTGCAAGACAACGCCGGTCTGGGTGTCGAACACCTCGACGGCCTCCGCCGCTCCCATGGTGAGGACGGCGGCAGTGTGAGTGGCGACATTGGGGTTCACCGCGACGGCCTTCGCGCGGACCTGGTTGCCGAGGCTGACTTGGGTGCCGGCTGGGGTGATGATTTGACCATCGCTGACGACCCATGAACCGTTCGGCTGCGGGCCGGTAACGTATTGCGGATACGGCACAGACTGGCCAGTTGCGAGCGCCGCAGAGCCCAGCCCCGTCGCCAGCAGGCCAGCGAGCGGACGCAGACGGTTGATCCTAGACTTATTCCGAGCTTTATTTCGAGATTTTCGGGACATTTACGGTTTCCTTCTTGTTTTTTTTTGCTGCACCTAGGCTACAGTTTAGCGGCGCAAGGCTACGCCAACATGACGCCTGGATTACGCTCTTGTCATCTTGGAAAGAGGCGGGCATGCCTAGTGTGACCCAGGCCACCGAACCGCCCGGGGGTGCGCGCCATCACGTTTGATACGAGGTCACCCACCGCTCGCTGCATTCGTGGATGTTGTCTTCGTGCCTTCCCCGGTGAGGTGAGCTCTTCAGCCCAATCACGATCAGGCGATACCCGCGTCCAGTTCCGACCCGTCGTCAACGAGCGCGCGCAGCGGCCCCAGCCATGGTTCGTAGCGTCGCCAGCGCGCGACCGAGCTGCGATAGATCGGCTGCCGGGTCTGCCATTTGCTGGGGGTCTTCACAGCCCGCGGATTGCATTCGGGGTGCAGGCACGCGTCGTACCACGCCAAGCCGCAGGCCGCGATGATCCGCCGGATCACTGGCTCGGGCGCGCGGGTCAGGTCCTCGTAATCAACCTCGATGAAGCGATCCGGCGGCAGTACCCTCCGCCAATGGGCCATGAGCCGCTTGTAGCTACGGAAATACGCGACCAGTTCGGCGCCTCCGGTGGGAAACGCCAGGCTCGGATGGAAATGAGTTTGATGGATCGACAGCGCCGTGTCGACTGCAGCGCGGAGGCAATGGATGATAATTGCGCGCGGGAATGCCACATAGATCAGCCCGGCCCAGAGGAAGTTGAACGGCATCTTGTCGGTCATTCGCGCCGCCGTGGGCGCGATCCCGCGCAGCACGCCGAGATAGTCTGCCGCTGCCTTGGCGAGGAACGGCCTCTCGTTCCCGGCCGCGCCGGAGCGGTGCCACGCCGCCCCGCGCTCGTTCCAGAAATGCAACTCGCCGCCGCCCTCGACCTCGGGATGCATGGACACGATCTGCTCGACGAGAGTCGTGCCCGACCGCGGCATGCCGATGATCAGCACCGGCGTCGCATCGCAGCTGCCGAGTTCGGGCGCCTGCGCGATCAATTCGGGCGTGCAGCGGGCAATCAGGCGGTCGATCTCGATGGAGAACGCGGCCGAGTCGAACGACGCAAAGCCCCGGCGCACGGCGTCTGCGGCGTCGAAATGCTGCATAGCCAAGGCGTAGTCGCCAAGATCCTCCGCCGCCTTGCCGATCGCGAGGTAAAGCCGCAGGCGTTGCGCCGCTTCCAGCCCCGGCGTGGCGAGGGCGGCTTCCATCTGTCGAAGCAAACCGTCGTCATCGCTCGTGACGGGGCGACACCGGACCAGATCGTAGTAGCTTCCCGCCAGCAGCGGCGCAATCGCGATCGCGTGTTGGAAGCATTCGCGGGCTTCGTTGAAACGGCCGAACTCAGAGAGCAGATTACCCAGCAGATCATGCGCCATGGCGTTCCTCGGATCGAGCGCCAGCGTCTGTCGCAGCACCTGTTCGGCTTCCTGATTGCGATTCTCGGTCAGCAGCGCCCGCGCCGTGCCAAGGCGGCCGAAGCTGGTCTTACCTCCGGTCGCCGCCGCGCGGCGGAAACAGCCGATCGCCTCGTCGCGATGGCCCAGTGTGTATACCAGGGCGCCGGCGCGGAACCACGCCTCGGTCAGGGATGGGACTAGCTCAGTGGCGCGGTCGTATGCCACGATTGCCCCGCCGATGTCACCCAGCTTCTCAAGGGCGATTCCCAGGCGGAAATATGCATCGGTGTAGCGCGGATTGCTGGCGACGGCCCGCTGCAATGCCGCGATGGCATCCGGTACGCGGTCGATCTCGAGGCAGGCGAGGCCGAGATCGTGCTGGATGATGGGATCGGACGGCTGCAGCAGCGCTGCTTCGCGCAACGGCGGGATCGCATCGGCTGGTCGCCCGGCTCTGAGTAACTTAGTGGCCAATGCAAGCAGAGGCGCCAACTGCTGCGGGTTTGGAGACCGGGGCATAGTGCGAACCTAGCGTGGAATCTGTACGGCGACCACCATGGTTCCGAGCCGTAACTGATTCGCCGCCAGAGAGTGTTCGGGCATGGACTCAGGTGAAGGCACCAGGATCGATTGGCCTTCCTGCGTTAGTTCGTAGCAACTTGTTCCGTAGCCGCGCCCACCGTTGAGGAACAGACTGACGTAGTCGTAAGTGAGCAGGGACGGTAGTTCGCTCGCAACTGCGTGCATCACCTCCTGCGAGTTCCGGCTCCCGCTAATGTTCTTCGAGAATCGGAGAACGTGTTCATACCGTTCTCCCGTCGATCGCTCTACGAGTGGTTGCATTGAGTCCCTCAGGACGAGCTTTAGCGCTTCTTGAATTCTACTGCCAATCGCGGCGGGCGGTCTGAAAAGCCGGATCTGATCTTCCCGTATCAGTTCGATCGCGCCAAAAACAGCCTTCGATTCGTTGTAGCCCGAAACTGTTGGGGGTATGATTCACTGCATGTGGATGCAAGAAGAGCCGGGCTTCCGATAACCCGTCGCTACGCCCACTTTGCGCGGAAGCGTGCTGCCATCCTCGCCTATTGTTCGCGTGTAACTTGGAAGAGATCATTCTAAATCTCACGGAACGACATCCTGTCCCGGGTGTAGGTGTAAGTCTTTGCCTGTGCGTCCTGCATCGTACCGGCTTCGATGAGCAACAGGTTCGTCACGATAGCAGGTACGTTCAGGACTAACGTTGCCGTGGCGGAACCTCCCGCAGCGAGATCGCCAACGGTGATCGGGAGCGCTGTTGCACCGGTTATCCGCGAGCACGAAGTTGTGGCCCAGATCAACTGGATACCGCGCCATGCGAAGAAGTGATCGACGTGGGGTTGCCGCTGGCGTAAGGCGCAGGGCAGCCGACGGCAAGATCCGGCCCCGGCATGCTGGATTCCGCGCGGCGGGCGATACGGATTAATCCGGTCACTGCGCTGCGGCAGGAGTGATCAAGTCGCCAGGTTGCATCACGGTTTGCCGACCAGCGTAAATACAGCCTCGTCAGGCAACTCCACTTCCGCGATGCCATTGCGAATCGGCAGTGAATCCAGCTTGAGGCAGTTTAACGCTCGGGTGGTGGCGTAGTAGTCCCAATGCTCGGGCGGCCTTCCCGATTCGGATATGCTGACTTGCAGCCGATTGGGCCCGCGCTCTTTCACACCTACCAGCACCAATGAACCGGTGACCGGATCTCGGAATGCCGAGACGGTCAGGCCTGGACTAGCGGCCGCGGCGATGCGTTGAAATCCGGGCCGCACGAAGTGGTAAAGTTGCCGTGTGGCGTAATACCGCTTCCTGGGTGTGTATAGGTGGGCGGCGCTGGTGAACAAGCCGTAGAAAGTGAGCCGGCGGGCGCACTCCTCGTAATCGTCGAACGCATCGAAGTAGTACAAAGCGCTGGCGCCTTGGTTTAACGCCGTCAGCGCGCGCCGGTTGGCTGCCAGAGAGAATCGGGTCCAGTCGTTTTCGGCGGTCTTGTCCTGATCGTTGAGGTCGCCGTATTCGGTGAGCCAGACGGGCACGTGCGCATACGGGCTGGCCTTCACGCGCTCTACATGCGGCCCCACGGAATTCTCCCCGTAGGTGTGCAAAGCGAAGGCGCCTACCTGTTTCATCAGTTCGGCATCGTTAAGGATCGGTGTCACGTAATCGTTGGTGATCACGGCGTTGTCCGCAACCGTCAGGCGAACGTCCCCCAGTCCTTCTTTCTTGAGGCGTCGGGCCACGGCTC
>Ga0302324_100027802_pt1 | contig 10767 bp, 7 predicted proteins | sample Palsa_T0_1_FD_201949 | JGI IMG/M metagenome (GOLD analysis project Ga0302324, IMG submission 201949) | Peat permafrost microbial communities from Stordalen Mire near Abisko, Sweden - Palsa_T0_1 | ecosystem: Environmental > Terrestrial > Soil > Palsa > Peat permafrost | place: Sweden: Abisko...
TCTACGTGAGATATCCGGTACCGGTGGATTGGGAACGTTGGGAAAGAGTCTGTCAATCCTGTTCGTGTGCTTTGTCTTATTTGCTTTGACGATTGGCGGCTTGAAATCAGAATGGAATCGCGAGTATGGTCCTTCGACCTCAGCCCGCACGTCCGTTTCCGATCCCAAGTATCCTATCCCAAAAAACAAAATGGTGCGAGTGGACGGGCAGGTTGAGCAACCCTCCAGCGTGATGTGTCCAGGGTTGCCAGATGACGCCAGGATCTTGTGTTTATGTCCCAGACCCGTTCAATATTCCCTCGAGCCTCTTGATTCTCCGGCTTCAGACAACTATGCGACACTTTTGACTTTAACTACTGCCATCGAACCCATGTATAAGGCGCGTGTGTTTCTCGGTGGAGTATTTTCGCAATCCATCATCGTCTATCCAACTAAAGAAATGATTGAACGGGATCACTTCACCGCACTACAAGGGCTAATGGACTACGATAAGCAGTCACTTATTGTGCAATTCACGGCTCCACAGCGGCTTGCTAAACTTCGCATCCTAAGCTCTACGGGGTTGCGGGTGATATGTGTGAATCAGGAGAATTAGTTTTGTCGTTCTTCAATGGAGGCGCGTTGATAACCCGCTTCCGCAACTTCTGGAACTTCCGGTACCCTGGCGGCTTCTTAGGCCGCCCTGATTTGCTTTCCTCTGGCTTGGCGTTTGGGTCGGGTATTACCCGCCTCCTTTGCCGTCAGTACATCCCACGTCAGGCGTCTTCCGGCAATGGCTTTCAGGACCATCAAGAATCGCTCTGCGTCCGTCGCGTGCCGCCCGTTGTCGTGGAATGATTGTTCATCGAGGTATCTAAAGAGATGAAACGGCTCGACGGAAATATAGATGCAGCTAAGGGAACTCTTCAGCGAAGCCGTTATCCGGCCACGCGTCCCCGGCGCCAGCCTCATTACCAGGGTGACCGCGCAGGTGTCGAGCCTTCACGCTGGCAAGTGGCAATATCTGGCCACAGTGCGTCTTTTGAACCATGTTTCGACACTGTCATGACCTCCAAGTCATTACAGGCATTGCATCATGCTATTGGAAACAAAATTGCCTCTGTTGACAGCGGGCTCCTCCGCCGATATTATGTGCAACAATGACGGAAGAGGTCCTAAGGGGCAGACTGCAATGAATGTCCGCGAACAAACTCACGACCTCGTTAAGAGCGGTGCCTTGCGCATCGCATTCGTGGTCCAGAAGGATGAATTGGATGGTGGGTACATCGCCGAATGCACTGATCTTCCCGGATGCATGTCGCAAGGCGAGACAGAGGAAGAAGCGGCCGCAAATCTGGCTAACGCCGTAGCGGATTACATCTCCGTCATCATCGAAGATCATCTCCAAAAACATCACGCCGTAAGCGTCACAAGGGAACACAAAGAGACGCTCGTCGTAAAGCCTCTAGTCGCTCTTGGTTTCTGCGCCGGCTAGAATGGCCCTCTCGGATCTGCCCCTTGCTTGTGGTGCGGATCACGCGAAAGTCTTTTGCAAAAGCTTCGGATGGGCGATCAGGCGTGAGGGGAATCACATCACGCTACACGCATCCAGAGAATTCCAATTGCCTATCGATCCCAAATCACAAGGAAGTGAAGCGGGCGCTCCTTCATAAGCTGATCAAACTTGCTGGCAAGACGGACGAGGAATACCGAGAAGCCTTTGACTCCGTTATTTGATAACGTGGTGACCAACCGGCCATAACGCTAATCCTCAGCGCTCAAGCCACTTAGCGGTCCGCTCCACCCCATCTGGCGGCCCCCGTTTGCTACCGTGAAAGCGAAATTACCAAACGAACCGAGTCCCATTAATGAGCACCTCGCCGACGCTCAAATGCCGCCACCAGCCACCAACAACCAATAACCAACAACCAACCACCACCCCCTACAAGCCCAGCGCGTCCAGCTTCGGTTTCTCATACACGTCATCTTCGCCTGGATAACGAAGCGCGGAATCGTAGCGGCCCGTTTCCTTTGCCAAAGCCCACACCAGGCTCTCTCCCGCGGGCACGGTGTCTGGCTGGCGCGCGAATACTTCGTCTTCAAACGCGCGCTCGGCATCCACGAACTGCCAGCCTCGCTTCTGAAATATGTCCATGACATCGCCCAGGAAATACGAATTGAGCAGGTTGTAATGCAGCAGGATCGTGTGCGGAATCGCGCGGCCCAGCACCTCGCGCGCCAACCGGTCATAATAGGTCGCTCGATCCCAAAGATGCGCCAGGTACGGCTCGCGGAAAACATTTACGTCGAATTTCGGGCGCTCCGCCATGCATTTCCTCAAGCGCTGGTCATAATACCAATCGGATGCATCGATGGTCACCGCCCCGTTCCTATAGCCGTGCTCCTTCAAAAACGCACGCATCCAATCGCGGCGCTCGCGAGTGCCGCCTTCCTTCAGCATCGGGAAACGGAAGTACGGACGAAACGCCGGAAACTGTCGCACGAACGCATCGCACCGCAGCATATCCTGCCCGAACTGCTCCACCGGCGCCTTGTCAATCCAACGGTGCGACCAGGTGTGATTCCCGATCATGTGCCCTCGCTCGCTCCACTCCCGGATGATTGCGCGCCCTTCCGGCGTATCGCCATTCTCCCCGATTACGAACAGAGCAGCCTTGAGCTTGTGCCGCTCCAGAGCTGCGCGCAGCCGCTCGTCCGCGTCCCTCCGCATTGACGCGGGAACGTCTTGCCATCTCAAATCATCCATCGTGATTGCGATGGTCGGCTCTTCCGGCGCGCCCGCCCGCGCCAAGACGACAGAACCCGCCAGCGCGGCCAAAACATCCCGGCGCGACACATCCATGAGAATCATCATGCCATGCTGGAGGAGATGGGCGTTCTATTGAGCGGCTCCGCTCTCAGCAAATCCTTCGGCGCGCGGCCCCTGTTCGAGAATCTTTCGCTGAGCCTTTCCGATGGCGACCGCACCGGGCTCATCGGCCCTAACGGCAGCGGCAAAACCACCTTGCTCGAAATTCTGGCCGGCAATGAAGCGCCCGATTCCGGCGCCCGCGCCCTGCGCAAGCAAACCAGACTCGCGTACGTTCCGCAGGATTCGCTGTTTGCCCCCGGCGACACCGTTAGCTCCGTCCTCACGGCGGCCTTGTCCGATCTCCCCTTAGACGATGAGGAAAAGTCCGCGCGCATCGAACTCATGCTCGGCCGCGCCGAATTCACGGATCGCGCCACGCCCGCCGCTTCACTTTCCGGGGGATGGAAGAAGCGGCTCTCCATTGCGGCAGCCCTGATCGCCGCGCCCGACGTGCTTCTTCTCGATGAACCCACCAATCACCTCGATCTCGAAGGCATTCTCTGGCTGGAATCAGCCATTGAAACTGCGGGTGCTTGTCTGGTGGTCACGCACGATCGCTACTTTCTTGAACGCGTCGCCACCAACATGCTTGAAGTCAATCGGATTTATCCCGGCAGCGCGTTCCAGGTGAAGGGGAATTACAGCGAATTTCTCGAAAAGCGCGAGGACTTTCTCGAAGCCCAGAAGAAGCAGACGGACGCGCTCGCCACCAAAGTGCGACGCGAGATCGAGTGGCTGCGGCGCGGACCGAAAGCCCGCACCGGCAAATCACGCGCGCGTATCGATTCCGCCGGCCGGCTTATTGAAGAATTTTCGGCTGCGAACCAGCGCGCACGCACCGGCACTGCCAAGATCGATTTCACCGCGTCCGACCGCAAGACCAAGCGCTTGATTGAAGCTGAAGGCATCGGCAAGACGCTCGGGGGCCGGCGGCTGTTCCAAAATCTGACCCTCACCCTCTTGCCCGGCGTTCGCATTGGATTGGTCGGCGCGAACGGCAGCGGCAAAACCACGCTGCTGAAGCTCCTGGCCGGTTCGCTCGATCCCGATGAAGGCGAAATCCGGCGCGCTGAACGCCTCGCAACCGTCAGCTTCGCGCAGGACCGCGGCGCCCATCTGGATCCCGACATCAGCCTCCGCCGTGCGCTCTGCCCGGAAGGCGACATGGTGATTTATCGCGACCGTCCCATCCATGTCGCGGGGTGGGCCAAGCGCTTTCTGTTTTCGGAACAGCAGCTCGATATGCCGGTCTCGAAACTCTCGGGCGGTGAGCGCGCACGCGTCATGATCGCAAGATTGATGCTGGCGACCGCTGACCTGCTGCTGCTCGACGAACCCACCAACGATCTGGACATTCCCACGCTCGAAGTACTGGAAGACAGCCTGCTCGATTTTCCCGGCGCCATCGTGCTGGTGAGCCACGATCGCTATCTGCTCGACCGCGTCTCGACCGTCGTCATCGGACTCGGCGGAGGCGCCCATGGTAGCGACGCCGGCGTCTTCGCCGACTACTCGCAATGGGAGGCCTTCAGAGGCGAGCAGCTATCCGAAAAACCCGCGCCCAAACTTCCCCGCCCTTCCGCGCCAGCCGACGAACCGAAAAAGAAGCTTTCCTATTTGCAGCAGCGCGAGTGGGACGGCATGGAAGCGAAAATTCTCCAAGCCGAGCACGATCTGGCCGCCAGCCAGCTCGAGTTGCAAGCGTCGGCATCCGATCCGAATCGCGTCACCGAGGCTTACGACAAAATGCAAGCCGCCCAGCATCGCGTGGAAGAGTTGTACGCCCGCTGGGCGGAGCTCGAAACTCAGGTCTCCAAATGAACCCCGGGGCCGTTCATGAGCCGTTCGCCTTCGGAGCCGGGAGTAGCGACTCGGGCGGTTTCGGTACTCGCGTTTTGAGAATCACGATGTCACCGAATACGATCTTTAGATTCAGCTTGGGCGCCGACGGTGAATCCTCGCTCGCGGCCCGCTGGGTGAGCCACCACGCGCGCTTCTTCTGTCCCGGGAAGTCGGAGTTGACATTGCCGCTATCGCTCTTGGCGTGAATGTCGTAGGGGCCGTTCTCGGGAAGATGCAGCAAAATTTGGCCCTGAAGCACAGTTACGTTCATGTCGCCAACCAAGCCGTCAACGTTCACCTCCCCAACCTTTTGATTGACGATGAGCCGGGCCTTGCTGGGCGCCTTGATGCGATATTCCACATCGACGTTCGCGTCTCCCGCCAGAGGATAAGACACGGGGAAAATACCGTACCGGGGAAAAGTTGTGGTGATGACTAACTCGTCGCCGCGGCGCTCGGCGGCGATCTGCACCTTATCCAGCTCATGCGTGGCCTTTTCGCGCTCGCTGGCATCGTACTCGTCTTTGGTCGACTTGGTGGTGGTGATCTCCACGTCGGGCCGGTCCCATGCTTCCACCGTCAGAACGCCAATCGAGTTCGTCAGCCTGAGCACGCCGCCGGACGGGAAGTCCACGCGCTCGGTCTTGCTCACCTGCACCTTCTGTTTGGATTGGTCCTCGGCAAACGCCACGCAAGTCGCGGCGGAAAGGAGCAGGGCCAAGCCCAGGAACCTACTCATGAGCTTCTTCCCCCGGCTCGTATACGCTCCTGGAGTCTTCCAGCGACGGCAGATGATCGGTCGGGCGCGCCCACCAGACATAAAAAGTTGGCAGCAGGAAAATGCTCATGACGAGGTCGCAGATCAAGCCCCCCACCACCACGATCGCAAAGGGACGCTGAGAATCGGAGCCGATCTTGTGGGACAGCGCGGCGGGCAGCAGACCGAGTGTGGCAACCAGCATGGTCATCATGATGGGCCTCAGGCGGCGGGTTGCGCCTTCAATGGCTGCTTCGACGATCGGCATACCCCTGGCGCGCAACTGATTGATGTACTCCACCATGATAACGCCCGTCTGGATGGAAGCGCCGAACAACGCCATAAAGCCGACCCCGGAGGAGACGCTGAAGTGCGTGCCGGTTATGTACAGCGCCGCGAGGCCGCCGACACGAGCGACGCCCACATTCACCAGGTGCAAGCAGGCCCACTTGGCGGAACCGAACGCGCCGTAGATAATCAGGAAAATGAAGAAGACGGTCAAAGGAACGATAATGGTGAGGCGCGCGTCGGCTCGCACTTCACTCTCGTATTCGCCCTCCCAATTAATATGATAGCCGCGCGGAAGTGGAACCTCTTTGTTCACCTTCGCGATCGCCTCTTCGACGGCGCCGCCCAGATCGCGCTCGCGCACGCTGTACTTGATGGGAACATAACGCTCGTTCCCTTCCCGGTAGATCTCGCCGCCTTCATCCCGCTCTTCGACTTTGCAAAGTTGCCGGAGTGAAACCCGCTCGCCTGTTGGCGCTAGCAGACGGATATTTTCGATCGCTTCTTTTGTGTTGCGGAACTTTGGCAGATACCGCATGACCAAATCGTAGCGGGCTTCACCCTGCAATACCTGAGTGAGAGCATTCCCTCCCGCAGCGGTATTAATCGCATCCTGAACATCCGCGACATTGAGCTGATAGCGCGCGGCCGCGTCACGATCCACTTCAAAGTTGTCGTTGGGTTGACCGACCACTCGAAAGATTCCCAGGTCCGTAATTCCCTTGACCGTTTTCATGACCTTGACAATCTGTTCGGCTCGGTCCTCGAGAACGCGCAAATCGGAACCATAAACCTTCGTGGAAAGCTGTCCCTTCACTCCGCTGACCGCTTCTTCCATGTTGTCGGCGATCGGCTGGGAGAATCCCCAGACCACGCCCGGCAGCTTGTTCAACTCGCGATTCATGGCCGCGATGAGTTCGTCTTTGTTCTGGTGAAATGCCGGGCGCCACTGCTCCTTGGGCTTCAGATCGGCGAAGTATTCCGTATTAAAAAAGCTCGTGGTGTCGCTGCCATCGTCCGGACGGCCGGTTTGACTGGAACATTGAGTCACTTCCGGAAACGAACAGAGGGTGATTCGAGCCTGATTCGATAAATGGATTCCTTCACTTGGTCCGACGCTGGGTGCCAGCGTGCCACGCACCCACAGCGCGCCTTCATCCAGGTGCGGCAGGAATTCCGATCCGATCACTCCGCCCTTCCAAAGATAGAGAGAGCAACACACTGCGGCCAGGGAGATCGCAACCATTACCCAACGATGGTGAACGGTCCAGGTAACGGCATGCTTGTACCCTTTTGTGATCCAGACCAGCACTGGATTCTGCCATTCGCGCGTATCTTTTCGAAAGAAAAAACTGGCCAGAACCGGAGCGATCGTCATCGAGAATAGCACCGCGCCCAGGAGCGCGAATGCCACCGTCCAGGCCATCGGCCGAAACAGCCGGCCCTCCACCCGCTGCAGAGTAAAAATGGGCAGGTAGGCTGTAATGATGATCGTGATGGCGTAGAACACGGGCCGCTGCACTTCATGCGCGGCGTCGCGAATCCTGTCGCGAATCGGCTTGTTTCCGAGCTCCGGATGGCCTAAATGGCGAACGATGTTTTCCACCATCACAATGGCTCCATCCACAACCATGCCGAAATCCAAAGCTCCCAGCGACAAAAGGTTAGCCGGAACTTCCTTGAGTTCCAGACAAATGGAGGCGAACAACAGAGCGAACGGAATGGTGATGGCAACGATGATGGCGGCGCGCACATTTCCCAGAAACAGGAACAGTACGATGGTGACCAGGATGAAGCCCTCCGTCAGATTGTGCAACACCGTTTCGGTGGTGAAGCGCACCAGATCGCTGCGATCGATCAGCGGGTCGATGGTCACGCCTGGGGGCAGGATGTGATCGTTTAGTTCCGCGGCTTTCTTGTGAATGCCCTTCAATGCGGTGTCCGCCTCGGCATCCTTTCGCAGGAGCACGATGCCGGAAACCACATCGTCGTTATCGATGACCCGCCCGTCCGGGAGCCTGGTGGACCGGGCAAACTGTCCCAGGCGTATCTTCGGACCTTGTGAGACGACAGCGATATCTTTGATCTTGAGCGGCGTGCCATTCTTGGTCAAAATCACGGTGTTCTCGATATCGTGAACATTCCGGACCAGACCCACTTCCCGAATATTGATCTGCTGCAGGCCGGATTCGATGAAGCTTCCGCCGCCATTGGCGTTGTTGTTAGAGAGCTGTTGCTCTATCTGGCCGATGCTGAGCCCATAGGAAATCAGCTTGTCAGGGTCGACGCGAACCTGGTATTCGCGAGTGGGTCCGCCGAAACTGGCAACGTCGACAATGTTGGGAACGGCCTTGAAGTTCTTCTCCACTACCCAGTCTTCGAGCGACTTAAGCTCCATCACGTCGTATGCCGGATTAGTGGTGTGCAAGGTGAAGAAGTAGATCTGGCCGGCTGGGCTCCAGTCCGTTTGTATTTGCGGCGCAACGCCGGCGGAAACCGCGGCAGGCGGAAGATTGACATACGATAGGCGCTCGAGCGCCCGCTCGCGGTCCCAGGCGTTCAGTTCCTCGTCGTCAAAAATGAGCTTGATATCGGAGAGGCCGAACAATGAGAACGACCGCAAATGGGTGACGTGCGGCATGCCGTTCATCACGATCTCCAGCGGAACGGTGATTTGCTGCTCCATTTGTTCGGCGGAAATTCCGGGCCACTGCGTGACGATCTCGACGTAATTGTCCGCGACGTCGGGATAGGCCTCGATAGGAAGAGCATGGAACGCGACGATCCCGCCGGCGATCAATAGGAGAGCGACAGCCAGAACGAAAAGACGTTTGTCCAGGGCGAAGTCGACTACCCGGCGAATCATTTGCTTATTGCTCCACCGTATTTTGGAAAACGAGTGCGCGTTCCACCACCTGGTCGCCGGGCTTCAGGCCAGAGACGACCTCCTGGATATTTCCGGGAAGCGTGTCCCCAGCGACCACTTCCAGACGCCGGAAACGGCCGTTTCCGAGAGGCGTGTAGACCCATTCGCGATCGTGGAGATGCAGGATCGCGGTGGCCGGCACTGTCGAATGTTTTTCCAGGGTCTCCCCATGGAAAGTCGCGGTGACGAACATGCCAATCCTCATGAGACCCGGGTTTTCAACTTCCAAACGAACTTTTGCGGTGCGAATGTTAGGGTCGATGATCGGCAGAATGTTGGCGATGCGCGCTTTCAACACCCGGTCCGGATAGGCGACCAGATGGATGCCTGCGTACTCGCCCAGGTGAACTTGCGACATGTTGTTCTCCCACACATCGCAAATGATCCAGACGTGCGACAGGTCCGAAATCGTGAAAGGGGTCGGGGTCGAATAAGACTGTACGGCCGATTGGTTGGTGATCTCCTGGTCCGTGATGGTCCCATCGACCGGCGCAAATACCTGAACAGTACCGGTAGTCTGGTTGGGATCGAGGCCCAGCAACCCCAGTTGTTCCTTGGTTTGCTCGAGAACCACGAGATTGTCGTCCTCGGCATTTTGTGCTACTTCCTGGGCGCTCTTCGGAATCGCACCATTCTCGTACAGGATGTTGGCGCGGTCGAGCTGCAGCCTCGTTAATACCTCGTTTTTGACGGACTGGAGGTAATTGGAATAGGCGCCCGCGACATCCGGGCTTCGCACTTTGAACAGAAGCTGGCCTTTCTTCACTTCATCGCCCAGCCGCGCATTGATTTCGACGATTCGCCCCGTGGCGAGCGACGGCACCGGCACCTGCCGCGAAACATCGGGATTGACCACACCGGTTACGTTCAGCTCGGGAGCGGCAACGTGCTCACCCGCCGTCACCACCAGAAACTGCTCGGGGTGCTCTACCTTGAAATTGTTGGGGTCCAAGTCCGGTTGCACAGTTGTGGGAACAGCGCCCGCGCTCGCACTTGCGGCTTCCGCGTTTTCCTGGGCCGAGACCTTTCTCTCGCATCCGGTGAGAACAAGGCCCAAACCCAAACACACTGTTGCCTCGAGAATAAGTAAACGATTCATCGCAAAACCTCTCGGCCGGTGGCCATGTCCATTTGCGCCGTAGCCGTCAAGTAGGAACCAATCAAATTGATGTAAGCCAATCGAACGTCGCGATAGGATTTCTCCGCGTCCAGGTAATCCAGCAAAGCCGCGCCGCCGTGCTGATAGGCGAAGGCCACTTTGTCGCGAACATCCGCCGCCAGCTCCAGATACTTGCTCTTGTACGGCTTCAGGAGATTTACGTTTTGGACTATCGTCCAATAGGCGGAATCGACGTCGTTGAATACCTGCGCCTCGTTGGCATCCCGCAATCGCTCGTTGCGGCTGATGTCGATCTGAGTGAGCGCTTTCTGGCCCTGATTGCGGTCGAAGATACGCAAGGGAATCGAGACACTCACTCCCAAGTAAGCCGGGATGGGGGGATTGCGACCAATGTCGACACTGAACGTGGGATCAGTGGAGCCGTTGGCAACGGCTAGCTGGTGGGTGATCTCTGCTAATTCCACGTTCTGAACGGAGGCTTTCAGGTCTGGCCGTGACTCCAGCGCGATGCGCCGGTATTCCTCCAGCGGTTTTAGCTCATCGGAAAATTCGTACGGTCCGGTAACGTCGAATTTCTCGATCGGCGTTCGGTCGTTCAAGAGCATCAGAAGCTGGATCTTGGCCGTCCGAAGATTCACGGTGGCCGTTTCAAGGTCGGATTCGAACTGAACACGCTGCAATTCCAGCCGATCCACATCTATGACGGCGAGGTCCCCGGCCTTCAATCGCGTGCGAAATATACCGAGCTCCCGATCCCAATACTCGATATTCTGTTTGGCGTTCTCGAGGAACGCTTTGGCTTGCAAGGTTTGCACGAACGCGCTCTGCAGGTTGAACAGCAGACTGCGCTCCTGGTCCAAGTAAGTCGACGCCGCGATGGCGGTAGATTGCTTGGCTTGGTCGCGCCGCAACTCCCGCTTATGTTCCCGCTCGTGGAGATAGCTGATGGAACCGTAAGGCTCCGTGTAAGCGAAGGGACTATA
>Ga0302324_100027803_pt1 | contig 10767 bp, 7 predicted proteins | sample Palsa_T0_1_FD_201949 | JGI IMG/M metagenome (GOLD analysis project Ga0302324, IMG submission 201949) | Peat permafrost microbial communities from Stordalen Mire near Abisko, Sweden - Palsa_T0_1 | ecosystem: Environmental > Terrestrial > Soil > Palsa > Peat permafrost | place: Sweden: Abisko...
ACCCAAAGCTGATTGTGAGGAGCAGACTGGCGAAGTTCTCAAAGTGGAAGCCGCCTCTGCCACTGGAGGCGGATAGCGCGGACTTGATGCCAAACCAAGCGACGAGAATGGTCGCGAACATCCGAAATAGATTCTGGCCCATCGCGTCGAAGAAGCCGAGGTTCTGCGTTAGCAGGTTGTTGATTGCCTGAAAAATGAATTGCAGATAGTCGGTCTGCATTGGGTCTCCTTCGACGCGGCGGGGATAGGGTTACGTCTGATTACGGCATGCGGAAGTTCTGGAGCGAGTTGTTGAGCGTGCTGGTGACCTGTGCCAGATTGCCTGCCAACGTAGCTTGGCGGGCGATGTCGGTGTTGATGGAGTTGGCGGTTGTTTCCCGCTGTTGCTTGGCGGCGATTACGTTCTGTTCAAGCAACGAGAGCAGGAGCTTGTTCGAGTCTTGCAGTGTGCGAAGGGTGAGGACGTTCGCGGCGTTGATCTTGTTTAGGACGGACACTTCGGTGTTGAGGTTCGGATCGCTGGACAGTGAATCCTGTTCGAGGTTGTTGATCTGGTTCTGAATCGTCTGGGCGTTGTCGCGGATCGCGCCGATTGCGGCCATTGCTGTCACATTAGCGCCGTCGGACAGTTCAACCGATGCGTACTGAGACTTCACACGGTTCAGGTCGTCGGGAGTCATGCCAGAGAGCACTTGCCCGTTGTACAGGAGTAGTGGGGTGGTGGCCAACTGATAGCCGGTATTGACCGTGTTCGGAAGGCCGGTATTCATCCCGTTGACCCAAGTTCCGGTGTTGCCGTAGGTGTTGGGCGCGACGACATTCCGCCACTGTGAGAACTGGGCCTGGTAACGTGCGGGCATGTTCTGAAGGTTCCGGGCCATTTGCACGGCCAAGTTGTACTGCTGCACGATTTGCGTGTAGGTTTGCCGGAGCTGATTGAGTTGTTGTACGAGTTGGCTGTAACGAAGCACAGCATTGGCGTAGTTGGTTGGGTCGTAGACAATCCCGAATCCAAACTGCGCGGAGGCCGTGCCAACGCACAAGCCCATGACGAGCAGGACTGCAAGGAATTTCCTCTTCATCGTGAGTTCTCCTTTCGTGAGTTCGTAAATCTTAGTGGTCGCCGTTTATGACTACAGATCTGAGGGCATTTTGTGGTTTGCATAATCGGGAACCGCGAGGTCGCCTGAGAGATAAATCTTCACTCGGTGGCCTTCGCGGATTGTTACGGTGGGCAGAATATTGAGAAATTTATCGAGAATGCGCTGTGACGTTTGGCCGAGACTCTCGCCAACGCCCTGTTGAATGCTTTGGGTACCGGATTGAGTGAGAACACCCCCGGAACCTGCTTCGGCAATCCCGCCGATTGCGCCAACTGCGAGCGAAGCGCCGAAGATTTTGAGGTAGTGGTTGTTGACCTGATCGCGGAGTCCGGTGTCTCCGATCTGATTCATTCCGTTGAACTGGTCCAGGCTGACGGAATAACCGTCACGCATGATGAGCCGGTGGAATGCGACGGCGAGTCGCGTTTGACCGAACGTGTCTACGCGTTTTGCTTCTCCCAGAACCTTAGTGCCTGACGGGATAAGAAGGTGCTGGCGGTCGTGGGAGTAGATGTCAGTGGTAACAAGGCACTCGACAGGGCCAATGAACTGTCCGTCGAGCCGGTTTAGCAGTACGGTTTCGAGGATCGTTCCTTCAAAGATGACGTAGTTTTTACCCTCGGCGGTGTTGAGTGAAGATGGGTTTGGCGAAGTTTGCTTCGAGGAACTCTCGGCGGTTTTCCTCTCTGCATCTTCGGCTGTGGTTGTCCCTGCTTGTGGCATGCTACTGGCGGCAGGCGGTGTCGGTGGAATTAGTTGAGGCGCTGGCGGTAGCGCTTGGAGGATCTGAGCGAGCTGCTGGTTGAAGGTCGGTTCTTGCGCTGGAAGGCCCGGCAAGCCAAACGGATTGTTCGTGGGAGAGGAAGCGCTCGGAGTCAATTCCGGCTGTGCCGGGTCCTTCCTGTAGCTCAAGGCGACGTTCGACGAAAACAGTGAGACGTATGCTCTTTTCTTCCGTTCATCCTGAATCGGATCGGCTGGCATAGCTGGAGGCGGTTGCGCCGTGCCCGCAACTTGAGCGGGCGCTGCGGTCTGGCTCTCAGACTGTATTGCGCCGAAGAACTTGTTCTGTTGATTTAGCGCAACCTGTTGCTCGCGCTGAAGCTCCTGAATCCGGGTCTGTAGCTCAGCGATCTTGCCCTCGTTGACTTCAAGTGGGGCAGGATTTTGAACGGTAGACGTTCCAGACTTGGGCAACGTCTGGGGTTTCTTCCCGCCCGTGAGCCACATGATGCTGACCATCAATACGGCCAGGCCAAGCATGGCCCACGTCTGTACGTTCTTTGGCATGAGGCCGGGCGGTTTTGGTGCTTTGTCTTGGATAGGCTGAGTGGCCGGAGAATTAACTGGTTCTGTCATGGGCTCCTCTCATTCGGCGGAAAGTGTTCTGCGGTTGCGATTCTTACTGGTGGCGGGAAAAAGCGAGTTTCTTCTTGCCGATGGCCAGATAGCCTGTGTCAACGATTTTCGGGACGATGTAGACGCCGTTCTGGAGTTCGAAGTTGATGAGATTCGGCTTGCCGTCTTTGATTTCGTAAACGGCTGGTTTTTCGGAAGCCGTGCACTTGATGTAGGTGAACGTCTCGTCGTGATAAATCGCTGAAACTAGGAACGGTTTTCCTGCACCCTTCGAGTCGAACTGGTAGTCGAATTGAAGCTTTGTCGAATACTCGGAACGGAATTTCTGCATCTGCTGTTGGGCGCTCGTCTGAGCGGTTTGAACCTGGGCATTGGCTTGTTCGCGGATCGTCTGAATCTCCCGCTTGTAGGCTTCCGCCTCCGTCGCGGGTACATAGCCTTGCGCGAAAGCGCCGGTTCCGATGCCAGATTCTTCCTTCGGCTCAATGACGATTTTCAAGTCAGGGTCAGCATTTGGATCGCTGCTGATCTCGGAGAGCAGGAACGAATAAACGTGACCGCTCGCCGTGATGAGGTTCAGGTTGCTGCGAATTCCGGCCTGTGCCGGGTGGATGTAGCAGAGATTGTGCGCGCCGTTGATGATCCAGAATTCCTTGTCGCCGGTCGTGAAGTCGAGAATCTCTTCTTTTTCGGGCAGGATGATGAGCGTTGAGTAGCGCAGTTTGGCTTTTATCGGAACGATGTCGTTCTGCGCGTACTTCACGACGCGAGCAGTGTCAGTGGCGGCATGAATCGGCAACTCGGAAAGACCGAACACAAAAAACAAAGCAAGAAGTGCGGCTGATTTCACCAAATAGAGTGATTTAATTCGTAACGCGGTTTTCATTTCTCTTCTCCTTGGTCGAAAGTATCGTGGGGTGATTCAGGCTTGGGCGGCTTTGTGTCTGACTCAGGCAAAAAGGAAGTCAGGGTCATGGCCAGATACAGAAGCGTGGTGAATGAGACAATGAGTGCCGAGCAAGCATTCGCAGCGATTTGCGAAATGAAGTCTGGCAGCTTGAGGGGTAAAGCAAAAACGGGTGTCATTGTCCTCCTTCCGCTAGGATTTCGAGGCCCTTTTCAAAACCATACGTCTCGAACGCTTCTCGTCGTTTTCGGTTGTCGAAAGGATCGTTCGTATAGAGCCAGTAGCTCTTCCGGTCCACTTCGAGATTGGCGACCTTGGCCAATTCCGGCGTCTTAATGAGTAACTGTTGCTTTGGTCGGAGAGTGGAGATGAGTTCTACTTCGCTCTCGTTCAAGTTGAACTGACGACGGTAAAGGTCCCGGTCCATGTCCGGGTTGGCCAGGAAAATCTTCGTCGGGCAACTTTCGATGATGATGTCAAGGATTTCAGACTTGCGAAGTTCGTCCAGCGATTGAGTCGAGAGAATCATGGCGGCATTCTGCTTCCGCCATGTCTTGAGTGCCTCGATGATATAGCTCTTGATGCTCGGGTTCTTCAGGAACAGCCAAGCCTCGTCGATGAAAAATGCCTTGAAGACGTGACTGATCTTCGGATTGCAGATCGCGGTGTTTGCCCGATGCAGGATGTAGAAAAGTAGCGGCTCCAGCACCTCGGGATATTGATTCATTCCCTGAAAGTCGAAGCATTGGAAACGTGAGAACGTGATCGTGTCTTCAGCGTTGTCGAAGACGAAATCGAATTGCCCGCCTGTGGTCCATTTTGCCAAGCGGTCAGTGAGACGGCGGTCTAGCGTATTCGATAGAACGCTCAACGTGCGAAGTGCTGGTTCGATTTCGTACAGATTCTCAATCTGGTGGTAAAGATCGCGTTCCTCCGTGGGCGTCAGTTCCAAGGGCGACGCTCCCTGGATGAGAACTTTGACAAACAGCGCGAGGAAGTCGAGGTTCTCCTTGGTCGGCGAAACCGAGAAAGGATTGATCTTGAAGCTTGGCGAGTCCAATCCCACGCGGGCGTAGGAGCCGCCAAATAGTCGAGTCAAGCTTTCGAAGCTGCCGCCCAAATCGAAGATGAACGTGTAAGGGTCATATTTCTGCATATTCGTGATAAGGAAATTTAAGAGGAACGATTTCCCAGAGCCCGTGCGCCCCAGAATCATCGTGTGGGCCACGTCACGGTGATGAAGATTTAGGAAGTACGGTGTGTTGTGGTTGGTTTCCAAAACCGCGAGATATTCCTGCTTGAGGTGCCGGTTCTCTGGCGCCCCACAGTGAAGCGTAAAGAGAAATGAGAAGTCGGCATAGTTGGTGTTGACCAAATACATGGAACGAAGATTGAAGGGCGAGCCGCCTGGCACAGTCGCCAGAAACGCATTCAGGAGGTTGTACTTTTCTTCGTAGAGCTGTGCGTCGTGAACGCTGAAAACCTTGTAGAAGTCGGCAGAGGTCGTGTCCACCTTCGCGGGGTCGAGATCGTAGATAACAACGCTCAGTGAAAAGTGGCCGAAATAGTTGCCTTCGATTTCGAGTTCCTTGATGCTCGCGCCTAGTTCTCGGACTTGGGCTTCTTTCGAGTCGTCCACCAAAACGTCTGTCGTCGGAGCATCCGAGACGTTGAGATGACTCGCTAGGGAGCGTTTCGTATTGTGGAAGTGGCGGCGCTTCGATTGGATCGCCTTCCGCGCCTTCCCGGAATCCTCTTTTTTCCACTCCGTGACGATGTGAAAGTTAGCCTGCACTTCGAGAAGGTCCTTGAAGATCAGTGGAAAGCTCTGGGCCGAGGGCTCTTTGAGTGTCAAAACCTTGACGTAGTAGTCGTCGAGCTTCAGATGTCCGCGATGGCATTCCAGGTGCGATTCGCAAAGGTAGTAGTCCAGAAACGTGTCGTGTTTGAGCCGTGCGAGCTGGAGCTTCTGCGGCGCGAAATTCAACGCTCGCTTCAGAACCCGGAAAGCGTCTTGCTTGCCGAGGAGTTCGACTTGAACGAAATCGCTGACCTGGAGGATGAAGCTCTTCACCTTTTGGTGGAGAGCAATAAGTGCTTTTGTGATCTCCCGGTCGAGGAGAACGACCTGTCTGCGCGATGAGAACGCAGCCGCCAGGTCTTCGAGTGCCTTCTTTGGATTCTTGTGAAAGTCTGTAAGCGACTTTAACAGAGCTCGCTTGTAACGGAAGCCTTCGAAGACAACGACGTAGAACATTTGAAGCGAATACAGCCGCTCGGATTTCTCGGCGAAGTGACGAATGCGATTCTCGATGGCCGTGTTGACGATGGGGTTTGCGTATTTCTTGTATGGAATTGGCTCGTTGTTTCGCTTGAAGAGGTACTGGTAGATGCGAAAGTTCTCGTCGAATAGCCGCAGTGCGGATTCGAGGCGTTTTGTCAGCGTGTCGAGCGAATTTCCGTCCAAGCACTCATAATCCACGCCGTGAACCTGAAGGATCACGCCCACATCGCCGGACTTCGTCAGAAAGGCGTGCGAGTCAACAAAACCGTAGAGGTTCACCTGTTCGTTGAGTGAGCCGGTTTCGCTGTAGGACTTGAGGACTTTTTTAAGATTAAGCATTCGAGGCTCTGCGAATCGCGATGGGACTCAGCTTGGACGGGTCGTACTGCGTCTTAAACTTGGCTGCTGACAGCAGAAAACGAAGGATCTGTGGGTCAGTTTTCGTGGCCCACTGGGCGGCTAGGTACAGAAGAAAGAACATTAGGATGCCGCCCAGCAAGCTGGAAAGCATGTTGAATGTCGCTGCGCCCATGCACATGGCGAAGAAGAAGAGCTTTCTTTCTACGCCAAGAACGGTGAGTGGGCGATGGAGGGTTCGGTAGACAGTATTGATTCTTCTTGCTTGGGCCATAAGCTTCTCCGTTCGGAGTTAGAGATGCGTTGGCTACGAAGCGGGAAAGAGCCAAGCGAGGAAGTTGACTGCGGCGATGGCCATGCCAACGCCGAACAGAACGCCAGCCATGATTCTTTTTGAGCCACCCTCACCAAAAGCGAATGTCAGTCCGGCGACCACAATTGAAACGAGTGAGAGACCACGCGCGATAGTGGTTGTGAACGCTTGCATCAAAACGTTGACGGCGTTCTCCCAAGGGGATGCACCTGTTGCTTGAGCGAATGCAGCCGTTGCGAAAATCAGCGACAAGGAAAATGCGACGGACGCGGGCCGGAGCCAGCGGGAGACGAATTTGTTGCGAATGAGTTTCTTCATTGACGGCGAGTTCCTTTCGGATGATGCGGGTCAGGCCCGCATCGGGATTCGAAGACAAACTCTCGCCGAACTTTGTGTGGCGGGCTAGTGTTGGTGGGAGGACTGAAGATTGAATTGCAGCGCGCCGCTGCGGAGCTGCTCCCGACATTACACGTACGCACCCACTAGCCGAGGACAGAGTTGTAGCGATTGGCGACAGATTGCGCTGAGTTGCAGCGAACTGTTGCTGTTTGGATTCGCTCTGTTTCGGTGAGGAGTCCAGCGAGAGTTGCCTTCTACTTTTACTAATGGGCAAAACTTCACTTTGATTCCCCGAAGAAAAACTCCCCGCCTTCTGCGAACTGGTTTTTCTCTTTCTTGAATGTTGTGAAGAAACACCAAACGAAAAAGAATCGCTCTTGATGCCGAGTTCACCGGCTGCTTTTTGAAGGCGTTGCAGAATTCTCTCGACGCGCCAGTGGACTGCCTTTTCTGAGAGCGCCGTATGTGTATGAATGATCTCCTTCGCGAAGAAACCTTCCACTTTCAATTTGATGAGCAGTTCGCGCTCGAAAACGGAAAGGATTCCGATTCGATGACAGTGGTCGAGGAAATCATTCAAGACGGAGACCGTCTCGAATGTGTCGTTTGCGCCGGGCTCGTCACTCGTCTGCGATTTGTCGAATTCTCTCTGAATTGTGAGCCGTTTTTCTTTCTCAGCCCAACGAAAAGCATTCTTGCGGAGTGTTCTCGTTAGAGCGATGGGCAGATGATTGCCTATTGTCATCGGACCAGCCGAATCCACCAGTTCTAAGAACAAAGTGAGAATCTGTTGAGCGATATCTTCGGCCTCGATCTCACGGAACCACGCACGAACTTCGCGATAGGTTCGGTGAATCATAGGAACGAAGGAAAGGACTAATACGGAATTCCTGAGTTGAGTTTCGCAGACGAGAGAACTGGATTGCATTAAGGAGCCGACAACTTCGCTGGCTGAAGGCATGCTCTTCTCTCCGTTCCTGTGGGCATGCAAGTGCTCAACTAGGGCGAGAGCGTCTGAGAATCCCTCTAGGGGCAGTGCGGCGGACGCGAGCTTCAAGAAGTCGGTTGAGTAAGGCGGCTCACTCAACGAAATGACAAGATGTCTCTCGGTCTTGCAAATATGGCAACTGCACTGAAGATTTTCTCGCATGATATCAACTCCTGAAATCGGGCCGAAAGGATCGGCTGACGAGTCTGCGGAAGAGTGCCGACAATTCTGGTTCAGGACGACTCGAATCGAGTCTGGCTATTTCGCTCTTGTTTGCTTGTGGAAGGAAAGTCGCGATTCTTGACGCGGCGATGGCTCGGGTCTGGAAACCTCATTGCGCAGAGCGATTCTTTGTTTGGGGACTGAAGAAAGGTGCCTGCGAAGAATGGGTGGCAAGTCATATCCGTGTTACGGCGGCTCCTTCTTTCTGCGAACGCCGATTCGAACAGTATAGGCGAACAAAAGGCGAACTGTCAAGAGGTCTGTTTTTGACAAACGAGAGTCGGGATCGCCAGAGGGAACAACGATCATTCTTCCGCGAAGAGACATCGAGCACTTGCGAAGATATCTTGATATCTTTGCACTGGTCAAAACTCGCTATCTTCTTGAAGATGACGGAAAATAAACCTGATGGACACTCCTGAAAAGCGACGCGGCGGTGATCTCTTCATCGTCGACAATGGCGACAAGGACTGGAAGGTTATTCGGTATCTCCACGACTGGGCTGATTTGGCTCATACGTTTGACATCGCCACAGGCTACTTTGAAATTGGGTCTCTTCTGGCTCTGGATGGTCAGTGGCAGAAGCTCGACAAACTTCGCATTCTCATGGGGGACGAAGTATCCAAGCGAACAAGAAAGACTCTTGTCGATGGAACTCGGAGGATTACGACTGCACTGGATGCCAGTATCGAGAACGAAAAAGAAACAAATGATTTTCTCGTCGGAGTTCCCGGCATCCTCGACGCACTTCAGAAGAGAAAGATTGAGTGCCGTGTATACACAAAGGAAAAGTTTCACGCCAAAGCCTACATCACTCACGCAAAGCAGGCCGTTGTGGGCTCTTCTGCTTTGGTGGGATCAAGCAACTTCACGCTGCCTGGCTTGACCAACAATGTCGAATTAAATGTCCAGATTCGCCGCGAAGTTGAAGAGCTTCAGGCGTGGTACGAGCGCCATTGGGAACAGGCTGACGACGTTACCAACGACGTTCTGCGTGTAATCGAGCGTCATACGCGTGAGTACTCCCCGTTTGAGGTCTATGCCAAGGCACTCCAAGAATTCTTTCGAGGACACGAACTGACTGTGGGTGAATGGGAAAAGACACAGTCAGAAGTCTACAAAGCTCTCGATCAATACCAAAAAGACGGCTACGCGGCGCTCATGAAGATTGCCCAGCGATACAGCGGCGCATTTCTGTGTGACGGAGTGGGGCTCGGCAAAACATTCGTCGGATTGATGTTGATTGAAAGATTGGTTATGTACGAACGGAAGCGAGTTGTGCTCCTTGTGCCGAAGGCAGCTCGTGAGGCAGTGTGGGGGAAAGAGCTTCGCCGGTACTTGCCAAACATCGGAGGCGACTTCAGTAACCTCGCGATCTTCAACCATACGGACCTGCTACGAGGAGGCGAGTATGCGCGCCGTTTGGAGCGGGTCAAGGAATTGGCGGATGTCATCATAATTGACGAGGCTCATCACTTCCGCAATCCGGGTGTCAAAGGCCAAGAAGGGGAATTCCGGTCTCATTATTGGAAGTTGTCTGATATTGCGGAGGGAAAGACTCTATTTATGTTGACGGCCACGCCTGTCAACAACCGACTCATCGATTTGCAACACATGATTGAACTCTTTTCACGGCGGCAAACTGATTATTTTAAGGACGCTCCCCTAGGGATTCATTCATTGGCGGGTCATTTTCGCACGATGGAGAAAGAGCTTGAGAGGCAGGTCCTGCGGAAGGAAGCAGGCGAGACGGATTCGATGGAAACCAATCAAGTCGAAGCGGACCAAGTCCTCGCTACTGATTCTCTATTTCGCGCGCTCGTTGTCCAGCGAAGCCGAGGGTACGTCAAGCAGAGTCAAAAACAACACGGCGGACGCGAAGCGATTTTCCCCGAGCGCGAAGATCCACAAGTCGTTGATTATTCGATCAAGAAGACTTACGGCAATCTCCTGACATTGGTTGAAAAGGCTTTCAACAAGGAGAAGCCGCTCTTCTCGCTCGCAATCTATTACCCACTGGCTTACTACAAAGGGCCTGACGCCTCCATCGAACCGTTAGAGGAAGGCCGACAGAAGGAGATCGTCAGCTTGATTCGAATCGGCTTCTTGAAGCGCTTCGAAAGCTCCGCTCGTGCATTTGAATTGTCTTGCGAAACGCTACTCGAAAAGCTTCTCGCCTGGGTTACCAAGCATAGTGAAACAGAACATGAGAAGCGAAGACTGGACCGCTGGATGACGCGGTTCGCGGAGCTGATCGGCTACGTTAAGAACAGTCAGCGCGAGTTCTTTGGTGAAAATGAAGATTCTGACGAAGACGTTGTCTCTCAAGAAATATTGGACGACGTGGTGCAGCTCAGTCGTGAGGAATACAAGATTGAGGAAATTCTGGATGAGTGCTTCGACGATTTGGACCAGATCGGCGAGTTTCTGAATGAACTCCGCAAATTCAAACCGACCCACGATGACAAGTTGCAAGGTCTTGTAAAGCTTCTGAAGACAGATACCGTTCTAAAACAACACAAGGTTCTGATTTTTTCCGAATACATGGCGACGGCCCGCTTTTTGCAACAAGAACTGGTGCGCGCTGGAATAACTGGTGTTGATGAAGTGGATAGCGCGACGGATCGGGATCGGGGAAAAATCATTCGGCAATTTGCGCCGTACTACAACGAGTCGTCGAGTGCCGCGCTAATATCCGAGGGTCTTTCGGAAACACGGGTTCTCATCTCGACCGACGTGCTTTCTGAGGGTTTGAATCTTCAAGACGCCACTCGCCTCATCAATTACGATCTGCATTGGAATCCTGTGAGATTGATGCAAAGAATCGGGCGCGTAGACAGGCGGCTAAATCGCGAAACCGAAGCGGCTATTCTAAAGGACCATCCTGAAGAAAAG
>Ga0302324_100027804_pt1 | contig 10767 bp, 12 predicted proteins | sample Palsa_T0_1_FD_201949 | JGI IMG/M metagenome (GOLD analysis project Ga0302324, IMG submission 201949) | Peat permafrost microbial communities from Stordalen Mire near Abisko, Sweden - Palsa_T0_1 | ecosystem: Environmental > Terrestrial > Soil > Palsa > Peat permafrost | place: Sweden: Abisko...
TTCGGGAAATATTTTTTGCCGCCGTTGATCTCCAGTTCCCCATTGGAACGGAACGCCGCCAATTTTTCCGCGCTGACGGACATCTCAATCATGCCCGTGTAAAGATCCTGGATGAATACGCGGTCGTTCTCGTAATCCTCGGCCTGCAAACCGAGCGCATCGGCCTTGATGCGGAGGTTGATGTCCTTCGAGACAAGAATGGTCGGGTTTTTCGGCTGCGCCTTCTGGATGCCGGCGGCGAACGCGAGGATGCGGTTGTCCACGCTGTTGCTGTTCAGGATGTGGCTGTCGCCGTTCGAATGATTGCCGCCATTTTTTTGGAATGCGATTTTCAGCCGGCCGCCGTTGGGCAATTTCACCCCTTCGCTCAAGCTGCCTTCGCCGCGAAAGCCGTCAAGCATCCGCGAAACGGTGCGCGCGTTCTGACCGAGTTCGGAGGATTCGCGCTTGAAACGGTCAATCTCCTCAATGACTTCGATGGGGATCAGGACATTGTTATCGGCGAAGTTGAGCAGGGCGTTGGGGTCGTGGAGAACAACGTTGGTGTCGAGGATGTAATTTTTCACTGGGTATAAACTCTTCAAAGCAAATCAAAGCCACGTTGCAGGACGGCGACGTTTGGGTGACAAACCGGTTTCATTTCAGGTGCTTGATGCCGGCCATGAGCCGGTGCCACCGCCGGATGTTTTTGTGGCGCGCGGGCAGTTTGTAATGGCCGGAGTAGAGAAAATTTTCGAGCATGCCGAACAGGTCGAAATCCACGAAGCGCGGCTGGTCGTCGAGCAAAAATTTATGGTGTGCCAAAATGATTTCAAAGGGGACCAGGCGTTCCTCCAGTTTTTTCAGCCAGAGTTTCTGCTCCTTGCGCCATTGGTCAATGCAGCCGCGGCCAAACTTGCGCTCCTTGAACCGCAGATATTGCAGATGATCGGCCGTCGCCGCGTTTTCCTTGTAATAAATGTCGTTGAGCCGGAATGTCGCGCCCTCGATTTCATTCTCGATGAATCTCCACAGGACGGATTGCACGCCGCGCAGCTGGCCCGGAAACAGCCCCAGCCCGAGTTTGTCGTCGAGATATTTGGCGATGACCTGCGAATCGTCGTTGATCTCAAAAATGACATTCCTGCCGTCGCGGATGATCGGCACGCCATAATAACGCTGCCGGGTCAGCTTCCAGACCAGCGCCCGTTCCTGCGGCGGAATGTTCGTGATTTTGAAGGGCGCGCCGGAGAACTCAAGGATGCGCCGCTGGGGGATGCAAAACGGACTCCACGGAAATTGAATCAATTCGATCATTTCAAAAAATTCATCGCGCCTGAACAAAGGTAATTTAGAACCCGCCCCGCGCACTGACAAGCGTAAACACCGCTTTACACAAAATTGTAACGCGGCTAAATTCGCCACATGGCTGCCGAGTATGATTCAACCGAATTCGTGGACACCGATTTTCAAGCGCACAAGTCGCCCTTCGCCGCGCCCGACCCGCTCCGCGCGCCCACGCGCGACGAAGTGGACCGCAAGGTTGTCGAGGCGCAGCAAAAGCTTGCCGAGCTGAAACGCGCGCAGGACAGCCTGGAACGCGAACGTTCCGCGCTGGAGGAATTGCGCCGTCGTCAGAGTGAATTTCAGACCGGCCGCCAGGAAATGGTCCACAACCTCACGCGCGGACTCGGCCTGCTCGAAGAAGCCGAGTTCAACACGCGCCGCGACGCCGAGCAGATGGTCAAGACCATCGCCGATTTCCGCGACGCCCTTGCCAAAATCGAAGCCGTCCGTGACGAAACGTGGACGAAGGAAAATTTCAGCACCGAGCTGACCCGCGCGCTCACCGCCATCGAAAATGCACGCATGGAATGGAACACCGCGCGCCTGAAACTGCCCGCGCTCTCGCCCGAGGCGTTGAAGAAAACCGAGGTTGAAACCGCGCCGCCACCCACCGCCTCTCCGCTCACCGGTTTGGGCTTCGGCCAGCTCTGCAAGATTGGCCTGGCGATGACATGGCCGCTTGTGCTCGTTGCGCTGGGCGCGCTGGGCATCTTTATCGCCATTTTGTTGCGCCATTAAATTATGGCGTCGTCAAAGAAAAAAGCTGACCCGATTTCCGACCGCACCCGCACGCTCAACGACCAGATCGCCGCGCTCGAATCCGAGATCAAGAAGCTCGACACGCAGATCCAGCGCGCGCCCACACCCAGGCTGCGTTCCACCGCCATTCCGCACGGCGAAACCGTTTCGCGCAGACCCGGGCCGCCGCCCGCGCCCAAACCCGTTTCGCACGAACCGGTGTTTGAGGAGATCAGTTCCAAATCCATTTCGGCGCGCGCCGAGGCCGAATCGCCCGACCATTACAACGAACTTGGCGTCCGCAAATACGACCTGCCCGCGCTCTGGGGCCGGCTGCGGAATCATTTTCGCGGGCCGACCTCCACCAACCCGCGCCTCGTGAGCTATCTTGCCGCCGGCAGCGTTGGCGGCCTGCGCCCGATGCGCTACGAGAAGCGCGTCGCCCGCAACCGCTTCATCCTGCTCGTCGTCGTGCTGTTTTTGATCCTGCTCGGCGTCATCTCCATGTTCGTGAAAACCCATTGAATGAAGGCGGATGGAAAATTTGTCGAACTGCCGATCTCCACACGCGATGGAAAATTTGTCGCGCACTATTCCGAAAAAGGTCTGGCCGGATTAAATTTCCCAAGGGTGGGGCGAGGACGGTGGCCGTCGGCCAGGACCTCGCGAGCCGCAAAGAAAGAAATCATTTCCGCCAAAATCCGCGAATGGCATCGCGTGACGGAATCCGCGTTGAAGAAAATTCTGGCTGGCGACGAGCCGAAGAAATTTCCGCCGCTGGATTTGGCGGGAACGGAATTTCAAAAAAGCGTCTGGCGGGCGATGCGGAAGATCTCATTGGGCAAAACGAAAAGCTACGGCGAGATTGCGTCTGCGATTGGCCGGCCCAAGGCCGTCCGCGCTGTGGGCGGCGCGTGCGGTGCGAATCCGGTGCCGGTTTTGGTTCCGTGCCATCGCGTGCTGGCCGCGAACAAAAAACTCGGTGGCTTCTCCAGCGGATTGGATTGGAAACGTAGTTTGCTCGCGCGCGAGGAAATTAAATTTTAGGCGCTATGCGAATAGAGGAATATATCCAGGAATATTTTCGAGACCGAACAAGTTTGTATCAGCAGGCCAGCCCTTATTTCACAAAGCACGCGCAGCGTTTTTTTGCACCGACATATCAGCTTTCTGACCACAAACAGAATATCGCAAATAGTGAGGCTGAAAAAATTATTAACATCAAAGATTCGGGTGGCCATGTCGAGGTTATCACGAGTGGTAATTGTAATAATTGGCGTTTGCGTTATCATTTAGTGTCCGCCGACAACTCATAGATGATTACCAAGATAGAAGTGGAGTGCGCTATTTGCCACAGCTCTGGGAAGGCAAAAATGGCAAGAGCGATTGTATGGCCTGCAAGGGAGTTGGATGGGCATTGGTTGGCAAGATACTTGCCGCCTAACAATTTTTCTTCGCGCAAATTTTATTCCGCCGTCAGCCGGATGATTTCGCGCAGCGGTGTCTGCGGTTTGAATTTCACGAAGCGTTCCAGTTTTTCCACGAGCGGCTTGCGGCGGCGCATGTCGTCAAAACCCGGCGCATACGCCCGGTCGTAGGGAATCAGTTCAATTTTGGATTTCGAGCCGAGCGTTTTCACCACGAGCTGCGCGAGTTCGAGCATGGAAACTTCCTCCGTGCCGCCGATGTTGAAAATTTCCCCGCGCGCCCTCCGGCAATCCTGCAAACGTACGAGTGCTTCCACCACGTCGTTCACGAGGCAAAAACAGCGCGTTTGCTTGCCGTCGCCGAAAACTTTTAACGGCGCGTTTTTTTTTGCCGCCGCGATGAAGCGCGGCAAAACCATGCCGTAACGTCCGGTTTGTTTTGGCCCGACGGTGTTAAAAAGCCGCGCGATGGTGACGGGCAGTTTTTTTTCGCGTGCGTAGGCGAGCGCGAGAAATTCGTCCGTGAGCTTCGAGCAGGCGTAGCTCCAGCGCGACTGCCCGGGCGGCCCGATGAGCAGGTCGTCGTCCTCGCCGAACCCCGGCTTCGCGCTCTTGCCATAAACTTCCGAAGTCGAAGTCAGCAAAATCGGCGTGGAATGTTTTGCGGCGGCTTTCAATAAAATTTCCGCCTCATGAAAACTGGTTTCCAGGACGTGCAGCGCGGATTTGACGACCAGTTCGACGCCAACGGTCGCGGCCAAATGAAAAATAAATTCCGCTTTCGCCGCGAGCTTTGGCAGTTCTTTGCAGTCAGAAATTTTTGCGCGGACGATTTTCAATCGCGGATTTTTTTTGAACGCGCGCAGGTTCTCCAAACTGCCGGTCGAGAAATCGTCAATGACAACAACGCTTTTGCCATCATTGAGCAAGCGCTCAACGAGATGCGAGCCGATGAAGCCGGCGCCGCCCGTCACCAGGACAAACGAAGATGGGGGATGGAGGATCGAAGATTGCATGGGTGTTCGTTCAATTTTCTGACTTTTCTTCCACCGGAAAATTCTGGCTGCATGGATAAATGATTTGTGTCTCCGCTCGCGCAGTTTTATAGACGTTCAAATCACGAAAACTTTTGATCAGTGCCATAATCCATCCTCCATCTTCTATTTCCCATCCTCGCCTTGCCGCAAAGCGGCGGCCACGCCTTCCGCCAGTTTCTGCCGGAACTCCGGGTCTTCAATCCGCTTCGCCTCGTGCGGGTTGGAAAGGTAGCCACCTTCGATCAAGATGGCCGGGCGTTTTTGCCCTGCCAGCACGCCCATGAACCGCGCCCGCCGCACGCCGCGATCTTCCTCGCCGCTCGCATGGAGCAGCGCGTCCTGGAGGCGCACGGCGAACTGCAAATTTTGCGCGTCAAACTGGTTGTCCGGGAAATTCTGCGACGCGGTGTCGTCGTAGCCGCGCGTCAAGGTGGACGGCATGCCGGTCGGCGTGAGGCAGTAGGTCTCCAGCCCGGCCTGCTTGGTGTCGGGCGCGGCGGAATTGAAATGCAGGCTGATAAAAAAATCGGCGTGATGCGCCTCGGCGAAGGCAACGCGGCTGTAAAGGGGGATTTCCATGTCGTTCGTGCGCGTGAGAAAAACCTGCCAGCCTTCCTGTTCCAGCAGGGGCTTGAGCCGCTTCGCCCAGTCGAGCGTGAATTCCTTTTCCAACCGCCCGTCGAGCACGGACTTGGTGCCGGAATTGATGCCGCCGTGGCCGGGGTCAATCACGATGACACGGTTCGCGTTGAAGGTCAGCGGCGGCGCGCACAGCAGCGGCTCCAGGTTTTTTTGCAGGTCGAGGTCGTGGACGAACACCTGGCCGTCAATGGATTTCGGCGCGAAGCCGAGTTGCAGTTCCACGCCGTTCCAGTTTGCCTCGCGGCTGCCGGCGGCCAGAACCATCACGCCGTTGAGCGAGCTGACGGCATAAGTCGCCAGGGGCGTGCGGGACAACAAATGGGGTGTGCCGATCTTATGCTCCGCCGCCCAGTGGTTGAGCGCGCTCCAGGTCATGACGGGTTCGGCCGGTGCGGCTTGATGGACCACGAGAGGCGGGGAATTGATTTTTGCCATGGACGCGTCCGGCGCTGGCGGTGGCGTAGCGTGAAGATGCACGGCGTAGGGATCTTCCCAGTTCAACGCAGCGGCGCCGGGCGAAGCGGCCGGCGACGAAATGATTTTGTCCGGCATTTTTGGCGTGGTCGAGCAGCCCGCCAGAAAAATCAGCGCGCAAAAAAGGATTCCAGCCGGCTTGGGCGTTTTGAACACCGCGTCATTGTGCGGAACGCAAAAGCGGACTCAAGCTGTTTTGCACGCGACTTGTTTGCGGCGGCGGATTGCGTCATTATTTTACGCAGTGAAAATTCTCGTTGCCATCACCGGGGCCAGCGGCGCGCTATATGCGCAGCGGCTGCTGGATAATCTGGATCCACGCCAGCACGAAATCCATGTCGTGTTGAGCCATTACGCGCAACAGGTCGTGGCCGGAGAACTGCCCGGCGGACTGAAACTGCCCGCCGGTGTGAAACCGTACGGCCTGAAAAGCATGAACGTCCCCTTCGCCAGCGGCTCGAATCCGCCGGACGTGATGGTCGTGATTCCCTGCACGATGGGCACGATGGGCCGCATCGCGCACGGTTACAGCGAGGATGTCTTGCAACGTGCCGCCGACGTCGTGCTGAAGGAAAAGAAAAAATTGATTTTGGTGCCGCGCGAAACGCCGCTGAATCTCGTCCATGTTAAAAATATGGAACAGCTGCTGCTGGCCGGCGCGACGCTGATTCCCGCGAACCCCAGTTTTTATTCCGGTGCGAAAACGATCGTCGAACTGGTGGACACTGTCATCGCGCGCGTGCTCGATCACATCGGCCTGCCGAACAAAATCGCGCCGCGCTGGGCTGAAGAAAAAGAATGATTTCCATGATTCAAAAATGGGGTTCGTTCGTCCGGTTTTCCCACACTGTCTTCGCGCTGCCCTTCGCGCTGGCGGCGATGCTCGTGGCCGCCCGCACGAACCGCGGCTGGCCGGGCTGGCGAACTTTCGGACTGATTCTCGCCGCGATGGTCTGTGCGCGGACCTGCGCGATGGCGTTCAACCGCATCGTTGATCGCAAGTTTGACGCGCTGAATCCGCGCACAAAAAACCGGCACCTGCCCGCCGGACAGATTTCGTTGTTCAGCGCGATTTCACTCTGCGTTTTGTCGGCGGCGGGTTTGCTGGCGGCAAGCTGGTTTTTGAATCCGCTGTGCTTTTACCTTTCGCCTGTTGCGCTTGTGCTGGTTTGTTTTTATTCGCTGACAAAACGGTTCACCGATTTCACACACGTTTTTCTCGGCATCGCGCTGGCGCTGGCACCCGTCGGCGCGTGGCTGGCGGTGAAAGGAACGGACGTCTCACCGCTGGAAATTATGCAGATGACCCTGCTCGCGTCCGCCGTGATTTTGTGGCTCGTCGGCTTCGACATCATTTACGCGCTGCAAGATTATGAGTTCGACAAATCGCACGGCTTGCGCTCGCTCGTCGTCGCGTGGGGGCCGCAGAACGCGCTCGCCGCCGCGTTTCTAGCCCACATGGCGATGTGCGGATTGCTGCTCGCGTTCGGACTGCTCTGCCATTTTCGCATCGCCTATCTCATCGGCTGGCTGATCATTCTGGGCTGCCTCGTGATGGAGCATTGGATTGCGCGCCGCCGCAGTTTGAACTGGATCAACCTCGCCTTCTTCCGGCTGAACGCGCTCGTCGGCGCGGTGTTTCTCGTGGTCGTCGCGGCGGAAGTGATTTTTCAGGGCGGCTTCAAGCTGCGCTAAAAAATAATTCAAAATAGTTTGTCCACTTTTGGCGTCGGCGGGGATAATTCAGTGATGCCAGACGCGAACGACATGGACTTGGTGCGGGAATTTGCCCGGCACAATTCCGGGGCCGCTTTCACCGAACTGGTGCGGCGGCACATCAACCTCGTCTATTCCGTCGCCCTGCGCTGCACCGGTAATGCCGGCGATGCGCAGGACGTGACCCAGGCCGTCTTCATCATTCTCGCCCGCAAAGCCGCCGGCCTGCGCGAGCGCACCCTGCTCACCGGCTGGCTTTATGAAACCACGCGGTTCGCCGCCGCCCGGCTGCTCCGCACTAATGCCCGCCGCCACGCGCGCGAACAGGAGGCTTATATGCAATCCACTTTGAACGAAGCCGACCATTCCGCCGTCTGGGAAAAACTTTCTCCACACCTGGAAGCCGCGATGTCCAGGCTGGCGGAACGCGACCGCGCGCTGCTGGTGCTGCGCTTTTACGAAAATAAAAGCGGGCCGGAAGCGGCGGCGCTGCTGGGCATCCGCGAAGACACGGCGCACAAACGCGTGACGCGCGCGATTGAAAAGCTGCGGAAATTTTTCGCGCAACGCGGCGTGACGCTGACGGCGACGGCGATCGCCGGCGCCGTCTCGGCCAATTCCGTGCAAGCCGCGCCCGCCGGATTGGCGGTTACAGTCACGGCAGCGAAAGGCACGGCGATTGGTAGTTCAACCTTAACCCTCGTAAAAGGAGCACTAAAACTTATGGCGTGGTCAAAAGCACAGACGGCGATTGTGGTCGGCGTGGGAATTTTACTCGCTGTTGGAACTACGACTGTGACCGTGGAAAAGATTCACAAAAATCAAACTGAAGAGTGGCAACTCAAAGAAATGGATTCCAAATTTTTGCTTATGCCACCATATAAAACAGCGATACTTCCTACTAAATTTGCCGAAAGAGATCCTTTATGGGGAACAGGCGGCATGACCTGGATGCCGGGTGGACAAATTTATGGAATAAATAAGTCGATCGAAGAAATGCTGCGCGCAGCTTATGCAAAAAAAGAATTTGGTCTAATCAGTCAGTACCGAACAATTTCCAGTCCGGCAATGAGCACAAACAGATATGATTTTTTATCAAATCTACCCACCGGCTCGAGGGAGGCTTTAAAGCATGAAATAAAAAGAAAATTCGGTGTCGTTGGCAGATTTGAAACAATTGAAACGAATATTTTAATTCTGAAAAACAAACACCCAAACTTATTTCAACTGAAACCAAGCACATCAAAAATGCGTTATTCCAACGTAGGAAACGGAATAATTTCGATGATGGATGCTGATGCCAATGAATTGGCCGAACAGCTTGAAAACTGTGTTAAAATCCCCGTTATCAATCAAACGGGTTTGACTAACAATTTCGATTTTGAAATCAAGTGGAATAATGGCCAACTGATTGGAGCTCCGGATTACCCAAATCTCGATACCCTGAAACAAGCGTTGGCTGACCAAATCAGTCTTGAACTTGTCCCAACCAACATGCCCATCGAAATGCTCGTCGTCGAAAAAGTGAAATAGTTTCGCATTACCCCGCGCGTTCCGTTTTCAGCGCCGGAGGCGCGGCAAGGTTTGGCGTAGCGGCTTTTCGGCAGAAAGCCGCCATCTGAAAGCCGCCAGTTCGGTCTGCGGTGCTCTACCGAGACGCCGCTACGTTGCCGTCAAAAAATAATTCAAAATAGTTTGTCCACTTTTGCCGTTTGCGGGGATGAGTTATTGATGGGCAAAATAACTCATTTCCCAGGCTTTAACGGTTTTTCCCTGTTTTTGGCACTTTTGCAGTGCCCGCCGGAACTCCGGCAACGGTTTACGCCTTCGGCAGTTTTTCCTCGACCATTTCGCAGAGCGCGTGGAACAAAACTTTTTGCGCCTCCTGAATCCGCGCCGTGGAAGCGCCGGGCACGATTAAATCAATCGTCGCCACGCCTTTGGTGAAGCCGCCGTCGCGGCCGAGGATCGCGATGCTCTCGACGCCTTTGCGTTTCGCTTCTTCGAGGGCGCGCAAAACATTTTTGGATTTGCCGCTCGTCGTGATGGCGATCAGCACGTCGCCTTTTTCGCCAAGCCCCCAGACCTGGCGCGCGAAGATTTCGTCGGCGTGATAATCGTTGCACACGGCGGTCATTAACTCGCCGTTGGCCGTGAGCGAGATGGCCGGATATGGCCGGCGCTCTTCGCGGAAGCGGCAGAGAAATTCCGTGGCCAGATGCGTGGCGTCCGATGCACTGCCGCCGTTGCCGCAAACGAGCAGTTTTTTGCCGGAGGTTAGGCTGTGCAAAATCAGTTTCGCCGCGCGGTTCAGCGGTTCTTCCAGCGCGGACAGATTGCGCAGCGTGGCGATGGAATCTTCAATGGCGCGTTGCAAATGACTCATGCCATAGCGTAATTGTTGGCCGTTGAAAGAAAAGGCGAAACCGGCTATTGCTATTGTGTGATTCCGCGACGCAGAAACCAAAACTTCAGCGTTCACAATGGTTGAGCTGCTCGTGGTCATCGCCATCGTGGGAATTTTGGCGGCACTTTTGCTGGCGGCTCTCACTCAAGCCAAAAAGCGGGCGCAACGAGTCCAGTGCGTCAACAATGTGCGGCAGCTTGGAGTGGCATTGCAGTTGTTCGTCGAAGAAAACCATGTTTATCCCATGACTGTTTACCCTTCAATATCTTATACCGATCCAGTCCACACCGATTATCGCCACACTTATTCTTATTATTCTGATTGGCAGCACGATTTGAATCATGAACTAGGGACCGCTAATGATTTAAGATTTTTATTCGACCAAGGAGTCTGGAAATGTCCGTCGGCAGTTCGCCCAAACCATCGTCCAGTGGATTTGAAAACGGGAATGGATTTAAGAAATGCAATTTATGAATCTTACGGCTACAACGATCACGGAATAATAAACTTAGGAAGAGTTGCGGAAAAAACAAACTATCTCGGGTTAAGTCCCCGGACGACCTTGACGAACATGACCGCCGTGCCGGTTTCAGCGGTTGTCAGCCCTGCCGAAATGATAGCCATCGGAGACGGTTTTAGTGGACACGATAAAATTATTTGGAGCGGTTCAATGCAAATTGGCAGAATTTATGGCCTGCCAAACTTTTTTAAGAGTGATACTAAAGAGGCCTTTTCACGTCACCAAGGTCGCGCCAACGTGGTGTTTTGCGACGGCCACGTCGAATCGCCGACACTTAAATTTCTTTTTGAAGACGCCAGCGACGAAGCCTTGAGCCGTTGGAATCGCGACAATTTGCCGCATCGCGAAAGATTAGCGCCGTAAATTTCGTAGCAGCCGACGTAATACCAACTGCGTAAATAGTCTGGTATAAGTTAGGGAATGTGGTTAGACTTGATGGATGGCAAGACCCCGAACAAAACTTGATCGTAGCGGCGAGGC
>Ga0302324_100027806_pt1 | contig 10766 bp, 10 predicted proteins | sample Palsa_T0_1_FD_201949 | JGI IMG/M metagenome (GOLD analysis project Ga0302324, IMG submission 201949) | Peat permafrost microbial communities from Stordalen Mire near Abisko, Sweden - Palsa_T0_1 | ecosystem: Environmental > Terrestrial > Soil > Palsa > Peat permafrost | place: Sweden: Abisko...
CTTCGCGCGGCCGAATGAAGTCGGGCGCGTTGAGCGCTAACTCGTGATCTTTCACGTACGCGTAGCTTTTCGTCGAACCTTCGTGGTCGTTGAACGTCACGCACGGACTGATGATGTCGAGGATCGATGTGCCGCGATGTGCAAAGGCGGCCTGGAGTAGCGGCACCAGCTGTTTCCCGTCGCCTGAGAACGAGCGGGCAACGAACGTCGCACCGAGCTCGATCGCGAGTCCGCACACGTCGATGGTCGCGTATTCGTTGGGCGTGCCGTTCTTGAGCGTCGAGCCGACGTCGGCCGTCGCCGAGAACTGCCCCTTGGTCAAACCGTACACGCCGTTGTTCTCGATAACATAGACGCAATCGACGTTGCGGCGAACCATGTGGGCGTACTGCCCGAGCCCAATGCTCGCGGTATCGCCGTCGCCGCTGATTCCGAGGACGAGCATCTCGCGATTGGCAAGCTTGGCACCCGTCGCGGCCGAGGGCATGCGCCCGTGAACGCCGTTGAAGCCGTGCGCCTGCTCGACGAAGTACGCCGGCGTTTTCGACGAGCAGCCGATGCCGCTCATCTTGGCGAGCAGATGCGGCGCGACGCCATACTCGTAGAGCGCCTTGATCAAGTGGTTGGTGATCGAGTTGTGGCCGCAGCCCGCGCAGAGCGTGGTCGGCAGCCCCTTGTACACCTCGCGCGTGAGCCCGACGATATTGACCGTCATTCCGCCGCCACTGCCGGCTCGCGCTCGGCCTCCAGGAGCGGGTCGACGATCGCGTGCGCGTCGATCGGTACGCCGTTATAGTGGCGGACCGATTGGATCCGCGAGATGAGATGGTCCGGTAACTCGGTGCGGAGCAAGCCGTAGAGTTGTCCGTCGCGATTCTGCTCGACGACGTAGACGCGCTCGTGCCGCGCGATAAACGCCGCGACTTCGGGCGAAAACGGCAGCGCGCGCACGCGCACATAATCGGTTTCCACGCCGGAATTCCGCAAAATATCGCGCGCTTCAACGACGGCGTGATGCGTCGTGCCGTAGGCCAGGATGGCCGCCGGATGCCCCTGCTCGTCGACGATCGGCTGCGGCACGGCCGTCCGCGCCGTTTCGTGCTTGCGCACTAACCGGTCGAGATTGCGCTGCCAGACGTCGGGCATTTCGGAGTAACGCGCCTCTTCGTCGTGTCCCGTGCCGCGTGTAAAGTAGCCGGCGCCGTTGTGATTGGTTCCGGGCAACGTCCGATACGGAATCCCGTCGTGGTCGACGTCGCGATAGCGTCCCCATGACTCGAGCTTGTTCAGATCTTTTTCGGTGAGCACTTTGCCTCGATCGAATGGCTTTTGCGGATACGGCAGCGGCTGCGTGAGCCACGAATTCATTCCCAGATCAAGATCGGAAAGCACGAAGATCGGCGTCTGGAAACGATCCGCCAAATCGAACGCCTCCATCGACATCTCGTAGGCTTCTTGCACGGTTCCGGGGAGCAGCACGATGTGCTTCGTATCGCCGTGCGAGAGCGTGTATGCAAAAGACACGTCGCCCTGCATCGTGCGCGTCGGCAGTCCGGTTGACGGCCCCGCCCGCTGCACGTCGAAAATCACCGCCGGCACTTCGGCGTAGTAGCCGTAGCCGGCCCATTCCGCCATCAGCGAAATGCCGGGGCCCGACGTCGAGGTCATAGCGCGCGCACCCGCCCATCCGGCGCCCAGCACCATGCCGATCGCGGCGAGTTCGTCCTCGGCTTGCACGATTGCAACGCGCTTCTCGCCCGTTTCGGGATCGACGCGATATTTGTCGGTTAGCGCGATAAAATTTTCACACAGCGACGATGACGGGGTGATCGGGTACCACGCCGCGACGGTGCAGCCGCCTTGCACGCAGCCGAGCGCAGCCGCGCGATTGCCGTCGAGGAACGAGCGTCCTTCGGTCAGGCCGTTCATCTGCTCGAGCGCAAAGCGATCGCTCTTGGCTAAATGCTCGCGCGCATACGTGAAGCCGATGCGCGCCGCCTCGACATTGGTTGCGGCAGCCTTCGCCTTGCGTTTGAATTGTCCGGAGATCGCGGCGTCAACGTCAGCCTCGCCGATGCCCAGCAACTCGGCGACAATGCCGACGTAGATCATGTTCAAGAGATACTTGCGCAGCGCGCCATCGCTAAAGTTCGTCTTGGCCAGTTCGTTGAACGGCACGGGGTAGTAGGTGATGTCGTCACGCAAGCTTTCGCCCGCGACAGGATAGGTGGCTTCGTGAATCACCGCACCGCCGGCTTTGACGCCCGCGATATCACTGCGCCACGTTGCCGTGTTGAGCGCAACCAAAAGATCGACGTCACGCGTACGGCACTGATAGCCCTTCGATGAGATGCGGACGTCAAACCAGGTGGGCAACCCCTCGATATTCGAGGGGAACACGTTTTTCGGAGCGACCGGAATCCCCAAACGAAAGATGGCGTTCGTCAGAACGAGATTTGAGGACTGACTTCCCGAACCGTTGACCGTGGCGACCCGGATGGTGAAATCATTGATGACCCGTTGGTGCATGCTATTGCTACCTTTGTGGCTTTAGCCACGAGCCCTTCCCATGATGGAAGGACTCCTGCCGTGGTGACCCAACTCGGCAGCCATGAAGCAGATCGTTTTCGTCGTCGGCCTCGCTGTTCTCGTCGCTCTGGCAGGCTGCGGCAGAAGCTCGAATGTCACAACCCAAAGTGCGGTCACGGGCGCCCCCGCGACGGGCGGCGCGGTACTGGTAAAATCCGGCACCCAATTCCGCGGAAAACTGCAACAAGAGATCGCGACCAACAAGAGCCACGATGGCGACACGTTCACCATCGCGCAGCAAGACACGTTGATGCATAAGGAGCCGGCGCTTCATGGCGCCGTGGTCGAAGGTCACCTTGCGAACGTTTCGGCTGCAGGCGTAGGCAAGAAACCGGCGCTCACAATCGTTTTCGATGACGTGCGCATGGCCGACGGGCAAACCGCGCCGATTCACGTACAAATCGTCAACGTCGGCGCCTTCGACGCCAAAACGCATCACTGGCGTACGGCGGGGATGGTTATCGGTGCGGGGATCGCGGGGCACATGGCGGCGGGGAAACACCACGGCGGCACGATGGGTGCAGCCGGCGCTTACGTCCTCTCGCAACAAATGAAGACCAACGTCGACGTGAAACCCGGAACGCTCGTCGAGCTGAAGTTCCTGAGCGACGCGGTTGCGCAGGCGAGCCCCGCGCCAAGCAGCAGTCCTTAGCGGGTTACCGCTTTCCGGTATCGCTCGCCGGCGATGCCGTGCGCGTCGCAACTTGGTAGTTTGAGAACGTCGCCCAGGCCATCGCGCGGTAGTTGGGCATCACGATCTCTGCTTCTTCGGTCGACGGGAACGAGAAACCGCCGACCGTCAGTGGCACGATCGTCAGTTTGACGTGTCCACCGTAGTCGTAGGTCCAGAGAACTTGCAGCAGTCCCTGCGTCGGATCGATCTGCGCGCGCGCTTCGACCAGCGGGCTCTTTTTTACATCGTGCATCGAAAGCGTCGTGACGTTGCCTTGTGACCCGGCAACCGACATCGTGTACAGCGATGTCCAATTCGTAACGTCGAGCGCGCTCATGGGCATCGTGTCATAGCCGCGTCCGAACCACGGTACATTGTCGAAATGCACGCTGTAGTCGCCGCCACGTGTGTAGGTTCCATGCCCGTGGAGCGTAAAGCGAATCCACGGGAAGGTAAGCAGCGCGATGCGCGCATTGACGTCAAACGTATAGTGCTGCAGCGCCGCATTGTGGACCGAGAACGACGAAATGACGGCCGGCGGGGAAGCCGGCGCCGAGGCGACGGTCGCAGCGGGCTGCGGCGTCTGCGCGGTCAGAAACAGCGCAGCGCAGAGGATGGGAACGCGGCGGAGCATGGCCCCTTATTTCGTCGGCTAAGGACCGCTCCCCTTACGACTTTTACTGCTTCGCGCAGTCGGAGTAGCTCTCAAGCTGCCAAGCGCCCTTGACTTGCTTCTCCCACAAGAGACTGAAGCTCTGCGCCGACTCGAGGATGTAACGCTCGCGCGTCGGTGCAGCGGACTTGCCGTCACTCTGCCTCCCCTTGACCTCGATCAGCTTGTGATCGCCCCCGTCCGAGGTGCCGGTAAAGATCGTACCGTTCGAGCCGACGTTCTTGACGTTCCAGACGCGCGCGTTCGCGTCGTACACGAACGTCTGGTTATACCATCCGCCCTTGATAGACGAACCATATTCAATACGATTGCTGACGTCGCCGTTAGGGGCAACGGTGAACGTGGATCCGACCGCCGAGCCGGCGGCCGTGGTACACCACCACTTACCGGCGAGTTGCGCAACAAGCGCCACAGCTAGTAGTATCATCGCGCCTTCTTACGACTGGATGGCGCCCTCGCCTTGTCTCTCGACAATCTCCGTAAAAATTAGGTTGAAGCGAGCTTACATTGAGAGTAACTCGTTGGCTGCCAGTCGCCGCTGGCCGCGAGCCGCTCCCACGTATGCTGGAACGCCGCCGGCGTCTCGAAAGTAAAGCGCTCGCGCGTGGCGACCGCGGTGGTCCCCTCGGTCTGCGTGCCCGTAATAAGAACGATGTTGCCGACCGCACCGCCGGTGGTTCCGGTGAAAACCCACGACCACGTCCCGGCCAGCGATCCAAAAAGCGTCGGGCTTTGGGCCGCAACGAGCGTCAGGGCGGCAAGAGCGATCCCGTTCACGTCTCAACCTCCTACGGCTTGGTGGCCGTGTGCTGCCTAAGCAATGTAGGTTTCCGATCGACAACCGTGGCCCCCGCCATGAGCCCGACCGCATAGGGATGGGTCTGCGGATCCCACCCGAACGATTTCGGAATGGCGAACGCAACGAAGAGGGCCATGAGCAAACCTTTGCGGGCCATCATGAGGTTGATCATTCCATGACCAGTACGGCTGCGCCGGTCACGACGCGCGTAGAACTGCTCTACCTGCTCACGCGAGCCTCCGAGCTGGAACACAATTTAGCTTGCGTCTATTTGTACGCGAGCTATTCGCTCAAGACAAGCCTGAGCGAAGGCGGAATGACCGCGGATGAGCTTAGCACGGTACGCAACTGGAAGCGCCGCATCGCGCACGTCGCCGTCGAAGAGATGCTGCACCTCGCGCAGGTCTCCAACCTCATGACCGCGGTTGGCGGAGCGGCGCACTTTGCACGTTCGAACTTTCCGATTCCCGCGACGGCGTTTCCGTTCGGTATCGCGATGACGCTCGAGCCGTTTTCGCAGGAGCTGCTCGACCGGCTCGTGTGTTACGAGATGCCCTCTGACTTGTCGATCCTCGGACCCGAGCGCGCCGGCGCGTTCGCGGCAATCAGCGCGCGCGTCGCGCACTGCGAGGACGGTGAGGCGGCGCGCGTGCAGAACGCCGTCGAACCATTCGACGTCGATTTTCGCACGGTCGGCGAGTTCTATCGCAAGATCGAATCGGCATTTGCGTGCATTGAGCCCGAGCGGCTCTTCATCGGCGACCCGGCCCAGCAAGCCTCGCCGCAGTACCTCGATTTTCCGAAAGAACTCGTGCAAGTCACCGACGCTGCGTCCGCCAAGGCCGCGATTGAGATGATCATCGAGCAAGGCGAGTCGCCGACCTCGGAGCATCCTGACGCGCACTTCTGCGTCTTCAACACGATCCGCACCGAGTATATGGCACTCCTCGAAGGGGCCCAGCGCGAAGGGCGCGTCTTCGATCCGGTACGTCCGCTGTTGAGCAACCCCAGCACGCGCGGCATCGCTGAGATGCCGGGCACGAATCGTGTGACCGATCCAGTTGCGCAAGAACTGGCCGGGCTCTTCAACAGCACGTATGCCTTGCTGCTCATGATGCTCGAACGGTTCTTCGCGCGAGCCAATGAAACCGAGGAAGAGCTGCAGCACTTGGCGCGCGCGACGCTTCGCATGATGACGTCGGTACTACGCCCGCTGGGCGAAGCGCTCGCCAAAACGCCGGCGGGTCGCGAATATCCGGGCAAGACCTCAGGCCCCGGCTTTGGATTTGTGCGCGCGATCCATCTGCTCCCGCACAAGCGCGCCGCGTGGATTCTCTTCTTAGAGCGCTGCTACGATCTGCAGATGCGACTCACGCGCCTCGCCGAAGAAATTGGGCTTCCGGAAGAGGTCGAGGAGTCGGCAGCGGCCATGGAAGCCGTGGCCGACTGCCTCACACCCTTTATCCCGCCGCAGTTTGCCATGTCGGTGCGCGACGAGGCGGATGAGCGCAACGCGCGCACGACGATTCGACCCGAGATCAACGGACCATACATCGTGCGCAACCTGCACAAGCTCACCAACTCGAAGGGCGAGACGCTTCACGTGCGGCCGATCGTCGCGCTTTGCCGCTGCGGCGGGTCGAGAAGCAAACCCTACTGTGACGGCACGCATGCGCAGATCGGCTACGACAGCTCGAAGGACCCCGCGCGCCGGCCCGACCGCCCAGACAAGTATGAAGGCAAAGAGATCACCGTGCTCGATAATCGCGGCACGTGCTGCCACTTCGGCAACTGCACCGACCATCTGCCGACGGTCTTTCATGAAGACGGCGATACGTTCGTGACACCCGATGGCGATACGCCGGAGAAGATTATCGATATCGTCCGCGCGTGCCCATCTGGAGCACTCGGCTTTATCCACGACGGCGTGCCGTACGACGGCGAAGCGCGCGATCCCGAAATCTACGTTGCCGAAAATGCGAGTTACTATGTGCGCGGCGGAATCGAGCTCGAAGGCGAACCGATGAATGCCGGCGCCAATCGCGAGCACTATGCGCTGTGCCGCTGTGGGTACTCCAAAAACAAGCCGTTCTGCGACGGCACCCACTGGTGGATCAAGTTCCAAGATCCGGAGAATTGACATGCAACAAAGAGCCGCATTCGTCATTGGCATCGCCGCAATCGCACTTCTTTGCGCGCAGACCGCCCGTTCGGCCGGCGGCGATGCCCTTCCAAGAATTCCGCAAGCATTACCGTCAAACGGCATTACGACGCTCACGCTAACCGCTCAGGAGAAAGACGGACGTGCCGCCATGTCCTATCTCGGCGCATTTGTGCCGCCGACGATCCGCGTCGTTCCCGGTGGGCAGCTGCGCGTAACCTACGTAAACAACCTAGCACTCCACTCCACCGAGCAATGCGCGCTCGGGACCTGCATGGACATGACGAATCTCCATTTCCACGGCATGGAGGTCTCGCCGCTTTCTGGGCAGGACGACGTTATTACGATGCTCGCGGCGCCGGGGCAAACGCTGCACTACGATGTGCACGTGCCCGAAGACGTGCCGCCGGGACTCTATTGGTTTCACACCCACCCGATGACTGAGAGCGATGAGCAAGCACTCGACGGAATGTCGGGCGCGATCGTGGTCGAAGGCATCGACCGCTACGTGCCGCTGCTACGCACCATGCCCGAACGCGTCATCGTGCTGCGCACGACCCCGTTCGCGCCGAGCAGCCCGGCGCTTCGACCGCTGATGCGCACGCTCGACGTCGACAGCGGAAGTACGTGCCAGTCTGAGAACCAAACCCCCAACCAGCTCTTCACCGTGAACGGCGTATTTCGGCCGTCGATTGCCATTGCACCGGGAGAGCAGCAGTTCTGGCGGATTGTCAATGCTTCGGCCGACGACTACGCGGATATCCGCATCGACGGATCCTCGATGCGCGTCGTTGCATTCGACGGGGAGCCGCTCGCGCTGCACGACCCGCAGCATCCGATGCTCACCTTCGATCACATCGTGATGCCGCCCGCGGGGCGAGTTGAAGCGATTGTGACCGGTCCGCCTGCCGGAATGCACGCCGCACTGCGGACGCACTGCGTCAATTCAGGTCCGGAGGGCGATCCGATGCACGGACAAGTGCTGGCGGACATCGCGTCCAATGACGCCGCTCCGCGGCCTGCGCCGGTACCGGCGTCCTCCGGCGCTCCAACCTACCGAACCGTGGACGTTTCGAAGGTCGAGCAGTCTGCGCCGAGTTTCGTCGCGATTTTCACCGAAGGCAATCATAAGTTCTACATCAACGGCCATCTGTATTCGGATAGTGCCCCGCCGATGGCAACCGTGAAGGTGGGCTCGTACGTTCACTGGCGCATCGTAAACCGGACGCACGAGATTCATCCGTTTCACATTCATCAAGTCCATTTCCTGACGTACGCGGTGAACGGTAAGGCCGTGGCTAATCCGGTTTGGACTGACACGATGAACGTCCCACTCCAACAGAACATCGATGTCGTGTTAGACGCGAGCTACGTACACATCCGCGGTATGTCGGTTTTCCATTGCCACATCCTCAGCCACGAGGACAAAGGCATGATGGCCAAGGTGCTCTTCATCTAAGCTGCGAGGTGTCGCTCCGCGGCCGGGCGCGAGGCGAGATTGTTGATCACGAGCGCCGCGATGGTCAGCGCCGCGCCGATGTATTCGATCGTGGAGAAGCGCGAGCCGAGGAGGATGCCGATGATGAAGGCGACGATTGGTACCGCGTTCATAAATAGCCCGGTGTTCTGCGCGCCGATCGCCTTGATGGCGTAGGACCAAAAGATGAAGGCGAGCACCGCCGGGATCGCGATCATGTAGAGCATACCGACGATCACCGACATGTCCGGCGACGCGGTCGGAACGTGTGCGACGCCGATGAGCTGTGCGAAGACGCTTGCGATCAGGGTCGATACGCTTCCGAGAATAATGCTGAGCGCAGCGAACCGCAAGGGCGAGTAATCGCTGAAAAGCGGCGTGTAAGCAGTGTAGATCGCAATACCGGCGACACCCACCGCGACGAGCGCGTCGCCGAGCGCCGACCCGCCGGCCAGCGAGGCGAAATTCCCCTTGGTGACCACGAGCATGACGCCGATGAACGCGAGGGCAAGCATCGCAAGCGTCAGACGCGCCGGCGCCTTCCCGCTGCGTCGCCACAAAATCAACGCCACAAGCGCGGGCCCGGTCGCCACAACCAGCGCGCCGTGCTCCGCGCTGCTGCGCTCGAGGCCGGTCAACACGAAAAGATTGAACATCGCTATACCGGCGGTACCGACCGCCCAGAGCAGCCACGCACGTCGATCGAGAATAAACGCGCTTGGCCCCTCGGCTGTCACGAGGAGGATCGCAAAAATGGCGGACGCACCGATGTAGCGGATCGACGTCAACCAATAGGGATCAAGCGTGGCGAGGAGATGCTTGAGGACCGGGAACATAGCGCCCCAGGAGATCGCAGCACCGAGTGCGGCCAGAAGGCCGAGTCTAAAGGGCGACATGCAACGTTCCGACCCGGATCGATTCCGCAAGGTTGCCGAGCGCGTGATGAGGTTGCCGTGACTGCGCCGCGTTAGACTTCAATGAATGTCCTAATACTGGCACAGACATTGGTCGATCACTGAAGTGTGAAGGTCACGCAACTGCTAAGCGCGAGCGCGCTTTTAGCCGCTGGCTTCTTTCTTGCGTGCGCACCGATTGCCATCGATGCGCGTCGCGCCCCCGCGCTCAACGTCGGGACGACGATGATTGATGGCCGCGCGGTTCAATTTGTGATTGCGCGACTCGATCGTGTTCAGGTGCGAGCAGCCCTTGGGGGTCCCGATGTCGGGGACACCGCCTGGCTCTCCGACATCGCAAAGCATCAAAACGCAATAGCCGCCATTAATGGCGGCTATTTTGAAGCGTACGCCAAACACGTGTCACGCAAGAACCTCGACCAAACGACGGTCATCGACGGCTCGATGGTTTTCAAGGGCGACGTCGGCAGCGTGCTCTACTTCGATCGTGACAATCACGCGACGATCGAGCGCATTCCGCTGCGCATTTATGGATCGCTGGACGGCAGCATCGCCTATCCCAATAACTGGTATGCCTACTGGTTCAATCGACTCCCCGGCCCGATCGGCGAAACGATCACGATTTTCACGCCCGCGTGGGGGCGTTCGACCGGGCTGACCGGCGGCCCACAGATTCAAGTGACCGACGGCGTCGTCTCACAGATCAACTATCGATCGACGCGCATTCCGAGCGACGGCTACGTGATCTACTTCCGCGGCGAAAGCACGGTCGCGTCGCACTTCTGGGTCGGGCGGCGCGCGGGGTACGCCGTGCGCGCCGACGACGGCTCGGCCCCGGGCATTGCCAAGGCGTGGGAAGCAATCGGCGGCGGACCACAGTTGCTCGTCGAGGGGATGGAGTTTTCCGATCCCGCGGCCGAGGGATTCAAAGATCCAAAAGTCTTCCGCTCGGGCAAGCGCGCCATGGTCGGCGTCAGTCAGGACCAGTCCGAATTGATCTTCGCGGTTGCGAGCGGCTCGCTCGACCAATGCGCGCACATCATGAAGAAACTCGGCGCCTACGACGCGATGAACCTCGACGGCGGCGCATCAACCGGCTTGTGGGCGAACGGAAAATACCTCGTCTCCCCCGGCCGCCAAATCAATAACGCATTGTTGCTAACGCGATAGATTCTGTCACCCTGAGGTGCGATGCGAAGCATCGCCTCGAAGGGTCACGAAATTGGGGCCGCCGACTTCGTCGGGCATAGCGATCGCTCGCACCTCAGGGTGACAGGTTTCGTCGGTCCCTCGACTACGCTGGCGAACGCCCCGCGTTCGCCTTGCTACGCTCGGGATGACAAAAAAGAAAAGGGCCCCGCGTTAGCGGGGCCTCCCGATTTCCACCACCCTTCGACAAGCTCAGGGTGACAGATTCCGCTCGCGGCGACATCGCGCCGCGAAACGGATGCTACATCATGTCGTAGCCGCCCATGCCGCC
>Ga0302324_100027809_pt1 | contig 10766 bp, 4 predicted proteins | sample Palsa_T0_1_FD_201949 | JGI IMG/M metagenome (GOLD analysis project Ga0302324, IMG submission 201949) | Peat permafrost microbial communities from Stordalen Mire near Abisko, Sweden - Palsa_T0_1 | ecosystem: Environmental > Terrestrial > Soil > Palsa > Peat permafrost | place: Sweden: Abisko...
CTGGTTAGGGAAGAACCACTTCACGAAAGTCTCGCTCACCACCGCAACACTCCTCGTAGTAGCTGTGTCCTGGCTGGTAATACTCCGGCCCCTTAGAATGGGCTGGCCCATGGTCTCTAGATAACCAGTGCTGACGCGATCCCACGAAGAATCTGACTTGTCATCCAGCTGCGGCGCTCCGTGACCTTCGGGAACAACCAATTCGCCCCAGTTGTCGATGTAGGGGGTATAGAGGGCCAGGGCTGCGCGCTCCACTCCGGGGATGGCCGCAAGGCGGTCCTGCAACTCACGGTACAGTGGATCAAGCTGAGCCTCGCTATAGCTGGCCGGCGGCCCATTCATCACAATGCTGATGCGGTGATCGGTTTCAAAACCAAAGCTTTGATGCTCCATGTTCCGCAGGCTGCGGGTAAGCAAACCCGCCCCAGCCAGTAACACAATAGAAAGCGTAGCCTGCACCACCACCAAAACCTTCTGCGGCAGTGTCGCGCTGTCGCGAGTGCTGCGGTTCGCGCCCCGCAGCGCCTCGACCGGATTACCGTGGGAGGTGAACCATGCCGGCGCCGTGCCAAACAGCACTCCCGTAAGCAGAGACAACCCAAAGGCGAATGCCAGCACCGGCAAAGACGGCGTGGCATCGATCGGCACGTAGTGTGCGCTGCGAAAGGCAAGACCAACGATCAGCTTCACCCCAAGAAAGGCGACCACCACCCCCGCCACGCCCCCAAACACCGAGAGCACGACGCTTTCTGTCAAAGATTGGCGAATGATCCGCCTGCGCGATGCTCCCAGGGCGAGCCGGACGGAGGTCTGCGAACGCCGTGCAGCCCCGCGTGCCAGCAGCAGGTTGGCGATGTTGGCGCAAGCTATCAGCAACACCATGCAGCAAACGGTGAGCAGGATGCGCAGGCTGTCTCCATAATCGGCTTTCATGGCGCCCACACCAGCCCCTCCGGGAACAACACGGATTTGCTGTTTGGGAATCGATTTGAGGATCAGCGGCATGAACTCAGCCGGCCATCCGCTGTCATGGGTCATCCATTGCCGCATAAGCGCTGTCACCCGCGGGGCGACGCCGGCTATGCTTGCTCCCGGCTTAAGCCTGCCGATCACCCGTAGCCAGGCAGAAATCGGCTGCTTGAGCAAGGAATTCTCCCCGTTCACCAGTGGTTCCTGTTGCAGTGGCAGCCATATCTCTGGCGGATTGCTGCGCAGCGTCTCACCAAAAAATCCCGGCGGCGCAATGCCGGCAATGGTAAAGGGATGACCTTCGACGATAAACGTCGATCCTATAACCGAAGCATCGGAATTGTACTGTTGTTGCCATGCGCGATAACTCAGCATAGCCACCGGGGGCGCCGAGGCCTGATCGTCACTGGGAGTAAGGGTGCGGCCGGCGAAGGCCCGAATACCGAAAGTAGAAAAATAATTTCCCGTAACGAATTCCCCGCGCAGCGGTTTGGCCATGTTGTCACTATGCCCGCGACGCACACTAAACTGCACTCCCGCCGCCTGGAACGCAGCCATCTGATCGAATTCCGGTGCTGCGGACTGGATGCGAAGAAACAGGGGATAGGAATACATGCCCCAATCGTCCTGTGGGCCGCCCTGAACGCAGCAATCGGTGCCGGCGCCGATGCGGTAGAGAGCCGATGGATCGACCACCGGCAGAGATTTAAGCATGACCGAGTAGATCAACGAGAAGATGGCGGTCGTTGCGCCGATGCCAAGAGCAAGCGTGAGCATCGCCGTCAAAGTAAATACAGGCGATAGCCGCATCTGTCGCAGTGCGTACGAGATATCCTGCCGCAGCGTTTGCATACTCAGCTATTACGAGCAGAGGAAAGCCCCGGTTCCCGAAATAATCTCTTACCTGGGTTTTCCCTCTACTCCGTGCGCAATGCTCGAGCCGGATCAACCGAGGCTGCTCTCCGCGCCGGGATGACCGCAGCAAGCGCCGCGACCGTCACAATCACTGCGATGGCGATCGCATAAACTCCGCCATCCGTCGGGGAGACATTGAAAAGTTGGCTGCGCAGTGCCCGCGTGGCGGTCATAGAGACAGGAATCGTAACTGCAATGGCGATACCTGCGAGCCCAAGGATCTCCCGCAAAATAAGCCGCACGACCGTCCACCGCTGCGCCCCGAGAGCCATGCGTATGCCAATCTCCCGCGTACGCTGGGCAGTAGAGTAAGCCTGGATTCCGTAAAGTCCGATCCCCGCAAGCAGCGTGGCCAGGCAGCCAAACGTCGAGGCTAGCAGGGCAATCGCGCGCTCACTCGAAATCGTGTCGTCGATTTTGATGTTCAACGTAGTCAGGTCATTCACGATGAGTTTGCTATCGATGTTGGCGATTGCCGCCCGAATGCTGCTCGCCGTTGTTTCCGGCGTTTGCCAGGTACGAACGTAAAACGTCAGACCCACCGGCTTCTCTGTTTGCACGAAGGGACGGTAAGCGGCAGCAGAAGCGGGATCGCGAACTGACACGTGTTTGGCGTCGCGCACCACTCCAACGATCATGGAATCCGTTTCCGGCCGGTGGGGCCGGTTCACGTGGTGGCCCAGCGCGTTCTGCGGGCTACCGAAGTAATAGCGGGCGAAGGTCTCGTTGACGATGATAACTTTCGTTGCGGTAGCGCTGTCGGCAGGGGAGAAGTACCGTCCCGCGACCAGCGGAATACCAAGAGTCTGTAGATAATGGTCGCTGACCCAGGGAAGCTCGACGTTGTAATCCTCATCAGGTTTGGGCGTATATCCGGCAACCTCAACATTACCGTCTATGTTGTCGTTTGCCAGGTCTGGATCATTCGTAGCGCCGGCAGCCCGCACTCCAGGCAGCCCGGCGAGCACTTCCAGCACGCGCTGTTCCACCGGTGCGATTTGGCTGGGCGGGTAGCCGGCAAACTCCGGTACGAGACTGAAAGTGAGTAGATGATCGGTGGCAAAACCAGGATCGACGTTGCGCAGATTCTGGATCGTGCGCACGAACACTCCTGCTCCGGCAATCAGCAGCAGGCTGAACCCGATTTGCAGGCCTACGCAGATGCGGCGAAACCGCAGGGATCCCCCCGATCCGGTTCCCGCCTGCTGCTTGAGAGAATCAACCAGCCGCGGGCTCCACAACTGCAAAGCGGGGGCCACGCTGAAGATGAGGCTGGCAATGAGCGCAGTGGCGGAGGTGAAGAGCAGGACCCGCCAGTCGATGGAGGCAGAGAATGCCGAGGTTTGCCCACGCCCGGCCATCCACGTGATCAGCGCTCTGAGAACCGGCGGCGCGAGCAGCAGGCCGAGACCCGCGCCGGCTACACCAAGAAGCAGGCCCTCTGTAAGCAGTTGACCGAAGATCTGCCCCTGGGTTGCGCCCAAAGCAAATCGCATAGCGAACTCGCGGACCCGGATTGCACCTCGCACCAGCAGCAGGCTGGCCACATTCACGACCGCCATGGCGATCACCAGCAGTACCATGCCCATGATGATCAGCAGCGGTGTTCGCAGGCTGTCGCGGTACGGAGAAAAACCTTGAGCGCCCGCGTCGAGGTTCAAATGCGTGCGGGAGAGGAAGCGCTCTCGCGCTTTCGCCGATTGGTCAACTTGCAGCGGAAATTCACCGGCACGGAGGGAAATCCAAAGCGGGTTCAGGCTCGCCATTGCCTGTTGCTGGGTCTCGTTTGCACGCAGACGGCCAACGATACTTAGCCAGTAAGACCGGTGATCGCTCAGGTAACTCCACTCTGGCTCAATCACCCGTTGCATGGTGAGGGGCACGTAGACATCTGGCAGCCGGCCCCATACCACGCTATGAAAGCCCGGTGCCGCAACGCCTGCGATGCTAAAGGGGTAGCCATTGACCAGCAGTGTCTTGCCGGCAACCGGTGCTTCCGCCAGGTGGCCTTTCCAGTAGTCGAAGGAGAGCACCGCGACCGGGTTGGCATTTTCAAAAGTTTCATCACTCGGCACAAGCAGCCGGCCAGTTGCAGCCTGCACCCCTAGTGTCTCGAAGTAGTCACCGCTGACCAGTTCAACCGGCACCTGTTCGGAGTGGTTGTTCCAGGTGACGCCTGCCGATGCCGGCGCAGCGGCGACCAGTCCGCTAAAGACCGTGTTCTCGTCTCGCAGATCTCGATACATGGGGTATGAGAAGTAGTGCTTATGATCGGGAGTATCTCCGCCCTCGGAGTCCGTGTGTCCACCTGCATTGCCCGAAAAGCTCAAAACCATCAGCTCGCTAGGATCCTTGACCGGAAGCGCGTGCAGCAGCGCCTGGTTGAGCAGAGTGATGATGGCCGTATTGGCGCCGATCGCCAGCGCAAGAGTCACGATCGCAGTGATAGCGAAGCCGGGCGAACGCAGGATTTGCCGTAAGGCAAAACGAAGGTCACTGAAAAGACGAGCCATGGAGTTAGCCCTCACTCAACCTAGCACCATTTCCAACCCAGTTCGGCATGAAACCATTGCTTCTGGAGGAGAACTCCATCTTACCTGTCCGGATTCATCCGCTGATGTTCAGTTCTGAACACTGCCGCGTGGAAGTTAAGGGTAGGAAACGCAATTACCTTGCTCCGAGTGTTGACTATCTACACAAGTCTGGTGTAGATAATCATAGTATGGGTAAACCAAGCGATCTGGTGCAAGGCACGCTCGACCTCCTCATCCTCAAGACGGTCTCACTCGAGCCCCAACATGGCTGGGCGATTGCAAAGCGTATTCAGCAAATCTCGAATGAGGTCTTGCAGGTGCAGCAGGGCTCTCTTTATCCCGCGCTGCACCGGCTGGAGCAGCAAGGTTGGATACGCGCCAAGTGGGCCGAAGCCGACAGCGGCCGCCAAGCCAAGTTTTACTCCCTTACCGCGGCCGGCCGAACCCAGCTGGAACGGGAAAAAGAAAGCTGGAGCAGGCTATCGGCCGCCATCAATCTCGTAGTCGAAGGCGCGTAATCAACAGTTAGGAGGTCCCAATGCGCTGGTTGGAACGATTCCGCATGGCCACATTGATGTTATTCCGTCGTCAGCAGCAAACAGCGCGGCTCAACGCCGAGCTGCAGTTCCATCTTGACCTGCAGGTCAAAGAAAACATAGCCCATGGGTTATCTCCGGAGGAGGCTCACTACGCTGCTCTGCGCACCTTTGGCAATCCCGCGTTGCTGCGCGATCAAGCGCGCTCCAGTTGGAGCTGGAACTGGCTGCAGAAGCTTCTGCGCGATCTACGATACGGTGTCCGCACTCTCTCCCGATCGCCTGGTTTCTCTCTCACCGCCATCCTTGTCATGGCGCTCGGCATCGGCGCCACCGCTTCACTGTTTACCATCGTGCGCGCGGTGCTGCTCAAGCCGCTGCCGTTCCGCGATCCGGATAAGCTGGTCATGGTCTATGAACACTTTCGCACCGATACCGAGGGGGATGGATTCAATATTGTCGCGTCTGCTGATTTCAACGATTGGCATAAGCGAACGCACGGTTTCGAAAATATGGCCGCCTGGCGAATCACCGGCTTTGATCTCACCGGAGAGCATGCGGAGCTCCCCGAGGTTGTCGAGGCCGCGGGCGGCTCCTGGGACCTCTTCTCTCTTGTGGGCACACCGCTGGCCCTGGGCCGCGCGTTCACACAGCAAGAAGATCAGGTTGGAGCCAATCACGTGGCCATCCTCACCTGGAGCTTTTTCCAAAGACGTTTCGCAGCAGACCCCTCCGTCATAGGCAAGCAAGTCAGGCTCGACAGCACACCTTACCAGATCATCGGCGTGCTGCCTCGCTGGTTCACTTATCCTGAGCCACAGGTGCAGCTATGGGTACCCTATGCCTCGACCTTTACCGCGGAGGGTTTCGCCCAGGCCGACAATCATCAGAGTCATGTCATTGCCCGGCTCAGGCCCGGGGTAAGCAGTACCGCCGCCGTCAACCAGGTGAGCGCGCTGCAAAATCAAATCCATCTTGCCCATGCTTCCCAAGCGGTCTCCGAAGAAGCACGCGTGCGGCCCATGCTCGATGATGTGGTGCACGATGTAAAGACTCCGCTAGTCGTCTTGCTGTGTGCCGTGGGATGTATGCTATTGATCGCTTGTCTCAACGTCTCCAATCTTCTCGTTGCGCGCGGAGCAGCGCGCCGCAAGGAACTAGCGGTTCGCGGTGCCCTGGGGGGCAGCCGGCTGGTCCTCATCGCAGAGCAGATGACGGAGAGTCTGTTGATCTGTATCAGTGGGGGAACGCTCGGTATTCTGCTTTCTTCCGCGGCGACCGGTTGGCTCGCGAACAACTGGAACGATCTTCCGCGCGCTGAAGCAATTCACATGGATACAAGCGTACTTCTGTTCACCCTTGGCCTTGTCTTTTGTACGGCCTTGCTCGCCGGCTTGCTGCCTGCTATTTCCTCAACCGGTGCCGGGGTCCTTTCCGCGCTCCAGGAGTCATCCCGGTCCATTGGCGGCAGCCTATCAGGCGCCGCGCTCCGAAAAACACTGCTTACCGTGGAGATCGCGCTTACGGTCATTCTGCTCCTATCCGCTGGTTTGCTCTTCAAAAGTTTTCTCCACCTGCGTACCTCTGACTTAGGCTGCGCCACTGGCCGCGTGCTCACCATGAAGTACGGACTACCGGAAAAACAATACGACACGCGTGAGAAAGTCGTCGCATTCCACCAGTCGCTCTTGGTGCGTGTGCGCCGTTTACCAGGAGTCCGAGCTGCCGGCCTCGTCACCACGGCCCCCGGCGCAGGTTGGGGAGGGGATGACCTCTTCACCATTCCCGAGCACCCTGCGACCAGTTTTCAACTTCAGAACGACGCCCTCCATCGCGACAGTGATCCCGGCTATTTCACCGCCATGCAAATACCGTTGCTTCGCGGGCGATTCTTCACCGATGAGGAGCGCCTCACTCGCGACCGCTACACGATTATCAGCAAGCAGTTCGCGGACCAGTTCTTTCCCGGTGACAATCCAATTGGCAAGCACCTCACCGTAGGAAGGCTGCAGGAGACGTACGAAATCGTAGGGGTTGTTGGTGACACTTCCTACGCGGTCACCGAGCCCATCAAGGCCACCATGTACTTCCCCATCCTCTCCGGCATTCCCGATCGAACCAGCGAGGCGACCATTGTGGTTCGCACGCAGGGCGACCCGCTCGCGCTGTCTATTCCTGTGCAGCGGCAGGTATCCGCGCTTGATCCGGGTATGCCTGTCTACGACATACTTACCATGCAACAGATACTAGGTAAGTCCACGGCCAGTCAGAGCTTCAGTGCCACCCTGCTCTTAGCCTTTGCGATCCTCTCATTGTTGCTTGCCGCGATCGGCCTTTACGGCGTGCTTTCCTACCTCGTTTCCCAGCGCGTCAACGAAATCGGCATCCGCATTGCACTGGGCGCGCAGCGAGCGGAGGTATTGCGCTTGGTCCTGTTGGACGGACTTTCCCCTGTTCTACTTGGGCTACTCATCGGCCTGGCCGGTGGCGCGACGGCAGCCAGGTTCATCAAGACCATCCTTTACGGAACCAGCCCACTCGATCCAATCGTGTTCGCAACCATGGCAGGCACTCTTCTGCTCACAGCAATTGTGGCCTGTGCTTTACCCGCCCTTCGCGCGTCAAAAATCGAGCCCATGCAAGCTCTCCGCATCGATTAGGAACGCGCGCAGGCCTACCCTCAAGCCTATCGCAACGCCACAACACTGTACGGGTGCCCCATGTTCGCACCAGCGTTGCCCGGATTTCCTACTACACTGCACGAGCCGCGACCACGCATGCGGCTTTCTCTCAAAGAAAGCCGCATGAAGTTGCTCAACGCCACCGATCCCGACAGGAAATCTGGGATACGTGGGCAGAAAAAGATGGGCGAAGCCCCACGACCGCTCTATCTCTCATTTGAATCGATCCACACAAGAGTGGTTCTCCAACCCAACTAAGGCTTCTTAGTCTGTTCCTCCGCCCTTGCACCAGGAAAAACATCTTTGAGCGGTTCCCGCTGCTTTTGAAACCTAAAATAATTCCCACCCTGACCCAGGCCCAGCCGTCGTTCATCCGGTAACCCGTTTCTCCTTATTCGCACCGCAACGCCGTCATGGGATCGACCGAGGACGCTCTCCACGAGGGAAGCAGGCACGCCAGTCCTGCCACAGCAAGCAGCACACACGATACCCCGACGATCAGCCATGGATCATGTGCGCTATTCTCCACCCACCGGGTGATGAGCCGGTTCAAACCAAGACTGAGCACCAGCCCTGCCAGCAATCCAGAACCGACACTCACCCCAGCGGAAGCCGCCACGTTCCACAATACATCTTTCTTCCTCGCGCCCAGCGCCATGCGAATGCCAAACTCATTGGTCCGTTGCGCCACCGAATACGAAACCACGCTGTACAAGCCCACCGCCGCCAACACCAGCGCCAGCACTGAAAATGCTCCAAACAGAATTGATACCAATCGCCCTCGCGCCACTTCCGGCTCACGCCTGATCCAGGTCTCAAGATCGTCAGAATGCCCGTTCGCCTGCTGATCGGCATTCACGGCGACAATCTGTCGCCGAACGCTATGCAGAATCAATTGTGGGTCGACCCGGCTCTTGACCAGAATCTGTGTATGCATCCGCATGTAGAGCGAATAGGGCACAAAGATTGCCGGCTTGACCGGCTTGTCGAGCCCGTCATCAAGCGCATCGCTCACCACCCCCACCACCTGCAGCGGTCCGTCGCTGCCCGGGGCAGCTGGTGTATAGGGTGGCTCGTCCTTAAGCGTCCGGATCTTCAACGAATGTCCAAGAATGTCCCCACCGGGATAATAGCGTTTGGCAAAGCTCTCGTTTACCAACACCAAAGGCGCGCTATGCATCATTTCCGTTTGATCCCAGATACGGCCTTGCCTGAGCGGCATGTTCAAAGTGCGGAAGTACCCCGGATCGACAAAGTTGATGCGCGCCTGTTGTTCCTCTGCCGAAGGCTTTCCCATCAACTCAAATGGCTGGTCCCAGCCATTGTTTGGAGGGGTCGCGTTGGTCGAGATCCCGGTTGAGATCACATCGGGCAACGCGCCTATCCGGTCGCGCAGCTGCTCATAAAAGTTGATCCTCTCGGCCAGCGTCTTATGCGTGTTGTCATGGACCGGAATGCCAACCGACATGACGTGGTGGGGATCATAGCCGAGTGGCATACGCATCAGGTGCAGGAAACCTTCAATAGCCGCTCCTGCCGCTGTCATCAGCAGCAGCGTGAGGGCAATTTGGCCGGCAATCAGCACCGTGTGGAAACGCCTCCCGTGTACCGTTCCAGCCACTCTGCGCGTGCTCGACTGCATCACCTGGCTAATCTCCGGCCGCGACATTTCGAGTGCCGGGAACAAGCCGAAGAAAATGCCGGTGAATAAAGCCAGACCTACGCTGAACAGCAGCACCGGCACATTGACGTGGAAATTAGCTTCGTGGGGATAGGAGTATTCCGGTAAGCGGGCCACAATCCAGCCCAGGCTTCGGTATGCCAGCACCACACCCAATCCCGCGCCTCCCAGCGCCAGGATGAGTGATTCGGTAAGCAGTTGGCGAATAAGGCGAACCCCGCTCGCCCCCACTGCCGTGCGAATGGCAAATTCATGTTGCCGCGCGGTGCCCCGCGCCAGCAGCAAAATCGAAACGTTGCCGCATCCAATCGCCAGCAGCAGCCCTACGGCCGCGAATAAAAGCGCCAGCGTCCCCCCTAGTTCGTGCCTATAGCGGTAGCTGATGCTCCTTACCAGGAACGTGAACTGCTTGGCAAAGTGAGTCGGGGTTTCCCTGGCGAATTGTTGGAACAGCGGCTCTAACTCTGCTGCGGCCGCGGCCGGCGTGACCCCCGGCTTAAGCTTGATAACCATCCCATAGGTAATGGTCGGGGAAGAGGGAAGCTTCAGCGGTAGATATACGTCGCCATCCATCCACGTGAAACGCTGTGGTAGCACTCCCAGGACGGTGTAGCTCTTGTGCAGCAATTGGATCGATTTGCCCACCACCGAGGGATCTCCGTTAAAGTGACGCCGCCAGAATTTGTGGCTCAAAACGACCACTGGCTGCGGCTCTTGTCCGTCGGGAGCGTCCGAAGGCAAAAAAATACGGCCGAGCATCGCCGGCATACCAAGAAATTGCAAACCGCTGTTTGTCAGGTAGACGCCCGAGACGTCTTCCGGCACGTCGCCGCCGGTCACAGTCAGGCTCCAACCGTTAAACGCCATTACGTCCTCAATGGCATGTGCTTGTCGTAACTGCCGTATCTGCGGACCCGTAAGGCCGTTCCAGTCGGCTTCGTCTCCTGCTTTGTCCAGCAGTGTGGGAAAGCACATCCGATCCGCGCCTGCATACGGCCACGGGTTCATCAGCACTGCGTACACAATGCTGAACACCGAGACCGTAGCCCCAATTCCCAGTGCCAGCGAAAGAATCGCGGTCAGCGCGAAGCCGGGATGGCTACCGAACTGCCGAAAGGCGAACCGCACGTCTTGCAGAAATATGCGCACAGGATGGTTCCCCCTGGTAAGACTCAAAGCAACCAGATACCCATTGTGTTTCTCTCCGTAAGACTCAGCCCAAAACTCCCCAAGGGTGTAGCCCCGGACTTTAGTTCGGGGGAGCGGGCTTTCAAGCCCGCAAGAACGTGCCGGTGTATAAAGTGAGGGCTTTAGAGGCTGCGTGAGAGCTCGACTTCCCTCAGGGGACAACTTTACGGGCTGCGCAAAAGCTCTGTTTTGTATCAGGGCACGACTTTAGTCGGGCCGTGGATGATCGGGATATATCGGGCTTTAGCCCCTGCAACTCCTG
>Ga0302324_100027811_pt1 | contig 10766 bp, 6 predicted proteins | sample Palsa_T0_1_FD_201949 | JGI IMG/M metagenome (GOLD analysis project Ga0302324, IMG submission 201949) | Peat permafrost microbial communities from Stordalen Mire near Abisko, Sweden - Palsa_T0_1 | ecosystem: Environmental > Terrestrial > Soil > Palsa > Peat permafrost | place: Sweden: Abisko...
AGGGAGAATGGTTTTGGATGTATCAGGATGAGGCAGAAGTCTACTGCGGCAACTTGGGCTTCAAGAAGATGATGAAGGCCATTCAAGGGATGTGAGGTTCGATGTTCACACGGCTGCCGGAGAGGAAAAGGGATGAGTACATTTAAATCTCCATGAATGGGTAGGTGTTGGCGGGGCCCAGGCGCGCGAGAAAGAAACGAAGCCTTCTATTATGTTGGCCAATGCGGAAAGGATTGGCCGGAAAAACGGGCGATCTGCAAGCCGGGAGTAATCCAAGTGCTGCTGGATGGCAGAGTTGCTTGCTGAGAAATATTTTTTATTTTTGGAGGCGACACAAGTGGGCGGAGCCCTCACGGAAACAACCCCTTCATCGCGCACGCCTTGGCCACGCGGCTTATCGCAATGGTGTAGGCAGCGGTGCGATAATCACAATCCGCTTCATCGGCCTTGGCGTTTACCGCGGCGAAGGCCTGCTCCATGATCTTCTGCAATTCATCCTGCACCTGTTTCGCCGACCAGAAAAAATTCTGCAATCCCTGAACCCATTCAAAATAGCTGACCGTGACACCACCGGCGTTGGCGAGGATGTCTGGCAGGATCGTCACGCCGTTATCGCCGAGGATGGCATCCGCCTCGGGCGTGGTCGGGCCATTGGCGCCTTCGACCACAATCCGCGCTTTGACATGCGGGGCGATTTCGCCGGTCAATGTGTTCTCGGTGGCCGCGGGGATCAGAATGTCGCAGTCGCAGGTGAGCAATTCCTCGTTGGAGATGGGCTCAGCGTTGGGAAAGTCGATCAGGTCACCGCGCTCGCGGTAGTATAATCCCGCGGCCTCCACGTCGATTCCCATGTCGTTGTGAATTCCACCCTTTCGCTCGCCGATGGCGATGATGTTGGCCCCGCGTTCGTCGAGAAGGCGCGCGGCGTGGTAGCCGACATTCCCAAATCCCTGCACGGCAATGCGCGCGTTCTCCAGAGATTTTTGCTGTGTGGCAAGAAACGCGCGCAGCACATTCATCACCCCACGGCCGGTCGCCTCCTCGCGTCCCACCGATCCGCCGAGGCTCACGGGTTTTCCGGTGACAACGCCCAATTCCTGATGTCCGACCATCATGCTGTAAGTGTCCAGCACCCAGGACATCACCTGCGCATCGGTCCCCGCATCGGGCGCGGGAATGTCCTGAACCGGGCCGATGATGGGCATGATTTCGCTGACATATCGACGGGTGAGACGTTCCTTTTCTCCGATGGATAAAGCGCGCGGGTTGCACACCACGCCTCCCTTGGCTCCGCCATACGGAAGATCCACCAATGCATTTTTCCAGGTCTGAAGCATCGCCAGCGCCATGACTTCGTCGCGTTCGACGGAAACATCGAAACGAATTCCCCCTTTGAACGGCCCGCGCGCGTTGTTGTGTTGGACGCGGTATCCCGTGAACACCTGGATATGCCCATCATCCATGCGCACCGGGCACGAAACCGCCAGCACGCGCTTGGGCGATGCCAGCACCTCGCGCCAGATGGGGTCGAGGTTCATCGTTTTGTAAACACGGTCGAAATATTCATGCGCGTTCTGCCAGAATCTCGAATGCGTGTCCGGTTGAGCGCGAAGGAGGTCGGTGGTTGCGGTCATATGTAATATTGTAGCAGCGCCGCGGCGTCTCGCCCGCATTCACCGCGATTGTTTGCGAATGGTCATGTCAAAATTCTTCACCATCGACCGGTACATTGACCAGATGCCCATCGAGTATGCCCCCAATGCGATCAGGCAGAGAAAAAATGCGACCCACCTCGCGCCCGTGGGATCGGCGGAGTTGGGATACATGCCGATGTTGAAGGCCTGGGCGGCGTAGTTTGTTGGATCGATCAGGATTGCCAGCAGAGTGAACGGGCTGAAGACGCCGATAGCCACGCCGATCTCGCCGTTGACGCTGCCGGTTTGGTTCAAGATTCCATATCCGCACCAACCCAGCGCCGCGCATGCGCCGACCACGATGCCCACCGTGCTCATCACTGCGCGCACCGTCGTTCGACATCGCAATGACATCTGCATTCCCAAAATCGCGGCGAACGAACTGACGATGATCACCATCGCCGGAATCAAAATTAGCGCCTCGGGAAACACGATCCAGGGGAAATTGTTCTCTCCTCTGGCCAACCAGCGAAACAGATCGTGCGCGATGAACAAAAAGCAACTGATCACCGGCACTGCCACCAGTGGCAGCACGAAACTCACAAGACCGCGGAGTTTTCCCCAGATGTAATACCGGCTGGTAATTGGCGTGCTGAGCAAGAGGTCGAGCGTGCCGTCCTCTTTTTCTCGCGTCACCGTGCTGGCCGCCGCGTTGGAGATGATCAGCAGGATCACCGAAAATTCAACAATCGTCAGGCCGAGCAGCCACGTCTGGGCATCGGCGGAACTCAGCTCGCGCGGATAATCCGCCAGCGTGATCGTCGCCAGTTGTCGCTGGGCATCCTTGGTGTAATCCTTCACCTCGTATTTTCCATCCGGATTCGTGATGAAGGTTTGCGGCTCGTCAACATCGCCGTATTTGATGCTCAAATTGGAGCCGAGATGCACGGATTCCTGCGTGTCGCCGTCGATGAAGAGAGAATTTTGTGTCGGATCGTAGCTGGATGCATTGATGAAATGCGCCGGCGTGATCTCCGTGCTGTGCATGACGAGCAGAATCACAGCGCCGATGATGCCGAGCAAAATGAAACCGTAGCGCAGAATCGACGCCCGCGCCGCGGATGCCTTGGTGCGCGCCTCGCGCCATGCGATGGGATTGTGCCAGACAACCCGCGGCTTGCGGGTGCGATCGCCCTTGCTCACATGCAATTTTTCCAGCACCCAATTCTGAATCGTCGTACTCGACTGTGCCATTGTCCGCAGCAGCACGATGGATGGCAGGATCATCGCGATGCTCAGGAAAAACATCAGCGAAAAATAAAATGTCGCCGGGCTCGTCCACATCCAATCGATCGGCCAGGCCTGATACTGGCTGGGCAAATCGCCGGGCAGCGGGGGCGTGTAGCTTTTGTCGTGGAAAATCGCCTGCAATGCCAGAAACGGATTCAGCGGCGTGAGCCAGCTTGTCTGCGTCATCGTCGCGGTCCCGGATGCATCGGTGTAACTGATGTGCGTGAAATCCATCCGATCCAGGAAGAATCCGCCGACGAGATAGATCACGATAAACAGATAAAAGCTGAAAATCGTCCGCCGCGTGCCGACCTTAAAGGTGGCGATGCTCATGGCCATCGCGCCGGTGACGAGCGCGGTGCTGGCGGCGATGAGAAAACTGTAGATGATGCTGCGAATTGCCACGCCGCCGAAAATCTGCGTCACGCTGAAAATGGGGATCCCGCTGATGAGCAGCGCCACCACGAAAAACACGCGGCTGAGCAGCGATCCGAGAACGATCTGGCCATTCGTGAGTGGCGTGGAAAGCAGAATGTCGTAGGTTTGGCTGTCTTTCTCTTGGGTAATTGCCCCGGCCGTGAAGATCGGCGAGAGCAGCGCGACGAGCCCCAATTGCAGATACGACATGTTCTGAAAGAGACTGACGGATGCCTTCGACAACGCCGCGATGTCGCTCGTCGTTGTTTGAACCGCCACCTGCCAGATCACCAGGATGACCAGCAGCCCCAAGTAACCACAGCGCACAAACAGATCGCGTTTTTTCTTCCCACCCGCTTCCACCACCCGCCGCAGAATCGGGTTCCCGGGAATGAGTCGCCAGAAATAGTCGGCAATGCCAAGCATGGGATCGATCGCAGCTACTGCACCATTCCCTTTGTCAGCCGCATGAACGCGGTTTCCAGATTGACTTCTTCTTCACGCAGCAGATTCAGTTGGAAGCCGTTGGAAATAAGCTGTTGAGCGATGAATCCATAATCCGTCACACCATTTCTCAGCGCGACTTGCAAAAATCCGTTATTGGCGGTGACGGATTCGACGCTGGGATGCTGGGCAAGCAATGCCCCGGCCTGCTCCGGCCCGCGCGCCACGCCGACATGCAAAATCGTCCCCGCCCGCGCCCGCCGAACGATATCCGCAACAGGTCCGCTGTAGAGCAGTTCGCCCTGTTCAATGATCCCCACCGTGTTGCACAGATCCGCCAACTCCGGAAGGATGTGCGAGGAAATCACAATGGTTTTCCCCATCCGGCGAAGCTCCTTGAGCAACTCCCGCATTTCAATTCGAGCGCGCGGATCGAGATTTCCCGCCGGTTCATCCAGCAGCAACACTTTCGGATCATGCACCAGCACGCGCGCGATCGACAATCGCTGCTTCATCCCGCGCGAAAGCCCATCCACCAGCGAATCTTTTTTGTATCCCAGGTCCGTCAGCTCCAGCACATCGTTGACGATCTTGGTCCGCTGGGCCCCATTGATGTTGTACGCGGCGGCGAAGAATTCCAGATACTCCTGCACGCACATGTCTTCGTATGCTCCGAAATAATCCGGCACAAAGCCGATCAAAGGCCGAATCGAGCGCGACTGGTATCCCACCACGTAATCACACACCCGCGCTTCGCCCCAGGTGGGTTGCAGAAGAGTCGCCAGGATTTTGATTGTGGTTGTTTTGCCCGCGCCATTGGGACCGATGAATCCGAAGCAATCTCCTTCGTTGATCTCCAGATTCAGATTTGACAGCGCCACCAGCGTGCCGTAACGCTTGGTGAGATTGACGGTTTTAATCACGGCTGCCATCGGCGGTCTCTTTCTATTGCGGTGCGGTGCTCGGCAAAGTTGTCGGCAAGGGAGTCGCCTGGGGCTGATTGTCCACTGCCTTGCGGTCCAAGGGAAGAACGAACTGGAAGATCGTCTTTCCGCCGCCCGTGACCGGAGAATCCGAGACGGTCAACGGGATCGGCAGGGGAGTGGAATCGACATCGTCGCCGTTGGCGGCCGTGGCCATGATCGCCAGTTCACCCGCGTTGATCGGCCCGGAAAAATCCAGTGAACGTCCGCTGCGGTGGAACAAATCTTTCCGGTCCGCATACGCCGGGTCCTTCGGCCACGGCGGAACGCGATCGAAGATGAAAAGCAGCGGTAACGCCTTGCGCATATCATCCTTAAAGTCATCGCGCTGAACCTGCCAGATGAAATTCCAAGCCGCCACGTTTCCGAAAGCAGGCTTGTCCCCCTCGGGCGCCTGGCCGTTTTTGTCATCGATGAATTGATTCGCATTGGCCATCAGATCGGCGAGATTCAGATTGGTGTCCTTCGCCCAGTTGGGATAATAAACCAGCCAGGTGTTGTCCTTCGCGCTGGGATCATCCGACGCCGCCAATTGCGGTTCCTGGAATGCAAAATAAATGTCCTTCAAATCGTATCCGGTGTGATTCACGACCGAACCGGCGAGATATCCGTGATTTCCCGGCGGGACGAGTTGCAGCGGCGCGCCGGCGGGTTCGATTTTCCCCGGCGGCGCGCCGATCCAATGCGCCTGAAATTTCTTGGAGCTGCTGTGATACCGCACCGTAATAGCCGGCTCGTCGCTCAGCGATGTATCGCGCACGGGCACGTCATATTCCTCGTAAGATGGCACGATGTTGTCGTTGTTCACATACTCGGGATGGATGCCAAAGGGAACGATGTAACTGACTTGCCGAGCGGCCGTGCCGGGCAGCGCGATGGTCTCCGCGCCATCCTGCGGAATGTAAAGTCCGAATCGGCTGTCAACCACCGCGTTCTCTTCCCCGGCGGCGTAGCGGACAAGGCTCAGATGCTTTAATTCCGGCGGCCCGCGAACCACGAGCATCACCAGGATCACCGTCAATCCCGTCGCCACCAACGCTGAAAGGCCGTAGTAAAACCAACTGAGATGGGCGCGCTTGCGGGAGAGGAGATAAAAATAAACGCCCGGGCCGGCGACAATGAAATATGCGGCGAAGAAGAGCAGGGCGATGGAAATCAGCGCGGCTGCCCGGCTGGAAAGATCCATTCCACCCATCAGACTCGCGCCGGCGTCCAGTGCCGTCCCGGTATCCCATGGGTCGTCGTTTGTGGGCGGCTCGTATTTTTCCGCCACGTTGGTCGGATCGTTCCAGCCGAAGACGCGCGTCCAGATGTATCGCCAGTTGCTGGGCGTTTTGGCGGTGAGAGCCGGATCGCCCAAATCCATCGCGACCCAAGTCACCGATCCTAATCCCACACCGCGCCTTGCTAACCAAGGGGTTGGACTTGCGCCGGCTTCGGGCCAGGTCATCCATTCATCGACTTTGCTGCCGGGAATTGCAGGCACCCGCGCGATTTTGAATGTTCCCAATTTTTCCGGCCAACTCTGCCTGGCTCCATCGGCCGATTCGATGATTCGCCTCGGCACGGACAAATCCGATGAATCCACCATCGGAATCGTCCATTCGCCGCCGAGCAATCCGCCCACCGGCATCATGTCCATGTCGGCGAAGGGTTTGATCTTGTTCGCCTCGGGCGGCTGGCAAATCACCAACTGCCCGCCTTGATGCACCCATTGCTGAATCGCTTCCAATGTCTGTGCACGGGTTCCGGAAAGAAGCGTGCGCGCATCCGCATCCATCCAGACGATCGCGTCCACCGCCTCGAATCCGATCACGTTGTTGGGCAAATCGGTTGGCGTCACGGCAACAGGATCGACATCCTGCAGCACGCCGCGCTGGACCGAATAATCCGGAAACATCGGGCGATCCATTCCATCGCTTACCAGCAGCACCAGCCGTCGGCTGCGCTGGCCGGAGTTTGGAGAGTTCGCGGGATCGACGCTGAGAATGGAACTCGTGAGCGGCAGGGCGACGGGGTGTTTGCCGTCTTTGTCGGTGAGAAAAACTTTCAGCGATGCCGCCAGTTGCTGCAAACTCGATCCGAGCATCGCCGCATCCGGCAATCCGCCATCCGTGGGTTGTGGCCGGAAATAGACCCAGAAATTTTCCGTGGAGGAGGGTTTGCCTTCGACGGTGCCACCGAGGGTTTCCAATTGCGTGTAATGGACGCGATCCCGGTCGAGGTCTTCCTGCACGACCTGGATTTGGAAGAGCCCGGATTGCTCGCTCTGATTGGAGAGTTGGACAAGCATGGGCGTCCAGCAATCGGGGCGGTAATGATTGTTGAACCCGATTTCCAGAATCTGCCCCTGCGCTTGCCCCCAAGCCGCGGTTGGAAGTAGGAAGAGTAAAAGCCCCGCCCAGGAAAGCCGCATCACGATAGAAAATGTATGCGGGGTAAGGGGGATGGTCAATTAAAAAGGACAGATGCGCTTGCGATGGCCAGGGTTGTCGGGATTTGGCATTTCTCCCTCGCCCGGTATTCCGGGAGAGGGGACCAGAGCATTGGGCAATCACTTATGCCCCTTGGGCCGCTGTTTGCCGAGGTATTTTTTGGTTATGGCGGCAGCGAGGTCGACATTGTTGATGTTGGCCAGCGTGCAGAGCCAGGCGATGACATCGGCGAATTCCTCTTCGAGATTATCACGATCATCGCCGTTGAGGGCGGTGGCGAGCTCGCCGATTTCTTCCATGAGCCATAGAAACGTCTTGGGCGTTCCGCGCCGGCGGTCCACCTTTTCATAGCGATCGAAAATGTGCTTTTGGAATGCGGATATCGTGAGGGATTTGGGTGGCATAATTTCACTGCCTCGAATACTGATTGACCCGGCTGGAAAGAAAAAGGGGACATCACTGATTATTAATCAGTGATGTCCCCTTTTCTCCTCTTCATTGGCTCGGCTGGGTTTCGGCGGCGTCGCGCAAGGCGTTGAGTTCGTCGATGATTCGTTTCTCTCGCGCCAATCCATCGGGATTGGTGCCCATCCTTTGGTAAATGTCGGCGAGCAGTTCGTGGGCGCCGATGTCGTAGGGATTGATGTATGCGGCCTTGAGCGCGCGTTGGGAGGCCAGGTCGAGTTTGCCAAGGTCGCGGTAAAGCCGGGCGGCGGCTTTGGCGTAGCGATTGTCGTTCAGTTCCACAGCCGCGAGGATGTCGAGTTGTTCGACCGCTTTTTCAGGCTGATTGACCGATGGATCCATGTACAACCCGGCCAACCGCTGATGCGGCAGCACGTCCATCGGCCGGATTTTGGCGATGTCCTGGAAGACCGGGACCGCCTTGGCGTATTGCTTGCGTTTGATCAGGTCTTCGCCGTCGTCGCGCAGGGTTTCGTATTCCATGCTGGTGGCATCGTCGTATCCCCAGGTGGCCACCTGCTTTTCGCACCACGCCTGGAATTCATCGAAGAACTGGGATTGCGTGCGATTCAGCGCATTGACGAACATTTCATCCTGGCTGTGGCCGATGCGGCATTCATCGAGCATTTTGAGGATTGCCGCGTGGCCGTATTGTTCTTCTATGTATTGGCAAATCCAATAGGACTGGGCGTAGGCAAGCTGGCGATCGATCGGTTTTCGTGGCCGGATGAATGCCCAGGTCAGCGCGTCCATCTGGAAAAGTTTGTGATTGGTGACCGCATCGTACAGCATGGGCACCCACTCCCATCGCAGCGGCGAATGCTCCTGCTGGACTGCCAGACCCTCGGTGAACCAGTGCGTGATGCGATTGTCGGTGGCGCCGAGGGTGACGGTGTGCGTGAATTCATGATGGAGCACCTGGCTCCAATTAAATGTTCCCATCGTCTCCGGTCCCGCCCGGGGGGCGACCAGCGCGATGATTCGGCCGGTGCTGGCTCCGACGGTGGCGATCCATGGCGCGCCGGTGGTTCGCACGGAAAATTCATCGTGTGTGGGAAAGACTTCGATGAGCGTTTTCACCTTTGGCTCGTAATTGAAAGTCGAGCAAACCTGCGGATAAATCGACTCGAGATAGTCGCTGAAATATTCCGGAACCACCGGGTCCTGGGAGGCGTCGTAGATGACGATGAAATGCGCGGACTCCTTCCGCGCGAACTTGGCCATGGTGTCCAGCAGGCGAAGGTAATTGGTGGTGCGGACGTTGTAGGGATCGATGACATGGGCGGCTTCGAGGACGGTGCGAGCCTGATCCTCATCTCCGCTCTGGGTGTAGAGGAGTCCCAAGCCGTTGCGGGCTTCGGACCACCACGGCGCACGTTGGACGGCGATCTGATACATCGCGGCTGAGCGTGGATATTGCCGCATGGCCGCGAGTTGATCGGCCACCTCTTCGTAGGCAAGGGCGTTGTTGGGGACGAGGGTATCGACTTGTTTGAGAATCGCCGTGGTCTGATCGTCCTTGAGCAGTAGGGCGTCATCGCCGGCCATGAGTCCAAGAGCTTCAACATTATTCGGCTGGCGATCCAGCACGCGCTGCAGCGCCGGCAGCGCGAGTTTGGGCACCCGCTGCTGCATGTAGTTCCGCGCTTCCAGCAAATCCGCCTCGATGGAATCGGGATTTACATCGCGAATTTCCAGAACAGCGTGATCAGCAGTGTCGAAATCGAAATTGTCAATCGCGATCTTCCCCACCAGCGCCCAGGCGCTGACATCATGCGGATTGGCATCGAGCGCGGATTGCAGCTCATCCAGAGATTGATCCGGATCATCGTGCAGTAGGAAATAATTCGCGGCCGCCACGTGGGCCGGCCAATAGGCGCTGTCGATCAGATCATAGGAGCGGACGAACATGTTGAGCACGGTGTCGTGCAATCGGCTGTCGGTCTGATAGGCCATGGTGAGCGTGGCCCAGCGATCGACCGCCCGGCCGATGTAGGTGACGGCCTCTGCATCGTTGAACGAATCCGCGTTGGTCTGCCATTGCTGGAGATAGTTATGCGGCTCGGTAACGAACCATTGATACGCTGCCAGCGCCCCCTGCAAGTCGCCGACTTCTTCACTGTATGACCCCAGGAAAAATCGGGCGGCCACGGAATCCGGTTGGTAGGAAATGATTTTCTGGAGCAGGTCGATGGCCGAATGGGTGTCGCCCTGGGCATCCAGAATCCGCGCGTGGAGAACTTGCAGAGTCGGATCGTCGGCAACGGCTGGATCGCTCAGGGCCGTGATCGCGGCGGGATACCGGCCGAGTTCAAAATCGCATTCGGACCTGACTTGTGCGATCTCCGTCGAGTCCCCGCGCTTGACCGATTCCAGCGTCACCAGCGCCCGGCGATACTGCCCGGCCCAGGCCTGTGTGCGGGCTTGTTCCAGCAAATTATTCTTGTCGTAATCCGCGTAATCAGGCTCGGGATTATCTTCCGGAAGCAACGGCTTGATCCATTTGTCGGGGATGATCCGCTGATCATAATCGCCTGCATGCGCCGGGCGCGCGATGATGCACGCGCAAAAAAAAGTCAGCAGAAAAACCAACGCGCTTCGGAGTTTCATTCTCGGCTCGTGGATATTATACATGGAAACAGGATAGAACCATGAATTCGATTTCATCGCTTATTGGCAACACCGCGGAATTCCCGATTCTCAAGGACTGGGTCTTTTTTAATCACGCCGCGGTGACGCCGTTGCCTCACGTATCGGCCGAGGCGTTTCGCACCTATGCAACGCAGGTGGAGAATGCCGCGTATCTCAATGCTGGCTGGCACGACAACGTCGAGAAATTGCGGCAAGAATCCGCGGCATTTCTCCATTGCCACCGCGACGAGATCGCTTTCGTGAAAAACACCAGCGAGGGGCTGTGCACCGTGGCCAAGGGCATCGAATGGCATGAGGAGGATCGCGTCGTAACAACAAATGTCGAATACCCCGCCAACATGTACCCCTGGATGGACGTCGCGCGAAGACATGGGGTGAAACTTGTGACCGTGGCAGAGGAAGACGGCCCGGACGGCACTCGGCAAATTCCGATCGAGAAAATATTT
>Ga0302324_100027813_pt1 | contig 10765 bp, 6 predicted proteins | sample Palsa_T0_1_FD_201949 | JGI IMG/M metagenome (GOLD analysis project Ga0302324, IMG submission 201949) | Peat permafrost microbial communities from Stordalen Mire near Abisko, Sweden - Palsa_T0_1 | ecosystem: Environmental > Terrestrial > Soil > Palsa > Peat permafrost | place: Sweden: Abisko...
GAGTGCCCGAGGCTTTGCTCAATTGCAGAAAAATATCGCCATCCTGAGGGACGTTGAAGACGCGCGGGTACGACCGGAATCCGGCCAATTGGGCATTCATGGCATGCCGGCCGGCGGGGAGCTGCAATATGCAGGGCGCTTTGCAGGTAAAGTTCGGATTGTCGTCGACGGTGACCTTGGCCCCCGAGGGGTCCGTCAAAAACTGAACGGTTTTATCGGCGCCAGGTTTCACCACCACAGCCGGTGGGCTGGCGGAAACTTCACGCCTGGGCGGCGGCCGGTCATGGGGCGATTCGGCTGGAGTGGTTTCGGCGGGTTTGGAAGTTTCCGGTTGCGTGGTCTCCGGTTTGGTAGTTTCCGGTCTGGTAACGGCAGGAGGGGTGGGGGGTTCTTGCGTGGTTTGGCCTGAAATCCGGGAGTCACCGATGGGGCTGGGTTTCGACGCGGCTTGTTCCGGGGGCTGCGCGGCGGTTTTGCCGGGCGGCGCGTCATTGGGTGATGCCGGTGTATCGGTGGTAGCCACAGGCTCGCTTTGATTGAACAAAAACTTCTGCGCTCCAAACAGGACCAGACCAACCAGACCAATCCCGACCAGCATCCAGAGCAAGCTCTTGAGCAGCGGATTCCGGTTCTCGACATCGTCGGGACGAAGCGGCCGCGTGGGAATCATGGGTGGAGCAGCGCGTACCGGCTCGGGAGCGCTTTCGGACATAGCGGGCGGGGGAACAGGGGGCGTGGGATAGATGGCCGCGCCGCCGCCGATGGTGGGCAAGTTCTGAGAGCTACTGCGCGGAAGTGGGTGCCAGCCTGGATTCAGTTTGCACGCGTCGGCAAGCGCGTCCACGAATTCAACCGCGGTTGGATAGCGCTCGGCGGCACTTTTGGACAAAGCCTTGCGCAGGACCACTTCCACCTGCGGCGACAAGGTGGGATTCAGCCGCTGCGGCGGCAAAGGATCTTCGCGTACGATCCGGTAGAGCAGCGACGGAAGATGGTCGGCGACAAAGGGTTTTTCTCCAGTCAGCACTTCGTAGGCAATGACGGCAAGCGAGAATTGATCCGCGCGGCCGTCCACGGCGTGCCCCTGCACCTGTTCGGGCGACATGTAGTTGGGCGTGCCCATCATGACCCCGCTTTGCGTCATTTGTTGCGAGAGAATCTTGGCGACACCGAAGTCGGTGATTTTGGCCAGAGTGCTTTCGTGGATCAGGATATTGGCGGGTTTTATATCGCGATGGACGATGCCCTTTTTGTGGGCGTAATCGAGCGCCAGAGCAATTTGGCGAAGAATGGAAAGCAGGCCATCCGGGAGCAGCGGCTCGGTGCTGTTCAGGATTTTTTCGAGCGGCGGGCCATCCACGAACTCCATATATATGTAGGCGAGCCCGTTCTCTTCGGAAATATCGTAGATGGTGACGATGTTGGGATGGGAGAGGATTCCGGCGGACTGGGCTTCGCGGAACAAGCGCTCGCGCAAGCGGTCGCGTTCAGCCTCGTCGGTGAAGTCAGAGAGGCGAATGGTTTTTATGGCGATAATCCGGCCGATGGCAGGGTCTTGAGCCCGATAAACGACCCCCGTTGCACCGCGTCCGAGTTCGTCAAGAATCCGGTATCGCCCGATTTGCTCCACGCCACTCCGCAAGCGCGCCACGCATAACGAGCGCCTGTGCAGTTATTTTAACAGGTTGGTGGTGTTGGGGAATAAAATCGGGGACACGACTGCTTCGTTTACGGTTGAAGCAGTTTTAACGCTAGCCCGTAGTATCCCCGATTTTTTAAGCCAAGCCTAGGCGCTGGCGGATGGCTTGGAAGCGCGGTTGGTTGCGCAGTGTGTCGAACTCAGTGTTGAGCAGATTCACGGGCAGGGATGTGTCGCGGGCTTCCAGAGCGCGCTCCAGATGATGGAGCGCTTGTTCGGGATCGTTTAATCCCGCATAGATGGCCGCAAAGCTCACCGGCGAAACGTAGCTCGGCGAGCGTTCGTTCAGCGCGCTGATTTCATGCAGGGCTTCCTCGCGGCGCCCGGCCATGGCGTAGCAATAGCCCAGTTGACCGCGCAACAGGGAACGGCATTTCAGCGGATATGCGCGGGTAAAATGTGCGATGGCGTCGTCGTACATGCCTTTTCCGGCAGAGGCCAAGCCCAAGCCGAAGTAAGACAATCCGTAGTCAGGAGCCAGCTGCGAAACCAGCCGGTGCTGCGAGATGGCTTCCTCGAAACGGCGCGACACTCCATACAGCCACCCCAGAACGAAATTCGGGAACAGCGCAGCGGGGTCGAGTTCCAGGCCCCGCTCTACTTGCATGAGCGCGGGCTCGAATTTCTCACGGCAGGCCAGGTGAATGCCATAAGCGACGTGGCCGATGGGATCGCGGCTATCCAACTGGATGGATTTTTCGAGCTCCTGCTGACCGGCGGCCCAGTTCCAATCGAGGAGCGACAGTAGCGAGCCGAGCGCCACGTGCGCTTCCGGCAAAAGAGGATTGAGCGCCAGCGCTTTGAGAGCCGCTTCCCGCATCCGGTCTCCACCCGCTTGTGGAGCGATAAAACCAAACATGGAACTTACCAGGAGAGCCTGGCCAAGCGCGGCCCAACCGGCGGCGTAGTTTTCATCCACTTCGACGGCGCTGGTAAAACACGCCACGCTATTGCGGATGCTGTCGGGCGTGGCAAGCTTCCAATGGTAGCGGCCCTGCAGGTAGAAGTCGCGAATCTCTTTGTGCTCCGAGTGACGGCGCGCAATTGCGGCATGCTCGGGGGGAACCAATTCAACTAGCAGCGATTGCGCGAGCTTTGAGACGCTACTCAGATCCGGATACTCGAAGTCCGCGGCTTCGGACCAGGTGTAGGAGCCATCCGCGGAGTTGAAGAGCTGGAGGATCAGATGCAAGCCGTTGTCTCGAAATTCGAGGCTGCCGTGGATGCTGTAATCCGCGCTCGGGACAGGACGCGAGAAAGCATTCATCTCACTCACGAACGGGGCGGAGTGGGGCTGGGCGATGACATGCAAACAGCCTTCCTTGATCAGGACGTGGGCCAGCCGGCGCTGGATTTCATCGGCTAACTGGCCGGCGTTGGACGCCGGGTTGACGAAAGACAGCGGCGCAATTTCGACGGTACGATGAGGCGCGGGACCGCTCCCACCGGCGGAATCACGCTGTTCGAAGACGGGCATGTAGCTGCCCTTGCGAAGCAGGATGCGAACCTGGACGTCGCGGCCTTCGGTCCGATAATATTCTTCGAGCTTGTTGCGCAGACGGCGGGCTTCCACGCGAACAATGGAATCAACGCGAGGATCAAACGCCTCGCGCCGGTCAAACACCTCGAGTCCAATGGGATATTCCTTCAACCGATGGGGTTGCCCGAGCAGGCTCTCTTCGACGATGAACTGCAGGAAACGGCGGATTCGATGGGATTGTATAAAAACGCGGCTGCGAAGAATTTGATCCAGCGCCGCCCTTACCTCCGAGGCGGCGATGCCATTTAGTGTGGTAGGTGGTTCTTCAGTTAGAGTTCTGGCTGCGGTATCGTACATTTCGGTTAGTTCGACCCGCGAGAGTACTAACCTGTTACATTTGATTGAGAAAATACTTCGACTGAAGGCAGGGTTGGCAGGCGGAAGCGGCTGCCCCACAGCTAACCGTCCTGGATTGTGTCCGTCCAAAGCCTCGGGGGACTCTATGCTACAAGACCTGCGCTTCGCCGTTCGAATGCTGCTGAAGCAACCCGCCTTCAGCTTGATGACCATCCTTACGCTGGCGTTGGGCATAGGGGCGACCTCGGCGGTTTTCAGTTTAATTCAAGGCGTGCTGTTGACACCGCCGCCGTATCGGCAACCGCAGCGGCTGGTACTGATTCCACCGGCGCGCGCCGACGGTCAGCCGATGACGAATGCGCAGGCATGGCCGGCGGAGCAATGGATGGATTGGCAAAAGCAGGCGAAGTCACTGGAAGGCGTCGCCGCCTATGATTGGTCGTTCACCTTTTTGGTGCTTCCGGAAGGCAGCGAGTCGATGGAGGGGATGTACGTAACTGGCGACTATTTCGGCATGATGGGCCTGGAACCGGCGCTGGGCCGTATTTTCGTCGAAGCCGAAACCCAGCCCAAGGCGCAGCCGGTGATCCTGCTCGGCTATGAATTTTGGCAGCGCAAGTTCAATGGCGATCCCAATATCATCGGGAAGACCGTGCGGCTGAGCCGGCAGGACACGCCTCCAACGGTGATCGGCGTGATGCGGCCCGGCATTCGTTTTCTCCCCTCGCCCACTACCGCGCAGGAGCCCAACTACAACGTCAACGCGCTGGTGGATTATTGGATCCCCGCAAGGCCCGATCCATCGAGGATGAAAGGTCGCGATTGGAATGTGGTGGGACGGTTGCGAGAGGGCGCTACGCTGCGGCAAGCGCAAACCGAACTCAGGATCCTGACCAACCGCGAGATGCAGAAGGAACGCGATTTCGCGGGAGTGGTTCCCGAGGTGCATTCGTTGACGGCGGAATTGAATCGCGACGGACGCCGGATTCTGCTGCCACTGTTAGGCGCGGCGGCATTGGTCCTGTTTATCGCGTGCGGGAATGCAGCGGCGCTGTTATTCGTGCGAGGGCTGCAACGTCAGCAGGAATATGCGGTGCGGAGCGCATTGGGAATCGCGCGATCAAAGTTGTTCCGGCAGGTGGCCACCGAGAGTCTTTTGCTGGCGCTGCTGGGTGGGGCGTTTGGCGTGGGCCTGGCGTTGGGGGTGGTGAAGATATTCAAAGTGATTGCGGGACATGCGATCCCGCGTTTGGATTCGGTGACCACAGGCTGGCCGGTGCTGGCGTGCGGACTGGGCTCGGCGATGCTGGCGTCGCTTCTGGCTGGACTTTTTCCCGCGCTGCGGGCATCGCGATTGGATCCCATCCGCGTACTCAAAAGCGCAGGTCCGAAAAGCAGCGCAGGACGCGGAGAACGGCGGCTGCTGGCGGGTGTGACGATGATCCAGACCGCGCTGACACTGGCGCTGCTGGTGGGTGCGGGGCTGCTGATTCGCACCATGCTGAATCTAGCCAGAGTGGAGTCGGGCTTCAACACGGGGCACATCCTGACCATGAGCGTGACATCGGTGCAACGCGGTCAATGGGCTGACTTTCATCATCAGGCCTTGGAGCGCGTAGCCAGGCTACCCGGTGTCCTGGATGTGGCCTTCGCTTGGGGAGTGCCGCTGACCGGCAATAGTTGGCCTGCGACGGTGGAGATAGAAGGACAACCCGCGGCGACCAAAGCCAGCGATCAGATCGCGCTTCCCATGCGGGCGGCGACGCCCGGCTATTTCAAGCTTCTGGGCCAAACAATTTTCGATGGCCGGGATTTTCGGTCGACGGATTCCGGTAAGGCTGGTATGGTGGCAATCATTAACAAGGCGCTAGCGGACCGGTACTTTCCGAAAGCCAATCCCATCGGGAAAAAGATCTGGTTCGACCGGAAGCAGCCTGCCATAGAAATTATCGGTGTGGTGACCAATGGCCGCACCAGCGATCTGACCGAAGCCGCGACGCCAGAGATTTATCTATCGCTGTGGCAGGCTTCGGCGTTTTCGAAACACCTGATTGTCCGGACGGCCGGCGATCCGCGGTCCGTGACGGCGGCGGTGTTACACGAGCTACGTTCGATCGATCCGACGGTGGCAGTAGAAAATGTTCGGACGCTGGAACAAATCCGCGGCGATTCGTTGGCCTCCCGGACCTTCGCCATGCAGTTGCTGGTGGGATTTTCCAGTGTGGGGAGCGTTCTGACTCTGGTGGGGATCTACGGCGTGCTTTCGCTTTCGGTGGCTGCGCGACGCCGCGAGATCGCCATTCGCACCGCGGTGGGCGCACGGGAGCGGGACATTCGAAACTTGATTTTAGGCGAAGGCTTTCGGTTGATTGCGGGCGGCGTGGTTTCCGGTATCGTGGCGGCCGTGGTGTTGTCGCGCGTTCTCCGGTCATTTCTGTTTGAGGTGGAACCGACGGATCCAGTGACGTTGATCGGCGTGGGATTGTTGTTCGCCGGTGTCGCGCTTTTGGCTTGCTGGGCGCCGACGCGGCGGGCGGCTCGAGTTGATCCGCTGGAGGCTTTGCGGTACGAGTGAAGGCCGGGTTGGCAGGCGGAAACGCTTGCCCCACAGCAACTATTCAGGTTGGCTTAAAGATGGCGGTGATTTCGCGGGAGCTGGAAGCCTGGTTGGCGAAAGTAAACGTACCGTGTTCGCGCATTTCCCGGGCGGCGCGCAGGAAGGCGCCCAGCGCGGTGCGAGAGAGTGTACTGCCCAGGCTGACGCGCCGGACTCCAAGCGCCGAGAGATCTTCCAGGGTCAGGAGAACGCCTTGCAGTCCCATCAAGACATTCACGGGCCGATCGACGGAACTCACCACGGCTGCAATTTCTTCTCTGGTTCCAAGGCCTGGCGCATAGAGAACGTCGGCGCCAGCCTCCTGATAGGCCTGCAGCCGCGCGATCGTATCCTTAATATCAGGCCGTCCGTGCAGGTAATTCTCGGCGCGCGCGGTCAAGGTGAAAGTAAAGGGAAGGGAGCGAGCGGCGGCAACTGCGGCGCGGACTCTCTCCACCGCATGCTCCCTGGGATAAATCGGGTTGTCCGCGCGCCCGGTGGAATCCTCGATGGAGCCGCCAACAACTCCCGCGGCCGCCGCCAGCCGGATGGTTTCCGCGGCGAATTCCGGCGCGTCTCCGAAGCCGTTTTCAAGATCGGCGCTCACGGGCAGATCCGTGGCTGAGGCGATCTCAGAGACATGGGCCAGCATTTCGTCGCGGCCAACCGCGCCGTCGGGCTTTCCGATAGAGAACGCATAGCCCATGCTGGTGGTGGCCAGCGCCCCAAATCCCAGATGCGCCAGCAAGCGCGCCGTACCGATGTCCCAAGGATTGGGAATGATGAACGCGCGTTCGCGCTCATGCAAGGAGCGGAAGACGCGTCCCTTTTCGGCTTGGCTGATCACGCCTGGTCCTTGAGCTTGGAGGGGAGATGGAACGTGCCATCCACCAGCTCCACGAAGTTTCGCTCTTCGCGCAGAATAATGCGCCGGGATTGCGCGAACTTGAAATTTTCAATCGCTTCCGGATCTGTTTTCAGGCGAGCCCGGTAGCTTTCATAGGAGGCGAGACTGGCGAATGCAATCAAGCCCCAGGCCACATCGTTGGTACCTTCGTAAGGAAGAAAATATCCAATCAGGTGTCCGCCGCATCGGGGAATGATGCGGGCCCAGTTCTCGGCGTACTGTTTGAACGCGTCCCGTTGGAAGGGATCGATCTGGTAGCGAATGAAGCACGTGATAGTCACTGGTTCTCTCCTGGGCTGGCTGGCCGATACAATGGAATGCGACGTCAAGAAGGCACAGATTGCCGCGCCGGTTTGGATTGCTTGCCGGCGATCGACATGGTGGCGCATATTGGGAGTATACGATGGCGCTTCGCAGGCCGAAGGAATCGCTCCCTTGCGGTCGCGGTTCGGTTACGGAAAAAACTCGCTCGGTTGAAAAACAACGGCACCGACTCCCTCACGGTCGCGGTTCGGCAAGGCGCGAGCGTAAGCGACCGGCGATTTGGTTTTTCAAGCGTCTTCATCACTTTTGGTGGGCCGCAGGCCCATGGTGTGCGGTTACAAAGCTGCCAGGGACATGATGCGTTCTTCGGTGGCTTCGCCGCGGCTGAGAATTCCCGCGGTCCCGCCGTCACGGAGCACCAGGATACGATCCGAGCAGCGCAACAGCTCCGGGAGTTCCGAGCTCACCAGGATGATTCCTTTTCCGGCGGCCGAGAGTTGATCGAGAACCTGGTAGATGTCCTGTTTGGCGCCGATATCGATGCCGCGCGCGGGGTCATCCAGGAACAGAACGTCCGGGTCGGCCAGCAGCCAGCGCGAGAGCAGAACTTTCTGCTGGCTGCCTCCACTCAACGTACCCACCGCCGCATTGCCGGAGGCGGCCTTTAGCCGGAGCCGGGCGTGCACCTGGGACGTCTGGCGGCGTTCCACATTCCGGCGAATGAAGCGAAACACCTGGATGCGATCCAGCACGGTGAAAGTTGAGTTCTCAATCACGCTCATGCGCGGCATCAGGCCTTCCAGCTTGCGATCCCCGGGCACCAGTCCGAGGCCCCGTTTCAGCGCGTCGGAGGGAGAGCGCGGGGCGAAGGGCGCTCCGAGAAGTTCCATGGATCCGTCGAGGATGGCATCCAGTCCAAAGAGCGCCGCACCCAGCGAACTTCTTCCGGAGCCGACCAGACCCGCGACACCCAGCACCTCTCCGGCGTTCAAATCGAAACTGATGTGATGCAGTTTCGCGGTGGAGAGCGACCGGACTTTGAGCAGCGCCGTGGAGGCTGGTGAAGCCGGCGGGCGAAGGGATTGCTGTAATTCGCGTCCCACCATGTCCCGGATGATTTCTCCCACGCTGCTGGCCGCGGCAGTTCTGGTGCTGATCCGCCGGCCGTCGCGCAGCACCGAAATCCGGTCCGCGATACGGAATATTTCCTCCATTTTGTGCGAGACATAAATGATAGAAACGCCGGACTGCTGGAGTGCGCGGATCAGTTCGAACAATGTGCTTGCGCCATCGTCTGAGAGCGAGCTGGTGGGTTCGTCCATGATGAGGATGCGAGCATGCATCGCGAGCGCGCGCGCAATGGCCACCAGTTGCATTTGCGCCAAGGAAAGATCCAGGACCAGCCGGCGCGGGGAGACCTGTGACAGCCCCACTTGCTCCAGCCAGGGAGCGCAGAACCGATCCAGCGCCGCGCGCTCGACAAATGTTCCGCGCTCGGCGTGAACGTTGCCGATGACGATGTTTTCCGCGATGCTGAGGTGCGGGAAAAGATCCAGCTCCTGGAATATGATGCCGATTCCTTTGCGCTGAGCGTCCAGAGGACTGCGCAAATGGGCGGGCGCGCCATCCAGAAAGATTTCTCCCGAATCAGGACGAATCACACCGGCGATTATTTTGGCCAGCGTACTCTTGCCGGCGCCGTTTTCGCCCACCAATGCGTGGACCTCTCCGGCCAGCACACTCAGGCTCACATCGCTCAACGCCTGCGTGCCGTCGAAGTGTTTGCCGATACGTTCCACCCGCAACAGTTCTTGCATGGCCTTTTAGAATGTCAGCCGATCGTACATTTGTCTGGCATTTTCCGGAGTAATGATTTCAGTCGGAAGCATGTACTTCTTCAGCGGCTTGTAGGATGGGTCGCGCAGAATGCGATCGCCTATCTGCATAGCCATGTCGACTGCCAGCGGATAGTAGAACGTTGCCGCCAGCACACCGTCCATCACTTTCTTAATTCCGCCGGCTGGACCGCCGAGCCCATCCACACCGACGAAGAACATGGCTTTCTCGCGGTGCAATTCTTGGGCGGCAAGGTATGCGCCCACCGCCATGGGATCGTTGTGGCCATACACGGCATCAATCTCGGGCTGGGCGCGAAGAATTTCGAGCATGCGTTCGCGGCCTTTGGCCTGCAGCCAGTCTGCTACCGCTTCGTGGACGACTTTGATGCCGGGGTACTGCTGAAACACTTCGTGCGCGCCGGCATAGCGGTTGATCTCGCCTTCCACGCCCAGCAATCCACGGATCTCGACGATCTTCCCTTTGGGTTTTCCATACTTCGCGGTGAGCCGGCCCACGATGAATTGGCCGGCCATTTTACCGATGGCGCGGTTATCGCACGCGATGTAGGTGGTGTAATTCGGCTGGGCGATATCGCGCTCCAGACAGATGGTCGGAATTCCGGCGGCCAGCGCCTTGCCCATCACCGCGGTGAGCGGAGCGCGTTCATTGGGGGCCACGATTAACAGGTCGGGCCTCTGGAGAATTAATGTCTCGATCTGCGCAATCTGCTTGCTGTTGTCCTGCTGGGCGTCCGTGATGGTCAGCTTTATGTCCGGTTTCTTGGAACAAATCCGGGATAGCAGCTCGTTCTGCGCGGAGCGATAGGGCTCGGCGTTGTTGCATTGGCTGAAGGCGACGAAGTAGGTCTTCTGAGCCGGCGCGGACGGCTTGGAACAGCCGGCCAGGAAGCTCGCGAGGCCGGCGAGGGCCAGATATTTTCGCATTATCTCCGTTCTCTTTTCCCAAATCCCGCGGCGTCGAATTGTTGGATCCAGACCGCGGCAATAATGATGACCGCTTTGAGCATCATCTCCGTATTACTATCTACATTGTTCAGACGCAGCATGTTGGTGAGGATTCCCATGATCAAAGTTCCAATCAAAGTGCCTGCCATGGAACCTTTTCCGCCGGCCAGGCTAGTGCCGCCAATCACCACCGCGGCGATGGCTTCCAGTTCATAGGATAGACCGGCGTTCGGATTGCCCTGATGATTTTGCGCGGCATAAATTACTCCAGCCAACCCGGCCAAAAGGCCGCACCAGGTGTAGACGTAGATCTTGGTTCGGCGGATGGGCAATCCGGCGTAGAGGGCGGCGGTCTGGTTGTCTCCGATGGCGCGAACTCGCCTTCCGAAGACGGTACGCGAGAGCAACACGGAAAAAACGGCGAACACGATTACGAAAATCGCCACCACGGTGGATTTGTCCGAGCCCAAGCGCGCGAACACGGAGCCGGCGTCCGAGCCGAATCCAAAATCGATATTGGTGTTGTTGGTGAGACGCCGAGCCAGGCCGCGAACACCGATCATGGAAGCCAAGGTCACGATGAACGGCTGGATGCGAAGACTTGCGATTACAAATCCATTCAGCGCGCCCACCATAGCGGAGCCGGCCAGCGCGCAGG
>Ga0302324_100027814_pt1 | contig 10764 bp, 10 predicted proteins | sample Palsa_T0_1_FD_201949 | JGI IMG/M metagenome (GOLD analysis project Ga0302324, IMG submission 201949) | Peat permafrost microbial communities from Stordalen Mire near Abisko, Sweden - Palsa_T0_1 | ecosystem: Environmental > Terrestrial > Soil > Palsa > Peat permafrost | place: Sweden: Abisko...
CCGGATGCTGCAAGTTAAATTGCCGCGCGCGCCCTTCTCGCGGGGAGAACCAGATCAAATTCATGCAGCGTTACCGCATTGCATCGCTGAGAATCGCGCGGTGGACGCTACGTACGACCCATCCATACCCCTACGCCCTTTGCATAAGCTCGCTGACATAAGCATTCCAACGTTGGACCGCCTGCTTTGTTTCCCCAGCCTGCGGCACGGCTTGGTTCTCGTTGCGGAGCAATATGCCGAATAAAATCAACAGAGACAAGCGCGATAAACACCCAGTGCGACGCCGTAAGCGAAGAATCGATTCTGTCAAAGATCTTCTGCAGGGCCCGGGGGTGGCCTTACAGCGCTTGAAAGAGCAGCAGGCGCGCCAGGCGCTCTGGCGTGGCTGGCTCGATGAACATCTGCCCGAGGAGGCTCGCGCGAGAGTCTGCGGCGTGGTCGAACGAGCCGGCACCCTCGTCATATTTGCCTCATCCGCCGCGTGGTCGGCGCGCGTGCGCTTCGCCGTCGCCGAGATCGAAGAGGAGATCAAGCGCGCTCACCCGACGATCGGCAAGATCGCCGTGCGGGTGCTGCCGCGATAGGGATCGAGTGTGTTTTAGGCCGGCGGCAACGCCGGGGTTTCGATGTAGGAGATCGGCGCGTCCGCGGGCGAGGCGAACTCCACTTCTTCCCAGGCGGCCGCATCGGCGAGGAGCGTGCGCAGCAGCTTGTTGTTGAGGGCGTGGCCGGATTTGTGGCCGCTGAACTCCCCGATCAGGCTGTGGCCGAGAAGATAGAGGTCGCCGATGGCGTCCAGGATCTTGTGCTTGACGAACTCGTCCTCGTAGCGCAGGCCATCCTCGTTCAGCACGCGAAAGTCATCGAGAACGATGGAGTTATCAAGGCTGCCGCCGAGCGCCAGGCTGTGGGCGCGCAGCATCTCAATGTCGCGCAGGAAGCCGAAGGTGCGGGCGCGGCTGACCTCCTTCAAAAACGACGTCGTCGAGAAGTCCATCGAGGCTTTTTGTGCACGGCGCTTGAAGATCGGATGATTGAATTCGATCTCGAAATTCACCTTGAAGCCATCAAAGGGGTCAAATTGCGCCCACTTGTCGCCCTCCTCGACGCGCACGCGTTTGCGCACGCGCAGGAAGCGCTTCGGGGCGCGCTGCTCCTCGATGCCCGCAGATTGCAGCAGGAACACGAAGGGGCCGGCGCTGCCATCCATGATGGGCACCTCCGGCGCGCTCACCTCCACGATGAGGTTATCGATGCCAAGCCCCGCGCAGGCTGACAAGAGGTGCTCGACGGTGGACACGCGCACATCCCCGCTGACGAGGGTCGTGCCGAGGACGGTCTCGCCGACGTTTTCCGCGCGGGCCTTGATGTCGACGGGGTGCGCAAGATCCGTGCGCCGAAAGACGATGCCTGAATCCGGCGGCGCCGGACGCAGCGTCATCAGAACCTTCTTGCCGGTGTGCAACCCCACACCGGTAGCCTTAATCGAGTTCTTAAGAGTCCGTTGTCCAACCATAGTCCGGCTTTGCCGTCGTCCCTTACTGTTTGCTTATGTCCCAGCCTTACGGGGTCGCGCAGCGCGCGACCCCTCCTGCCGGATCTTTAGACGTCGGCAAATGGGGCCGCTAAGCTATCACAGGCTATAACGCGGCTCCATTGACCTGCGCTGACCGCTAGTCAGCCTGGCGTCGCAAAAACGCCGGAATGTCGAGCAGGCTCTCAGGCTCCGGCGGGGCACGCAGCCCATCGCCCACCGCACGCTGGCGCTGAACCGTAGGCTTGTCCAGATCCGCATAGTCGTTGTTGGACATAGGACCGCGGCGCACCACACGCATCGGCGCCTCACGAGCGCTTTGTGAGGCCTGTCCGGCCCGCACTCCCACCATCTCACGCGGGATGGGCGGACGAATCGCCGGCGTCGGACGGCCGAGCCCTGTGGCCACCACAGTAACGCGCAACTCGCTTACGAGATCCGGATCAATCACGGTGCCCACCACGACGGTTGCATCCTCGGAGGCAAACTGCTTGACGATCGTGCCGACCTCCTGGAACTCACCGATCGACAGATCCATGCCGGCAGTCACGTTGACGAGAATGCCGTGTGCGCCTGCGAGATTGATGTCCTCGAGAAGCGGTGAGGAAACGGCAGCCTCGGCCGCAATACGCGCGCGGCCTTCGCCGCTGGCGGCGCCCGAACCCATCATCGCCATGCCCGTCTCCGCCATCACCGTGCGCACATCGGCAAAGTCGACGTTGATGAGACCGGGACGCGTGATGAGCTCCGCGATGCCCTGCACGGCGCCTTGCAGCACCTGGTTGGCGGACTTGAACGCATCAAGGAGCGTCGTCTGCGCGCCAAGCACGGTGAGCAGCTTCTGGTTGGGAATAGTGATGAGTGAATCGCAGAACTTGCCGAGCTCCGCGATGCCATGATCGGCAATCAGCGAGCGCTTGCTGCCCTCCATCTCAAAGGGCTTGGTCACGACCGCCACGGTCAAAATGCCAAGCTCTTTGGCGATTTGCGCCACTACCGGCGCTGCACCCGTGCCCGTGCCGCCGCCCATGCCGGCGGTGATGAAGAGCATGTCGCACCCTTCCACAAGCTCAATGACGCGGTCGCGATCCTCCATCGCCGCCTGGCGGCCCACTTCCGGGTCGGCGCCGGCGCCGAGTCCCTTCGTGATGTTGCAGCCGATTTGCAGAGCGGTTTTGACCTTGGAGTGTTTGAGCGCCTGCGCATCGGTATTGATGCACATGAAATCCACACCGTCGATCCCGCTCTGAACCATGTGCGTGACGGCATTGCCGCCACCGCCGCCGACGCCGATGACTTTGATCACCGCGCTTTGGCTGTATGCATCCATCAGTTCAAACATTGTTATGGCTCCTACAAAATAGAACAGGTTGGTTGAAGCTTCATCTCTTTACATCGTCGTCGTCTGTCAGCTCAAAAGTTGCCCTGAAACCAGGAGCGCATGCGCTCGAGCGCGCCTTTCGCGCTCGAGAGTCCGCGCACCTTGGTGCCCGGCAAAACGTTGTCGCGGGCATAGAGCAGCAAGCCCATGCCCGTGGAATAGATGGGGTTGCGCACCACATCGGAGAGCCCCTGCACCTGCTGGGGCATGCCGAGGCGCACCGGCACGTGAAACACCTCCTCGGCAAGCTCGATCGCGCCTTCCATCTTGGCGCTGCCGCCGGTGAGCACGATGCCCGCGGCGATGAGCTCCTCGAAGCCGCTGCGGCGCAACTCCTCGCGCACCAGGCCAAAGAGCTCCTCGTAGCGCGGCTCAATAATCTCGGCGAGCGTTTGGCGCGCGAGGCGCCGCGCCGGGCGCTCGCCGACGCTCGGCACTTCGATGCTCTCGTCGGGATTGGCGAGCTGCGAGAGCGCGCAGGCGTAGCGGATCTTGATGTCCTCCGCATACTGCGTCGGCGTGCGCATGGAGACCGCGATGTCGTTCGTGACCTGATCGCCGGCGATCGGGATCACGGCGGTGTGGCGGATCGCGCCGTTGGCGAACACGGCAAGGTCGGTGGTGCCGCCGCCGATGTCGACGAGACACACGCCAAGCTCCTTCTCATCCTCCGTCAGCACCGCAAAACTTGAGGCGAGCTGCTCGAGCACCACATCCTCGACCGTGAGGCCGCAGCGCTGAATGCACTTCTCGATGTTCTGCGCGGCGCTGTCGGCGCCGGTGACGATGTGCACCTTGGCCTCCAGGCGCACGCCCGACATGCCGATGGGATCGCGGATCCCCTCCTGGCCGTCGACGATGAACTCCTGCGGCAGCACGTGCAGGATCTTCTGGTCCGCCGGGATCGCGACCGCCTTGGCCGCATCGATCACGTGCTCAACATCACCCTGGGTTACCTCCTTGTCGCGGATCGCAACCACGCCGTGCGAGTTCAAGCTGCGCACGTGGCTGCCGGCGATGCCCGCATACACCGCGTGAATCTCACACCCGGCCATGAGCTCGGCCTCTTCCACCGCGCGCTGGATCGACTGCACGGTGGATTCGATGTTGACCACCACGCCCTTCTTCAGGCCGCGCGAGGGATGCGAGCCCAGGCCCAGCACCTCAATCGTGCCGTCGGCGCCGATCTCGCCGACGAGCGCGACGACCTTGGAGGTGCCAATGTCGAGGCCCACGATGAGGCTGCGGTCGGAGCGCTTAGGCATCCTTGCCTCCCTCATCGCCCGCGCGATGCGCGCCGTTTGCGCGCCAGCCGATCGCAAAACCGTTGCTGTAGCGCATGTCGACGTAGGCGATGTCCTCGGCGCGCTGCGCGATGAGCTTGATCGCGGTCGCCATGAAGCGCTCGAAGCGCTCATCGATCTGGCGGCTGCCCAAGCGCACGGTGACCCCGTTCGCAAGATCAAGCTCCCACGCGCCGCGCTCATCCAGACGCAGCGCGGTGAGATGCAGCCCCGCCTCGACGAGGCGCCCTTGCGCGGCGAGATAGCGCGCGGCGACCACGGATTGCGTGCCGGGCGGACCGGAGAGGCGCGCAAGCTCCGGCGGTATGTGCGTCGCGTCGCTCGCAAAGAGCTCACCGCGGGTGTTGATGAGGCCGCTCTCGCCCCAGCGCGCGGCGGCGACCTGTTCGGTGACGGTGAGTGAGAGCGCGCGCGGCCAGGCGCGCTGCACGCTCACGGTATCGACCCAGGGCAGCGCGCGCACCGCGGCGCGCACCGCGGCAAGATCCACCGACACCAGGCCCGCGCCGCGCACCTTATCTTTGACCGCGCGCTCGACATCGCCGGGCGAGACCCTCTGGAAGCGCCCCGCGATCAGCACGCGCTGAATGGGCTGATCGAGGTACATGGAAAGCGCGCCGGCGGCGGCGAGGATGAGGGCGATGCTGAGCGCCGAGAGGCCCCAGCGGCGCACGTTGATCGTGGGGAGCTTGCGCGGCTTCTCCTCCGCCTTGCGGTTGGCCTTGCGGCGATTTTGGCGCTTCCATGGAAACACCATCCGTCAGCTCCGCACGCGCGCAAAACTCGTCTCGAGCACCTGCCAGACGAGTTCCTCAAAATCGATGCCACGCGCGCGCGCCGCCATCGGCACGAGGCTGTGGCCGGTCATGCCCGGAATGGTGTTGACCTCGAGCAGCAGCGGACGGCCGGTCTCATCCATCATGAAATCCGCGCGCCCCCACCCCGAGGCGCCGACGGCGCCGAAGGCGGCGAGCGCCAAATTTGCCAGGTGCTCTTCGGCCATCACCGAAAGCCCCGCGGGACAGTGATAGCGCGTGTCGTCGCGAAAATATTTCGCCTGGTAGTCGTAGAAGGTGCGCGGGGTTTCGATGCGGATCGAGGGCAGCGCCTGCTCCTGCAGGATTGCCACCGTGTACTCCGCGCCCGTGATCCACGGCTCAGCGAACACCGCCTCATCGAGCAGCGCCGCGGCCTCGTAGGCGGAGGCAAGCTCCGCTGCGCGCGTGACCTTCGTCATGCCGACGCTCGAGCCCTGCGAGGCAGGCTTCACGATGAGCGGCAGTCCGAGCTGCTCCACGGCCGCATCAAAGTCGGCAGGTCCGCGCAGCACGAGAAAATCCGCGGTCGCCACACCGATCGCCAGCGCCAGGCGCTTCGTGACGAGTTTGTCCATGCCAATCGCCGAGCCCATCACGCCGCTGCCGGTGTAGGGCACCCCTAAGAACTCAAGCGCTCCCTGCAGCGTGCCATCCTCACCGCCCGGTCCGTGCAGCGCGATCCACACGCGCGCAAATTTTTCATCGATGAGGCGTGTGAGCTCCTGCGCCTGCGGATCGAAGGCATGCGCATCAACCCCGCGGCGCTGCAACGCGCCGAGCACCGCATTGCCCGACAGGAGCGATATCTCCCGCTCGCTCGAGTCGCCGCCGAGAAGCACGGCGACGCGGCCAAACTCGCGCGCATCGCGCACCCGGCGCATCGCTTGCGCTTCGTAGCGCAGGTGCATCAGGCAGGCTCCCCGAGAATGCGCACTTCGGGGGTGAGGCGCACGCCATGCACGCGCTCGACGGTTGCGCGCACGTGCTCGATCAGCTGCTCAAGTTCGGCGGCGGAAGCCGAGCCGTAGTTGATGATGAAATTGGCGTGCTTCTGCGAGACCCCGGCGTCGCCAATGCGAAAGCCCTTCAGACCCGCCGTCTCGATCAGCCGTGCGGCGTGATCGCCGGGCGGATTGGCGAACACCGAGCCACAGCTCCAGGCGCCGATCGGCTGTGTGGCCTTGCGCTTGGCGAGGAGCTCGCGCACTTCGGCCTCGTTGGCCGCAAGCTTGCGGTCAAAGTGCAGCCGCGCGGCGAGAAAGCCCTCTTCCGGCACCGGCGCGCGCACGCTGCGATAGCCGACTTCAAATTCGGAGCGGGCGCGCACGCGCTCGACGCCGCGCCGATCGATGGTCTGCACCTCGATCACGTGATCCCAGATCTCCCCGCCGAAGGCGCCCGCGTTCATCGCCAGCGCCCCGCCCAACGTGCCGGGGATGCCGGCGAGGAACTCCGCTGGCCCAAGTCCCCAGTGAATGCACTCGCGCGCGATGCGCGCGCAGGCCACGCCCGCTTCGGCAAACACCGTGGTCTCGGCAACCCGATCCAGGCGCTCAAGCGCATCGGAGGTTGCGATGACGACGCCCCGCAATCCGCCATCGCGCACCAAGAGATTGCTCCCCAAGCCGAGCCAGTGCAGCGGCACATCGGCGGGCAGGCTGCGCAGGAATGCCACGAGCTCGCGCCGATCGCGCGGGCGGAAATAAACCTCCGCCGGGCCGCCCACGTGCCACGAGGTGTGGCGGCTCATGGCTTCGCAGCGGCGGACACGGGGCATGAATTCGGGGGCGACTGCCATTGTCACGACGACCTCCGGCGTGTGCTCGGAACGGGAGCCAAACGGGTGAGTTGGCGCGGCAGGCCGTGGGAGACCACGTTCATGTTGCCCGCGCCCATGGTGATGAGCAGATCGTTCGCGCGCAGGAGGCCCCGCAGCGTCTTGGCGAGGTTCTGAACTTTTTCGACGAACACCGGCTCGACCTGGCCGCGGCCGCGCACCGCGCGACAGATGGCGCGGCCGTCGGCGCCGGCAATGGGCGCTTCGCCCGCCGCATAAACCTCCGTCACGATGAGCGCATCGGCGCCGGAGAGCGCGCGGCCAAAGTCATCGAGCAAATCGCGCACGCGCGTGTAGCGATGCGGCTGGAATGCGAGCACCACACGGCAATCCGGATAGGCCTGCCGCAGAGCTTCGAGCGTCGCGATGATCTCGGTCGGATGATGACCGTAGTCATCGACGAGCGTGATCGGCCCGGCGTGCGTGTCGATCTGGGCGACGAGCTGCATGCGCCGCTCCACCCCCTGAAAGAGTGAGAGCGCGCGCCGTATCGCTGCCGGGTCGATGCCGAGCTCGAGCGCAACCGCGATCGCCGCAAGCGCATTCAGCACGTTGTGCGTGCCGGGCAGATTGACGGTGATCTCGAGCGCTGCAGTGCCTGTGCGCTCAACTTTGAAATGCGTCACCGCGCCATCGCGGCACAGATTGACGGCGCGCACATCCGCGCCCGCGCCGATGCCGTAGGTCACAACCGGGCGGCCAACGCGCGGCAGGATGGAGCGCACGTGTTCATCGTCAAAGCACAGCACCGCCAGCCCGTAGAACGGCAGGTTGTGCAAAAAGCCGACGAAACTTGATTTTAAGCGCTCGAAATCCCCGTCGTGCGTGGCGAGGTGGTCGTTGTCGATGTTGGTGATGATCGCGATGAGCGGCTGCAGGTGCGTGAACGAGGCGTCGCTCTCATCGGCTTCGGCGACGAGATAGCGCCCCGCGCCGAGGCGCGCGTTGCTGCCGGCGCTCTTGAGCAGTCCACCGATGACGAAGGTCGGATCCTCACCGCCTTCGGCAAGAATGCTCGCAACCAAACTTGTGGTGGTCGTCTTGCCGTGGGTGCCGGCAACTGCAATCGCATGGCGGAAGCGCATGAGCTCGCCCAGCATCTCCGCGCGCGGCACTACCGGAATTCTCTGCTCGAGCGCCGCGACAATCTCACAGTTGTCCGCGGGCACTGCGCCCGATGCGACCACGACATCTGCGCCGGCGATGTTTTCGCCCGCGTGGCCGATCATGACGCGTGCGCCCTCGGAGGCGAGGCGCTCGGTGACCACACTCGCGCGCAGGTCCGAGCCTTGCACGCGGTAGCCGAGGTTGATGAGCACCTCGGCGATGCCGCTCATGCCGGTGCCGCCGATGCCGACGAAGTGGATCGTGTTGATGCGCCGCATGCGATCATCGCGTGTCCCGGTCATGCCGCGCACCGAGCGATCTTGAGTGTGCTTGCCGCGAGCGCTTCGGCCGCATGCGGCTTCGCCAGAAGACGCGCGCGCTCGGCCATGGCGAGGAGCTTGCCGCGCCCGGCGCACAGCCGCGCGAGCTCATCCGCCAGCCTCTCAACCGTGAGGTCGCGATCCGCAATCAGCACCGCCGCGCCCTCGCGCACGAGATAGGCGGCATTGGCGCTTTGGTGATCGTCGACCGCGGCCGGAAACGGCACGAGGATGGCGCCGACGCCGGCGGCGGCGAGCTCCGAGACCGTGAGCGCGCCGGCTCGGCAGATGACCAGATCCGCCCACGCGTAGGCGGCGGCCATGTCGTCGATGAACGGCAGCACCGTGGCGCGAACGCCGGCGCCCGCATAGTTCTGGCGCGCAGGCTCGAGCCAGCGCTCGCCCGCCTGGTGGCGCGCCTCAATATTGACGCTCGCCGCAAGGCGGGCGAGCGCGAAGGGCACGATCGCATTCAAACGCGTGGCGCCCTGGCTACCGCCGAGAATCAGCAGCCGTATGGCGCCGGTTCTGGAGGCGAAACGCTGTGCGGGAGGCGGCAGCGCGGAGATCTCCGCGCGCACGGGATTGCCAATCGCCTGTGCGGAGATGCCGCCGCCAAAGCTGCCCGGGAAGGCCTCGAGCACCTCGCGCGCGAGGTGCGCAAGACAGCGGTTGGTGAAGCCGGCGATGGCATTTTGTTCGTGGATGAGTAGCGGCCGGCGCGTCAGCCACGCGGCAACGCCACCCGGCCCGGTGACAAATCCGCCAAGTCCGACGACCGCCGCGGGGCGATGCCGGCGCATCACGGCGAGTGCCTGCAGAAGCGCATAGGCGAGCCGAAACGGCGCCGTGAGCCAGCTCAAAAAGCCCTTGCCGCGCAGCCCCGCGATCGACAGCCATTCGATCGCGATACGCTCGGCGGGAATCACGCGCGCCTCAAGACCGCGCCGCGTCCCGAGCCACACGACCTCGCAGGAGCGCTCGCGCAGCAGACGCGCCAGAGCGAGCGCCGGAAACACGTGTCCGCCGGTGCCGCCGGCCATGATGATGACGGGACGCGCGCTCATGTGCGCCCCCGTGCGCCGCGCGCATCCTGGCTTGCCTCGTGATAGACCCGCAGCACAAGCCCGACCCATGCCAAAGCGACGATGAGGCTCGAGCGGCCGTAGCTCATGAGCGGCAGCGTCAAACCCTTGGTCGGCAGCACGCCCATGTTGACGCCGATGTTGATGAAGGCCTGGATGCCCAGCCACAGGCCAAAGCCTGCGGCAATGTAGGCGCCAAATTTGAGGCCCGCGCTCGCCGCAAGACGCGCGATGTAGAAGCTCCTCCAGATGAGCCCCACGAAAAGTGCCAGCGTGAGCGCGACACCGACGAGCCCGAGCTCCTCGGCGAGCACCGCGAACAAAAAGTCGGTGTGCGCCTCGGGCAGATAGAAGAGCTTCTGCACGCTCGCGCCCAATCCCACGCCAAACCATTCGCCGCGGCCGATCGCGATCAGCGACTGCGTGAGTTGAAAGCCACTGTTGTACGGATCCGCCCACGGATCGAGGAAGGTCGTCAGGCGGCGCACGCGATAGCTCGAGCTCATCGCGAGCGTCGCAAAGCCTGCCGCCGTGATGAGCGTCATGCCGAGCACGTAGCGCAGGCGCGCGCCGGCAAGGAACAGGAGCGCAAAGCCGCTGCCAAAGAGCACGGTCGCCGCGCCGAAGTCGGGTTCCGCCAGTAGCAGCGCCGCGACGCAGGCGAGCAGCGCCAGGGGGCGCGCGAGACCCTTAAAGCTCGTGCGCAGCTCCTTCTCGCGTCGCACGGCATAGCTTGCGAGATATAACAGAACGATTACCCGCACGACCTCGGAGACCTGGAAGCTCACGCCGGCGAGGCGCAGCCAGCGGCGGCTGCCGTTCACCGAGTGGCCGAGCCCCGGCACGAGCACCAGCACCAAAAGCGCGGTGGCGCCGATCAAGAGCGGCACCGAGGCGCGCTCGAGCTGTTCGAGGCGCACGCAAAAGACGAGCGCCCCGAGGAGCGCGCCAATAAGGGTGAGCAGCAGCTGCCGCTCGAGATAGAGGAAGGGCTCGCTGCTCGCCTGACTTGCGATCGAGATCGACGCCGAGGTCACCATGACGAGACCGAGCAGCACGATGCCGAGCACGAGGGAGAGCATGACGGCGTCGATGCGGATCGTGCCGCCGCGTGCGCTCGAGCGCGCGAATTCAAGCTCGGTGGAGATCGCGGTGGCGCTCATGCGGCAAGACCCCGCACGGCCTCAACAAACACCGCACCGCGTTCGGTGTAGTCGGCAAACATGTCGAAGCTGGCGCACGCTGGCGAGAGCAGCACCGCATCGCCGGAGGCGGCCGCGCGGGGGGCCGCCCGCACGGCCAACCCGAGGCGCGCCGCGCGCGCGACCGGGCCGATCAGCGCGGGCCCAGGCGCGAGCGCAAAGGGGGCGCGGCCGAT
>Ga0302324_100027819_pt1 | contig 10764 bp, 16 predicted proteins | sample Palsa_T0_1_FD_201949 | JGI IMG/M metagenome (GOLD analysis project Ga0302324, IMG submission 201949) | Peat permafrost microbial communities from Stordalen Mire near Abisko, Sweden - Palsa_T0_1 | ecosystem: Environmental > Terrestrial > Soil > Palsa > Peat permafrost | place: Sweden: Abisko...
CGTGTGTACGCCCGCGGCGGCTCCGCCGTTCAACGCGTTGCTGACGAACAGGGTGGTCGTACTGCCGTGTGTGATCGAGGTCATGTCCCAAGGCCCGGCGATCTTGGGCCCGGCGATCGTGCTTACGGGCTTGCCGCTGCTGTCGAGGACGATCAGGCACCCCAGCCGTGCCGTCGCCGACTTGCCATTGGTGGTCGGCAGGCTTCCGACGACGACGTATCCACCGGGCAGCACACTGAGGGCGGTCGTGAGTCCGACGCCGCCAGGACAGGCTCCAGGGAGCGTGCGGGCAGTGATCGTGGAGAACAGGGACCGCTTGCCGGCAGGCGAGACCTCGACGATGGTGGTGCCGGTGCCCTGGTTGTTGGCCTTGTCGTTGAAGTTACTTATCAGCAGGTCGCCGGCCTCCAGCTTGCCGATCGAGTCCGACAGCAGCACGATGCCGTAAGGGTTGACATCCCCGTTCGCGGGGACGGTGGAGGCCACCGTCGATACGGTCTTGAGGGGCACGAGGAATGCCGTGTTCGTCGTCGCCGCGGCGGTCGTCGCCGGCGCGCTCGGGGTTGCCGTAGCCGCGGCGCTCCGGTATTGGCTGGAGGTGCTCGTGCTGGTGCTCGAGCCGCCGCAGCCGGCCACTGCGAGCGCCATGATCGGGGCTGCCAAGATCAGTTTCTTCCTGCTCACTGATGATCCTCTCGGTTGGCGAGCCGTCACTTGGGACGAACTCGCAGAATCGGCTGAAGCAGGGCGCTTAACCAAACCCTGCTGCAGCTGATGACGCCCGGGCGTGCGGGTTCCTTCCCGAGCTCCGGTTGCGAGCGTTCTCGCCCGCAACCGGAGACGGGATGCCCGGCCGCGTTCAGCTGACGACGAGCGTCCCGTGCATGCCCGCCATGCGGTGGCCAGGTACCGAGCAGTAGTAGGTGTAGGTCCCGGGCTTGAGGTTGAGCGTGAGCGTCTTCGTCCCGCCCTCGAAGGTCGGTGTGGCTCCGAGTATCGTCCCGCTCGCGGTCGCGAGCGTGAAGTTGTGGTCGAGCGGGGCGTTGTTGGTGAAGGCAATCGTGACCCGGCCGGCCTTTGCGGTCAGCGAGTCGGTGCTGAACATCAGCATCCCGCTCGGATTCGCGGAGATCGACAGCGTGCCGGCACCCGTGGATGCCGGCTTGGCGGCGGCGGTGGGTGATGTCGACGCGGTAGTGCTGGTCGCGACCGTGGCGGTGCTCGGCGGGCTACTTGACGTCGTGCCTGAGCTACTCCCACAGCCGGCGACGGCGAGTGCGGCGACCGCGGTCACCGCGACGAGAATCCTGGTCATATGCGAGCTCCTTCTTGGGAACTGGATCGTGTTCCCCGTACGACGCGAGAAACCGCCGGTTCCTTCCCTGTAGAACGACGGTCGAATGACAGTTCGATGATACTAGGGCATACCGTGGTAGGTCAGACCATGGTATGATCGTTCCGATGAAGGTCGACAAACTCAGTGTGTCTTTCGACCCGGATCTCGGCGATGCTGTCCGCGACGCCGCGAAGCGCGGAGGGCGGGGGCTCTCGGGCTGGTTGGCCGAGGCAGCGGAGGCCAAGCTGCGCTCGGAGGCGCTCGGCGAGTTCTTGGACGACTGGGAGGCTGAGCACGGCGCGCCCAGCGCTGATCAGCTCGCGGCTGCCGCCGCCGAGCTTCATCTCGAGGCCACGAGCGTGCCGCCGGCGACGTGAGCGCGCTGATCCTCGATGCCGGGGCTCTGATAGCTGTCGATCGCGATGATCCGTCGATGATCGCGCGGCTGCGGGTCGTGCACTCAGCAGGTCTCGAGCTGCGTACTACCGGGGTCGTGGTAGCCGAGGTATGGCGCGATCCGACTGGCCGCCAGAGCAACCTCGCGCGGCTTCTGAAGTCCGTCGATGTCCGCGCCGTCGATGACCGGCTCGGTCGCACCGCGGGCGTGCTTTTGGGCCGCGCCCGGCGCGGTCACGCGGCGGACGCCACGATCGTCGCGATTGCCGCCGCCGGTGACCGCATCGTCACGGGCGATCCCGGTGACATCAGCGGGCTCGTAGCGGCGTCCGGGCGTCAGATTGCTGTCGTGGCGTGCTGAGGCTGCGTTCACACCGACGTGACGAGCGTCTCACCGCATCGTTCGCCAGCCCAGCCGAGCGAACAACGTGGCCAAACCGCTGACATCTAGGTCGTCGCTTGTTTCCACACGCACTCAGCTCCCTCGAACGGGTTGGAGTGTGTCGACGTCCCGTGGTCGTGATTCTGGTCGCCGGTCGTGTCTTGGGTGTCCATCGTGGTCTCACAAGTAGGGACAGGTACCTGAACGTCGGTGGCGCCGGCCCGCCTTCAATGCTCGATAATGGTGCTTATGTCCACTAGGGCTTGACAGTTCGAGGCCGTGCTCAATTGCGATCGCAGCGATGTACCCGTTACTCGCCGACCGGCCAGTGCTCGACGCTCAACTCGCTCATTGGAAAGTGCTTCGGATTGCCCGTCGCAAGCGGGACGCCGGTGGAGACAGCGGCGGCAGCAATAAGGCAGTCCGCCTGCGCGAGCGTGACGCCAGCTGAGGCGTGCTCGCGCCGCCAGTCACCGGCTCGAGCGCCCTCCGAGCGCCCGAGTGGCGCCAGGCGGAGTCCGTCGAGGAGTCGTGCGGCCGCGTCGTGCTCGCTCGGGCGCAGGCCACGGTGGATCTCCTCGACGTTGATCGTCGTCGTGAATGGGACGGATCCGTGGCGGCGAAGCACCATAAGTCGTTCGACGGTGCGGGGCCGGCCGCGCAGAAGGTCGATCAGGACAGTGGTGTCGAGCAGCACGCTCAATTCAAGTGCTATCCGACTCGGCGCGCGTCCCTGGTCCGCTGCTCGCGCACCCACGACGCCGGATCGGCGTCCCAGACATGGTCCGCGTCGGACAGCGCGCCGATGGTGCCTTCGATCTCTTCCCAGCGCCGTTCGTCATCTAGCGCCCGCACGACTGCTGCCGCGATAAACGTGCTGCGCCGCCGTTGCCCGACCCTGCCGTCGAGGGCTCGCACGATCTCGTCGTCCAGGCTTATGTGCAAACGCATGGCCACACGTTAGCACACACTGTTTCGACCGACGGACGCTCATTCGTCGGTCAGTGTGACTCTCAGTGGATGGCCGTCATGGTTGACCAAGTCAACCATATTTAGCTACACTGGAGTCATGTCCGAGCCGGTGCCCCTGAACGAAGCAAAGACGCGGCTGTCGGAGCTGATCAGGCGCGTCGAGGCTGGCGAGGAGATCGTCATCCGCCGGGGCTCTAAGCCCGTCGCCAGGCTCGTTCCCGAGCCGGCGACGAGCATCCAACCGCCCGGGGCGTTGCGCGGACGGGTCGAGATCTCCGATGACTTCGATTCGCCGCTGGCGGAGTTCGATGATCTGCGTCCAAGCGCTTGAGTGCACTGATCCTCGATACGCATATCGCGCTGTGGTGGCTGGCTGATGATGCACGGCTGACGCCGAGGCTGCGCGATCTGGTTGGTCGGTCCACTGCCGTGTACCTGAGCAGCGCGTCCACCTGGGAGGTCGCGATCAAGCTCGCGATCGGGAAGCTGAAGCTGGATCTCGACGCCGATACGACGTTCGCATCGGTCTGCGCTGCTCAGGGCTTCCGGCTCTTGTCTGTCGATCACGCCGACGCCTGGGCGGTGCTCAGCTTGCCTGCGACCCGGGCCGACCCGTTCGATCGTCTTATCGCCGCTACCGCGCGGCGGCGAGGCTGGACCGTAGTCACGGCCGACGCTGTCTTCGATGACCTTGGGGTCCCGACTCTCAGCCCGTGAACTCCGGCACTGCACGCCGGAACGGAGCGTGTGTACAACCGGCAGGCGCCAGCTGATGCGGATGATGCGATATCCTGGTCATCACGCGCACCACCATTTCGATCTCCGATGAATTGTTGACGGCTGCTAAGCGTCGCGCCCGTGAACGCGGCCAAACGCTTGGTCAGTTGGTGGACGCAGCGCTCCAGCGCGAACTCAACGAGGCCGACGCACCACGCGATCCGCCGGCCGTGCCGGTCTTCCGTGGCGGTACTGGCCCGCGACCCGGCATCGACCTGACTTCCAATCGAGCGCTTCTTGAGGCCCTCGACGATGGCGTCGACCTCGAGGATCGGCGTTGATCGAGTGCTGCTTCTGGACGTGAACGTGGTTCTCGCGGCCCACCGCGGTGACCACCCGCAACACGCATCGGTGCGCGGGTGGTTCGACGCGATGTTGAACGGCGATGAGCGTTTCACGGTTCCCGTGCTCGTGTGGGGCTCCTTCCTGCGCCTGACCACCAATCGCCGGATCTTCGAGATCCCTTCGCCTCGTCCGGAAGCGTTCGCGTTCATAAATGCCACACGCGACCAGCCACTGCATCTCACGGTGGGTCCCGGACCACGTCACCTCACGCTCCTCCGTAGCCTGTGCGACGAGGCTGAGGCGTCCGGGGACCTGATCGCAGATGCTGTGATCGCAGCGGTGGCTGCGGAGCATGGGTGCCAGGTCGTCACGCTCGATCGCGACTTCGCGCGCTTCAGCTCGGTCGACCACACGCGGCCGTCGGCCTGAGAGCGGCGGCCCTCGGTGTAGCTCAGGGTCCCGTCCAACCAGCGCCAACCCAGGGGCGCGACCCGCCATCGCCTCTCCCACCGATTGGACATCTCCGGGATGATCCCAAGTCCGCAGGCCAAGGATTGGCTCGCTGCTGACAGGACCGACTGCCGGCGGTTTGGGCACGACGAGCTGTTTGCAATCGTCACCGCGGTCGAGTGACATCCACGGCCGGGCGACCGGTGTTGCGGGTCTGTTGCCCCGCTTGGGAACATCCGAGCGCGATGCGACGATCTCCAGGTGATCGGCGTTGCCGTCGCACTACGCCGCCTTGTGACCGCGATCCGGTATGCCGCACGCGACCAGGGCTTCCGGGTGCTGTTCGGATCGGCGGTTTCGCTGATCGCGCTGGGTACGGCCGCCTACTCGGTCAGCGAGGGGTGGGGCGTGCTCGACAGCTTCTACTTCGCGGTTTGCACGCTGACCACGTCCAACGTCTCCGATCCCCGCCTGGTCCTGACCAACGAGCCAATCCGGGTCTTCACCGCCTTTTACGTACTGATCGGGATCGGGATCCTTGTTGAGACGGTCCGCCAGATCGGCATGGGGTACGTCAAATCCCGAGCAGAGCACGGATTGGTAGCCAAGCACGCCCGGCACCGCCACGGCGACACCGAGGACCCACCGGCACCTCCGCCTACCTCCGCTTCATGAGAACGGCCCCGTTTGGGATCTACCACTGAGCTCCGTGGCAGCGAGCTCGTCCGCGTGTGTCCCACGACCGCGCCTTCCTACGGAACATGGACCGCTTCCTGATGGTCCTGCACGACGGAACGGTCCTCGCGCTCCCCAGCTTCGACTCCGCCCTCCAAGCGCTGGTCGAGCTGGCTGCTGCTGCCGACGTACGACTGGCGAAAGTTCTCTGATCCCCCCGTCTGCCGCTATAACCGTCGGTCGCGAGTTTTTCTGCGCGTGTCGGCGATGTAGGGAGTATGGAACTATTCCGCAGCGATTCTGAGCTGCTGGCGGGGTCGGTGACTGATCGGTCCCTGTTCGCGGTTCTCTATGAGCGTCACGGGCCGCCGGTCCGCCGGTACGTAGGCCGTCGGGTCGGTTCTGAAGCCGGTGAGGATCTGACGGCTGAGGTCTTTGTCCGTGCGTTTCGTGCCCGCGACCGGTATCGGGCTGACCGTGACAGTGCGCTGCCATGGCTGCTCGGCGTCGCCAACCACGTGATCGCTGATCATCGGCGCGCCGAGCGGCGTCGTCTCGCTGCGTTGCGGCGTCTTGCCGGTGCTCCTGAGGAGCTGGTTGAGCACCGTGATGCCGCGCTTGCCCCCGAACTGGTGCGCGAACTGCAGCGTCTGGCGGCATCTGACCGCGACACGCTCCTGCTCGTGGTTTGGGGAGAGCTGTCCTATGAAGAGGCCGCGGCTGCGCTGGGGGTGCCGATCGGCACGGTCAGCTCGCGGATCGTCCGGGCGCGACGGCAACTCGCCGGCGCGATCGGGGAGAGCCAGCCGTCCCGGCGCGCCTCGCTCGAGACCGCCGAACCGACCAATGTCTGAGAGGGGCACCGAAATGACCGAAATGGACCTGTTGGTTGCCTTGCGCGACGTGGGTGTCGTGTCCCCCCAGACCGGCGACGCCGGCGATCGTCTGATCCGCCGCGCGCTCGACCGTGAGCTCGAGCGCGGATCGGATCGTGGAGGCGGAACCCGAAGGGCTGATCGTGTCCGCCGGCGCGGCCGGCGTGTCGTGCTGGTCCCCGCGATAGTGCTCCTGAGCTCTGCGGTCGCGGCCGCGGCGACTGTCGCCCTCGGCTACCTGAACCAGTTCGAGGTCGCGAAGAACAACGTCCTCGACACCCCGACGCAAGTGTTCGAAGCGAACGCGCTGCGTCGGTTCGGCCCTGAGTTCTCCCCGCACAAGGGGGTGCCGATGAAACCGTATCCCGAGACGGTGATTCCCGCGACCATCCGAGAGATCGAGACGTTCAAGCTAGCCGGGGTGGGAACCGTGCAGTACTGGGTGGCCGATACCAAGCAGCGCGGCATCTGCAGGGGGCTGCGACTGCCGGACGGCAAGTGGGCCGGCCTGCAGAACAGAGGAAGGGCCGGCGGTTCGATGCCGGGCTGCACTCCAACTCGCGCACAGATGAGCGGCGGGGCGCTCGGGCCGGACCCGTTCGACGACCAGACGAGCGATGTCCGGGATTCCAGCGGTCGACCGTGGATCCTTGTCTACGGGATCGTCTCCACTACCCGCGGACACGCGACCGAAGTCAGAGAGACGATCAGCGGCCGCCACGCCCCGGTCGTGGACGGGTACTTCGCGCTCGCGATCCGACCGGTCGGCAGCGACTACGACGGATACCCCCTGGAGGCGCTCGATGCGTCCGGCCACAGCCTCGGCACCGGATTCTGAACCGGTGAGGCCGCGCGGGCCGTTCTACCGCCTCAGCCCGTCGCGGCAGCGGCGGACGATGGAGCTGCTGGCGGCGGGGGCTGCGGTGCAGCTCGCGTTCTTTCTCCGGTTTGAGCGCCGGATGACCCGGACCGGCGGTCCCGGGATCATCGCCTTCGAGCTCGCCGGCGAGGACGGGTCGGCCGCGATTCTTCAGCGTTGGGGGGAGAGCGGCCGGGCCGCGGCGCGGTCCTCGCTGCGCCTCGATTTCGTCTTCCCGGCGACCTACGCGCCACTCCAGGCACTCGGCTGCCTCGCGGCAGCGCGCGATGAGTCCTCGTTGACCGCAGAGCCATCTGTCACATCGTTCTAGTCTCGCGTGTCATAGGGATAGACACTGATCCAACAACCGTGACAGGAGGTGCCCGATGGCACGCATCGAGGGAGTTTCGAAGAGCAAGGCCGGGCCGATGGTCCGCCTCGTCTACAGGCTCGGACCGAGGATGATGAAGAAGCTGACCGGCCGCGAGCCCCAGACCGGCAGCGGGATGGAGCCGATCGAGGTGTGGGCCCACCAGCCGAAGATGATGATCGGGATGGGCAAGTTCAACCAGGCTGTGCGCAAAGGGAAGTCCGTCGATGAACGGCTCAAGAACCTGGTCGAGCTGAAGGGCGCCCAGATGATCGGATGCGAGTACTGCGTCGACCTCGGCTCCCAGATCTGCCGCAACTCCGGCTTCTCAGAAGACGAGCTGCTGGCGTTGCCACGCTACCGTCAGAGTGACCTGTTCACCGGACGGGAGAAGCTGGCGCTCGACTACGCGGTCGCCGTGATGCGTACGCCGGTCGAGGTCACCGACGAGCTATTCGCCCAGATCAAGGAGCAATTCAGCGATGCGCAGCTTGTCGAGATCACCGCGCTCCTGACGCTCGTCAACCTCGACCGCTTCAACGCCGCCTTCGGGATCGGCTCCGCCGGGTTCAGCGATGGGATGGTCTGCGTCCCGCCAGATCGCCCCGCCAACCCCGCGCTGGCGAGGATCGCCTAGGCGGACGGCTCCGCCGCAGGCGCGGTGAAGCACCAACAGCATGCCCGCAAAGATGATGCAGTCGCCGATGCTCAGCACGTTCGGGAGCGGCCCTGGGACAGGAATGATGTCCCCCAACCACCGCAGCACGGGATGAGCGAGCACAGCCGAGTTCTGAAAGCCGCGGCCACCGGCGCCGCCGCCTGCCAGCCCTGCGAGACGCTGCGCGGTCGCGGTCGCCGGCATCACGCCGCCGTTGGCCACGATCGCCGCGGCGTTCATGAGCGCGCCGGCGAGGATCGTGCGGACGCCGGGAATACGGCGGTTGGCGAACAGGAACAGGCCGATCAGGACGTAGCTGGAGATGTGAACCGCGATGTGAACTGTCCTGTTGCCCCCGCGTGCGGTCGTCGTGATCAGTACCTGCAGCGCGAGCGCCGTTGGGGCGGCCCACAGACCGCGCAGGGGCAACACAGCGACACGCATCAAGTGCCCACCCGTAAGCGGCACGCTGATCACGCACAGCGCAGCGATGACGAGCAGGATCACGCGACGCTGAGGAGCGTTCGCTGCACTCCCCCGCGACCGCGAGCCTCGAGCCAATGCGTAACGTCTGGTCCCGTCAGCGGCGCACAGACGGCATAGCCCTGGGCGGCGTCGCAGCCGAGCGCCTCAAGTTCTGGCAGGAGCGATGCATCGTCGACCCCCTGGGCGATCGCTCGTAGGTGCAGGTGATGCGCGAGGTCGATCGATGCGCTCACCACGATCGCCTCGGACGCGCCTTCCGCCATGCGGCGCACAAACGTTTGATCGATCTTGAGATCGGAGACGGCGAGACCGGCGAGGTAGGCAAGCGATGAGTAACCGGTACCGAAATGGTCGATCGAGATCTTGATGCCGGCTTCGTCGAGCCGCTGGACCGCCGACCGGGCTGCCGCGGGGTCGACCATCAGCGTGCTCTCGGTGAGATCGAGCTTCAGCCGGTTCGGAGGAACGCCTGAACGATTCAGCGCGCTCAGGACCTGTTTGGCGAAATCGTCGTCGACGAGCACCTGAGCGGATACGTTGACCGCGACGGCAATGTCCAAGCCGGTCGCGCGCCACTCGGCCAGCTGCGCTAGCGAGATCTCGATCACCCTCTGGGTGAGAGGCTTGATCATGCTCGTCTGCTCGGCCATGCTGACGAACGAGGAGGGCATCAGCAGGCCGAGCTCGGGATGCTGCCACCGCACCAGCGCTTCGACCGCGAGCACTTTCCGCGTACGGAGCTCCATCTCGGGCTGGTACCAGACGGCGATGTCCTCGCTCTCGCCATCGAGTGCGGTCCGCAGCTCGACGGCGAGCGCGAGCTTCGCCGGGCTGTGATGATCATGCCGCTCTTCGTAGAGGGCTACATCAGTTCGCGTCTCCTTAGCGTGGTACATCGCCACATCGGCCCTTTCCAACAACAAATCGACGCTGTCGCCGTGGCGGGGGAACAGGGCGACGCCGATGCTGGCCTGTGTCTCGACGACCATTTGCTCGAGCTCGAACGGCTTGCGCAGGCAGTTTGCGAGCCGCGTCGCGGCGGGCAAAGCCTCCTCGTGGCCGGCGCCCTCGTAGAGCACGGCGAACTCGTCACCGCCGAGACGGGCGACCAGATCTCCGTCGCCGAGCTCGGCACGAAAGCGCTCGGAGACCTGCCTCAGCAGCAGGTCGCCGTACTGGTGGCCAAGCGTGTCGTTTACCTCCTTGAACCGGTCGAGATCGATCAGCATCACCGACGATTGCTTGCGTGGGTTCTGGATCGCGTGCACGAGCGCATCGTGGAAGGCCGCACGGTTGGGCAGGCCGGTGAGCGAATCGTGGCGTGCAGCGTGTTCGCTGCGCGCGCTCTGCCACGTCGCGTTGTAGATCGCCGCGACGGGTGCGAGGCAGAGCGGGATCAGGATGACCGAATACGCCGTGGCGGCGATTACGATCGGAGCGAGTAGCAACATCACAGCGCCCGTGATCGCGACAAGTGCGGCATCGTTGCGGAAATACCGCAGGATCGGCACCTTCTGATAGAGCGCTACCGCGACCCCGACGAGGCCCGTGTTGACCGCGAAGAACGCGCCCGCCCCGACCATTATGCCGGGCAGGTCAGCGCTCGAGAAGGGATGTGAGGCACCGATGTGCGGCGCCGCCGACAGCGCACACATGACCAGCATCGCCGCCGCCATCGACAGCGCATACTGGCCGACGTTGAACCTCACCCGCCACCAGGGCTTACCCGATGTCAGATCCTGAACGATCGATGCGGCGCTCTGGGCGATCAGAGCCGGAGCCAGCCCGCCGACCAGTAGCACGGCCATCGCGAACGATGTCGACAAGGTGATCTGCTCGTCGTTGCCTCGGCGCGGGATCTTGACCGGAAGCATCTCTCCGAGCAGCACACCCGCCGACAACATCAAGAAGGTCACGGGATCCCGTCGAACGAACATCAGGCTGGTCGTGCCCGACATCAATGCGACGACGATGCACGCGGCGGCGAAGACCGCCGCGCAATAGGCCCGCACGCCTGCGCGTTCTCTGACCAGGGATGACAGAACCGTCGCCGGCCGGCGCCGGCCGATGTCGTGCATGGGACGCGGTGGGTCGGCTCGGATCGATGCCTAGAACTTGTGTGCCGCTCCGGAAGCCACCACCACCGCCGCAACCGCGGCCAGGGCATTGCACGCACGCACGATCATCGACAACCTCCTGTGAACTCCTGCCGTTAGGAGCGCCCTCTGGCGGGCTACCCGGTC
>Ga0302324_100027820_pt1 | contig 10764 bp, 10 predicted proteins | sample Palsa_T0_1_FD_201949 | JGI IMG/M metagenome (GOLD analysis project Ga0302324, IMG submission 201949) | Peat permafrost microbial communities from Stordalen Mire near Abisko, Sweden - Palsa_T0_1 | ecosystem: Environmental > Terrestrial > Soil > Palsa > Peat permafrost | place: Sweden: Abisko...
AAACATTGATTTGCGGACTCGACTCCCGGCCCGTTTTCCTTCATCCCCTCTCACTCCCAAATGGATCGCAAAGGCATCATCGCAGTCACCATCGCCGTTCTCGTCCTGATCCTCTGGCAGATCGAGTTTGCTCCCAAGTTCATGCCGCCGACGCCGCCCCCCGGCCAGGCCACCTCCGGCTCCCCCTCGCCGGGAGCCTCCATCCCCGGCGCCAGCGCCGCTCCGGCGCCCGCGACCGTCCTCTCCGCCGTCCCTTCTCCGGCCGCCGCACCCACCCCCGCCGGGCCAAAAGTCCCCGAGCAGATCACCGATGTCCCCGGACCGGCCGCCACCTACCATTTCACCAATCTCGGCGGCGGCATCTCCCGCACCGAATTGACCGGCTACCTTGCCGAGTCCGGCAGCGCCGTCGATATCAACGAATTCGGCACCCTGCCCGTTGCCGCGTTGAGCGAGAGCCCCGGCGTCGATGCCGACCTCCCCTATACCGTCACCCGGGATGACAACAGCGTCCTCTGCGTCCGCAACCAGCCGGCCGGCCTTTGCATCTCCAAAAAATTCACTCTCCCCACCTCCGTTAACGACGCGCACGGCTACCGCGTGATGCTCGACATCAGCTTCACCAACCGCGGCGCCCAGCCCCTGCAATCCGCCGGCTATTACCTTTACGTCGGTTCCGCCGCCCCCATCCACCAGCGCGACCTGCTTCTGTACACCGCCTTCGATTGGTTCGTCCAAGGCGCCAAGTCCACCCACATCGACGTCACCTGGTTCAACGCCTTCAAGCTCCCGCTGATCGGCATCGAGACCCGCCCCGAGCGGCCAGTGTATACCGTCGATGCCGATAAGATCGGCTGGGCCGCCATCAATAGCCAGTTCTTCACCACGATCGTCGCTCTCCAGAATGGCGCCACGGCCACCGGCGTCTGGGCCCACCGGTTTCCCGTCGATACCACCACCCGCCAGGTCCAGGCCATCGAGGGCGCCCTTCGCCTCCCGGCGTTCTCCCTCGCCCCCGGCCAGTCCGTCACCCAGAGCGTCGAGATCTATGCCGGGCCCAAGATTTACGGCGTCCTCAAGAGCCTCGGCGACGGCCAGGAACGCATCCTGAACTTCGGCATGTTCAGCCCGGTCTCGGTCTTCCTGCTGAGTTGTTTGAACTGGCTGCACGGTGTGACCGGCAGCTACGCCGCCGCGATCGTCATCCTCACCCTCTGCATCCGCGGCGTCCTCTGGCCCATCCAGAACAAGGCGACCGCCTCGATGCGCCAGATGCAGGAACTCCAGCCCCGGATGACCGAGCTGAAGGAAAAATACAAGGACGACCCGACCCGGATGAACACCGAGGTGATGAAATTGTACAAGGAGTACAACGTCAACCCACTTGCCGGCTGCCTGCCCATGTTCATCCAAATGCCGATCTTTTTCGGCTTTTACCGGATGCTCGGCACCGCCATCGAACTGCGGGGCAGCAAATTCCTGTGGGTTCATGATCTTTCGCAACCGGACACTGTCTTTCACCTGGCAGGGTTCCCGGTAAATATCCTGCCGATTTGCATGGCCATCACGATGGTCATCCAGATGTCCCTCCAGCCAAAGTCCGGCGATCAGGCGCAACAGCGGATGTTCATGTTCTTGCCGTTGATTTTCGTGATGTTTTGCTACAATTTCGCCTCGGCCCTGGCGCTATACTGGACCGTGCAGAACATTTTCTCGATTGCTCAATTGTATGTGACGCGGAAACGGACGGCGCCGGCCCCGTTCAAACCGCCGATCCGACGCAAGACCAGATAACCCGATGAGCTCGCCCGCCAAGGATATCCTCGACACCATGCTGGGGTACCTCGGCTTTGTGTGCGAGATCGACGAGGAGGCGCGCGAGGGCTTGCTCCTGCTCCAGGTTCACACGCCGGAGAAGGAGCGCCTCATCGGCCGGCACGGCGAGATTCTCGAGGACGTTCAGTTTCTCCTCAACCGGATCATCCAGGCCCGGCATCCCGATCAACCGCGGGTGCAGATCGATATCGAGTACTACCGCGAGATGCGCGAGGATGCCATCGTCCAGCGGGCGCGGCAGATCGCCGACCTCGTCAAGAAGACCGGACGCCCCTTCCATCTCGACCCGATGAATTCGTATGATCGCCGGATCATCCACAATGCGTTCAAGGATGACCCGGACATCATCACGTGGAGCCCGCCGGACGAGGCCCGGATAAAGAGGATTACTCTCAAAAAGAAAAATCATACAACGTAAAGCCTTCTCGGAGAAGGATTGGGGCGGTTTGTTGGCAAAATGTCATTTGACAAACAACAGGCAGGCTTCCAATCTGCCGTCCCCTTTTCTCAGATTTCCCGGCACGTTCGTTTCAAAAAGTTTGCATCATGACCGCCCACCTCCTTGAAGAAGCCTCCAAGAAAATCCCGGTGCCTCAAGTGCTCATCAACGTCGTCTCCCGGCGGGTGCGGCAACTAAGCGCCGGGCATCGGCCGCTCATCGAGACAACCCCGCGGATGGGTTTTTCCGATATTGCGCTGACGGAGATCATCCAGGGAAAGCTCGCTTACGAGGACGCGCCGCCGGAAGAAAAGCCGCCCAAGTAGGCTTTCTCCCGCGAGTGTTCAGGCCATATTGAGGCGCCCCGATGTCCGATATCGCCACCAACCGCCGCGCCTTTCACGATTACCATATCCTGGATCGATACGAAGCCGGCATCGAGCTCAAGGGCACGGAGGTGAAGAGCATCCGCGCCGGCTTTGCCAGCCTCAACGGGGCGTTTGCCCGCGTGGACAACGCGGAGGTCTGGCTCCATGGCGCGGATATCCAGCCCTACGCGCGGGCCAGTGCCGAGCAGCATGAGCCGAAGCGGCTGCGCCGCCTTCTGTTGAACCGTGCGGAAATCGGAAAGCTGTTCGAGGCCACCACGATCGGGGGGCATTCGCTGATCGCGCTGAGAATGTATTGGAAGGGCTTTCGCGTCAAAGTAGAGATCGGCGTCGCCCAGGGCAAGCAGGCGCACGACAAGCGCATCGATATCAAACAGAAGACGGAGAAACGGGAGGCGGACCGGGAGGTGGCCCGCTTCAACAAAAAGCACGGCTAATGCCGCTTTTGATCGGCGCTTCGCACCGATGGCGTTTTGACCCCTTCGGGGTCAGAAATTGCGCCTACAGCGCGTCTATCACCGTCGCCACCGATTTCAGGTAAACCTTGTGCTTGCCGCCGGACATCAGCTCGTCATTCAGCAGGGAGACAAGGTCGTCCTTTCCTCCGGGCATCAGGTAGTGGAAATCCCTGTCTCCTGAGAGGCGGACATCGGCATGGAGGAAACTCGACCCCTCATGGTGCGCCGCGAGGAACGACGTCTCTCCACCAGCCAGCCGCACGCTTCCGAGGATCCGTCCCGGTTCCTCCCGCAGCGTCACCGTCACCTCATTGCCATTCGGGTCTTGAAACTGGACGTGCTCCGCCTCGGTGCCTTCCAGCTTCCACTGCAATTGCGCCCCCAGCCAGCCTGCGAACAGCACTGCCGTGGATCGCATGCCTGGCGCATGGACGATCTCGACGGAGTTCACACCGCTGAGTTCCGGCAGGAAATCGGGGTGATCAAAGATTTGCGCCACGGCCTGGCGCATATACAGCGAGCGGGTCCAGTTGAGGTCGCACAGCGTCATGCGGGGACTGGCCGGCTCTATCGAGGTGCGCAGCAGGTGGAACTGGCCGGGCACGTGCGCCCAAGTCTGGCTGTCGTAGATCAGGCGGTCTACCCAGGTCCACAATTGCTCTTCGGATTGCGCGGGCAATTCCCCCCGCCACCAGAGAACCAGCGGCAGGTCGGAGTCCAGATGGGAGAAGACGATATTGGGGATCAGCGGCAGGCCATCCTTGCCCAGCAGGAAGGTGATCTGCTCGCAGCAGACCTGCTTCGCTCCCGCGCGGCTCAGGTGGCAATGGGCCAGGATCCACGCCTGTACCGGCGCGCTCTCGGTGTCCGGGTCCCTGCCGATCAGGATGGCGCGGCACGCGTGGTCGCGCGTGATTTGCGAGATGATCTCCGTGGTCTGGGCCATCGTTTCCGCGCCCTCGCAGTACACCGCGAAATTGATGAGCGACGCCCGGGTGGCCGATCCTTCCCCGTCCTGCCAGAGTTTCTTGAGCGCGCGGTCGATCTTCCCGATCTCAACGGGCATGCCCTGGGTTAGATTGGTAATGGAGTCTGGCATGGGGGGGCGGTGGCTACGCGACCGTAAATTCGAAATTCGAAATCAGAATTTCGAAGGATTTGGGGCGCGATGCGCGCACTTTGTTCGGTTGATTGACGGTTCCATTCTCAGACGGACCATTTAGAAATCCATCTTTTCGAATTTCGAATTTCGAACTTCGAATTTTCACCCTCACAGCCTCCTCCATGTGCGCCCGTCCCGCTCGATCAAATCATCCGCCTCCTTCGGCCCCCAGGAGCCGGCAGGGTAGGGGCACAGTTCCGGCGGGTTGGCGCTGTTGTGCCAGGCGTGTTCGATGTCATCGATGAACTTCCATGCCTGCTCGACCTCGTCGCGGCGGGCGAAGAGCGTGGCGTCGCCGCTCATCGCGTCCAGCAGCAGCCGCTCGTAGGCCTCCGGGCTCGCCTTGCCGAAGCTCGTTCCGTAATGGAAATCCATCTTCACCGGCTCGATCCTCAGCGCCGTGCCAGGAATCTTCGCCTGCATCCGCAGGGAGATGCCTTCGTCGGGTTGGATGCGGATCACCAGGACGTTTGCGCCCACCTCGCCAGTCGCCTTGTTGAAGAGCACCGGCGGCGCGGCGCGGAATTGCACCGCGATCTCGGTCCCGCCTTTCGGAAGCCGCTTCCCGACGCGAACGTAAAACGGAATCCCGGCCCAGCGCCAGTTGTCCACGTTCACCTTGAGGGCAACGAACGTCTCGGTCTCCGATTGCGGGTTCACGCGGTCTTCCTCCCGGTAGGCAATGACGTTCTTCCCATTGATCGCGCCAGCGGCGTACTGGCCACGGACGACGTTTTGCGCGACATCGTCGCCGTGCAAGTGGCGGATCGAGCGGACGACCTTTACCTTTTCATCGCGCACGCTATCGGCGGAGAGGTCGGTCGGCGGCTCCATCGCCGTCAGGCAGAGTAACTGGAGCAGGTGATTCTGCACCATGTCCCGCAATGCTCCGGAATGATCGTAATACGGTCCGCGGCCTTCCACTCCCAGCGGCTCGCTGGCGGTGATCTGCACGTGGTCGATGTATTTGTGATTCCACAGCGGCTCGAATATCCCGTTCGCGAACCGCAGCACCATGATGTTCTGCGCGGTCTCCTTGCCCAGGAAATGATCGATCCGGAAGGTGTCCGATTCCGCGAAGGTGTTGGCCACCACGCTGTTCAACTCGCAGGCCGTGGCCAGGTCGTAGCCGAACGGCTTCTCGACGATGACTCGCGCCCATCCGCCGGACGGTGATTTGCTGAGCCCGGAATCCTTGAGATTTTTGAGAATGCCCTCGAACTCCGACGGCGCGACCGAAAGGTAAAACAGGCGGTTGCCACGCGTCCCGTATTGCGCGTCGATCTCCTCGAGGCGCTTCGCGAGACCCTTGTAACCCTCGGGATCCCCAAACTCGCTGCGATGATAGAATATGCGGTTCCCGAAGCTCTGCCACAACTCATCCTGGACGCTCTGGCGTGAGAATTTCCGCGTGTCCTCCCCCATTTCGGCGCGGAATTGTTCGTCGGTTTTTTCGCGTCGCGCGAAGCCCACCACCGTCAACGCCGACGGCAAATCGCCATCCGCCGCGAGGTTGTACAGGGCCGGGATGAGCTTGCGTTTTGTGAGGTCGCCGGTGGCGCCAAAGATCACCACCGTGCAGGGCTGCGGCATCGCCCGGCTGGAGAGACCTTCACGGAAGGGATTGGTTTGTTCGGAAGATTTCGGTGTCACAGCGATTTACAACGTGGGCAAATTCCGATGACAGTTCAATGCAATAGTGTGATTCGTTTTCGGGCCGGCGAAAAGAAATCCAGGGAGCGGTGCGGCCTCTCCGGGCGGCCCCCCGGATCAGGTCAAAGCCGCGGCGATCAGCTTCTCAGCCGGTGCGATATTGGGCGCGAAGGTCGCGGGCAGACGGTGTCGGGCGAGAATGTATCCGGCGGTATTGAAGGACACGAAAACATCACCGCCCTGCGACGCCCAGACGACCGCCTTCAGGGGCAGGTCCAGCGCCGCGGTCGGCTGGGCCACCATGAGAGGGGTGCCCGCTTTCGGGCTCCCGAAAAGAATCAACGTCACGGGAGGCATCGCGAGGCCGGCGGCGGCTGCTTCGGCTTGCTGGTCGATCGTGGAGAAGATCTTGATGCCGTGGGCCTCGAGGGAGGCAATCAACCGGGCAACGGTCCCGGCGAACGAGTCGGGGCTCTTGAGGGTTTGAATGCCGGGGCCTTCCGGCGCGGCCGAGTTTTGTTCCATGGATTTCCCAATATACGGCCCGTCCGGGATCATCGGTCGGACGAAGGTGGCACGCACGCCCGTGAACAGCCGAAACGCGTGCGCGCGGTGGCATAGGCTCTGCTTATTGAGACGGTGGGAGTTAGGGCACTCCCAGTTAGGGACAACACGCACAGAGTTGCGGGGTCGCTCACCAAGGCGGTCCCGCAACTTGTGTCCGTGGCGGGATAAATGCCGGCGGTGGCCTGTTCATCGACATCGAGTCGGAGGAAACGGTGCTGCGCGGCTTGTCCATGAACGCATTCGCCGCGCGTCCGGGCGGGTAAGGTCTGGGTGCTCGAATCCGTTTTTGATTGGCCGGTGTAGTTGATGTAAAGTCAGTCCGCGAGCGGGTCGGATTGGAATCCTTCCCGCTCTTCGCACCCTGCGCCATGACCTGGAAAATTCGTCCTACGAGGACCCGATGAACCCCGCCGCCGCCAATCATCCGGATGTCCGGATCGTCAATCCGGGGGGACGGCGCGAACTCGTCATGATCGTGGATGACGAGGAATCCGTCACGCTCCTGGCGGAGCGGGTGCTCACCGATGCAGGCTACCGCGTCGTGACCGCGCGCGACGGCTTCCGTGCGGTGGAGATCTTCAGGAAATTGCAGGCGGAGGTACAACTCGTGATCCTGGATTTTGTGATGCCGATCATGGACGGCGCGGCGGTCTTTCGGGAGCTGCGCAGAATCAACCCGCGATTGCCCGTGGTCATCATCAGCGGCTTCATCTCGCGGGATAAACTCGATGCGATATTGGGTGAAGGATTGTGCGGCTTCTTCCCCAAGCCCCTGGCTCCCGTGAAACTTCTGCTCAATGTCCGGTCGGCGCTCGACGCCGCGCGGGACCCCGCCTGAATCCGGCTCGGGATCATTCCATTTGAGGCAATCCGACCGGAGCCCCTATCGGACCAATGGGACTTTTGGGACCTATAAGGAGCGTTGAGAAAATCGCTCCTTTGAGGTAATTCGGACCATGACTGAAGATGAAAATCATCGTTCGAGTCCGGGTGCAGGCCGTTCACGCAAGAGCGCCGGGATTCAGCGGGGGCTGGTGATGCTTGTCCTGATGGCGTTTGCGGGGCACGCGGTTCAGACGGCCCGGGGGGCTTCGGAGATCGCGGTGGCGATTCGGTACTTGCAGGCGAAGGGGACCAGCCATGCGCAGATTTTTCTCTTTCGGGAGGATGGCACGTTGCTGAGGCAACTCACGCACGATGAAACGGGGCAGATGAAGGAACCGGTCTTCGCATCGGATGGAGGGAGTATTGTCTTCACTCGCGAGATGCCATCCGGGCAGAAGGACTACTGGAGCGTGGAGCCGAAGGGGACGAACCTGCACAAGCTTGATGCGGCGCCCGCCTGGTACACGGCGACGAAGAATTCGCCCTATTTCTCGGACATGGAGCCGGACCCTGGATCGGCGGCAGCGACGCCTGCGCCGGATGGAACGCCAGGCTCGCCGGTGCTCACTCCGGGTGGACCGGACCATTACACCACGCCGGATGGCGCTCAGGAGGTGGTCCTCAAGGTAATCGGCAAAGATGATGAAATCGATATGCCGGGACGCGGAAAGCATTACGAGTTGGAGGATTTGAAATCAGGTCGAACGGTCGAACTGGGAAGTGTGCCCGGGTTTGTGGGGCTGTGGGGGTTGATGCACATGAATGACGACGCGAAGTCGGTATTTTTGATCGCGCCGCCACTGCGGCTGGCGTTCTTCGATCTGCATCTCAATAGCACGGACGGCGATACGACCTTTGCGCTGGACCTCACGGAGCCGCGCCTGGTGCGGCTCTCCAGCAACTGGGCGGCGCCGGTGCCGTTGCCGGGGGAGGCGGGGTTTTTGACTTCGACGGAGGTGCGGTACGTGCCGATTCCCGATAGCACGATGACGGCCAATTGTTCCTATGTGGATCATTGGGACGCGGGGCTGAGGAAGGTGCGTTATGGGCGCGATACGGCGGCTGTGTGCTATGGAGCTTCGATGTATCGGCCGGGGATGACGCCGGGGACGGTGACGATCCGCGAGGATGAGTGAAGGGGGGAGGGTGGCTGGTTACTTGAACTTACACTTGAAGCGGAGGTTTTGACGGGAAGTTCAAGTGAAGGTGAAAGAGTATGTGCAAGTGGGGAGAGCGGACCATGGCACGTCCACCCATTTACTTGTGGCTTGAGCGTGCCGCCGCATTGTGAGAATGAATGGCTGCTATTTTCCTCGGTAGGGGCTGGCGTCGTCAAATTTCCCATGATTCCTTAGCCACCAAGTCCGCCACTCCAAAACGTGGTCCTTCAAATTTGTCGGCTTGTTCGACGGCGCACCAGCTAGAGCCATGTCATCAAGGAGTAATGCCGCTTCAAGCCTGATTGGTCCAATTGAATAATCACCACCGTCGTACCCTGGAGTCTTATCGTCAAACAAATACGAAGCGATTATGCGTATGGCCTTATTAGTGCGAACCATTGAAAGTATATCAAGCTGCTTATACCGTTCGTCGGCAGCGTCGGCATCCCGCCGCGTGGATTGTTGGTCGATTTTTTCTTTCAAGTAATCCTCGACGCCTTTGACTCGGCTGAGAGCCTCGCGTGCCAGTTCAACCCTTTCAGGGTCGGTCGATTTATCCCGCGCTGCAATGCTTAGCGAAGGGACCACTACGTCAGGCCTTAGGTTTGCTTCCTCCAGCACCGCCGCTTTATCGCCATTTCTCATGCGTTGATCAATCTCATCCATCTTTGCCTTGTCCGGATCACTTTGCGGTACTGTCTGGGCTAAAACATTGACGATTATCGCAAACATTAGAAATATTGACGATGTGAGGATTAATTTCATGGTGCTGTGGGTATGCGAAACCTCGCGTTAGTCCCCGAAATGCGATTCCGCCCTGTATTCATGCGGCCTTCAGCGCTTTAGAGCGGTGCCGGTGGCGGGCGGGACATGGTTGCGGGGATTCCAGAGGGTTCAAGTTCAAGTGTAAGTTCAAGTTGGCCTTTGGCCCGGGCTCACTCCCACTCGATGGTCGCGGGGGGCTTGCTCGATATGTCCAGGCAGACGCGGTTTACGCCTTTTACTTCGTTGATGATGCGGGTGGAGATTTTTGCCAGGAGATCGTATGGGAGGCGAACCCAATCGGCGGTCATCCCATCCTGGCTCTCGACGAGGCGGACGGCGATGGTGCTCTCGTAGGTGCGCTCGTCGCCCATGACGCCGACGCTCTTTACGGGCAGGAGGACGGCGAAGGATTGCCATACGCGATAGTACCAGTCGCTGGCCTTCATCTCGCTGACGACGATGGCATCGGCGTCGCGGAGGATGCGCAGGCGCTCGCGGGTGACTTCTCCCAGGATACGGACGGCGAGGCCGGGGCCGGGGAAGGGCTGGCGGTACACGATCTCGTGGGGCAGGCCGAGTTGCAGGCCGACCTGCCGGACTTCGTCCTTGAAGAGCTCGCGGAGTGGCTCGACGAGCTTGAGCTTCATCTTTTTGGGGAGGCCGCCGACGTTGTGGTGGCTCTTGATGAGCGCGGCGGGATTGCCGGAGATCGAGACGCTCTCGATGACATCGGGGTAGAGGGTGCCCTGGGCGAGGAATCGGATTTTCGTTTTCGATTTCCGGGTCAACTCTTTCACGGCTTGGTCGAATACCTTGATGAAATCCCCGCCGATGATTTTCCGCTTTCGCTCGGGATTGGTCACGCCGGCGAGGTTGTCGAGGAAACGCTTGGAGGCGTTTACGTACTTGAGCTTCACGCGGAAATTCTCGCCGAAGACGCGCTGGACGACCTCGGCCTCCTTCGAGCGGAGCAGGCCGTTGTTGACGAAAATGCAGGTCAATTGGTCGCCGATGGCCTTGTGCAGGAGGGCGGCGGCAACGCTGGAGTCCACCCCACCGCTCAGGCCGAGGACGACGTGATCCGTGCCGACCTGCTCCCGGACGCGGGCGCATATCTGCTCGATGAAGGAGCCCATGGTCCAGTCCATCCTGCATCCGCAAATGTGGTACACGAAGTTCTGGATGATCTCCTTCCCGCGGGGCGTGTGGGCGACCTCGGGATGGAATTGCAGGCCGTAAAAATGGTGCTTCCGGTCGGCGATGGCGGCGTAGGGGGAATTCTCGGTTTCGGCGGCGGCTACGAAGCCCTTGGGGAGTTTGGTGAGCTTGTCTCCATGGCTGTTCCAGATATCGAGGACGTCGGGCAGGCCGTGGAAGAGATCAACGGTCTCGCCGCCCTTGCGCGCATGGGGGGTGACTTTCAGCAGGGTGGCGCCGTACTCGCGACGCT
>Ga0302324_100027821_pt1 | contig 10763 bp, 9 predicted proteins | sample Palsa_T0_1_FD_201949 | JGI IMG/M metagenome (GOLD analysis project Ga0302324, IMG submission 201949) | Peat permafrost microbial communities from Stordalen Mire near Abisko, Sweden - Palsa_T0_1 | ecosystem: Environmental > Terrestrial > Soil > Palsa > Peat permafrost | place: Sweden: Abisko...
GCCCGGCGTTCGTGAAAACCAAAATCGGGGAAAGCGAACGAAACCGGCCGCAATCCGGCGATTTTGGACAGACCTCCAGCGAATTTCGGGCCATGATTCAGACCATGGTGGAGCAAGGCGTTCCCGCTGAGGGCATCGCCGATTCGGTCATCGAGGCGGTGAAGCAGGGCCGTTTCTGGATTCTGACCCATCCCGAGTACGAACCGGCCATTCGCGAGCGCGTGAACGCCATGCTCGACGGCCGTTCTCCGGAGCCGAACACCGAATTCGCGGCGGCACGCAGCCGGAGCTCCGTTTAATCCCAGGCGCCTGACCCTGCGTCAAAATCGCATGGAAAAATCGGGAAGATTTCCGGGTCCTCCGCCGTCTTATGGCTTTGGCATGGTGCTGGACGCAAACGACCGCGAAGTGATCGAGGCCTGCCGGCGCGGCGATTACGACGCTTTTCGCGTGCTGTTCGAGGCTCATAAGGATCGCGTCTATTCCATCGCGCTCCGATATTCGGGCGACGCGGCCACGGCAATGGATATCGCCCAGGAGACGTTCCTCAAGCTGCTCTCGTCCATTCAGGATTTTCGGGGCGGCGCGAGCTTCGAATCCTGGCTGTACCGAGTGGTAGTGAACGCGTGTCTCGATCATCACCGGCGCGGCCGCAGGCTGATTCCATTTTTTGACAGCCTGATCGAGGCTGTGAAAGCGCCCGCCGAGAACATTCTGAACAAGCTCATGCGCGCCGAAGAGGAGCAGGATGTCCAACGGATGGTCGCGAAGCTTTGTCCCGAACAGCGCATCGTGGTGGTATTGCGCTATACCGAAGGACTCTCGTACGAACAGATCGCGGAGCTGGTGGGTTGTTCCACCGGGACTGTGGCGTCGCGTTTGAATCGGGCGCACAAAGTTTTGGAGCGGCGGTTATCGCATCTTAGGATGCGAGGAGGCAGCAGTGCATAACGAAGATACGTGGATAGAACCGGTGCTGGCGCGGCATCTTGGACCGGCGACGGCACCTGAAGGGCTATGGGAGCGCATCGGGGAGCCGCGCTTGCCGCGAGCGGCGGTTTCCTCAGTCCGGCTCGCGTGGGCCTTTGCCGGCGTGCTGGTGGTCGCTGTCCTGCTTTGGGGATTCCATCTCCGCGGCGAGGCTTCGGTGGAAAATCAGGCGCTCGAATTCCGCTCCGACAAAGCCGATCAGATTCAAGCGTGGGTGAAAACCAATACGGGCCTCGAGGTTCCCCTGCATGCCTCCGCTTCGGCGGGCTTGATCGGCGTCGGCGTCGTCAAAAACGGAGCGCCGGCCGCCAGGATTGTTTATCGCGTAGGCGCCAAGGATGTCGCGCTCTTGGTCGCGAGTGTTGGAACGGCTCCGGCGTTGGCCGCAAGCACCGGCGATAAGATTTTTTCCTGGACGGCGCGTGGACAAAGGTACACCGTGGAGTGCGCGGATGCCGACGAATTGAAGATGGGATGCTTACTTTGCCACGCGGGCGCGTAGATGGCTTCGTTTTTGGGTGATTTGACCCAGTCTCGCCAACCGCGAGACGGTTCGCCTCTACTCGCTGTTATCCGATTGTTTCATAAAGGGATAGAATTCCCCCAGGCGTGTAAGACCGGGGGTGGTACCCGGATTGCTCGATCTGACGCCTGGATACGTCGAGCGGCGCTATACTAGGAGTTTCGGGAGCTAAAAGCATGAAGACCTACGCCAAGTTCGGAGCTTTGGTTGTCATTATTATCGGAGTGCTCGCCTGGTTGGCCATGGGCGGCATCAGCGAAAGCAAGACTTACTACAAGACGATCGGCGAACTTGGCCAGATGGGCAATCAGGCCAACGGCAAGCGGCTGCGCGTCGGCGGCGATGTGGTTCAGGGATCTATCGTTCGCAATGGAAGCGAGGTCAGCTTCATGCTTGTGCAAAACCAAGGAGCGGCTCACAAGGAACTGAAGGTCGTCTACAGCGGTATCGACCCTCTGCCCGACACCTTCAAGGGCGGCGCTCAGGCGCTGGCCGACGGAAAATTGGGACCGGACGGCGTATTTCAAGCCAGCAAGATCCAGGCGAAATGCGCGTCCAAGTATGAAGCCAAGCCGCAGTTGAAAACCGATGGCAACCGCGCCGGCATGTAGTTCGCGCGCTGACACAAACTCACTGAGTGAGGACTAAGCTCGAATGGAAAATATAGGCGCTCTCTCGATTCTGCTGGCGTTTTGTCTGGCCGTCTACGCCGTCATCGGTTCGGTGATCGGCAGGCTAAAGAGGAATCTCTTCCTGGTAGTGAGCGCCGAACGCGCCGTCTACTCGGTTTGGGTTCTCATTACTACTGCCGCCGGTCTTCTGATCTATTCTCTCCTCACTGGCGATTTCCGCCTCGGATACGTGGCCGCGCATACCGACGCGTCCATGTCCAACATCTATAAATTCACGGCCTGGTGGGGCGGTCAAGAGGGCTCTCTGCTGCTTTGGGCCTGGATGCTGGCCACCTATTCAGCCATCGTCGTTTTCATGAACCGGCACAAATTCCGCGACATGATGCCGTGGGTCACCGCCGTCATGATGGCCACCGAGTCGTTCTTTCTGGTGCTCATCGGATTCGTTCTAAGCCCCTTCGCGGTACTCGAAGCCGGACGCGGAAATATCGTCGAGGGCATGGGCAAAGGTTTGAATCCGCTGCTCCAGTATTGGACCATGGTGATCCATCCGCCGATGTTGTACCTCGGTTACGTCGGCTTCACCGTTCCGTTCGCCTTCGCCATCGGATCGCTGATCACCAAGCAGCCGGGCGATTCCTGGATTCATACCACGCGCCGCTGGACCATCGTCACGTGGCTCTTTCAAAGCACCGGCATTCTGCTCGGGCAAGGCTGGGCGTACGCGGTGCTCGGTTGGGGCGGCTACTGGGCCTGGGATCCGGTGGAAAACGCATCGTTGCTGCCCTGGATCACGGCCACCGCCTTTCTGCATTCCGTAATGATGCAGGAGAAAAAAGGCATGATGAAGGTCTGGAACATGGTCCTGATTTCGTCGACCTTCTTCCTGTGCATCTTCGGAACCTTCCTCACGCGTTCGGGGGTTGTCAGCTCGGTGCACGCTTTCGCGCAGTCGTCCATCGGAACGTATTTCGTGGTCTTCCTGGTGATCGGGCTCGCGGCCACCATTTTCCTGATCCTCGACCGCCTGCCTTATTTGAGAAGCGAAGCGCGCCTGGAAAGTGTGGTCTCGCGCGAATCCAGCTTCATGTTCAACAATCTGATCCTGGTGGCTAGCTGCTTCGCGGTGCTGTGGGGCACGCTGTTCCCGGTGATCTCGGAAGCTGTAACCGGCGAAAAAATCAGCGTCGACGCCCCGTTCTTTAATCGCATCAACGTTCCCATCGGCCTGGGTTTGTTGCTGCTGACGGGCGTCGGACCGCTCATCGCCTGGCGGCGAAGCTCGGTGGAAAGCTTGCGGCGGGCCTTCTTCTGGCCGTCCATCGCCGCGTTCGTCTTGATGATCGGCTTGGGAGCCGTGGGCATGTACTCACATCCCTACGCGCTGGTCTCCTTCGGGTTGTGCATGTTTGTGGCGTCGACGATTTTTTCGGAGTTCTTTAAAGGCACGGCCGCCATACGATCCAAAAGCGGGGTCGGCTGGATTCCTTCCGCCATCGAACTGACGCATCGTAACACGCGGCGCTACGGCGGCTACCTGGTTCACATGGGCATCGTGTTCATGTTTATCGGATACACGGGCGCGGCCTTCAATCAGGATGTCACCAAGGAAGTGACGCCGGGACAAAACTTCGCGTTGGGTCATTACACCCTGCGGGTGACCGACATGCAGCAGGGCGACAACAGCAACTACGCATCGCAAAAGCTTCTGATCGAAGTCTTCCGCGGCTCGCAATCGCTGGGAACGATGGAGCCCGAACGCCGCTTGTACAAATCCAGCCAGCAGCCGACGTCTGAAGTTTCCATTCGCAGGCGACTGAACGAAGATCTGTACGTCAACTTCGCCGGGCTCTCGACGGACAATCAGCGCGCTGTCGTGCAGGCCTACATCTTTCCGCTGGTCTCCTGGATCTGGATCGGATTCTGGATACTGGCGTTCGGAACCGTCGTGTGCCTGGTTCCGAGCAAAGTGCGGCTCTCGTACGCTCGCACGCAAGTACTGGGAGTAACGCAAAAGCATGCGCCGGTTTCGAAATAGTCTGTTCGCGCTGGCTCTGGCCGGCGCGGCGTGCTTCGCTCAGTCGGCCGAGGATCTCGAAAGCCCGGCCGTCAATCGAGTGGCGGAAAAGCTGCTTTGTCCGTGCGGATGCAAAACAAGCATGACCTGCCGTATGGATCCGTATCCTTGCCAAACCTGCTGGGAGAACAAAAAGAAAATTCTCAAGATGCAGAGCGCAGGCCTGTCCGACCAAGCGATTCTGGATCAGTTCGCGCAGGAGATGGGACCGGCCGTGGTAGCGATTCACCCAGGCATCCTGGGTTCGATTTCGTTCTACGCAGCCGCCGTGCTCGGTCTGATTCTCGTGGTCTGGGTGATCCGCTCCTATAGCCGAAAGCCGGCTCCCGCAGCCGCGGGCGCTCTGGAGAATAAAGTGCTGGAGCGTTACCACGAAGAGATCGAAAAGGAAGTCGACAAACTGGAGTGATGGTCATGACGGTTGCAGTGATTCTGGCGTTGGGAACGATCGTATTTACGCTGTTCGTGCGCGGCAAGGACGTGCCGGAGCCCGCGCCTATCTCCCCCGTGGCGCATCTCGAGGAACGCAAGAGCCAGATCTACGAAAATCTTCGCGATCTCCAGTTCGAGTTTCGCCTCGGCAAGTTGTCCGACGCCGATTATCAAAAAACCAAGCTGGACCTGCAGCGCGAACTGGCCAAGGTCCTGGCGGAAATTGAAGCCGTCCAGCCAGCTCAAGCCAAAGCCGCTGTAGCGCCGCCCGCTCCCGTCAAAGCAAAGCCAGATGGCACGCATTGCCCGCACTGCGACGCAACCTTCGCGCAGCCGATGAAATTCTGCGGACACTGTGGAAAGGCCATGGCATGAAACGCGCAGCCTTGCTGATCTGGATGGGGCTCGCGCCTGCCTTCGCGGCGGTGGACGGCGTGGTCGTCAACGGCACCACCGGCCAACCGCAACCCAATGCCATCGCGTCGCTGGTGCAGCCGGCACAAGGCGGGATGCAGACTGTGGCCAGCGTCAAAACCGACGCGGAAGGCAAGTTCCGAATCGCGAAAGACGCGCCGGGTCAGGGCCCGCAGCTCGTCCAGGTTTTTTATCAGGGCGTCCTGTACACCAAGCCGATCATGCCCGGTTCGCCGTCGAGCGGCATCGAAGTGGATGTTTTCGATTCGACCAATAAGCCCGACACCGCGCGAGTGAGCCAGCACTTCATCGTGCTGCAGCCCACGGCCACGGACCTGAACGTGAGCGAGGGCATCCTTTATCAAGGCGACCCCAAACATACCTTCAGCGATCCGGTGAACGGTAGCTTTCGCTTCTATCTGCCCCCTGAAGCAAAGGGTCAAGTCGGCGTGACCATCAACTCCACCGGTGGAATGCCCATCCAGCGTCCCGCCGAAAAAACCAAGCAGCCCAATATCTATAAAATCGATTATCCCATCAAGCCCGGCGAGACGCGTTTCGATCTCAGCTACACGCTTCCCGGCGTGAGCCCCATGGTGTATTCGGGCCGGATTCTCCACTCGGAAGGTACTTCCGATTTAGTGGTTCCCAACGGCGTCACGGTGACCGGCAACGAGATCGAATTGGTCGGGCAAGAGCCAAAAACGCAGGCCAGCATTTATAAAATCAAGGATGCGAGTTTCAAAGTCGAGGTGCAGGGAACCGGATCTCTCGCCGGTGCGGAAGCATCGCAGAGCGACGACAGTAACGGTCAGCCGACCATCCAAGAAGTGAAGCCGCGCATCTACGAACGCCTCTACTGGATTCTCGGTATGGCATTCGCAATCCTCGGTCTCGGTTCCGTCTTGTTGTATCGAAGCACCCCTATCCGCCAATAGCCCGCTCCTTCATCTCATATCCGACTCCTCTGCGTTAGACTATATTCGTACTGGTTCAGATCCTGGAGGGGAATCCGATGAAACCAAAGCCCGTCTCTTTGAAACTCACGAAAGCCCTTGCCGTCGTGGCATTTATACTTCCCGTTTCCGCTCTGGCGGACATCACCAACGCCAACGCGACTCTGTCGGTCGGTCAAACTTTGAGCCTGGACACCGGGGCGATCTCCAGTTCCGGGGCCGGCGACATCACGTTCACCGGGACCAGCATCACCTTTGTAGGCAGTGCCGCGGGTGGAGTCATCCCCGGCACCGCCGGGCAGAAGGGATATAGCGCGATAACCCTGGTGATTTTGCAGGACTTGGCGGGCGATGCGTCCGCATCGCCGATCGCCGTGAGCTCGCTCAGCGCGGGGAACACGTTAGGGTCAATCATCGGTATGGGCACCAACGGTGGAAATGCAGCGAAGCTGCTGGTTACGGCCTTGAGCGCCAACTCCATCGGCTTTGAATACACGACTTTCGGAACAACCGGCGGTGGCGGCGGTGGAGGGCAAAACGGTCCCACCATCACCGGCGTTGTGAACAACTACAGTTTTGTCCCGGCCGGGTTCCCCAACTCCGGCGTAGCGCCCAGCTCGATCTTCACGATTTTCGGCACGGGCATGGCCGCCGCCTCGAACCCTCAAACCTTGAATACCAGCGCGGCGCCGGGCATCCCGACGACCTTTAACGGCACCAGCGTCTCGGTTACCGTGGGTGCGACAACGCTTCCGGTGGGATTGTACTACGCGCTCCCGGTGCAGATCGCGGGCGTACTCCCGGCTGCTACGCCCACCGGCGCCGGAACCATCACGGTCACCTATAACGGAACCGCCAGCAACCAATTTGCGATTCAAGTGATCCCGAGCGGCGTCGGATTGGACACTTACTTTGGGAGCGGAAACGGTTTGATCACCATGACCGATGCCCACACCGCGGTCCTGCACGATTACACAAATTCCGCGGCTACCGGAGAGAAAGTAACGCTGTGGGGCACCGGTCTCGGATCCGATCCCTCCGACAGCGACACTGTCTTTAGCACTACGCCGCACGCGGTGAATCAGGCCTCGGTCCAGGTCTACTTCGGCCCCATCCAGGCGACGGTCTCTTATGCGGGATCGTCGGGATTCCCCGGCCTGGATCAGATTAACGTGATCGTGCCCGACGGGATTACGGGCTGCTTCGTTCCGGTGGTGGTAGTCGTCAACGGTGTTTCTTCGAACTTCCCGACGGCTCCCATCGCGAACAATAATGGCCCCTGCACCGATGCGACGTTCGGGTTCACGGGAACTCAACTCAGCACGCTCAACGGGCAGGCCACGGTCAAGAGCGGGTCTGTGTTCGTCGGCCAGTCGATTTCCCCGGACCAGAACGGATCGCCGATGACCAACAACTTTGCGTCGGCCAATTTTGAAAGCGTCACTGGCGAGTCCTTTGGATCGTCGGGCGGTTACGCCACGACCGGTAGTTGCGTCGTCACCGAAGTCGTTAGCGCCGGCGGTGTCGAAACTTCAACCGGGCTCGAGGCCGGGACCATTACACTCGCGGGACCCGGCGGCACCAATGTCACCTTGAAGGAGAACACCACCGGGAGCTATGTAAAGTTGCTGGCGGCCGACGCTATCACGTCGTCCGGCGGAACGTTCGTGTTCACCGGGGCGGGCGGGACGGATGTAGGCGCGTTTACGGCGTCGATAAATCTTCCCAATCCCATTCTGTCCTGGACCAATCAGGGCGCTGGGGCCACCGTCACGCGCTCCGAAGGAATCCTGGTTACTTGGACTGGTGGCACTCCCGGGAGCAACGTCTACATCACGGGAATATCGAGCGCGGCTAACGGAGCCACTGGTACCTTCACGTGCTATGCGCCGCAAAGCGCGCTGCAATTCATGGTTCCCCCCTACGTCACTGGGACTCTGCCCGCGGGCACCGGCACTTTGGGCGTGGAGAATCTCACGGACTTCATAACCTTCGTGGCGACTGGTATCGACCATGGTTCCGGATTCGGCTTCACGGGGAATTTGATAAACAGCACGTACAATTAAGTTCTCTAGTGCGGCGGCGCCGCGGAACTGATCCCGCGTTACCATAAGTCCTGACTTTAGATCGACAGCAGCGCTCCAACTGCGAGCGCGTCCCGATTTTCGTAGAGGTGTTGGAAGAATGAAATCAAACTACTTACTAATTGCATACGCGATCCTTTCCGCGGCAGCCCTCGATGCCGCTACTATCAACACAACCCTGACCGTATCCAATGGGTCGGGTATGGTAACCAGCACAGACATAACTATTTCCGGCCCGGTGACCCTGACGAACATCGGAAACGGAACGTTGACCGCGACGGCCGCCATAAGCGAAACCACGCTCAGCGGCCCGATCACAATCACATTGACCGACGGTGATACCCTGACTGGAACCGCTACACTGCCGACCTCAGTGCTGACTTCCAAGACCTCCGACTCCGGCACGGGCGCCGTCAGCATTACCGGAGGTACGGGACTGTTCGCGGGCGCCACCGGCTCCTTTCCGTCGATATCCGGCAGCGGATTTTCGACTCCGACCGGTTTCTCGGTAAGCTTCGGTGGCGCCGGCACGATCACTACGGCCAGCAACAGCGGCGGAGGTGGGGGCGGTGGAGGGGGTGGCAACACGCCGCCTACCGGTCCCACCATTACCGGCGTGGTCAACAACTACAGTTTTGTCCCGGCCGGGTTCCCCAACTCCGGCGTAGCGCCCAGCTCGATCTTCACGATTTTCGGCACGGGCATGGCCGCCGCCTCGAACCCTCAGACCTTGAATACAAGCGCGGCGCCGGGGATCCCGACCACCTTCAACGGGACCAGCGTCTCGGTTACCGTGGGAGCGACGACGCTTCCGGTGGGACTATACTACGCGCTCCCGGTGCAGATCGCGGGCGTACTCCCGGCTGCTACGCCCACCGGCGCCGGAACCATCACGGTCACCTATAACGGAACCGCCAGCAACCAATTTGCGATTCAAGTGATCCCGAGCGGCGTTGGCTTGGATACCTACCTTGGGACTGGAAGCGGTTTGATCACCATGACCGATGCCCACACCGCGGTCCTGCACGATTACACAAATTCCGCGGCTACCGGAGAAAAAGTAACGCTGTGGGGCACCGGTCTCGGATCCGATCCCTCCGACAGCGACACTGTCTTTAGCACTACGCCGCACGCGGTGAATCAGGCCTCGGTCCAGGTCTACTTCGGCGCAATCCAGGCGACGGTCTCTTATGCGGGATCGTCGGGATTCCCCGGCCTGGATCAGATTAACGTGATCGTGCCCGCCGGGATTACGGGCTGCTTTGTTCCGGTGGTGGTAGTCGTCAACGGTATTTCTTCGAACTTCCCGACCGCTCCCATCGCTAACAATAATGGCCCATGCACCGATGCCACGTTCGGGTTCACGGGAACTCAACTCAGCACGCTCAACGGGCAGACGACGGTAAAGAGCGGGTCTGTGTTCGTCGGCCAATCGATTTCGCCGGACGCGAACGGATCGCCGATGACCAACAACTTTGCGTCGGCCAATTTTGAAAGCGTCACGGGCGCCTCCTTTGGATCGTCGGGCGGTTACGCCACGATCGGTAGTTGCGTCGTTACCGAAGTGGTTACCGCCGCCGGCGGCGTCGTCACTTCAACCGGGCTCGAGGCCGGGACCATTACGCTCGCGGGACCCGGCGGGACCAATTACACTTTGACGGAAAATACCACGGGAAGCTATGCCCAACTGTTGCCGGCCAACGCGATTACTGGATCCGGCGGAACGTTCGTGTATACCGGGGCGGGCGGGACGGATGTAGGCGCGTTCATGGCGACGATAAATCTACCCAATCCGATTCTGTCCTGGACCAATCAGGGCGCTGGGGCCACCGTCACGCGCTCCGAAGGAGTCCTGGTGACTTGGACTGGAGGCACTCCCGGGAGCAACGTCTACATCACGGGAATCTCGAGCGGGGCCAACGGAGCCACCGGTACCTTCACCTGCTACGCGCCACAGAGCGCGCTGCAATTCATGGTTCCACCCTTCGTCACTGGGACTCTGCCCGCGGGCACCGGCACTTTGAGCGTGGAGAATCTCACGGACTTCATAAGCTTCACGGCAACCGGTATCGACCATGGTTCCGGCTTCGGCTTCACGGGGAATTTGATAGACAGCACTTATCAATAAGCCTGCCCCCCGGGGGGGACGGGCGAGTCTGGCGCATAGACCCGGTAGTACTATTTCGCGGCGTCTCCCTTGACGCCTTGTCACCGAGGGTCCATAGTTAGGACGGTCTCTCGTCCATTCCCGGAGGAAATACATTTGAAGACTACCTTGTTTTTTGTGGCACTCGCACTTGCCGTCGCGCAAACGAGTTTCGGAGGCACCATCTCCAGTTGTGCCAACTTGCCGTCGTCGCCGATGAACGAAGGTGGCACTCTGTACACGCAGTGGGATTGCAGCCTGTACAACGATGCCAGTTCCTACACCATCTCTCTGACGCCGCTGGAGGAGCAGGGCGGCGCGGATTTTTACACTAATCTAGTCGGGGCCGGTTACATCGTCGTGATCAACGGCGATCCCAACACGCTGCCCGACGATACTACCGGCTTGTACAACCAGAGTCTCTGGGAGGCGGTGCTCTTCTTTAACGGCGATCAAGACGTCGGCACCGCCAGCGACAGCCTCACCGTGTACTGGCAGGGCGCGTTTCA